>SMVB01270474.1_pt1 | contig 26479 bp, 23 predicted proteins | sample 2456461 | NCBI WGS metagenome assembly SMVB01 (sample SAMN11095934, study PRJNA526329) | marine sediment metagenome | biome: Marine sediment; feature: Surficial sediment; material: Deep marine sediment; isolation source: Hadal surficial sediment | place: Pacific Ocean | collected 2014-05 | depth...
AAGAAATAACCTTGGCGGTAAAGTAAGCCAACACCAACAAACGGCAAGTGCATATCGCTCGCTGCCTTGCAGTGGTCGCCAGCCAGAATACCGAGACCACCGGAATAAATAGGAAGACTTTCATGGAAACCAAACTCGAAGCAAAAGTATGCCACCTGATCATGTGGGCGCATACCTGTAGCGTCGTCATGGCGCACTGGCTCAGAATGGTATGAATCGTAGGCTGACAGAATACTGTTATAGTTAGACAGAAACACCTGATCTTCCGCAGCCTTTAGTAGGATGGATTCATCTACTCGTTTGAGAAAATCTTTTGGATTGTGGCCAACTGCTTTCCATAGTTCGGGGTGCAGTCTGGCGAATAAAGTTCGAGTTGAGCGATCCCAGCTGTACCAAAGATTGTTAGCTAATTCCTCCAAACGCGCCAGGCGATGAGGGATTCTCGGATTGACTGCGATGGCGAATGGGGTGCCAGTAGACATGTGTAACTTTCCTTGGTAGGGGGAGGTTATGAGTGAAAGCTATTTTTAACGGGGGGCTCTACGTCTTAATAAAATGCTCTCGGTAATATTTTAGTTCAGCGATGGAATCGTAAATATCTGCCAACGCCTCATGTTTACCTTGCTTAGCTAAGCCTACCATAATATCCGGTTTCCAGCGTTTAACTAGTTCCTTAAGTGTACTTACGTCTAGATTTCGGTAATGAAAATACGCTTCTAATTGCGGCATTGTGCGTGCCAGGAAACGTCGATCCTGACAGATAGAATTGCCACACATAGGTGAAATTTTTGGTGGGATATGTTTCTGCAGGAACATGATCATGTCTGCTTGCACTTCATCTTCTACCTGTTTCGATGCTTTTACTTTATCTATCAAGCCAGATTTTGTGTGAGTTGATTTATTCCATTTGTCCATGTCGTCAAGTACCGCATCTGGCTGAGATACCACTAGAACAGGCGCCTCTGCCACCACATTCAATTGACTATCGGTTATTACTAAAGCGACCTCCATAATACGGTCGCTATCGGGCATAAGTCCGCTCATTTCCATGTCTATCCAGATGAGGTTATTGGTATCTTGTGCCATAATTAAAAAAGGGACTCTGAATTTTTAATGTGTAATTGTGTCATATCAGTAGTTGTCCGTCACTTTTTGACTTTTTTCACTATCGTATGCCATCTCTCTAATCATGCAAACATTTACTGTCGTCTTTCTTGGTGTTCTTCTGCTTACTGTTTTTGTCAGGACCTGGTTAGCTTCAAGGCACATTCGTTATGTCCATACACATCGCGACAGTGTGCCTGATAATTTTTCCTCCCAAATTAATCTTTACTCACATCAGAAAGCAGCAGACTACACTTGTGCTAAGACTCGTCTGAGTTATACCAACATATCTTTGGATACAGTATTGTTATTGGTTCTCACTCTTGGAGGTGGACTGAATGCACTGGTTGCATTCTGGTCTCATTGGCTTAGTGACTCACTAGCCTACGGTATGGCACTCATTATAAGTACGATACTATTAATGGGGGTAGTTGAAGTACCCATTAACTATTACCGGACTTTTGTAATTGAGCAAAAATTCGGCTTCAATAAAATGACGCGCACTATGTTTTTCGCGGATCTCGTTAAACAAGCCATGCTAGGTGCCCTGTTTGGTGTGCCGCTTCTATTCGGTGTTCTATGGTTGATGGAGAAGATGGGTGTGAACTGGTGGCTTTATGTCTGGTTCATGTGGATGGCCTTTAATTTGATAATCTTGTCGATCTACCCAACCTGGATTGCCCCATTGTTCAATAAATTCACGCCGCTAGATGATGTTTTTCTCAAAACACGTATCGAACAATTGATGCAAAAATGTGGATTCAAGTCAAGTGGCTTGTTTATAATGGATGGCTCTCGTCGTAGCAGCCATGGAAATGCCTACTTTACCGGTTTTGGCAAAACCAAGCGTATTGTTTTTTTTGATACCTTACTTTCACATCTTAGTACACCTGAAATTGAGGCAGTGTTGGCGCACGAATTAGGACATTTTAAGTGTCATCATGTTACCAAGCGAATTGTCTGGACTTTCGCTGCGAGTTTGGCGCTCTTGTGGGTACTAGGTTACCTAATGCAGCAGGACTGGTTTTATCAAGGATTGGGAGTATCTACATCGAGTGAGATTTGGGCCACCACATCCTCACCTTCAACCGCGATGGCACTGTTGCTGTTTTTTTTGGTAATGCCCACATTCACTTTTTTATTCCAACCGCTATCGAGTTTATATTCGCGTAAGCATGAATTTGAAGCCGATGAATACGCTGCGGAGAAATCATCTGCTAGCGACCTCACTCAAGCCCTGGTAAAGCTCTACCAAGACAATGCCACTACACTTACTCCTGACCCGCTACATTCGGCCTTTTACGATTCTCATCCATCTGCTGCGTTAAGAATAGCGCGATTACAAAACTTGGCGCATAATTAACTTTATAGAAGAGCAAGTGATAATAATTCATTTTCTTCACAGCTAACTTACAGGAGCGATAATGAATACTACTATCAATAGTCTCGCAACCAAACAATGCAAGCCCTGTGAAGGAGGTATGCAACCTCTTTCATCTACAGAGATCACAACGCTGATGCAGCAACTTGATGGATGGGAATTTTTCGATAGACTGATAGGTAAAATTTACAATTTCACAAATTATTATCAGACCATGGCCTTCGTTAACGCAGTGGCATGGATCTCGCACCGCGAGGACCATCATCCTGACATAATATTGAGCTACAATAAATGCCGTGTAGAATACTCAACCCACGCCATAGGTGGTTTGTCTGAGAATGATTTTATTTGCGCGGCAAAGATTGATGCGCTATTCAAGATTTGAGCTTTGTATATAGTCCTTCTTCTGAATTATCTCTACCTATCCTTGGACAAATAGTCGCTGCATTTGGCAGGCGATTTCTGGTTGAATTTGCAGGCGGAGAAATTCTCTCTTGTGTGATGCGCGGAAAGAAAGGCGGTGCAGTGTGTGGCGACCAGGTTGAGATTCAGCGCACCACGTTTGGGCAAGGTGTGATTAAAACCATTCTCCCGCGTAGTGTGCTGATGTACCGTAGCGACGCTTTCTGCGAGAAACTTATCGCTGCTAATATTACCCAAGTTGTTATCGTAGTAGCTGCCGTTCCTAGCTTCGATGAGGAACTAATAAATCGTTGTCTCGCTGCTGCCGAAGACCAGAGTATTAAGGCTCTAATAATACTTAACAAGGCTGATCTTATTGAGCCCACCCGTGCCGTTGCAACTTCCCTTTCGCTTTACCGAGAACTAGGCTATACATTATTGCAGCTCAGTGCCAAAATGGATGTCGCGCCACTTTTGCCATATCTACAAGGTCACCTAAGTGTTCTGGTAGGTCAATCCGGGATGGGAAAATCTACCCTCATCAATGCCCTCATTCCAGCTGCTGACCGCGATACTGCTGAAATTTCTGTCGCACTTGATGCTGGGCGCCATACCACCACTCACTCACGACTCTATCACCTCAACAAGAGCAGCCATGTTATTGATTCTCCTGGAATGCAGGAATTTGGCCTACATCATATTAATAATACAAGTTTAGCATGGGGATTCATCGAATTTCATCCCTACATCGGACAATGTAAATTCAGAGATTGTCTTCACATTAGTGAACCGGGTTGTGCACTTGTTTGGGCAGTGCAAGAAAGAAAAATCGATATACGCCGTCTTGGTTTTTATCGCAAACTGATTGCTTCACGAGGTACTTCATTGCGTTAATCAATACCACGGGTAAATATGCCTTGGATGTGTCGAGCATTATTACCTTCAATAGTGCTGATGGTTTCAATCTGTTCTGGGGAAGCTTCTATAATATGTTTAAATATAAACCACTGGACCGTCTCAGTGTATGGCGGGGTTGTTAACGACCCTTGGTAATGATAGAAGTTCTTCACATCGTGAAGTTTAGTACTGGAAAATAGGTCATTTAATTTCACCGCACCCATTTTTAAAGGAACTATGCCATGCTCAGTCTTTGGTATCTGGTTTAAAAATTCATCAATAAATTTATTGGCCTGGCCCATTTTGAATAAAATGCCGAGCACCAGGTAACGGGGGGTATCATTTTTATTTTTGGCGGCGATGCTGGAAACAATATGCATTTCCATCGGGAAGGTCATGCCGTCGATAAGGTGTTCGGACGGAGTATGAAAATGCACTTGCTTAAAGTCATAATTCAGCCCTTCATAAGAGACGGTACTACCTTCAGCAAAATTTAGCTGTACAGTATTACCTAAGTTTTCAATCGCTTTTATCTTATCCTGATAATGGAAAGTTATTTCATGTGTGTTTATTGTTTCTTCATTGAAAGAACGAATGTTAATCGGCGATTGTATTAAACCATGATCTAGATCGGGTAAGATATAAAGTCCACTTTTCTTATGTATCGAAGATGGTTTGTGAGCAATATTATTTGCTGTCTGCTTATGATGGGCGCAGGCAGATAGTGATAAAGAAAGGCTTAAAAGCAGGCATACTGAGATGTTTTGAGACATAAAAGTTTTGTGGGTTTTTTTAAAAAAGCAGTTTAACCAATTTTGTTTGAAGTAGAAATATAATTGATCTGATAGACGAAATTAATCTCGTTTTAACTATTTCAAAATACAATGGTAGTGATCAACATTAGTGGTATTTCCGACTCAAGGAATGGACAGCTTCTACTAAGGTCAAAGCACTGTCCGGTGGGGTGAATTGGGATATGCCGTGGCCAAGATTGAACACATGTCCATCGCCGTTACCGTAGTCCACAAGAACTTTTTCTACTTCAGTAGTAATAATTTTCGGTGCTGCGAATAGCACTGCAGGATCAAGGTTGCCTTGTAGCGCAACCTTGTGGCCAATACGTCTACGCGCTTCAGAAATATTTATGGTCCAATCGAGTCCTATTGCATCACAGCCGCTGTCAGCAATGTTTTCTAGCCATAGCCCACCGCCCTTGGTAAAAATAATGCTGGGAATGCGCTCGCCATCGTGCTCGCTTTTTAGCTCTGCGAATATTTGGCTCATATAATGCAAGGAAAATTGTTGGTAGGCAGAATGTGACAGCATCCCACCCCAAGTATCAAAAATCATTACTGCTTGTGCGCCAGATTCGATCTGTGCGTTAAGATAGGCAATTACAGACTGGGTATTGATGTTTAGGATATGGTGCAGCAGATCAGGACGTTGGTAGAGCATTGTTTTGATTTGGCGAAAATCAGTCCCACCGCAACCTTCCACCATATAGCAGGCAAGCGTAAACGGGCTGCCAGAAAAACCAATCAATGGCACTTGGTTATTCAGAGTTTTACGAATTTGTGAAACTGCGTTCATCACATAACTTAGGTGCACAGCAGGATCTGGTATCGTGAGCGAGCGAATTTCTCCTTCTTCGCGCAAGGGGCGCTCGAACTTAGGTCCCTCACCTTCTATAAAATAAAGCCCGAGTCCCATCGCATCAGGAATAGTGAGAATATCAGAAAACAAAATTACCGCATCCAGCGGGTAGCGTGCCAGCGGTTGCATGCTGACTTCAGTAGCAAAATCGGGATTCTTGCATAATGAAAGAAAATCACCGGCGCGGGCTCGTGTCCGGTTGTATTCTGGAAGATAGCGTCCAGCCTGTCGCATCAACCACACCGGCGTGTATTCGGTGGGCTGTCGCAGCAGAGCTTTTAGCAATGTGTCGTTTTTTGGCTTTGTCATTCGGAAGCTTTCTGGGTTTTAGCCTATTAAATCCTGGCAATCCAGAGGGAGCATCCTTTGTGGCTAGTGGTTTGTATTGCTCGGGTTAGGGCGATGCGAACAAACCTATAGATTTATCCGGCCTTCCTACAGTACCGTTTTGCGAAACTACAAATTTTACCAGCGATTGGCTTTTTCGTATACTGTTGAGAGGAACATCTCGGTACAGTAACCAATGTTTGGTGTTTCCAAGTTTGATATTAAGCTGCTAGATATTTAAAGAATAGCGAAATGCATTGTTTATTCAGTTTTCTTCAATTATAAAAAGCCTTCTGTATTCTTTGATTGCATAACGATCAGTCATACCAGCAATGTAGTCAGCTATTGCTTGGTACTTTTCTTGGTAGGATTTTGCCTGGTATTTTGGTGGGAGTAATCGGGTATTTCCACTGAACATATTGAATAGTGTCTTTACAGTATGGTGTGCTTTGTTGCTCATACGTGTTACTTGATAGTGTTGGTAAAGATTATTGTGCAGGAATTTTTTTAATTCCTGTTGCTCCAACCTGATTTTTTCACTAAAACTAATCAGGCATGGTGCTGCTAGTACAGCTCGCAAACTGCTAAGCTTAGCACTTGCGATATTGGCTGTACTTTGTTTGATCAAATCTGTTACCAAGGTGTTGATCATGCGTCGAACTGTTTCTTGAATCAACCTCCTTCCTAAGATCTTGGGATACTGTTTCTTTGTCATTGCTAAGTGGCGAGAAAAAATAACGACTTCCTCTAATTGCTCCTGCGTGATAAGGCCAGAGCGCAGGCCATCGTCCACATCGTGATTGTTGTAGGCAATTTCATCAGCAAGGTTGGAAAGCTGTGCTTCCAGTGATGGTCTTTGATTTGCAAGAAAACGCTCACCCACATCACCTAGGCTTTTGGCATTCTTCTTTGTACAATGTTTTAATATACCTTCACGAGTTTCGAAGCACAGGTTCAATCCATCAAAAGCACCATAGCGTTCTTCCAATACGTCTACCACGCGCAGCGATTGTAGGTTGTGCTCGAAGCCGCCGTAGTTTTTCATACATTCATTCAGTGCATCCTGGCCAGCATGGCCGAATGGAGTATGGCCCAGGTCATGTGCTAGAGCGATGGCCTCAACCAAGTCTTCGTTGAGACGCAGGTTGCGAGCAACTGAGCGACCGATTTGAGACACTTCCAAAGTATGTGTTAGACGCGTACGAAATAAGTCTCCTTCGTGGTTGACAAAAACCTGAGTTTTGTATTCGAGCCTACGGAATGCAGTGGAATGAATTATACGGTCTCGGTCGCGCTGAAATTCACTTCGTCCAAGAGGAGGTTTCTCCCTGATGTGGCGGCCGCGAGAGTTTTTTGATGATACCGCATAGGATGCTAAATCATACATTAACAGCACATTCCACAAGGGTTTCAGTCAGGACCGCTATAGGTACATCCGAACATACCGTGGCCTCACCAATACGTTTAAGCAGCACGAAACGCATTTTTCCGCCTTCTACTTTCTTATCCCGTTCCATTAAGCGCAGGTATTTTTCAGGATCAAGATTAGGGACGACAACAGGAAGCCCAGCTAGCAAGTAGATTTTTCGGATACGCTCAACTTCAGCTTTTCCGATCAAATGCATGCGTTGCGACAATTCTGCTGCCAGAAGTGTGCCTGCAGCTACAGCTTCACCATGCAGCCATACGCCGTAGCCCATTGCATTTTCGATAGCGTGGCCGAAGGTATGGCCCAGATTAAGAAGTGCTCTTACACCGTGTTCACGTTCATCAGCTGCTACAATTTCGATCTTATTCTTACAACTACGTCGTATCGCTTCATCCAACACATCATGGTTTTTGGCTAAAAGCTTAGTCATGTTCTGTTCTAACCAGTCGAAAAATGCATGATCCCGAATCAGACCATACTTGATGATCTCGGCAATACCACTGTTAAATTCTCGTTCAGGTAAGGTATCAAGTGTTGCGCTATCTGCCAATATCATGCGCGGCTGATAAAAGGCGCCGATCATGTTTTTGCCGAGGGGATGATTGATGCCAGTCTTGCCGCCTATCGAAGAGTCCACCTGGGCTAGAAGCGTGGTCGGGATCTGGATAAACGGCACCCCGCGCATATAAGTGGCAGCAGCAAACCCAGCAAGGTCACCAATGACCCCGCCACCGAGTGCAATAATCGTAGTACTGCGTTCACAATGGTTTGTTAGAAGAGCATCGAAAATTTGGTTTAGTGTTTGCCAGTTTTTATATTCCTCACCGTCTGGTAGGATGATCGGGACAGAAACTATGCCATGACTTTCCAGTGTGGCATGCATCTCATCCATGTAAAGGGGTGCCACCGTGGTGTTGGTGACTATGGCAACTCGTTTCTGCAACAGATATGGAAGAATAAGGCTAGACTTGTTTACTATACCGCTACCAACATATATCGGATAACTACATTCGCTTATCTCGGAGGAAAGATTTACGGTAATGGTTTGCATGGTGTGTTATTGGTATCAGAACGATACTAAACTAGAATCGGTTGGTTAATTCCGTTACAACGTGCTCGTTTTAGTCTGGTTTACTCTTAAAGCAGAGTAAGCGAGTTGTTGTACGAGCAATTTTACCATCTGACGTATACTTTGCTTCCTGCTCTCAACAACGATATGCGCTATTTCACGGTAGATAGGGTCACGTTGATCATAAAGCTCTGCCAGTTTGGCCTGGAGATCCAAGGTTTGAAGTAATGGCCGGTCCTTATTGTGTCGAGTCCGATGCCATAAATCATTAACCGTCGCTCGCAGATATACAATCGTGCCGTTTTGCCTTAAAAGCTCCCGGTTTTCCCTGTTTAATATTATTCCCCCTCCCGTAGCAAGCACTATATTATCGATTTTTAACAATTCCCGCAGCATTTTCGCTTCACGCTTGCGAAAACCGGCTTCACCTTCTATTTCAAAAATTACGGATATTTTGACGCCGGTACGTTTCTGGATTTCGTGATCCGTGTCGATAAACGTTTTGTTTAAGTAGCTAGCCAGAGATTTCCCGACGGTGGTCTTCCCTGCACCCATCATGCCTACTAAAAGAATATTACTACCTACTTTTTTCGTCGTATGGTTTGTTTTCTTCATTGTTACCTTTGGTTCAGCCGATTCCATTTGGGCAATTGTAGCGGAAATATTACAAACCGCGTAGACACAAAGATGCCGCATCAGATTGATCCGATGCGGCTACTAACGACAGGGTAGATATTTCTTCGTACTTATGTACCCTCACATAAGCAAAACTTCTTATAATCAGCGCAGATTGAGGCTGTCTTTTAATATTCTCGGGGTAATGAAAATCATTAATTCTGTCTTGTCGATTTGTTTTAAGGTATTTCTGAATAAGAACCCTAGAATTGGAATATCGCCTAGTAGCGGCACTTTGTTTACAAGTCTATTTTCAGTTCGACCGAAAATGCCACCGATAACTACCGTACCGCCATTTTCCACTAAAACTTGCGTGGTAACCTGCTTGGTATTGATTGCAGGCCCAGCAGCTGTTAGTTGCCCGACGGTGTCCTGATTGACGGTCAAGTCCATAATGATATTGTCATCAGGCGTAATCTGTGGAGTAACCCTGAGACTGAGAACTGCTTTCTTGAATGTGATGCTAGTAGCGCCACTGCTAGTTGCTTGCTGGAAGGGTATTTCAGTACCCTGCTCAATAACAGCTTCGACTTGGTTCGCAGTTACTATACGTGGGCTGGAAATAATTCTACCCTTGCTGTCAGCCTCCAGTGCGGATAATTCCAGATTAATTAAGGCTCCGCTATTGATTTTGATCAAGCTAAGGCCAAGTGCAGCAGGCCCACCTAGCACACCTGCAAGACCGGCTGCAGGCAGGTTGACGTTAAGGGGAGCAACTCCAGCGGGATTTGTGCCACTGGCTAATGAGGATGAGCCTTGGACACCAGCCAAAGCGCCACTTATTCCAAGGTCACGATTTTGACTGATTGCACTTACATTTTGGACGCCAAAGCGTACACCGAGAGATCGGCTAAATAGGTCAGTCGCTTCCACAATACGTGCTTCTATCATTACCTGTCTAACGGAAACATCGATTTTCTCAAGTAGTTTGCGTACTTCTTCCAATTGAGTTGGGGTATCTCTTACAAATAAGGTATTGGTGCGAACATCTATGGCTACGCTACCACGTTTGGTTAACATTTTCTGATCTGTATCCCCCAATAGCGTCTTCATCGCCTCGGCCTTCTGATAATTCAACTGAAAGATTTCGGTGTGGATCGGTTCTATGTCAGCAATCTGCTGGCGGGTTTCTAGATCAAGTTTTTCTTTGGCTGCAATTTCATCGCGCGGCGCAATCATAATCACGTTGCCGATCTGGCGCTTGTCCAGTCCTTTAGCCTGGAGCATGATGTCTAATGCCTGATCCCAGGGGACATCTTTTAAACGCAGAGTGAGATTTCCGGTAACGGAGTCGCTGGTGATGATATTGAGTTCAGTAAAATCAGCAATTACCTGTAGTACTGCACGAACTTCCACGTTCTGGAAATTAAGAGAAAGTTTCTCACCAACATAGCCTCCTTGGTTGCGTCTGCTTCTGGTGAGCTTATCGGATTTTTCCAAAGACCAGACTTCCAGGATAAACTTTGCGTCTGCTTGGTATGCCGAGTGTTCCCATAGTCCCGTGGATTTTATCACCATGCGTACATTTTCTCCCTGAGAAAATGTCTCCACAGTTTGTACTGGCGTGGCAAAATCTACCACATTTAACCGTCGTTCTAGGCTGGGCGGCAAGGTTGCATTGAGAAATTCAACAATTATACTTTTGCCTTGCTTGCGGATATCAATTCCCGCACCCCAACCCGACAAATCAACTTGTATCCGGCCTTCGCCATTAGTACCACGGCGAAAATTCACATCACGTAAATTGAGTACTTGATCGCTGTATTTGTCTTCAGCAAAATGTGTAATAGCACCAGATGCCGTATTTGCGGACGCTGCCTCTCTAAGAGTGATAAAAAGAATTTTATCTTCAATTTTCGTATCATATGTAAATGGCTTGGAAAGGTTCATCACCAAACGAGTACGATTTCCGGACTGTGCGATGTTAATACTGCGTAGCCCTCCTTTGCCCATGCTCAGTGTTTTTTTACCAAGTGCATTAGAAGTGTCAAAAAAATCAAAGTAAATCCGCGCTGGGTCGCTTAAGGAAATGCTTGGAGGGGTAGTTATAAGAGGTTGGTTCATCGATACCTTGATTATCAGCAGATTATCCTGAGTGGTAGAAACACTGATGTTTTCAATACTAAATTGAGGAGCTTTGATAGCGGGTACCGGGTCCGGAACAGCAGCGAACGTGGGCAAGACTACGGCAAATAATAGACTGCATCTAAGCCATGCAAGAGGATTTATAAGATTCGGCACGTTCATTTTTTTCTACTCCTAATCTTCAAGCATTAAAATACTGATACGTTCAGCCCAGTCACCAATACTGTCCTGTACGATTTCTTTTAAATTTACTTCAGATTCCGAAATGTTAGCAATTAACCCAAAATTCTGTCCTAGGTAGCCGCCTACTTTAACTCTATGGAGAGAGCTATCAGGGGCCTTAATAAGCGCATAGAAATTTTCGTTTCGCTCTAGAGAGCCAACCATTTTCAAACTTTCCAAGGGGAACTTTTCTAAGACTTCTTTGTGACGGTCTAGGTTAGGTTGAAGCCCGCTACCTTCACCTTTTATATGTTTGCTCTTGCGGGGTTTGAAGGGGTTAGGCATTTCAAATGCACTATAGGGATAGTGAGTATAGGGCTGGACTTCGGGTATAGGGGTTACCTGGCCACGCAAGCCTTTTCCAGAGTTCTTGATAAATGCTTCTAGATCGCCATGTGTTTCATTGCCGCAGGCTGATACAGTTAAAGGAAGCATTAATAGCAGTAGACGAGTCCACTTCATCATTTGCTACCTCCTTTTTGTTTTGCGGTCTCTTCTTCATCCAAGTAGCGGAATGTTTTTGCAGTAGCATTCATTACCAACCCCTCTTTAGTTTTAGTATTGGGGGTAATACTTATATTGTTAAGTGTTACGATACGAGGTAATTGTGAGATGTCGCTGGCAAATGCACCGATGTCATGGTAATTTCCAGTAACACGAAGAGTGATTGGCAGTTCTGCGTAGAACTCGGAAATGATTTCACTGGCTGCAGGTTTGAACAACTCAAACTGCAGTCCACGCCCCAGCCCGGCATGGTTAATGTCTATCAAAAGAGCGTCCATTTCAGATTTGTGCGGCAACTGCTTCAAAAGCGCACCTAGAGATAGTTCGATGTCCTTTAATTGCAGTCGTAAGACGTCCAGATTAACCGCATCTTTCTTTTTTACCAGATATGTTTCTTTAAGTTTTACTTCTTCTGCCTCGACTTGATCCAGAGACTCCCATTGTTTTTGCCAATCTAGAAAATAGCCAGCGGTAACGATTGCCATAAGTAAAATAACCAGTACGCCAACCTTTATAACTAAAGGCCAGCTCCCTGGATTCTTCGTGTTAAGTTGGTTTATCTCTTCTATCAGGTTCATGGCGATTTAAATATTTGGCATCTCTAGGGCTTTACAATCCCCGGAGTAGAGTTTTCGTCACCAACACTCTGGGACGAGTGAGTAAGAATTACATTAAGATTAAACTCATTAAGGCGAGTGTTATCCACTTTAGACGCCTTGATTTCAATCAATGATGGTGATTCCAACCAGGCTGACGACTCCAACTTGCGCATCAGAGTTGATACACGTGCATTTGACTGAGCATATCCTTTTAGATTGATAGTCTGATCGGTTTGCTTGATGCTTCGAAGGTAAACACCATCAGGAAGTAATCGCACTAGTTGATCAAGCAGATGTACCACATCAGATCGATTATTTTGCAAGGTTTCAACTACTTTCTTGCGTGCTAGCAGCACTTCGGTCTGCGCTCTTATTTTCTTAATTTCATCAATTTGTTTATCGAGAATCGCAATCTGGTTTTTCATGTATTTATTGCGACTTTCCTGGTGCTCGATTTGTTCGGTGATCATGAAATGTATCATTCCTACAGTTAGGAGCCCGAGGAAAAACGTTATCCCAGCCAGGACGGAAAATTGTTTTTGCTGCGCTTTGCGCTTGAGTTCTCGATAAGGGAGCAGATTAATACGGATCATGATGGATCAAAGCTTCTCATAGCTAGGCCACAGGCTATCAGAAGCGAGGGTGCGTCTGCACCTAGTAGCTTCGGTCTAACGCGATTAGATAGAATCATGTCAGCGAATGGATTAACGATTAATGTACTTGCCTGAGTGCGAGCTGCAACAATTTCGTCCAGTCCAGGGATGGCAGCGCATCCGCCAGCCAGAAAAATATAATTGACCTCAGTATGAGGGGTCGAAGAGAAGAAAAATTGCATTGCGCGAACCACTTCCAGTGATAAGGTTTCGCAAAATGGATTTAGTACATCCGTTTTATAATTATCTGGAAGCTCTTCATTACGCCTGGCAGCTTCGGCTTCTTCAGGAGAAAGGTTAAAGCAGCGTTGAATTTCTTCAGAGAGTTGGTTTCCGCCAAACGGCTGATCTCGCATATAGATTGAATTCCCATTGAGTAGCACATTAATGCTCATGACCGTGCTGCCAATATCCACAACTGCAATCACCTGATCCTTGCCGCCGTTTGGAAGCTGGCGTTCAATTAGCTCAAAAGCGGTTAGTGCAGCATACGGCTCAACATCCATGACTACAGTCTTCAGACCAGCAGTCAGCGCTGCAGCTATACGATCCTCTACCTTCTCCTTATGAGAGGCAGCGATCAGCACCTCAATCTCTTCTGGATTATTGGGCGCCGGTCCTATCACTTGGAAATCGAGATTTACTTCATCTAGGGCAAAGGGAATATATTGGTTGGCCTCGGTTTCGACCTGAAAAGCCAGGTCATCTTCACGTTGTCCCGCTGGAACAATGATTTTTTTGGTGATCACTGCCGCAGCTGGCAATGCCATGGCAACATTTCTGATTCGTGTTCCCATATTCTTCCAGCCACGCTCTAGGCTCTCGCCTACCGATTCTAAATTCACGATATTGCCATCAAGCATAGCGTCCTTGGGTAGGGGCTCAATAGCATAGCGTTCAACGCGGTATGCGTTATTGCCTTTTCCAACCGCCGAGAGCTCAACCATTTTCACTGATGATGGACTGACATCCACACCTATTAATGGTGGCGATTTCGTCTGAAGAAAATCCAGGTTTATATTAATTTCTGTATTAAACATGGGTTAACTATCGGCAATATATATAAAAAAAATAGGCTAAAAGATTTTAGGAGCTATAAGTACATGAAAAATATTATTTTGGTAGTATATTTCTTTTATAATTACATAATTACACACGTTTATTGTGTCGGTACTTAAGGAAGGGGTATTCGTGGAAGAAAGAGGTATATATCCCTTAAATTGCAAATATTTATTTAAATTTACATGTCAAATACCGATGTACATGAATGTACGTTAGCGATTTTTATTAAGGTAATTACATTTTTTTATGGTATTTTTTGTGGCAATATTTAGGAGCGCACCATTCATTTGGAAAATAAATTTATTTAAATCTCTAAATTTATGATGTTAATTTCGATTTTAAACTTCAAAGTTTATTTCACATGCTAGCGCGTTGGGGTGTTTACATTACTACAGCATTTTTGGCATTGAGTTTGCTGGGTGCCCTTCTGATTACTTTTGCTGCGCTAGTCACTATAGCAACACTCCCATCGCTTGAAGTGCTAACTGACTACCGCCCAAAGATTCCTTTACGGATCTATAGTGAAGAAGGTTTGTTAATTGGAGAGTTTGGCGAAGAACATCGTGACTTAGTGGAAATTAATATGGTTCCAGAGCGTCTAAAACAGGCAATTATAGCCGCAGAGGACGAGCGTTTTTATCAGCATGGCGGAGTGGACTATATAGGTGTACTGCGTGCTGCCTATTTTAATTTTACCTCTGGTGCAGTACGTCAAGGTGCGAGCACTATTACAATGCAAGTAGCGCGAAATTTCTTTTTGACTAAGGAAAAAACCCTAACCCGAAAATTTAGTGAAGCTTTACTTGCATTCAAGATCGAACAAAGCTTGAGTAAGGACGAAATTCTCGGACTTTATATGAACCAGATTTATCTCGGGCAGCGTTCCTATGGTTTTGCGTCTGCAGCTCGGGTTTATTTCGGAAAGACCCTGAACCATATCAATTTAGCCGAGGCCGCCATGTTGGCGGGTTTACCCAAAGCCCCCTCACGCTTTAACCCGATGGTCAATCCAGCGCGCGCCAAGACGCGACAACTTTATGTTTTGCGACGCATGGAGAAACTAAACTATATCTCTAACCAGGAGTTCAAGGAAACGAAAAAACAGCCACTGCAAATCAACAAAAAACGTCAATCGCGAGAATTTCCTTTGCGCGCCGATTACGTAGCAGAAATGGTACGCCAAGTGGTATATAAACGCTACAAGGAAGAAACCTATACTAAAGGTTTTAGGGTCTACACAACTGTGAGACAACTAGATCAGGAAGCAGCTTATGAAGCTGTACGTCAAGGTGTTATGGATCATGATAAACGCCGTGGCTATCGTGGTCCCGAGGCGGTTATTAATCTACCTAAAAATAGCATCAATCAGAAAGAGGTACTAGAAGATGCACTACGAGATGTGGCTGATAGCGATGGTATCTACGCCGCAGTTGTGCTGTCCGTCAATTCCAAATTTGTTCGGGCATACCGCAAAGGTGGAGAAAGTATAGAGATTTCGGGTGACGGCCTTAAGTTCGCAAAAAAGTTCCTAAGCGGAAAAGTAGGTTCCGGTCAGCAACGTATTCGTCCGGGATCATTGATTCGTATAATAAAGAGCAAAAAGGGAGCGTGGCAGATCGTACAACTTCCTCAGGCTGAAGCTGCTTTGGTTTCAATAAATCCTGAAGACGGGTCGATTCGTGCACTGGTGGGGGGCTTTGATTTTAACCGCAATCAATTTAACCACATTACACAGGCCTGGCGTCAGCCAGGCTCTAGCTTCAAACCTTTCATTTATTCCGCCTCTCTGGAGAAGGGATTTACTCCGGCTACCATTATAAATGATGCACCAATTTCTTTTACTGCTAAAGAGACCGGAAGCAAACTATGGGAACCAAGAAACTATTCCGGTAATTACGCGGGACCTTTACGCATGCGTGTGGCGCTTGCTAAATCAAAGAACTTGGTATCTATTCGTATTCTCCAAGCAATTGGGGTTCACTATGCCCAAGATTACATCGCCCGATTTGGCTTTAATCCCAAACTTCATCCACCTTATCTTCCCATGGCTCTGGGTGCAGGGTCGACTTCTCCGATGCAGATGGTAATAGGTTATGCAGCATTTGCAAATGGAGGTTTCCGCATCTCACCTTACTTTATTGAACGAATAGAAGATGAAAAAGGAAATGTACTGGAACAAGCGCGACCTGCGCTGGCGGGTGGGGATGCCAAGCAGATAATAGATCCACGTAACGCATATATTATGACTAGCATGCTGAAGGATGTCGTACAACGAGGTACTGCAATTAGGGCAAAGCAACTTGGTCGCAATGATCTGGCCGGAAAAACCGGCACGACCAATGATTTTGTTGATGCTTGGTTCTGTGGTTTTCAGACCAATCTTGTCGCAGTAGCCTGGATTGGCTTTGATAGTCCTAAATCTTTGGGTAATAAAGAAACAGGGAGTCGTACTGCCCTGCCGATGTGGATGAGTTATATGGGCAAGGTTTTGATGGATGTTCCCAAAGTAAACGATCCAGCTTCCGATGACATGGTTCCCGATGGCATTGTGATGGTAAGAATTAATCCGGAGACAGGATTTAGAGAAGAGGGAGGCGCGATAATGGAATATTTTTTTCAGGAGAATGTGCCGCCAGAAGCAGGTAGCAATTTCGGTGACATGGAATCTTTCCTTCAGGAGCGACTGCACCAAGAAGCAAGGGGCGATTTTGATGGTTTTGTCAGGTATCCAGATTACATAGAGGATTAGTTGTAGAAAAATTAAGAATCGTGGTCAACACAGTGGTCTGAAGAAGCAATAATTTCCCTATATGTAGTAAGAAAACGGGCACTATGGTTGTTCTAGGAATTGCTGAGGCCAAGTTTTTGTGATTTTAAATTGTGCGCCTGTCATAGCCGTAGAATAAAATCATAGAGCCTGACGACAGGCGGAATGTTTCCTATTTTTCTAGTTTAAGCCAGCTAGCCGCATCCATTGCATAATAAGTCAGAATGCCGTCTGCACCTGCGCGCTTAATAGCTAGCAACGATTCTAGTACACAAGTTTTTTCGTCAAGCCAACCATTTTGTGCGGCAGATTTAATCATGGCATATTCACCACTGACCTGATAGACAAACGTAGGAGCTCTGAACTGGTCTTTCACCCGCCGTACAACGTCAAGATAGGGCATGCCGGGCTTTATCATTATCATGTCAGCGCCTTCCTCCAAATCCATTCCTACTTCCCATATTGCTTCGTCTGAATTTGCCGGATCCATCTGATAAGTAGATTTGCTTCCTTCGCCCAAACTAGTGGCCGAGCCTACCGCATCTCGAAAGGGGGCATAAAAACCAGAGGCATACTTCGCCGAGTAAGCGAGAATGCGGGTGTGGATGTATTTATGGCTATCAAGGGCATCTCGTATTGCAGCAATGCGCCCATCCATCATGTCGGATGGTGCTACCACATCGGTCCCAGCTTGTGCATGCATTAGTGCTTGCTGTGCGAGTATTTTTACGGTTTCGTCGTTCATCACATATCCGTTGGCATCGACCAAACCGTCTTGGCCGTGACTTGTATATGGGTCAAGAGAAATGTCGGTGATGATACCGAGTTCAGGAAAGTGCTTCTTCAGTTTGCTCACTATCTGTGGAACAAGTCCCTTGGGATTGAGGGCCTCATTGGCAGTGAGACTCTTTTGGCTGGGCTCGATTACTGGAAAAATCGCAAGTGCCGGTATACCGAGTTGTAAGCATTTCTCCGCCTGATGCATCAGTATATCTTCACTTTGTCGCATCACTCCAGGCATTGAAGGTATTTTTTCCTCTCGATTTTTCCCATTTAGTACAAATACTGGATAAATAAGATCATCTGTGAGCAAATGGTTTTCTCGCACAAGACGGCGTGAAAATTCGTCGCGTCGCAGGCGCCTCATCCTTTTCTGTGGGAACTGACCAAAACTTGTCATTGTCTTCATATATAAGAAAAAAGAAAATTTAATAATAAATAAGGGTAATGACTAGAACAGAATTAGTTTAAAGGTTTTAAAAAAGGTGAAGGTCGAATTTTAGTTGTGATGGAAATATCGGAACCTGCACGTTTTTATGGGCTTTATAGGTATGGATAGATCATATTTTTGTTTATTTTTTAAAATTTGATATGTACTAATTTAAGCGAGTTTTAAGTGGCCCTTGGAGCATCTCAATGCCGTGATGTTATTTCGAAGATTGAAACCCATTCTTACTATGGTAGATACAGCATTGCTTGTCGTGTTTCCCATTATCGATCAGGCATCGTAGCTGTCGAGCCCATCATAGTAAATCACTCTTATTTTTATTTATAGCATGGTCTTGTCCCTTACCTATTACCTAGAATAATTGATAGCCTAGAATAATTGATAGTAGTCTTATACGTGACCATGATACAGTCTAATGCGAGTTGGGTAACAGGCAGATTTACGACACTAGGGAATACCCATAGCATTAGTCTGGTTATATTCAATTTCAATTGAATAATTATGCCATTTATTTTCGATCTAACAAAAGGTTAATACCTATTTTGCATCATGGTTTTGGTAATGATTTATGCTTAATAATTAATATTTCGGGAACTTACTCCTAATATTGTCGTCTCATGATTAGACAACTTTGGTTGTTTCCTGCTCTTCTCCCTGAGCTGGTACCTTAATTATCACTTATTAAGGTAGTTTGCCCCCGGTTTTCTTCCCCTTTAACCGGGGGTTTTTTATTTTAGGTTTTAACTTTGATACGGGGTAAGTTTTTGAGTCGGATCCGGGTCTAATTCAAGCCAGTTACCAAGTACCGCATAAGCTTCTTTGACACCTTTTTTAGAAGTACTGGAAAACAGTTGCACACTACATTGTGGGTAGGTTTCTCGCAAAGATTCTAGTACGTTCTGGAGGATTTTCCCAGCTTGTTCTCGGGTCAGTTTATCTGCCTTAGTAAGTAAAACATGCACCGGCTTTCCAGTTGGTGTGAACCAGTCCAGCATACGCCGATCCAGTAGGGTTAATGGATGACGCACATCCATGATAAGTACCATGCCATATAGGGGTTTCCGAGTTTGCAAATAGGTGCTAAGCAGGTTTTCCCAGTGCTGGCGGATTTCAATTGGAACCTTAGCGTATCCATAGCCAGGAAGATCAACCAAAAAGTGCCTATTTCCAAGTTTAAAGAAATTGATATGCTGAGTTCGCCCTGGTGTCTTGCTGACGAAAGCGAGACGGTTACGATTTGCAAGCGTATTGATAACGCTAGATTTACCAGAGTTTGAACGCCCGGCAAAGGCAATTTCCACCCCATTTGGTGGTGGCAAATCTTGCAGGTGATTGATGGTGGTGTAAAAGGTCGTGTGCTGGAAAATAGACATAAGTTTCCGAATCAGGCTTGCTGGAGATAGAAAATTAGTTTTTAGTTAAGTTTTAATACCAGATATGTTTAAGCGCCAGATATGGATGTCCAAGATATTCCCTAATTTAGACTTATACCGGTGCCCTTGAATTTTCTTCTGCAATTAATACAAGGCCTTCCAACACCAGGTTATCCACCACCTTAGCGGCCATACTAAGCTGGGATTGAAGCTGTTGGGATCCGCCTCCGCTGATGATGCACTTAGGTACATGACCCAAAGTAACGGTAAGCAGCACGGTCATGCGCTCTATTGCACCGACCAGTGCCTGTATTGCACCACTGTGCATGGCATCTGCAGTGTTGTCCGGATAATCATTAAACTCCCCTTCCTGGAGTTGCAACGACGTGGCGTTGGTTGCTAGCGTTTTTTTCATAAGATCAAGACCAGGAACGATAATACCGCCTAGAAACTCTCCTGTATCGGAAAGGGTGTCCACCGTCATTGCAGTGCCTACATCCACTACCAAGCAACCTTTTCGTTGCAGTCCCCATGCTGCAATCAAGGCAGCCCACCGATCGCTGCCTAGCAGAGATGGTTCAGCGTAGTAATTTCGAACACCGCATTGATACGCAAGTGCGGCGATCCATTTAGGTTGTACCTCCCAGTAGGAAAGCAACTTAGACAGCGCTGTCTTTGTTTTGGTGTTTGCTACGTTAGAAACCATGACACATAGGGGTTTTGGTAAGTCTTGCCATTCCTGTCGTAACAACATACTGCTATCTTGTGCAGCTTTCCCTTGTGTTAACCAGCAGCAGCCATCATGCAGTCCCCACTTGATATGGGTGTTACCAGAATCTACAGCCATTAAATAGGCCATGTTATGGTACCTTGCGTAACGTGATTTTACCGCTACTAAAACAATGAGTACCTGCCAGAGTTTGCAGTAGTAACGATCCATCGTTCGTAACACCTTGTACCACGCCCTTCTGGATTGAGCCGTCGGGTAGGTGAAGGGTAACAGGTTTATTTTCAAATCCATGATGATTTGCCCATTCATTCCTAAAGGGTTTAAAGCCTTGGTTCTCAAATTTTCTCAGCACGATTGCCAGTTGAATCAGTAATCTGGCCATTAACTTATTGCGGTCTGGTATTTTTCCAGTGACGGAGAACAAATCCGTTGCGCTTTGGTCTATATTGGACTTTATGTTGTTCGATAATTTTAGATTCATGCCAACGCCGATTACGGCGAAAGTAGGGCCCTGCGCACCCCCCCGTAATTCGATCAGTATGCCTGCGAGTTTTCGGTAGCGGGACATCACATCGTTCGGCCACTTAAGTGCGACGTCTTTTATCCCTGAAGATTCCAATGCGCGGATGAGGGCTACTCCGATAGCCAAGCTTAAACCCGACAGGAAGCTTGCTCCCTTCTGGAATTGCCACAGAAGTGAAAATGTAAGGCTGTCACCTAGTCCCGAATGCCATTGCTGTCCACGCTGCCCACGTCCATTGGTTTGAAATTCCGTTGCTATTACATTGATAGCAGTAGTGTTGGTACTGCCAGAATTTTCTTTCATCGCAGCTTTTTGCAGCAGCAAAGTGTTGGTTGATTTAGTGGTATCCAACAATTCAAGGTGAAATTTTTTTGCTTCCATGCCAAGATGTTTTAGAATCGTATCCCTTTTTAGCCATTGCACTGGATTAAGCAGACGGTAGCCACGACCTTGAACCCTATGTACTGCCAATCCTACTTCATTCAGTCCATGCAACGCGGTAGATACGCTTGTAAGCGACACATCAAGATCCCGGGCAATAGTTGCGCCAGAATGGAACTCGCCGTCGCTCAATAGGCGTAATATGGAAAAAGTTAGTGGTTTCATGGCAGTCACACAGTGTAGTCACACAGTGTAGAGCAAACTACCTTGTCTGTGCCACAGACGATTCATGCCTAAATATATTTCGCGTTAAGGATGATGCTGGGTAAACTGTGACATTTATCTGCACTATTAATGTATTCCCGTTAGGTTGGGTGCGGCACATCATATTTCGAGAGACTGACTTGAAAGACACATCTGCTATTACTTTACCTGTTGCACCTACTTCCAACTTCATCCGCAACATTATTGACGAAGACAATCGTATCAATAAGTGGGGCGGGCGCGTAGAAACCCGTTTTCCACCAGAACCTAACGGCTATTTGCACATTGGTCATGCCAAGAGTATATGCCTCAATTTTGGCCTTGCTCGTGATTATAAAGGGGTATGCCATCTGCGCTTTGATGACACTAATCCGGAAAAAGAAGAACAAGAATACGTTGATTCAATACTCGATTCGGTTAAATGGCTTGGCTTCGATTGGGGGGAGCACCTGCACTATTCATCCGATTATTTCGACAAGCTTTACGAATTCGCCGAGTATCTTATTAATCAAGGGAAAGCCTATGTGGATAGCCTTACTATTGAGGAAATCCGCAAACAACGCGGTACCTTGACCAAGGTTGGTTGCAACAGCCCGTACCGTGATCGTCCAGTCGGTGAAAATTTGGATCTGTTTCGCCGCATGAAACTGGGAGAGTTTGCCGATGGTGTTCACGTGTTACGCGCTAAAATTAGCATGCTTTCTCCCAACATTAATTTGCGTGATCCGGTTATCTATCGCATCCGACGTGTTCACCATCATCGTACCGGTGACCAATGGTGTATTTATCCGATGTACGATTACACTCATTGTATTTCCGATGCCCTGGAGAATATTACCCACTCCATTTGTACCCTGGAATTCGAGGATCACCGCCCACTCTATGACTGGATACTGACCCAATTAAAAAATATAGTTCCCTGTCATCCGCAGCAAATAGAGTTTGCACGACTCAAGCTCACCTATGCCGTGATGAGCAAACGGATCATGATCGAACTGGTTGAAGGTAGATTCGTAGAGGGTTGGGACGATCCACGCATGCTTACTCTGTCTGGACTACGCCGCCGCGGTTACACCCCTGAGTCGATTCGTTTGTTTGCTGAGCGTATTGGTGTCAGCAAAGCTGATTCATGGATAGATATGGGCGTGCTTGAGGATTGCTTGCGCGAAGACCTGAACGAACGTGCACAACGTCGCATCGTCGTGTTGAAGCCACTGAAGCTTATCATAGACAATTACCCAGAGGGTGGCGAAGAGGAGTGTTTTGCTTTTAATCACCCACAAAAACCTGAGTGGGGGAAGCGTGTTGTGCCACTATCGAAAACCCTTTACATTGAGCGTGATGATTTTATGGAGATACCAGCTAAGGGCTACTTTCGCCTTGCGCCCGGAGCAGAAGTGCGGTTGCGTTACGCCTATATCGTAAAGTGTGTAAGAGTAGTGAAAAACGCCAGCGGTGAAATCGAGGAAATTCACTGTACCTACGACCCTGACACCAAGAGCGGCACAACAGGAGCAAAAACGCGCAAAGTCAAGGGTAATATTCATTGGCTTTCATCTAAACATGCTCACAAAGGCGAAGTGCGCCTTTATGACCGTTTGTTTTCCCATTCTCATCCTGACGTAAGTGATAGGGATTACAAGGCGCTTCTCAATGCACATTCGAAGGAGATTATCACTGCATATATAGAATTTTCACTCAACGAGGCTCAACCGGAAGAGCGTTTCCAGTTTGAGCGAAATGGTTACTTTGTTGCCGATCGTGTGGATACGAAGCCAGGCAGGCCAGTGTTTAACCGTGCTGTAACCCTGAAGGATTCGTGGGGAAAAAGTACTTAATGCTTAATGTTGGGTTGACCCAAGCTATCTATTAAATAAAATATGATGCGATTTTTTGGTTTTCTAATACCTATTCTCTATTGAAATTATTTTCCCTTTCTACCTTTTATTATATGTGCCCTTTTATTATATGTGCCCAGACTGAGTCGATGAGACAGCAAAGTCTAAACGTTTTGCATTACACCCCATTGCATTTTTTGGTTTCTGTGTCTTCACTGGGACGCGGCGTTTATGGTCACGAAAGGGTCATGATACCTGCGCCCACAAATGTTGCCTTGATGTGTGGTTATTATATCAACCAATACTTGTTTGGTCGGGCCATCCTCATCGGACCAATTAGAATTGTTTGGTAGTCGAGGTAGTCAAGTTTGCACGATATCTTTAGTATAGTTCAAAGCGTATACACAGTTATAGTGTGTATTTACAAAGGGTTTGAGTTTACTTGTGAGCTTTCCTTTCGTTGCGAAAAGACAGCGAACAGGTAATGTTGCAAAAAAACAACACTTTTCAGGTTCATTGCGCAAAAATATCTTGATTTTCCTTGCTATGTGTCGCCGTCTTAGGCACAATCTTCATCACCTGCTCGATGTTGAGAGGAGAAGCCGTATACAAAACTAACGTTGTAAATGAAGGGTAGAGAGTTTGAATTTGTTTTTATTACTCACTAGGGAGGCTGTCATCATGAAGTTAGATCAAATTAAAAATAATTTATTGCATACGGGGGTTGCTATCGCGCTAGTTGCAGGGATGGCGTCATTCACTCTGCCCAGTGCATACGCGGGTGGTAAGATCACCATCGACGATACGAAGTGGATCAGTATCGGAATGGGTATGCGAATGTCATACAACGCCGTACAAAATTTTTCTGCGTCTACAGGAGCACGGGCGTTGGGAGCTACAGGGTTGGTTGCACCTGGGTACTCAGCCAATCCCCTTTCGGGCGCGGATTACAGCAGCGATTTTGGTCTCAACAACGCTCGTATTTACATAGACGGGCAGATTCATAAGTACATCAAGTTCACGTTCAATACTGAATGCTTTAACTGCTTTATTGGCGGTAATGCTGCTGTCTTCGGGGGTAATTCTTCAGTCGGCATGCTGGATGCGATCGGGAAGTTTGAGTTTAACCGGTACTTTAATATTTGGGCAGGGCGTACGTTGGTACCTAACACGCGTGGCGAACTGAATGGTCCTTTCTACCACCAAACCTTTGAAGGCTTTAAGACCCCGTTCTTCCCAGCAGACTTTAGTGGAAACTTTAACGGAGCTTTAGGAGCTTTTACGTCTGCTCCAGGTCAAGCAGGACTCTATGGTCGTGACAATGGTGTGGTCTTCTTTGGTGACTTAGAAATACCGCAACCATGGGGAAATAACGGAACGTTGCAATATTCAACCATGATTTCCACTGGTTTGAAATCAGCTTTCCTTTTGGGGCCGAATCAAAAAGAAAGCAATAGCTGGACTGGACGTCTTACCTATAACTTTCTTAATCCAGAGAAGAATCCAGGCTACTACACCAGTGGTGGCTACTACGGTGGAGCTGGCGATATTCTCGCGCTTGCTATTGCGGTGCAACATCAGAAAGATGGTGCAGGCACTTTTGCTCAAAGATCTGATTTCACCGGTCTGGTTGTCGACCTTCTGTTTGAAAAACCATTCGAAAATAATATGGGAACGTTCACGTTCAATGCTGAGTACAAACATTTCTGGGCGGACTACGACAAACTAACTGGTGGGGCCACCGCATTTGCTGGTCCGGCCTGCTTCTGTATGTTTAGAGGCACGTCGTGGACCATGTACGGATTGTATCTGATCCCGCATAAAGTAGGAATTGGTCGATTCCAGCCCTATGGACGTTTTACCAGTATTACACCTGACATGAGTAGCAACCGTGAGGAACTCGAGTTTGGTACAAACTATGTTATCGATGGTTACAATGCTCGTCTTTCAGCATTCTACCAACATGGCGATCTCTATACCAAAGGCTTGTTCTATGGCCCTATTGCAGTCGGTAAGAAAGTCGATAAATTTACGGTTGCTCTCCAGTTACAAATATAAAAAAGGTGGGTTTTAACTAGCATTTCTACTCTTCTTCTTCAAAAGCCGAGACCCGTATTGGGGTTTCGGCTTTTTTTTGTTCGTCCTTTTCCAAGATCATTGTGTAATTGATTCGGTTCTCATGACGGCTCGCTTTCGATTTGATCATGGGCATAGAATTGTATGCGGGCCAAAAGGCAAATTTGTTGTTGGTTAGTGTGTAGAAGAAGCCGCAACAAAATTAGTAAATTGTGGGTACCCTATACTTTAGGAATTCCCGCGAAAATGTCATCAGATGAATTATTTTCTTAAAAAACTTGTCATCGAGTTAAATTCACTAACAGTAAAGTAAATGTGAAAGAGTATAAAATGTACTCTTTCCAAATTAAGATATTTACCTGAAGGATGTAGTTTTTCCGAGATAGTGGCGGGTGTTCGCAGAAAATCCGGATGGATTCGTTAAAATTTGGCGCTGTACATGCATTATGTGCATAGGTTAAGGGATCATTTCTATAAAATCAGTTCAATAATTTTGGCTCCTCTATCTTCTCTAGTAGGACGTATTTCTTTATCCATCCCACTACGCTATCTAGCCCCTCAAGTGTCACCAAATTGGTAAACACAAAAGGGCTGCCTTTACGCATTCTTCTTGCATCAGATTCCATAACCTCTAGGCTTGATCCTACATAGGGCGCTAAATCTATTTTATTAATTACTAGTAAATCTGAGCGAGTGATGCCAGGGCCACCCTTTCGGGGTATCTTTTCTCCCCCTGCAACATCAATCACAAAAATAGTTACATCCGCCAGATCAGGGCTGAATGTTGCAGAAAGATTATCTCCTCCGCTTTCTATCATCATTATTTCAATATCTGGGTGACGGCTCATCATTTCATCAATCGCTTCAAGATTCATACTTGCATCTTCTCGAATTGCAGTGTGGGGGCAGCCGCCTGTTTCAACTCCAATGATTCTATCTTTTGGCATGATGCTATTCTTTGTCAAAAACTCCGCATCTTCTTTTGTATAAATATCATTTGTAATTACGCCAATGCTGTAATCATCTAGAAGTTTCCGTGTTAATCTTTCTATCAGTGCAGTCTTACCAGAGCCTACAGGTCCCGCCACGCCAATTCTTACGTATGTTCTGACTCTCTTCTCTGTCATTATTTGGTCGCTCCAGTTAGTATAATTAAGTTCAAGACATGTATAAACGAGAGTATAGGCGTTCATGTTGCATACAGCGTATGTCCAAACCAATGTTTAAGAGGCCTACT
>SMVB01057910.1_pt1 | contig 26462 bp, 23 predicted proteins | sample 2456461 | NCBI WGS metagenome assembly SMVB01 (sample SAMN11095934, study PRJNA526329) | marine sediment metagenome | biome: Marine sediment; feature: Surficial sediment; material: Deep marine sediment; isolation source: Hadal surficial sediment | place: Pacific Ocean | collected 2014-05 | depth...
CCGCACCAGTTTCCTGTGAAAACTTCAGACAATACGTAGCCGATGGCTTTTTCTGTGATACGGTTTTTCACCGCGTCATCCCCAACTTCATGATCCAGTGCGGTGGCATGGCTGCTGACATGGGACGCAAGGAAACGCGCGCGCCTATCAAAAATGAAGCGCAAAACGGTGAAAAAAATCTACGCGGTACACTCGCGATGGCCCGCACCGGTGACGTCGACAGTGCAACCTCGCAGTTCTTCATCAATTTGAGTGACAACGATTTTCTCAATAACAGCGGCCGTGACTTCGGCTATGCGGTGTTTGGCAAAGTCAGCGATGGCATGGATATCGTTGATGTCATTGCGGCCGTAGCCACAGGTTCGGCAAACGGCCACCAGGACGTTCCCCTGGACCCGGTCACCATCCAGGAAGTTCGCAGCTCAGAGTAGGCAAATGAACGACAAGGACCTTTCTGCAAGCAGGGCCGCGCGTCACCTGGCGTTGCCGCAAGTGGGTCCGGCCGGCCAGGAACGCATCGCGTCTTCTTCGGCTCTCTTGATCGGCCTCGGTGGAATCGGTTGCGCAGCCGCAAGCTACCTCGCTAGCAGCGGTGTGGGTCACTTGCTCCTGTGCGACTTCGATACCATTGACGCAACCAACCTGGGCCGGCAAATCCTGTACGGTCCAGCGGACATCGGCGAACTGAAAGCCCAGTGTGCTGCCACCCGACTCAGCGAAATCAATCCCGACGTCCAATTAACAGTCATTGCGGATCGCCTGGCGGGCGAGGCACTCGCCGCCGCCGTTTCCGCGGCAGATATCGTCCTGGACGGTTGCGATAACTTCGCAACCCGATTCCAGGTGAGTGACGCCTGCGTTGCCAGTAGCCGCAGGCTGGTGTCCGGATCGGCTATCCGGTTTGAAGCACAATTGGCGGCCTTTGGGCCGGATTACGGCACATCGCCGTGCTATCGCTGCCTGTATTCGGAGGCGGACGAGTCACTGGAGAATTGTGCAGGCAACGGCGTGCTGGCGCCCGTGCCGGGTGTGGTCGGGTCGATGATGGCTGTCGAGGCATTGAAGTTCTTGAGCGGCATCGAAAGTGTGCCGGGAAGATTGACGCTTTATGAGGGATTGTCGGGAGACTGGCGACAGGTGACGATCGGGAAACGTGCCGATTGTCCGGCTTGTAGCTAGGGATTGAGATCGTCGTGCGCCAGGATCTGGCCCATGTCGATTTGTAGAGCGGCGCAGGAGCGGCATTTAATTCGGGGATTTAATGCTGCCCCTGCAAGATACTGGCAGGGCGAGCCCTAACCGTTGCGGTAAATGTAGCTATACGCATTAATCGCCGGCACGCCACCCAGGTGTGCATAGAGCACCTTCGAGCCTGAAGGGAAAAACCCCTTTCTCACCAGGTCGATCATTCCCTGCATTGACTTACCTTCATAAACCGGGTCGGTCATCATTCCTTCCATGCGGGCGCAAAGACGCATCGCATCGTTGGTTTCATTGGAGGGCACTCCGTACACGGGATAGGCGTACTCGGTTTTGAGAACGATATCTGCGGCAGAAATGTCCTGTCCAAGCTCTACCAGCTCAGCTGTTTTCTGTGCGATATCGAGCACTTGCGCATGCGTTTGATCGGGTGTGCAGGACGCGTCGATACCAATTACATTTCTTGCACGCCCATCTTTGGCAAAACCGACAACCATGCCGGCTTGGGTCGATCCGGTCACCGTGCAAACAACGATGTAATCGAATCTGATTCCAAGTTCTACCTCCTGATCTCGCACTTCTTCAGCAAATCCGACAAAACCGAGACCGCCGAACTTGTGAACCGAGGCGCCTGCCGGTATTGGGTACGGAACACCGCCCTGGTCCCGGATATCCGCAAGCGCCTTTTCCCAGCTCGCGCGGATGCCAATATCGAATCCTTCATCGACCAGTTCAATGTCGGCACCCAGAACGCGTGACATCAGAATGTTGCCTACACGATCGTAGACGGCATCCTGGAACGGCACCCAACTTTCCTGCACCAGTCGACACTTCATGCCAATCTTCGCCGCAACAGCAGCCACCTGTCGCGTGTGATTCGACTGTACCCCACCGATGGTCACCAACGTGTCTGCGCCCGAGGCAATCGCATCGGGAATGATGTACTCCAGCTTGCGAATTTTGTTGCCGCCGCCTGCCAGTCCGGAATTGCAATCCTCGCGTTTCGCATAGAGTTCGACATCTCCGCCGAGGTGCGCAGACAATCTTTCCAGCTTTTCGATGGGGGTAGGTCCGAAAGTCAGTGGATAACGTTCAAATTTTTTCAACATGACCAGGGTCCATGCAGACAGCTCAAGAGGTCGGGCTATTAAATCACCGATCGATTTGCCGCGCTATCTCATCGATTTTCGTCACTGTGCGCCAGTTGCGGGCTGTTGATGCAACGCCGAGCAACTTCTCCACCCGCGGTGCGAGTTTCGACCGTCCAATGCCTTGTGGGGCGTGCAGGTAGAACATCTTATCGACAAGAACGAATTCTTCACCATTGGATTTTAGATCAGTGATTGTCTGCAAATCCGGCGTAACTGGCACTTCGGCAAGAAAAAAACAGTGCAATGACTTTGGATTATCGCTGGCGGCAGGAAACGGGTTCGCTTCCATTACACGCCGGATCTTTTTCGCTGACAGTATGATTATTCGCGGCCTGAAACCATGCGCTTCTGCGACGGCATCCTCGACACGCAACGCGATTTTTTTTGTTGAGGTATCCCTCGCGCGGAAAACTACGTTGCCGCTTTGGATATAGGTACGTACCTCCTCAAAATCGAGCTCCTCAAACAGGAGCACCAATTCCTTCATTCGCAGAATTTTGTTGCCGCCAACATTGATACCACGAAAAAGGGCAATCCATGTAGCCATTCACCTTCCCAAAATTTCAGCCTGTTCCTTTGGCCTGCCAGATCAAATATTCCGGGTCTGGCGGCTGTTACGCCGCGTCTGCAGCCGACGAATCGTAGCCAAGATTCGGTGCCAGCCACTTTTCCGCTTCTGCAACCGGGATACCTTTGCGCTGCGCGAAAGACTCGATCTGGTCCCGCCCGACATTACCTACCGAAAAATACCGCGAGTCAGGATGCGAAAAATAAAACCCACTCACTGCAGCGGTCGGGAACATCGCATAGGACTCCGTTAATCGCAGGCCAATTGCGTTTTCCACGTCCAGCAGTTCCCAGAGCCTGGCCTTCTCCGTGTGATCGGGACAGGCCGGATACCCGGGTGCGGGCCGAATACCGCAATACTTCTCGCCAATAAGCTCTTTATTGGAGAGCGCCTCGGCCGCATCGAAAGCCCAGAATTCCTTGCGGATTCGCTCGTGCATGTGTTCCGCCAGTGCCTCAGCCAGCCGATCCGCGAGCGCTTTGAGCATAATGGCGCTGTAGTCATCGTGATCGGCTTCGAAACGTTGCACGTGTTCATCGATGCCGATACCGGCCGTGACAGCGAAGCCACCGATATAATCCTCGATAGCGCTTTCGGCCGGAGCGAGATAATCGGCAAGACAATGATGCGGTTGCCCGTCCGGCTTACCGCGTTGCTGCCGCAAATGGCACAGACGCATCAACTCGGTCTGCCGGTCATTGTCCGTAAACACCCGGATGTCGTCTTGGTCAATGCTGTTCGCCGGGAAAATGCCAACGACCGCCCGTGCCTGCAGCCATTTTTCAGTAATTATCCGATCCAGCATAACCGTGGCATCGGCGAACAAATTGCTCGCTGCCTCACCGACAACAGCATCGCTCAGGATCGCTGGAAATTTGCCGTGAAACTCCCAGGCGTTAAAGAACGGCATCCAGTCGATGTAGTCTCGCAAGATACCCAGGTCTAAGTCTTCGAATACGCGGCTGCCGGTCAACGAAGGCGTTGGCGGCGTATAGCTTTGCCAGTCAATTTTGTATTTATTGTCGCGTGCCTGAGCAATGGAGAGCTGGGGAGCAAGCCGTGATTTTCCCGCATGACGCTCACGCCGTTTTGCATTTTCTGCACGCACCTTGTTAATCAGTTCTTCGCGGCTCGTCTCTCCGATCAATGCCTGTGCTATACCCACAGCACGCGATGCATCTTTCACATAAATGACCGGCCCCTCATAATTGGGTTCTATCTTGACAGCCGTATGTGCCGGCGATGTCGTCGCGCCGCCAATGAGCAATGGCAGTGTGAAATCAAGCCTCTGCATTTCACTCGCGACGTTCACCATTTCCTCAAGCGACGGCGTAATGAGGCCAGAGAGACCGATAAAATCGGCACCCTCCCGCTTTGCAGTCTCAAGAATTTTTTCGCAGGAGACCATCACGCCAAGATCGATAACCTCGAAGTTATTGCACTGGAGAACGACACCGACAATATTCTTGCCGATGTCATGCACATCACCTTTGACCGTCGCCATTACGATCTTGCCGTTATATTCGACCACACCACCCTTCTCTTCCTCAATAAAGGGCAACAGGTGCGCGACAGCTTTTTTCATTACGCGCGCCGATTTCACCACCTGTGGCAGAAACATTTTGCCATCGCCAAACAGGTCGCCGACCACGTTCATTCCGGCCATCAATGGCCCCTCGATGACGTGCAAAGGCCGTTCCGCGGAAAGCCGTGCTTCTTCGGTATCTTCGACAACGAATTCATCAATGCCCTTGACCAACGCGTGCTCAAGGCGCTTGGCGACGGGTTGCTCTCGCCATGTCAGGTCCGTCAAATCTCTCTTGATGCCCGACACCTGGCCTGCGTAATCTTCAGCAGCATCAAGGAGTCGCTCGGTCCCGTCGGAGATTCGATTCAATACAACGTCTTCAACGGCATCTCTAAGTTTCCTGGGCAATTCCTCGTATATCGCTAGCTGGCCTGAGTTGACGATGCCCATATCCATCCCGGCTTTGATCGCGTGATACAGAAATACCGAATGAATGGCTTCGCGGACTATGTTGTTGCCGCGGAACGAAAACGACACATTGCTGACGCCACCGCTGACGAGCACGCCGGGCAGGGCTTCTTTGATCCGTCGTGTCGCTTCGATGTAGTCGAGCCCATAACTGTTGTGCTCTTCGATGCCGGTCGCAATCGCAAAAATATTGGGGTCGAAAATGATGTCGGTCGGATCGAAATTCAGTTGTTCGGTCAAAATCTTGTAGGAACGTTTACAGATTTCAACTTTGCGCTCAATGTTGTCAGCCTGGCCCTGCTCGTCAAACGCCATGACAATAACTGCCGCGCCATAGTCACGAACCAGTCTTGCCTGTGCAATGAATTGCTCTTCTCCTTCCTTGAGGCTTATCGAATTGACCACCGATTTTCCCTGCACGCAACGCAGGCCTGCTTCGATGACCGACCATTTCGACGAATCGATCATGACCGGAACCCGTGCAACATCGGGCTCCGATGCGATCATATTCAGGTAAGTGGCCATCGCGTTTTCGGAATCGAGCATGCCCTCATCCATGTTGACATCGAGGATTTGCGCACCGGTGTTGACCTGCTGGCGAGCCACCGTTACCGCCTCGGCGTAGTCGTCGCTCTCAATCAGGCGCCGGAATATTGCGGAGCCGGTTACGTTGCTTCGTTCCCCGACATTGACGAACAAATCGCTGGGGCCGATGTTGAAGGGCTCGAGGCCCGCCAGCCGGCACTTTGCAGGCACCTGTGGGATTTTGCGAGGTCTTTTGCCGGCAATGACATCGCGCAGTGCGCGAATATGTTCGGGCGTGGTGCCGCAACACCCGCCGACGAGGTTGACGAGGCCGCTGTCGGCGAATTCGCCAACCACCGCGGCCATCGCGTCCGGTGACTCGTCGTACTCACCAAACTCGTTGGGCAGGCCGGCGTTCGGGTGTGCGCTGACATTTACGTCGGCAAGGCGCGAAAACTCTGCCACATAAGGTCGCAAATCGGCTGCACCCAACGCGCAATTGAGGCCAACCATGAATGGATCGGCATGGCGAATGGAATTCCAGAAGGCTTCTGTCGTCTGACCTGACAAAGTTCTTCCGGATGCATCCGTAATCGTTCCGGAGATCATCACAGGCAATTCCCTGCCCCACTCGCGAAAAGTCTGGCGTATCGCGAAAATCGCCGCTTTCGCATTGAGCGTATCGAAAATGGTCTCCACCATTAGAAAATCGACACCGCCCTCAATCAGCGCTTTCACAGCAATCCGGTAGGTCGCCGCTAGTTCTTCGAATTTGATATTGCGAAAACCAGGGTCATTGACGTCCGGCGAGATTGATGCCGTTCTGCTTGTCGGTCCAAGAACGCCCGCGACAAATTTCGTCTGGTCGTGAAGTGCCGCGAATGCATCGGCTGTCTCCCGTGCAATGCGTGCTGCAGTAAGATTAAGTTCACCAACCAGGGATTCCAGTCCATAATCGCCCATCGAGGGCCCGTTCGAATTGAAAGTATTGGTTTCGAGGATATCAGCGCCGGCCTCAAGAAATTGCTGGTGAATGCTTCGGATGACTTGAGGTCGCGTGATAGACAGTAAGTCGTTATTTCCTTTCAGGTCGTTTTCAAAATCGCGAAATCGTTCACCACGAAAATCGTCTTCGTCGAGACCGTGGCCCTGGATCATCGTGCCCATGGCGCCATCAAGCAGCAGAATGCGCTCGCGCAACGCTCGGTGTAAGGCTTCGATTCGTTGATCTCGGTTCATTTTGTTGTTCTCAGGCGGCTACCGGCCTGGGGGCGAACGCCGAGGGCGTGACAAATTGCGAATGTAAGCTCGGCACGGTTCAGCGTGTAAAAATGAAATTCATTGATCCCGACCTCGCTAAGCATTTGGGCTTGTTCGATCGCGACGCTCGCAGCAATCATCTGACGTGTTTCCGGGTCGTCCTCAAGGCCGGCAAATCTTTCGCGCAACCAGGCAGGAACACTGGCGCCACACATGTTTGCGAAGCGCTCTAGTTGGGGAAAGCGCGTGATCGGTAATATTCCCGGTACGATCAACGAATCGATATCAGCCGCCGCGCAACTGTCACGGAAGCGCAGGTAAAGTTCTATGTCGAAGAAAAATTGTGTAATCGCACGAGATGCGCCTGCATCCAGCTTGCGTTTGAGGTTGTCGAGATCGAATTGCCGGTTCGGCGCCTCGGGATGCACCTCCGGATAAGCTGCAACCGAGATATCGAAGTCCGCCACCTTGCGGAGGCCGGCGACGAGGTCCGACGCATAGGCATAGCCCTGTGGATGCGGCTCGTATGTGTCGCTTCCTTTGGGCGGGTCACCTCGCAGTGCGACCAGGTGCCGAACTCCCATATCCCAGTATTGCCGCGCAATGTCATCGATTTCGTCTTTGCTTGCGCCGATGCAGGTCAGGTGAGGGGCGGCCGTCAGTGCCGTCTCACGCATAATTCGTTCGACAGCGGCATGCGTCCGGGCACGGGTCGAACCGTCCGCACCGTAAGTAACGGATACGAAGCGCGGCTCCAGGACCGCAAGCCGTTCAATCGATTCCCACAAGGTCTTTTCCATCGCCGGAGTGTTCGGCGGGAAAAACTCGAAAGTGACTGTTGGCGCTGTAGCGACGCTATCGGCTATGTTTGTGGTTGCCATTCTTATACCTATGCGGCAATGCTGTCGCTATCGGCCGATGAGGCGACTGACAAGAGCCACCTCGGTTTTGCCTTCGGTACCAGCCTTGAAGGGGCCAGGCGCAATCCGGCGGCGACGCACCAACCTGCCAGGTGCTCCTGAATCTCGGCAGGCTGCTCGGACGTGAGGTCCAGCAATACGAACAGACGTCCGTTGGGTTTCAAGAGACGCTTGGCCTCAAGCAATACACGCGCCGGAAATTCGGCACCCACCAGCACCTCATCGAGGATGATCGTGTCAAATTCAGCATCATCAAACGGCAGGCGATACATGTCGCCCTGCCGCAAGCTGCAATTCGGCAGACCCGCCAGCAATAATTCCGCACGGGCGATTTCCCGAGCGTCCGAGTCAATATCAACGCCAATGGCACGGTGTGCGCGACTTGCCAGGAGTTTGAGAATACGTCCGCGGCCGCAACCGATATCCAGCAGATCACCTATGGGTGTGGTGATTGTCTGCTCAAGAATGGCGCGCTGGATAGAACGGTATTGCGGATCATCAATCGCCGCGTCGTGGCCCGCCTGGGCAAGATCACCGCCGCGTTGCTCACGCAGCCGCGCTGCGTCTTCCTGGAACCGGGGTTCATTGCCAGGAATCAACGCGAGCAGATGCCTGTGGTTTCCTCCCTTTCTGCCGCGAATTCTGTAATAAACGCGCTTGCCATCAGGAAATCGTTCGAGAAGTCCTGCTTCGCACAATTGCTTTAGATGCTGCGATACACGGGGCTGGCTCAGGCCGAGTACGCAGCTCAATTCTGTAACGCTGCACTCGCCATGCTGACAAAGCGACATGACTCGCATCCTCTGCAGGTCACCCAGAGCCTTGAATTGGCGCAGTAGTAGTTGCGTACCGTTTTGCATAATATAAATATATAAGAATATCTTTATATGAAGGCAAACAGTTTACACGACTCCTGATTCAATGCATACGGACTCCGGTCACAAAATTGGCGCGGCGACGGCTAGTGGCCCAACAAGGTAGGTTTGATGGGCTAGTGGATGGCGTCGGAGGACGGTGCGGTCGTGGCAGTGAAAAGACGTGCGATATCCACGCCGTCGAACTCCCGGCGACGACTGCAAAACTCACAGGTGATTATGACCTTGTTCGAGTCACTCAACGCTTCCCGGCACTCATCCTCACCGAGAAGGCGCAGCACGTCTTCGGTTTTCTGGCGGGTGCAGCGACAGCGGAAAATCACTGACCGGCAATCAAACACGCGAACGTCATCTTCTGCGAACAGTTTCCGGATGAGTTCCACGCCACCCCCATCGCGCAGATCTTCCACGCGCAATGTCGCTGCAAGCATTCCCAGCCTGCGCCAGTCATCAGCCGCAGGATTTTTCCTGCCTGGCATTTGTTGCAATAAAATACCACCACTCACCACTTCATTTGCAACGAGTTGCAAATGAGTGGGAATCTGCACCGAACGCAAGTAGTAATTTTCCAGGCTTTGCGCCAGTGATGCTTCACCGATTTCAACAATGCCCTGGTAGGACCGCTCCTGGTTGCCAGAATCAATGGTAATGGCACAATGCGCATTCGTTACAAGTTTCCCGAAACCAAGCCCGACGGCCTGCTCTGTGGCGCTCGCCATGCCACGAAATTCCAACTCGCTGTTGCACTGCATGACCAGCATGGACATCGGCCCGTCGCCACTGATTTGGAGCGTAGTCGAGCTGTCGTGCTTCAGGGTTTGTGCGATCAGTGCAGTTGCTGCGGCCGACTGACCCAAAACCTCCCGCACGCAGGGATCGTAGTCGTGATTTGCCAGCAAGCGCTGCCAGGAGTTTTGCAGTTGAACTATCGTCCCGCGGACTGGGATGGAATCGAAAACAAACGGAATGGCCGCGTCATTCACGACGCGCCGAGCTTACGCTTCAGGGCCTCGTTTACCTGTCCCGGATTCGCTCTGCCGCCCGTCTCTTTCATAACCTGGCCGACGAAAAACCCGATCAGTTTCTCCTTCCCTGCCCGGTAGTCGGCAGCCTGGCCTGGATTTGCCGCAATGACGGCGTCAACGATGTCATCGATGGCGCCGCTGTCGGTAATCTGCTTGAGACCTCTTGCCTCGATAATTTCATCCGCACTGCCCTCGCCCGACCACATGGCATCGAACACTTCCTTGGCGATCTTTCCGGAAATCGTGTTGTCATGAATTCGCTCGAGGAGTCCCGCAAGCAATACGGCTGACACCGGAGCAGCCGCTATTTCCAGGCCGTCGCGATGGAGTGCGCCGCTGAAATCACCGTTTAGCCAGTTCGCGACCGTTTGTGCCGAACCGCTGCTTGCACGCGCGGTCTCTTCAAAAAAATCGGCAACCGCTCGGCTGGCCGTCAAAATTTCAGCATCGGCAGTTTTGATGCCGTATTCACTGACAAGCCGTCGCTGCTTCGCAGCGGGCAATTCGGGCAACGTCGCACGCACCGCTTCGATGTAGTCCTCGCCAATCTCCACAGGCAACAAATCCGGATCGGGGAAGTAGCGATAATCGTTTGCTTCTTCCTTGGATCGCATTGAACGTGTCTCGTTGCGATCGGAATCGTACAACCGTGTCTCCTGCAAAACCTTGCCACCGTCTTCCAGAATGTCGATCTGGCGTTCGATCTCGATATTGATGGCTTTTTCGACGAAACGAAATGAATTCAGGTTTTTCAATTCTGCGCGGGTACCCAGTGCCTCCTGGCCGCGCGGTCGCACACTGACATTGGCATCACAGCGAAACGAACCTTCCTGCATGTTGCCATCGCAGATTTCCAGGTATCGCACGATGGAGTGGATCTTGCGCATGTAGGCAACGGCTTCTTTGGCGGATCGAAGATCCGGTTCCGAGACAATTTCAAGCAGTGGCGTGCCGGCGCGGTTCAAGTCAATAAGCGAGCAGGACCCTGCACTATCGTGGATCGACTTGCCGGCGTCTTCTTCCAGGTGAGCGCGTGTGATGCGGATGAGCTTGTCTTCGCCGTCATCGCCACAAATCATCAGTTCGCCGCCAACGACGATGGGCAATTCGTACTGGCTGATCTGGTAGCCCTTGGGCAGATCCGGGTAAAAATAGTTTTTCCGCTCGAATACCGAACGCGGCGCAATTTCTGCATTCACGGCCAGGCCAAATTTGCAGGCCATGCGCACGGCCTCACCGTTGAGGACCGGCAAGACACCCGGGTATCCCAGGTCAACAAGGCCCGCCTGTGTATTGGGATCTGCGCCATAGGTTGTTGATGCGCCGGAGAATATCTTGCTCGACGTCGCCAGTTGCGTATGAATCTCCAGGCCGATAACCACTTCCCAGGCCGAATTCATCTAAAAGCCCTCCGGAATTTCTTTGTGCCAATCGGTCAGTTGCTGATATTGGTGCGCGCAGGAAAGCAGCGTTTCTTCACTGAACTGCGGCCCGACAAGCTGCAACCCGACCGGCAGGCCACCGACCAGACCACAGGGTATGGACATGCCCGGCAAACCCGCCAGATTGGCGCCGATCGTATAAATATCGTTCAAATACATCGTTATCGGGTCGTCTGTTTTGTCACCCAGTGCAAAAGCAGGTGTCGGGGTTGTCGGTCCGGCGATGACATCCACCTGCTCGAACGCCGACTTGAAGTCCTGGCTGATCAGTTGCCGTACTTTTTGTGCCTGGAGGTAATAGGCATCGTAGTAACCCGCAGAAAGCACATAGGTGCCGGTCATGATGCGTCGCTTCACTTCAGCTCCGAAGCCTTCGCTGCGTGTTCGGCAGTAAAGATCCATCAGGTCCACAGGATTTTCGGCGCGATGCCCGAAGCGCACGCCATCGAAGCGCGACATATTCGATGAACATTCCGCAGGCGCTACGACGTAATAGGTTGGAACGGACAAGTTGATGTTTGGCAGGCTGACCTCTACGGTCGTCGCGCCCTGCTCTTCAAGCACCGCAACCGCTGCTTTCACGAGGCGTTCGTTTTCCTCATCGAGACCTTCATCGAAGTGCTCACGTACGATGCCAACATGCAGACCCTTAAGTGGCCGGTCGAGGGCTGCGCTGTAGTCCGGAACCGGCTCTTGAGAGGATGTCGAGTCGCGCTCATCGAAACCGGCCATGATGCCGAGCAACAGGGCTGCATCCTCGGCGGAACGGGTGATGACGCCGGCCTGATCGAGGCTGGATGCGAAGGCCACCATGCCGTAGCGGGATACACGGCCATAGGTCGGTTTGATGCCAGTCGTGCCGGTGAGCGCCGCTGGCTGGCGAATAGAGCCACCGGTATCCGTTCCTGTGGCCGCCGGCACCAATCGGGCTGCGACGGCGACCGCAGAGCCTCCGGACGATCCGCCCGGCGACAGGCTGAGGTCCCAGGGATTTTTGACATCACCGAAATAGCTGGTCTCATTCGACGAACCCATCGCGAATTCATCCATGTTCGATTTGCCGAGCATTACGGCCCCGGCATTGGCGAGTCGCTCCACTACTGCCGCGTCGTAGGGCGACACAAATGTATCCAGGATATGCGAGCCGCAGGTCGTGAGAACGCCACGCGTGCAAAAAAGATCCTTATGCACGATCGGCAGGCCGGTCAGCGGACCCACATCACCGCCCCGGGCAAGCGCTTTGTCCGCATCCCTGGCAGTAGCGAGCGCCTGCTCGCCGGTCAGGGTAATAAATGCATTCAGCTCACTGCCCGCACTATCGATACGCGACAAAAGTGCCTCGGTCAGCTCCGTTGCCGAAAACTCACCGTCTCTCAAGCCGGCGCGAAGTTCGCAAAGCGTGCGCAAATGCAGTGCAGCATTGACCTGGCTCACGATTAATCGATGACCTTTGGCACTACATAGAAGCCATCGCGCAAGCTGGATGTATTCGCCTGATACCGATCCCGCTCATCGCTCTCCGTGACCGTATCGGGTCGAAGTCGCTGACTGGTATTCAGGGGATGGGCCATTGGCACAACCCCGTCGGTTGGCGCGGCCTGCAACTGATCCACAAAAGCCACAATTCGCGACAACTTATCGACAACATCGTCCACTTCATTGGCGTCAATCGTGAGCCTCGCGAGCTTCGCGATATCGTTTACCTGATCTTTACTTAAAGACACGAAAACTTCCCAATATTTTCTTGTTGCTGTCTGCGTATAATCGAGCGGCCGCAATGATACACACGACCTTGCTCAAAGTCCTGCGCATTGATAGATTACACCGTTGATTTGAACCCCTGGACCCTACTACTGCATGTTCAAAAATATTTTAGGCTATTTTTCCGAAGATTTGTCGATCGATCTCGGCACTGCCAACACACTAATATACTCTCGCGGCCACGGAATCGTGCTGGACGAGCCATCGGTCGTCGCTATTCGCGAGGACGTCGGGCGCGGACGCGTGGTGGAAGCCGTTGGCATGGAAGCCAAAAACATGCTGGGACGCACGCCAGGCAACATTACTGCGATCCGGCCGCTAAAAGACGGGGTCATCGCAGACTTCACCATCACGGAAAAGATGCTGCAGCATTTTATTCGCAAGGCGCATGGATCGCGTTATTTTCGACCCAGCCCCCGGGTTTTGATTGCCGTACCTTACGGTTCGACCCAAGTGGAACGTCGCGCAATTCGCGAATCCGCTGAAGGAGCAGGAGCGCGCAAAGTCCACTTGATTCCGGAACCAATGGCTGCAGCCATCGGTGCGGGCTTGCCCGTCAACGAGGCACGCGGCTCGATGGTCCTCGATATCGGCGGCGGCACTTCGGAAGTCGCGGTCATTTCGCTCAATGGCATCGTTTACGCGGCCTCAATTCGCATCGGTGGAGACCGCTTCGACGAGGCGATCATCAATTACGTACGTCGAAATTATGGAATTTTGATTGGTGAAGCCACCGCCGAGCGCATCAAGCATGAAATCGGTTCGGCTTTTCCAGGACAGGAAGTCAATGAAATATCTGTCAAAGGTCGTAACCTGTCTGAAGGTGTACCGAGAAGCTTTACTTTGAACAGCAACGAAATTCTGGAAGCCCTGCAGGAACCGCTGCAGGGAATCGTCGGTGTGGTCAAAGAAGCACTGGAGCAGACACCCCCGGAACTGGGAGCCGATGTCGCCGAGCGCGGCATTGTACTGACCGGCGGCGGGGCGCTGTTGCGCGGTATTGACAAGCTGCTGATGGAGGAGACCGGGCTACCGGTCGTAATTGCGGACGACCCCCTCACTTGTGTCGCGCGTGGCGGTGGGCGTGTTATCGAATTGATCGATGAACACGGACCGGCCGTTTTCGGCCTCGAGTAATCCGATGTCGTGTGGCCACCGCGCGCCCAGACCCTGAGTAAGCCCGGAAACAGCTGATGGCCGTCGGAACAGAAAGTCAGCGACACTCTTCGCGGCCCACTGCGCTTGGCGTCCGGTTTTTGTTGCTCTGCGGCCTGAGTCTTACCTTGCTCATAATCGACCAGCGCGAAAACCACCTCGATACGGCCCGTCGAGCGCTCAGTGCAACCGTTTACCCGTTGCGGGTCATTGTTGACGCACCGATTGCTTTTTGGCGTTGGATAGATGAAACGACCACCGAGCGCAAGGAACTGCTGAAAGAATCCAGCCGGCTGAAAACTGAACGATTGTTGACGGATGCAAGACTGCAACGTTATGCAGCACTCGAAGCGGAGAATGCCCGCCTGCGCGCAATGCTCGATGCGACCACTCGCGTACGCGACCAGATCCGTGTTGCCGAAATCCTGTCCGTCAGCCCGAACCCTTTCAGGCATTCAATTATTATCGACAAGGGAACCCGACACGACGTCTATGATGGCCAAACCATCGTGGACGCGAACGGTGTTGTCGGACAGATAATCCAGACTGGCCTCATGTCTTCACAGGCTCTGCTGATCAGCGATCCGGATCACGCTTTGCCGGTGGAGGTAAACCGGACCGGGCTAAGGACAATTGCCATGGGCACGGGCGAGTTTGATCGACTCGACCTGCCGTTCCTCGCCAATAATGCCGACATCCGGGAAGGCGACTTACTCGTAACTTCAGGGCTGGGCGGTGCATTTCCGGCCGGGTATCCGGTCGCCGTTGTCGATAAAGTCACGTTTATCCCGGAGGAATCCTTTGCACAGGTGTCGGCCCGTCCTGCAGCTGCGTTGAACCAGATTCGAGAGATCATGCTTGTATGGTCGACCCGGGCAAACACAGAAAGCGAGATAGTCGATGAGTAGGGACCGGTCATCGCGACCGATTCCGATCCTGTTATCGATCGTTGTTGCGCTGATGCTGGCAATGGCGCCGATGCCGGATTGGGCGGCCCCCTACCGGCCGGACTGGGTCGTGCTAACAATCATATTCTGGTCAATGAACTTGCCGCAAAAGTACAGCGTGGGCTATGCCTGGTTAGTCGGCATCGTACTGGACGTGTCCTATGGGACGCTGTTGGGCCAGCATGCACTGGCGCTGAGTCTGATTGTCTACCTGACCGTCAAATTTCATTTGCAGCTGCGTTTGTACCCGGTGTCACAGATGGCCCTGACCCTTATTCCAATGCTGGCAATCTACAAATTCATCCTGTTCTGGATAAACGGTGTGATTGGTATCCAGACACCATTGAGTGCCTACTGGGGACCCGTAATAACGGGTGCTCTCATCTGGCCACTGGTCAATCTGGTATTACAGACCGTGCCCTACCGGACAAGAGCTCATTAAGCAGCCATGAGTCTTATCGCACCGATCAAGGATCACCGCTCGGAGCGCAATATGTTTGTCGCACGCGTCGGATGGTCGTCCGTGGTCGGCGTGGTGTTACTCGGACTGGTGATTGCCAGGCTGATCCAGTTGCAGGTGATCGAATACGAACAATTCTCGGCACGATCCCAGGGCAACAGGATCCGGATCGAAGCCATTGCACCGAATCGTGGCCTCGTCTTCGATCGTCACGGTCGGGTCCTGGCGGAAAACTTGCCCACTTATCAGCTTGAGCTTGTTCCCGAGCAGATCGAGGACATGGAAGATACTCTCTTCCGACTGGCACAACTCGATCTCATCGAAGAAAAGGATATTCCCGATTTCATCGCCAACTCCAAAGACGGTCCGCGATTCAAGCCACTGACACTGAGGTTTCGCCTGAGCGACGAGGAAATCGCCAAATTTGCCGTCATGCGGCCGCGTTTCCCGGGCGTTGATTTCAAACTCAGGCTGGCGCGTCATTATCCATACGGCGAAAGCACCGCGCACGCTATCGGTTACGTCGGGGCGATCAGCGTCAATGATTTGAAGCGCCTCGACCAAGCCTCTTACGCGGGTACCGCACACACCGGCAAGACTGGCATTGAATTATTTCATGAAGAAAGCCTGCACGGCGACCCGGGCTACCAGCAGATCGTCACCAATGCTCGCGGACGTCAGGTATCCATGGAGCCGCGCGATGCGGCAAATGCTTTTCTGGAGGCAGAAAAACCCAGCCCTGGTTCAAATCTCCACCTCAGCATTGATCTCGACCTGCAGCTTCTTGCGACTGATTTGCTAAAAGGCAAGCGCGGCTCAATCGTCGCAATTAACCCGCAGAATGGTGAGATCCTGACCCTGGTTAGTGCACCGTCGTTCGATCCAAACGTATTCACAGTGGGTATGACCTCGAGTGAGTTCCGCGCTATGCAGACCAACGTCGACCAACCCTTGTTCAATCGGGCTGTCCGCGGCACCTACCCGCCCGGATCGATAATCAAGCCCATGCTGTCACTTGCCGCTTTGGAAGTGGGCGCAACAAACCTCACGCGTCGAACTTTTTGCCGCGGCTATTACACCCTGCCGGGCAGCACCCACCGGTACCGCGACTGGCGCCGCGAAGGGCACGGCGAAGTCGATCTGCACGACGCAATCGCACAATCCTGTGACGTTTACTTTTATGAAATCAGTCGCGACATCGGCATCGACAGAATGCACAAGTATTTGACCCAGTTTGGTCTCGGGCAAACGACAGGGATCGATATGACAGGCGAACTGGGGGGTCTGGTCCCGTCAGTTGCCTGGAAGCGCAGCGCATTCCGGGAGCGAGCGGATCAAGTCTGGTTTCCGGGTGAAACCGTCATTGCGGCCATCGGGCAGGGCTTCATGACCGCGACACCACTGCAACTTGCCGCCGCAACTGCCGCACTGGCAACCCGTGGCAAGCGATTCAAGCCACATCTCGTTACCGCGATCGAGGATCCATTGACCGGAGAACGGACGAATATTGCACCAGAACCGCTACCCCCTGTCGACATCGACAATGAATTCTACTGGAGCAGCGTTATTGGTGCGATGCACGACGTGATGCAGGGCCCGCGAGGAACTGCCCGCGCAGTTGGCAGGGGTGCGCCCTACGAAATGGCCGGCAAAAGCGGCACCGCCCAGGTTTTTACGGTGGGTCAGGATGAAAGTTTTGAACAGGAAGATTTGATCGAGCGTCTTCGCGATCACGCATTGTTTATCGCTTTCGCACCGCTGGAAAACCCCCAGATAGCCGTCGCCGTCATTGTCGAAAATGGCAGCAGTGGAAGTTCGGTAGCAGGTCCGATGGCGCGCGCAATGATGGATCGGCATCTCGGAGTGGAAATCGATGCGCTTTAGCGATACCCAGCGACTCCTCGACAGCGGAGTTGCTCCGCTGGGTGGCATGGGAAATCTGATGCGCCGACTCAATATCGACGGACCTCTGCTGGGCGGCCTTTTGTTGATCAGTGGCCTCGGCCTTTTTGTACTGTACAGCGCTGTAAGCCAGAACATGAATCTTTGGCTGCAACAAGTCGCTAGGCTGGGTGTCGCGATTGTTGCCCTTGTAGTCGTTGCCCAGTTCCCGCCGGAATTGATGCGCCGCTGGACGCCCTGGGCATTTCTCTTTGGTCTCGGCCTGCTGTCCCTCGTCCTGATTCTCGGGGAAGTCGGCCAGGGGGCACAGCGCTGGCTGGACATCGGCATTCGTTTTCAGCCATCCGAAATCATGAAGCTCGCCGTGCCGATGATGGCTGCCTGGTACCTGCACGACCGACAGCTGCCTCCCAACGGCGGCCAGTTGATGGTTATTGCGGTGCTGATCGCCATACCCTCCTACATGATCGCAGTGCAGCCTGATCTCGGCACTGCACTTCTGATCGCCGCGTCCGGAATCCTGGTTATCGTGCTGGCCGGCATGTCGATACGCCTGATGATGTCACTGATGTTGCTGTCTGTACCCGGAGCGTGGGCATTGTGGCATTTCATGCAGGATTATCAAAAGCAACGCGTACTGACTCTGCTGAATCCCGACTCGGACCCGCTCGGTGCTGGCTATAACATCATCCAGTCAAAAATCGCGATCGGCTCTGGCGGTTTGTTCGGCAAAGGCTGGACCAACGGCAGCCAGGCCCAACTGGAGTTTCTGCCGGAACGCGATACTGACTTCATTTTTGCGGTCATGGGCGAGGAACTCGGCTTGTTTGGCGTATTGAGCCTGCTGGCCCTGTATGTTTTTGTCGTTGGCCGGGGTCTTTATATTGCAACGCAGGCACAGGATTCATTTTCCCGGCTTCTCGCGGGGAGTATTAGCCTCACATTCCTTGTCTATGTATTTGTGAATACCGCGATGGTCACGGGCCTGGTTCCTGTGGTTGGCATTCCGCTGCCGTTGGTTAGTTTCGGCGGCACGTCGATGGTGACCCTAATGGCTGGATTCGGTATTCTGATGTCTATTCATTCAAATCGTAAATTGCTCCCTCACTGACACGCGCTGCTATGACCTTAAGGCTGTTATCAATAACACTATCGCTTTCAATCTTCGCCCAGTTTGCACAGGCAATCGACGTCGAGCGCCCCGATGTGCAGAAATTCATCGATAAGATGGTCGAGGAGCACAGCTATGATCGAACAATCCTGCTGAGTGCGTTGAAAGAGGCCAAATCCCATCAGTCTATTCTCGATGCCATCAGCAGGCCGGCCGAAAAAATGCTTACCTGGCAGGCCTACCGCAACATTTTCCTGAAAGAGAAACGTATCGCGGCAGGCGCCGATTTCTGGCGAGAACACGGTGAAGATTTGCAACGAATCAGTGAGGAAACCGGTGTCAGCCGGGAAATTCTTGTCGGAATTATTGGCGTGGAAACTTTTTTTGGGCGCATTACCGGCAATTACCGTGTGCTTGATGCGCTTGCGACGCTGGCCTTCGACTATCCGCCACGCTCGAAATTCTTCACCGGAGAGCTGGAACAATTTCTATTACTTGTACGCGAAGAAAGTATGGACGTTGTCGATGCAACAGGGTCGTATGCCGGTGCGATGGGCGCGCCGCAATTTATGCCCAGCAGCTACAGAGCCTACGCTGTGGACTCAAGCGACGACGGCAAGCGCGATATCTGGAATAACTGGCAGGATGTCATAGGCAGCGTTGCTAATTATTTCCTCAAACACGGCTGGCAGGCAAACAACGATGTCGTGACCCGGGCAACGCTGGGACCCGCCTGGAGCGGGACCCCGCCCAAGAATATTCTGCAGGCGACCGAGACAGTCAACTCTTTGAGCACGCAGGGCGTCATGTTCTCGACCGGCATGCCTGCTGATCACGAAAGCCAGCTGCTCACCCTGGAAGGCAAGGACGGTGACGAGCACTGGGTCGGTTTTCACAATTTCTTTGTCATCACCCGATACAACCGCAGCGTTATGTATGCACTTGCCGTGCATCAACTCGGACAGGAAATTGCGCTTGAGGTAGGCCGTGACGACTCCTGATCGTTTGCTGGTCGGATTCCTGCTGCTTGCGCTTGCAGGTTGCGCCAGTCAAAAAAGCAGCGATGGGGCACCTCGAAGTGGAAGTGCGATTCCTCCGGATCTGCCCAGCGATCCAGTGCCGCACAAGGAGCCACGCAGCCGCTACGGCAACGGCCCGAATTACGAAGTCTTCGGTACTCAATATACGGTCATGCCCTCAAGCTACGGATACCAGGAACGCGGTGTCGCGTCCTGGTACGGCACAGGGTTTCATGGCAAGCCGACATCAAGCATGGAACCCTATGACATGCATGCAATGACGGCAGCGCACAAGACGCTGCCGCTACCCTCATTCGTCAAGGTTCGCAACCTCAAGAACAACAAAACTATTGTTGTTCGCGTCAATGATCGCGGGCCGTTTGTAGATAATCGGATCATTGACTTGTCGTACTCGGCTGCTTTGAAACTCGACATGATCAAGGACGGAACCAGCCTTGTCGAAGTCACGGCAATCAGCTTCGATAAGCCACCGTGGCCTCAGCAGACTACCCGGAGTGTTGGCAATACCGCTGGGCAGAATGCACCGCAGAAATCGGCCAACAGAATTTTTGTACAAGTCGGGGCGTTCGGTGACAAAAACAACGCCGGAAGGCGTTTGAGTCTGCTGCTCGAACACGGCATCAGCACGGCTTTCGTGCACGAGGAGTCGGGGCGTTCGCCCGCCTTGTATCGCGTACGAATAGGCCCGATTGCAGGTGTCGATCAGTACGACCTGGTGGTCACCCAACTGCAGCGAATCGGCATCAGCGAATCGCACCTGATCACGGAGTAAGGCCGGACACCCATTTCTTCTTCAAGGCGTTACAATGTGCGCCTTCCATTCAGACACACTTTTATATAATGCCTATCAAATCAATTAACTCATTAATATTGTTCGTCATTTTATCCACTGCGGCCCTTTCGCCAGCTCTTGCGCAGAAAATGCCTACCCCTGCGCCACCGATCATCGGTGCAAAAAGTTATATACTGATCGATAACAACACCGGTAACGAACTCGCATCCCTTAAGCCTGACACTCGCCTCGCGCCAGCCAGCCTGACCAAGCTCATGACGGCATATGCCGTGTTCGTCGCACTCAAAGAGGGTCAAATCAGCCTTGAAGACCAGGTGACCGTGAGTGAGAAAGCCTGGCGTACGCCGGGATCACGCATGTTTATTGAAGTCGACACCCAGGTCAGCGTCGAGGAACTGTTGCTCGGGATGATTGTGCAATCGGGCAACGATGCCAGTGTGGCGCTCGCCGAGCACGTTGCCGGGACGGAATCGGTGTTCGCACAAATGATGAACCAGTACGCCGTAGCGCTAGGCATGCATTCGAGCCAATTTCAAAATTCTACCGGCCTCCCGAGCGAAAACCACTACTCGACGGCACGGGACCTGGCAACACTTGCGCAAGCCATCATTAATGAATTCCCGATATACTATCGCTGGTATTCGCTCAAGGAATACGAATACAACGGCATATTGCAACCAAACCGCAATGCCTTGTTATTCCGCGATGACAGCGTTGATGGCATGAAAACCGGCAGCACCGATGAGGCGGGTTATTGCCTCGTGTCATCCGCTGAACGCGATGGCATGCGTATCATCTCGGTCGTAATGGGAACGGCGAGTGCCAAAGCGCGCATCGATGGAAGTCATGCCTTGCTGAATTATGGCTTTCGATTTTTCGAAACGCGCCTGCTGTACCGTGCCAGCGAAAAAGTTGCGGACGCCAGAATCTGGAAGGCGCAAAAAGAAACGACCGAACTCGGCGTCGCCGCAGATCTTTACATTACCATACCCCGCGGCAGTTTCGACGATGTCGAATCAGTGCTCCACATGCCGGCGATCATTGAGGGTCCGGTTGCAATGGGGCAACCTCTTGCCAACCTTGAAGTTACACTTAACGGCGATACACTCATAAACGAACCCCTGCGAGCGCTCGAGGAGAATCCGGCCGGCTCGTTGTGGCAGCGAACGAAAGACGGCGTGCAACTCTGGTTTGAGTGAGGTCGGCATCGTGAACAATGACAACTGACGACAAGGACATTCTGGAGCACAAGGCGATCCTCGAGTTTCCTTGTCAGTTCCCGATCAAGATAATGGGCCGCGATCATGCCGCCTTTCACGAGGCTGCGCGTTCAATTGTCGGACGGCACGCCGGTGACATCAGTGATGACGCTGTGCGGCAGGCAGCCAGCCGCAAAGGCAACTTCGTCTCCGTGACAATTACAATCGAAGCAACCAGCCAGCAACAGCTGGATGACATCTACCAGGATCTCACGGCGGACGAAGAAATCCTGGTGGCACTTTGACACTGCCTGAACCGGTGTCCGGCATCGCCGCAATCAACATTCGTTCGCTCGGACGACGAGACTACGAACCGTTATGGCGTGCCATGCAGCAATTCACCGAAGAGCGCAACGCAAGCACCGACGATGAAATCTGGTTTACGGAACACCCGCCTGTTTTTACGCTGGGATTGAATGCCAGTCGTGAACACCTTCTGGCACCGGGCGACATACCGGTAGTACAGATAGACAGAGGCGGCCAGGTGACTTACCACGGACCCGGCCAGCTAATGATCTACCCGCTGCTTGACCTCAAGCGCAGCGGGACAGGCGTTCGCGCACTCGTCACGGCGCTCGAGCAAAGCGTGGTCGATCTGGCAGCCGAATTTGACCTTGAAGCGGCCAGTCGAGCGGATGCCCCGGGGGTCTATGTTGCGGGCAGAAAACTGGCAAGTGTCGGTCTGAGAATACGGCGCGGCGCGAGCTATCACGGCATGGCGTTGAACATTGATGTCGATCTCGAACCTTTTTCGCGTATCAATACCTGCGGTTTTCGAGACCTGGAAGTCACCGACTTGCGCAAACTGGGCGTCACGGCTGACCGTGCAGACATTGAATCGAGAATTTCCGGACACCTGCTGCGTCATCTCGGCATGGATGCCCGCAAGACGGTGAGACACGATCAATTATGACTGGAATTGATGTCGTCCAGTTTTTGCAGTGATCCAACGTCCGCCCACTGCCCTGCATGAATTTCGCCACTCAGTTGTCGCCGATCCGCTGCCTGGCGCAAGAGCGGCACAACAGAAAATCGTTCCACCGCCTGTTGCACGAAAAATTCGGGGCGATAACAGGCAATACCACTGAACGTGTACAGCGGATTCTCTGCGTTGCATATCCTGCCAGCGACAAGATCGAAGTCACCGCCTGATTTGTCCTTGGGTGTCTGTACCAGGACAAGATGACCCAGGCAGTCGTCCGCCAGGGTTAATTCGGGCAGGACAAAGTCGGTGACAATGTCGCAGTTAACCACCCAGAAAGGATCTCTACCCAGCATCGGCAGGGCGCGACGTATGCCACCACCGGTCTCAAGAATCTGCTCGTACTCCGGGCTGTAACAAACCTGCAGGCCGAATTTCCTGCCGGAACCCACTCGCTCAACAATCTGCTCACCGAGCCAGCCCAGATTAATGACCACCGTTGTTACACCAGCATCCGCAAGAGCCTGCAGATGCCTTTCCAAAAGGCTGATGCCGCCAACTTCGACGAGGGGCTTCGGAACTGTGTCGGTAATCGGTCGCAATCGCTCACCACGGCCGGCCGCAAGAATCATGGCGATCATGTTTGCCCTTCAAGCGCCGGCAGACAGCGCTCTTCGATCAGGGTTGCAAGAAATTGAATCTCCGGATATTGCCGACCGACATCCACAATATATTGCAACGTACGGGGTACATCCTTCATGTAGCCGGGCTTGCCGTCGCGGTGCAGTAGTCGCGCAAAAATACCCGCTGCTTTCAAATGTCGTTGCACGCCCATCAAGTGGAAGCAGCGCAGAAACGATGCGCTGCCCAGGCCCATTTTTGCCTCTGGATCGAGTGCTGCATGGAAATCCATTGCCCAGGCACGCACTCGCTCTGCAGGCCAGCGGATATAACAGTCTTTCAGTAATGAAACCAGGTCGTAAGTCAGTGGGCCCACAACAGCATCCTGAAAGTCGAGGATGCCGGGGTTGCTTTGCGCAGCCAGCATGAGGTTGCGCGAATGGTAATCGCGATGGACGAAGACTGCCGGCTGCGCCAGCGCACTGCGAACCACGATCTGGCAACATTCCGTCCATTGCCGTTCATCATCTGCGCTGAATTTCAGACCCAAATGGCGTTCGCACAGCCAGTCATGAAACAACGACATCTCGAAACCCAGCAAGGCCTCGCCGTAATCGGGCAATTTGCTGTGGAAGTCTGCGCCCTTGCTGTGCAGCGTTGTCAGGGCCCTTATCGCATCCTCATACAATCTGTCAGCGGATGCAGGATTCGCCGAAAGTTCGTCGAGGTATTGTCGTTGGCCCAGATCTGAAATAAGTAAAAATCCGCGCTCCAGATCAGCGTGCAGTATTTCGGGCCCATTCAATCCCATTTCCTGCAGGAATCCTGCAATCTCAACGAAGGGCCTGCAATCTTCCTGCGGCGGCGGCGCGTCCATGACAATGCGAGTCGCATCCCCGAGTTGAACGCGAAAATAGCGCCGAAAACTGGCATCGCTGGATGCGGGCCGCAGATCAATGTCGGTGATTCCGGTGACGCCCACCAACCAGTCATTCAGTTCGGTCAATCGGGATTCGTCCTCTTGATTTTGCGTGCTTATCGCTGCCTCCTTCTGATTTGAGCCCGGTGTTCGGCGAAAAAATTGCAACATCGGCGCATTGATGGGTCTATGGAACTGTGCGAAGGTAGCAAATCGTGATAGCCGATAACATCTTTTGCGCGTAACATCCTGCCCCGATTCATAATAATCGATCAAATGATGCCAGAAAGTCGATAGCGGTTTGCCCAAATTCTCCCCTTTAATTGCCGGCGTATCCTTACTGCTGGTCGCGCCTCCTCTCCTTGCGCAGCAGAACCAGATTTGTGTCGCCCCGGACGCGACCAGGCTGGGCGAAGAGCTGTTCCTGAGTCAAGCCAGCAATGAAGCTGACAATGCGGTTACGTTCGAGGCCGGGAGTATCGACGCTTTTGTCGGTGCGAACCCACGAGTATCAATGTCCGGTGGCGTGCTGATACGCCGTGGCGACAGGCTGGCCGGAGCCGAAACCGCAGACTACGATCCAACAAGCCAGTCACTGGAATTGCGTGGCAAAGTGCGCTACGAAGATCCAGCCACGAGCATCACCAGTAATTCAGCGGAATTGAATTATTCGACCGGACGCATTCTCTTTGAGGGTGCCGAGTTTCAACTGGGCCAGGGCGGCTCCCGCGGTTCAGCTGACAGGATCGAAATTTCCCGGGAAGGTACGCTGAGCCTTGGTACGGTGCGATATACAACCTGCCCGCCCGGTTCAAACGACTGGCTGCTAGAGGCCGCGGACATAACTCTGGATACCCGTGCAGGTGTCGGCACGGCCAAGAAGGTCGCCATTCGATTTAAGGGTGTGCCGATCCTGTACACGCCGACACTGACTTTCCCGCTGGGCGATGCGCGAAAGACCGGCCTTCTTGCGCCCGAAATCGGCGGTGCAGGTCGCAGCGGCAATGAGATTCGGGTGCCGTGGTACTGGAACATATCCGAGAAATACGATGCGACGCTCACTCCTCGACTGCTAACGGAACGCGGCCTGCAAATTGGCACCGAGTTTCGCTATCTCACGCGAAGAAATGATGGCCTGGCGCAATTCGAATACCTCTCGGATGACCGTATTTTCGGTGACACGCGTCAATATTTCCTGTTCAAACATCGCACCCTGTTCGACAACGGCTGGCGCAACCTGATTGACTACCGCGAAACGTCCGACGGCAACTACTTCGAAGACCTGGGTGGCAGCCTGAGCACGACCAGTATCACCAACCTGAATCGCAGCGCATTGTTCGACTACTACACCGATGACTGGTCCTTTCTGGGCAGAGTGCAGGACTACCAAACGATCGATGAATCGATTGCCGAGGTCGATCGGCCTTATCGGCGATTGCCGCAGTTGTACGCATCCGCAGCCTTGCCGAGCCATCCACTTGGCTTGAGTTACAGCATTGACGGTGAACTTGTATATTTCGATCGTGACGTTGGCACCACCGGATGGCGGTTCAATACCCGGCCGAAGGTTGAATGGGATATGCGACGGCCGGGGTGGTTCCTGAAACCAACGATTGCCCTGGACTACACCCAGTATTCCCTGGAAAACACAGCACCCGGTGAGGCGGAGAAATCGACCCGGACAGTGCCAATATCGAGTATCGATATCGGCATGATTCTGGAACGCGCGGTAGGATCATCGAACAAGCGCATTCAGACTCTCGAACCACGGATCCTGTATGTACATGTCCCGTATCGGGAACAATCCGGACTACCGGTATTCGACACGATTGAACCGGACCTGAATCTGGTGCAGTTGTTTCGGACCAACCGGTTCCTGGGTGTCGATCGTATCGCTGACACCGACCAACTCAGTTTTGGCATTACAACCCGATTGATGGACGCCGATACCGGCAAGGAAGTGATTACTGCGACGATCGGCCAGGCTTTGTACCTGAGCGAGCAAGGTGTGACGTTGCCGGGCCAGTCGATGATCAACAGCGAATCATCGGATTACATCGCCGAATTGCGTGTCCTTCTATATAAGAATTTCAGTTTCGATATCGGACATCAATGGGCTAATGACCGAACCGGCACCACGCGTTCAGAAGTCGCACTGCAATATCGCCCTGGCGCGAACAAGGTTTTGAACCTGGCCTACCGATTCCGCAGAGACTCTCTTGAACAGTCAGATGTTTCGTGGTCGTGGCCGCTCACACAATCCTGGAATTTCGTCGGCCGGTTCAATTATTCGCTGCGCGATGCCCAGCCGCTGGAAAGATTTGCCGGGCTCGAATACGAAAGCTGCTGCTGGGGCTTCAGGATGGTTTATCGGCGTTACGTCTCCACGCGCGACGGAATCGAGGATTCCTCATTTGGCATACAGCTCGTGCTTAAGGGCCTGACAAGTGTTGGCGACAGCACTGACAGGCTTTTGGAACGTGGTATTCTTGGCTACTCGCGCGACTTTGAATGACAACTTTTATGAATAAATTCCGTTACTTAACATATTTTTTCGGTTTTTTCTCCGCTCTAAACTGCGCGGCAGATGAACTCTCCGAAACTGGCACG
>SMVB01006029.1_pt1 | contig 26460 bp, 19 predicted proteins | sample 2456461 | NCBI WGS metagenome assembly SMVB01 (sample SAMN11095934, study PRJNA526329) | marine sediment metagenome | biome: Marine sediment; feature: Surficial sediment; material: Deep marine sediment; isolation source: Hadal surficial sediment | place: Pacific Ocean | collected 2014-05 | depth...
CGGCCGCGCCCGGCGTGGCGGCGTCCGGATCGACCCGGTAGGCGCGAACGGGCCGCGCGATGTTCGTGACCTCGTGTTCGCCGGAATCCGTGAAAGCGAGATCGAGCTTGCCCTCGACCTGGTCGAACACCGAACCGGAGACCGAGATGCCGCCCGGCGCGGCAAGGCCTTCCAGTCGCGCGGCGATATTGACCCCATCGCCGAACAGCGCCCCGTCCTTTTCCAGCACGTCGCCCAGATTGATGCCGATACGGAATTCCATGCGCCGATGATCGGCGAGCTGGCGGTTGCGCCGCGCCAGTTCGCGCTGGATTTCGGCCGCCGCCTGTACCGCCTCGACCGGGCTGGCGAACTCGGCCAGCAGGTTGTCGCCGGGCGAATCGACGACGCGGCCGTGATGGCGCTCGATATGGTCGCGCAACACGCCGCGGTATTCGGTGAGCGTGCGCACGGTGGCCGCCTCGTCGTCGCCCATCAGGCGCGAATAGCCGGCCACGTCGGCGCTCAGGATCGCCGCCAGTTTACGCGTCCCCTCCCCCGCCACGACCGTCTCCCTCATGCCACGCGAATGCGGTTCGCTCGCAATGGTACGGCGCGGGCGCCACGCGCCACAAGACTCCGCGCCGGGCGATCACAATTCGGTGTATTTGCGGCTGTTGCCGCGCGCCTTGCCGATCGGATATTTGGCGGCGTTGGCGTCGATCTTGTCCGACGCCGCCTGGGCCAGGTCGATATCGGCGCGCTCCGCGATCAGCAACAGATACAGCAGCACGTCGGCGCATTCCTCGGCTAGGCGCGCGCGCCACGCCGGGTCGCCGGCCGCGCCTTCCACCGCCGCGTCGCCCTTCCATTGCGCCAGTTCCAGCAGTTCCGCGGCCTCTAGGTTGAGCGACAGCATCAGGTTCTTGAGGCCATGGAACTGGCGCCAGTCGCGCGCGTCGCGGAATTCGATCAGGCGGGCGGTGAGATCGGCGAGATCGGGCGTCATCCCCCGTGCCTGTTTTTTGCTGAAATCGGCCGTTTCACGATAGATAAATTCCATGACGCGACAAAAATGATAAATTTTTCATCCCATCTGGCCCTCGTTATAGTTGCGCCGTGTCCCTCGACAGACCACCGCGCGCCACGTTATATCCCACCATGGCGAACGCGCCGGTTGTTGCCTCGGATTAAGGGATTATCTCTTTGACGGGGGCAGATGTCGAACCGGTTCGCGGCCCGCTTGGCCGCGGCCGAACGCAGCGAGGAGAAAAGTGAATGCCGACATTCGTGCACACCGAAAAATGCGACGGATGCAAGGGCGGCGAGACCACCGCCTGCATGTATATCTGTCCGCACGACCTGATGAAGCTCGACGTCGAGCGCATGAAGGCGTTCAACCAGGAGCCCGACCAGTGCTGGGAATGCCTGTGCTGCGTCAAGGCCTGCCCGCGCCAGGCGATCGAGGTCAGACCTTACGCCGACTTCGTGCCGATGGGCGGCGCCGTGATCCCGCTGCGCACCGATTCCGCCATCATGTGGACCATCAAGTTCCGCGACGGCGAGGTGAAACGCTTCAAGTTTCCCATACGCACCACCCCGGTGGGCAGCATCGACCCCTATGGCAACAAGCCCGAACCCGGCGACATCAACGACCAGAGACTGTTCACCGAGGTCGACAAGGCCTTGCCCACCATCTGACACGGACGTTCGTCCGGCGTACTTTCCCCGGCGCGTCGCGCGACGGGGCGACGGGAGGATCCCTCGTTCATGACCGATAGCGAATTCGGCAAACCTGAAATCGTCGAAGTCGAAACCGACATTCTGATCATCGGCGGCGGCATGGCGGCGTGCGGCTGCGCTTACGAGGCGCGGCGCTGGGCGCCCGACGACATGCGCGTGATCATGGTCGACAAGGCGGCCGTGGACCGCTCCGGCGCGGTGGCGCAGGGCCTGTCGGCGATCAACACCTATATCGGCGAGAACACGCCGGAAGATTACGTGCGCATGGTCCACGCCGACCTCATGGGCATCACCCGCGACGACCTGGTCTACGACATCGGCCGCCACGTCGATGAAACGGTGCACCTGTTCGAGGAATGGGGCCTGCCGATCTGGAAGGAAAAGGGTTCCGAGGGCGTGGCGCTCAAGGACGGTGGCAAGCCGGTACGCTCGGGCCGCTGGCAGATCATGATCAACGGCGAAAGCTACAAGGTGATCGTCGCCGAGGCGGCCAAGAAGGTGCTGGGCATCGAGAATATCTACGAGCGCGTATTCATCGTGAAGCTGCTGCTCGACGCCAACGACGACAACCGCATCGCCGGCGCGGTCGGTTTTTCGGTGCGCGAGAACAAGGTCTACGTGTTCCGCTGCAACACCGCGCTGATCGCGGGCGGCGGCGCGGTCAACATCTTCCGGCCGCGCTCGACCGGCGAGGGCCAGGGCCGCACCTGGTATCCGGTGTGGAACGCGGGCTCGACCTACGCCATGGCGGTCGATGCCGGGGCCGAAATGACCATGATGGAAAACCGCTTCGTGCCGACCCGCTTCAAGGACGGCTACGGCCCGGTCGGCGCGTGGTTCCTGCTGTTCAAGTCCAAGGCGACCAATGCCTACGGCGAGGACTACTCGGCAAAGAACGCATACATGCTCAAGGACTTCGCGCCCTACGACACCGCCGCCGTGATGCCGACATGCTTGCGCAATCACGTCATGCTCAAGGAGATGAAGGAAGGCCGCGGGCCGATCTTCATGGACACGCCGTCCGCCATGGCGTCCCTGGCCGAAACAATGACGCCGAAGGAAACCAAACATTTGGAGGCCGAGGCGTGGGAGGATTTTCTCGACATGTGCATCGGCCAGGCCTCGGTCTGGGCCGGCATGAATATCCGGCCCGAGGAGACCATGTCCGAGCTGATGCCGACCGAGCCCTATCTGCTGGGCAGCCACGCCGGGTGCTGCGGCCTCTGGGTGTCGGGGCCCGAGGACCTGAACTCGCCCGACGACTGGAAATGGGGCTACAACCGCATGACCACGGTGAAGGGCCTGTTCACCGCCGGCGACGGGGTCGGCGCCTCGGGGCACAAGTTCTCGTCCGGTTCGCACACGGAAGGGCGCATCGCCGGCAAAAACATGGTCCGCTTCGTCCAGGACCACGCCGATTTCAAGGGCGCGCTGAAGACCGATCTCGAGGCCCTGGCCCAGGAAATTTACCGCCCGGTGCGCACCTATCTCGAACACAAGGACAAGACCACGGACGAAGACATCAATCCCCATTACATCCTGCCACGCATGTTCCAGATGCGCCTGCAGAAGATCATGGACGAATATGTCGGCGGCACCTCGACCTACTACACCACCAACAAGGTGATGCTGGAAATCGGCCTCGATCAACTGCGCATGCTCGAGGAAGACAGCGAACACCTGCGCGCGAAGGACTTGCACGAACTGTTGCGCGCGTGGGAGAATTACCACCGCATGCGCACGGCGGAAGTCCACCTGCGCCACATTCTGTTCCGCGAGGAAACCCGCTATCCGGGCTTCTTCTACCGCGCCGACTTCCCGGACCTGGACGAGGAGAACTGGCACTGTTTCGTCAACTCGCGCATGGACCCGGAAACCCACGAGTGGACCATGATGAAAAAGCCCCACGTATCCCTGGTCGATCACGGCCACTGAGCGCGCGAGGCGCCGGATTCGAAAAGCGAGGCCGCCACTTGAACGGCGCCCTCGTTTGTTGTTTGTTCGCGGGGAGCGGTGTGTGCGGGCGCGGAGGTCGTATGTCGCGTCGCCTCTCCCAAACCCGTCATGGCCGGATCAAGCCCGAGGATGACAATTGGTAGTTAATTCGTAATCCGAATGATACTGCCGAAGACGTTGCGGTGACACAGGAATTCGTGATGTCTGACCCAACCAACGACGATCTCGACGGGCCCGTGTCGCCGGACGCGGAAAGCGCGGCGCGGGACCAAATGGAGCGGCGCGCGGGCGACACGGAAGTCAATATTTTCGACGGCGTGCGCGCGGAGGGTGGCGGGCCGGTGCTGCCGGTGCGGCTCAAGCCCGCGGACATGTTCGCCTTTTCGTGTCACCGCGGCATCTCGTGCTGGAACAAGTGCTGCTACGGCGCCGATGTCACCCTGACGCCGCGCGATATCCTGGTGCTGTCGCGCCGCCTGGCCATGCGCCCGGCGGAGTTCCTGGTCAAACACACCACGCCGGGGGTGTGGGAGCGGGCCGATTTGCCGGTGGCCAAGCTGAACATGTCCGGCGACAAGGGCGCATGCACCTTCCTGCACACGGAAGACGGCTGCACGGTCTACGAGGACCGACCCGCGACTTGCCGCTACTATCCGCTCGGCCTCGGCGTGTTCAAGACCCGCGAGGCCGACGACAAAACGACGTTCCATTTCCTGGTCAAGGAAACGCACTGCAAGGGCCACGACGAAAGCAAGCTGCAATCCGTCACCCAGTTCCGCGCCGAACAGGGGGTCGAGGCCTATGACCGCGTCAACCAGGGCTGGATGGATGTCCTGATGAAGATGGCGTCGTGGAAAACCCTGGGCGGGCCGGGCGGCAAGGAGGTCTCCGAGCAGACCAAGCAGATGTTCTACATGGTCTCGACCGACGTGGACGCGTTCCGCCGCTTTGTCTTCCAGACCAAGTTCCTGGACACCTATTACGTGGACGAGGTCGTGATCGAGGCACTCCAGGTCGACGACGAGGCGCTGCTCGGCCTCGGCTTCGACTGGATGAAAAATCTGCTGTTCAACGAGCCCACCATCACCATGCGCGAAGAGGTCCTGCAACACGCCATCGCCACCACGCGCGGCGAAATGGGCGGCGTTTAGCGCACCACGCGACCTGATCGACCCGTCGGAAAAGATCGGGTATGGTCACGTCCGCTCATGATTGAGCAACGCCCGACAGAGGCGCGGCGGTCGTGGGCGGCCGGGATAAAGGGAGGATTCGGCATGGCGGTGCGCCGTCCATCGAAGGTGGACTTGCTCGATCTGAGCGAGCGTTATCATCTCCAGCTTACCGAGGACGAGATCGACGACTATCACGAACTGATAGCCGGCATGCTCGACGCCTACGACGCGCTCGATCAGTTCCCCGATCCGGTGCGCGAGGTGACGCCGGCGGTGCGCATCGTCGGGGCGCGCCCCAGTACCGAAGACGATCCGCTGAATGCCATCGTGCGACGATGCAGCGTCAAGGCGGCGCCCGAAATTAATGGGCCGCTGAGCGGCAAGCGCATCGGGTTGAAGGACACGGTCGCCATCGCCGGCATCCCGATGACCTGCGCCTCGCGCATGCTCAACGATTACACGCCCGACATCGACGCGACCATCGTCAAGCGCATCATCGAGGCTGGCGGCCATATCACGGCGGTCATGAACACCGACGATTTCGGCTTCGCCGGCACCGGCCATACCAGCATTTACGGCGTGATCAAGAATCCGGCCGATCCCAGCCATTCGCCGGGCGGCTCGTCGGGCGGCTCCGCCGCCGCGATCGCCACGGACCTGGTCGACATCGCCATCGGCGGCGACCAGGGCGGCTCGATCCGCATTCCCGCCGCGTGGTGCGGCATCGTCGGCCACAAACCGACCCACGGGTTGGTCCCCTATACCGGCATCGTCGGCCTCGACCTGACCATCGACCACACCGGGCCAATGGCCAAGACGGTGGACGACTGCGCGCTGCTGCTCTCGGTTATCGCCGGCAAGGAGGATACCTGCATCGATCCGCGCCAGCCCGACACCGTGCCGGTGCAAGACTATCCGGGCGCGCTGAGCGGCGACGTGAAGGGCCTCAGGATCGGCGTGGTGAGCGAAGGCTTCGGCCACCCCGAGTCCATGGCGGAAGTGGATTCGGCGGTGCGCGAGGCGGCCAAATACCTGGGCTCGCTGGGCGCCGAGATCACGGAGGTGTCGATCCCCGAACATATGACGGCGGTGCCGATCTGGCTCGGCATCATCGTCGAGGGCGCGGCCAATAACGGCCAGCACGGCCTGCACGCCTATCAGACCCGGGGCTGGTACAACCCGCGCCTGATGGCCCATATCCTGCGCTCCGGCCAGGCAAACGGCGGCGATTCCTCACCCACGGTGAAGCTCGGCGTCCTGGTCGGCCAATATCTGCGCGAGCAGTATCACGGCACGTTCTACGCCCGCGCCCAGAACATGGCCCGGGTGTTGACCGAGGCCTACAACCGCGCCCTCGACAACGTGGATCTGTTGCTGATGCCGACCGCGCCGATGACCGCGCACGACATTCCGCCAACCGTCACCGAGGACCGCGTCACCTCGATCGGCATGGCGCTCAACATGGCGCAGAACACGTCCGTGTTCGACGTGACCGGCCATCCCGCGATCAGCGTGCCGTGCCGCGACGTTTCGGGGCTGCCGGTCGGGTTGATGCTCACGGGGCGCCATTTCGACGACGCCACGGTACTGCGCGCCGGCCACGCCTACATGGCTTCGTAAACGGAACAAATAAGAGTCTCAGGGAGAAAGTTATGACCGTTCGCCGCCCCTCGCACGAGGACATCATGGACCTCAGCGACCGCTACAACCTGCAGCTCACCGAAGCGGAACTGGACGATTACCACGAACTGATAGCGGGCATGTTGGATGCCTATGACGCGCTCGACCAGTTCCCCGATCCGGTGCGCGAGGTGACGCCGGCGGTGCGTATCGTCGGCGCGCGCCCCAGTCCCGAAGACGATCCGCTGAACGCCATCGTGCGCTGGGTCGATGTCAAGGCGTCGCCGGAAGCGAGCGGCGTGTTGAGCGGCAAGCGCATCGGGCTGAAGGACACGGTCTGCATCGCCGGCATTCCGATGACCTGCGCCTCGCGCATGCTCAACGACTTCACCCCGGACGTGGACGCGACCATCACCAAGCGTATCCTCGAGGCCGGCGGGCATGTCACGGCGGTCATGAACACCGACGATTTCGGTTTCGCCGGCACCGGCCACACCAGCATCTACGGGCCGATCAAGAACCCAGCCAACCCGGACCATGCCGCCGGCGGCTCGTCGGGCGGCTCGGCCGCGGCGGTCGCCACCAACCTTGTCGATATCTCCATCGGCGGCGACCAGGGCGGCTCGATCCGCATTCCCGCGTCATGGTCGGGCGTGGTCGGGCACAAGCCCACCCATGGCCTGGTTCCCTATACCGGCATCGTCGGCATCGATCTGACCATCGACCACATCGGCCCGATGGCCACGACCGTGGACGACTGCGCGCTGTTGCTCTCGGCGATCGCCGGCAAGGAAGACACCTGCATCGATCCGCGCCAGCCCGACGACGTGCCGGTCCAGGACTACACCGGCGCGCTGAGCGGCGACGTCAAGGGTCTCAAGATCGGCGTGGTCAAGGAAGGCTTCGAGCAACCCGAGGCCATGACGGAAGTCAACACGGCGGTGCGCGAGGCGGCCAAGTTCCTGGGCTCGCTGGGCGCCGAGATGAGCGAGGTTTCGATCCCCGCCCACGCGGCCGCCATGCCGGCCTGGATGAGCATCGCCATCGAGGGCGCGGCCAATAACGGCGCGCACGGCCTGCACGCCTATCAGACCCGGGGCTGGTACAACCCGCGCCTGATGGCCCATATCTCGCGCTCGGCCCAGGCCAATGGTGGCGATGCCTCGCCCACGGTCAAGCTCGCGACCTTGATGGGCAATTACATGCGCGAGCAATATCACGGCGTGTTCTACGCCCGCGCCCAGAATATCGCGCGCGGCATCACGGCGGCCTACGACGAAGCGCTCGGTGGCGTCGACCTGCTGCTCATGCCGACCACGCCACAAACCGCGCACGCCGCGCCGCCGTCCGTATACGAGGACCGCATGACCTATATCGGCGTGGCGTTGAACATGACCGGCAACACCGCGCCGGTCAATCTGACCGGCCACCCGTCGTTGAGCGTACCGTGCCGCGACGTCTCCGGGCTCCCTGTCGGTCTGATGCTCACCGGGCGGCAGTTCGACGACGCCACGGTGCTGCGCGCGGGACACGCCTACATGAACGGGTAGACCCATGGTCAAGGCGGTGCGCCTACATGGGCCGGGCGGTCCCGAAGCCCTGGTCTGGGAGGACGTCGCGCTCGGCGATCCGGGTCCCGGCGAGGCGCGCGTGCGGCACACCGCCATCGGCCTCAATTTCGTCGATACCTACCTGCGCGCCGGCCACGGCGCGTTCGGCGACACCGACCAGCCCGACCCGTTGGAATACCCCTGCGTTCTGGGCTTCGAGGGGGCCGGCGTGGTCGAGGCGGTGGGCGATGGCGCGGGTGACGTGAAGGTTGGCCAGCGCGTCGCCTACGCCGCCCCGCCGATGGGCGCCTACGCGGAAGAACGGATCATGCCGGCGGACGTTCTGGTGCCCCTGCCCGACGGCATCGACGACCAAACCGGCGCGGCGATGATGCTCAAGGGCATGACAGTCGAATACCTGCTGCGCCGCTGCTTCGAGGTCAAGCCCGGCCACACCATCCTGATGCACGCGGCGGCCGGCGGCTGCGGGCTGATCGCCTGCCAATGGGCCAAACATCTGGGCGCCACCGTTATCGGCACCGTCGGCTCCGACGAAAAAGCGGAACTCGCCCGCGCGCATGGTTGCGACTACCCCATCGACTACGGTCGCGAGGACGTGGCGGCGCGGGTGCGCGAGATCACCGGCGGCGCCGGCGTGGCGGTGGTCTATGACGGGGTCGGCGCCGCCACCTTCCAAGCCTCGCTCGACTCGCTCGCGCCGCGCGGCCTCTTGGTGTTGTTCGGCCAGCCCTCGGGCCCAGTGCCGCCTCTCGCGCTCGGCGCCCTGACCGAGCGCGGCTCGCTCTACCTCACCCGCCCCACCCTGATGACCTACATCGAAAAACGCGACGAAATGCTGGCCGGCGCGCGGGCGCTGTTCGACGTGGTCGCCCAAGGCGCCGTAAAAATCGCGGCGCGCCAGACCTACCCGTTGAAAGACGCCGCCCAAGCCCACCGCGACCTCGAAGCCCGGCAAACAATGGGCTCGACGGTACTGCTGCCCTGAGCCCGGCACGCCTTCGTTCCAAACCGGCTATCGCCTCAAGGTGTCAACGCGACGTCGGGGACCCCAGTGGGTTCTACGGCCGTGCCGCGCGGCATCTGGGCGATGGCGAGTGATGGAATTCAGTGATAAAACCGCGCCACGATCAGACGCGTTAGATTTCGTTCGCCTGGAGCGTGGCCAACGTGCGGACCAAGAAGCGCAGCATCAAAAAACTCCTCGTCGCCAATCGGAGCGAGATTTCCATCCGCGTGATGCGGGCGGCGACCGAGCTCGGCATCTCGACGGTGGCGATCTATTCGCGCGAGGACCGCTTTGCCCTCCACCGCTACAAGGCGGACGAGAGTTATCTGGTCGGCGAGGGCAAGGGGCCGATCGAGGCCTATCTCGATATCGACGATATTATCCGGATCGCCACCGAGGCCGAGGCGGACGCCATCCATCCGGGCTATGGCTTTCTGTCGGAGAACCCGGTTTTCGCCGACGCCTGCCGCGACGCCGGCCTGATCTTTATCGGACCCGACGGCGACACCATGCGCCGGCTCGGCTCCAAGGTGAAGGCGCGGGAACTGGCGCTGGAGGCCGGCGTGCCGGTGGTGCCGGCGACCGGTCCCCTGCCCGCGCTCCCCGAGGGCGAAGCGGAAATCAAACGCCGCGCCGAGGACATCGGTTATCCCATCATGGTCAAGGCCACCTGGGGCGGCGGCGGCCGCGGCATGCGGGCGATACAAGGCCCCGACGACCTGATCGGCATGGTCGAGGAGGCGAGTCGCGAAGCGGCGGCGGCCTTCGGCGACGGCGAGGTCTTCCTGGAGAAGCTGTTGCGCAACGCCCGCCACGTCGAAGTCCAGGTGTTGGGCGACCACCACGGCAATGTGGTGCATCTTTATGAACGCGACTGTTCGATTCAGCGCCGCCACCAAAAAGTCGTGGAGCGCGCGCCGGCGGTATTCCTCGACGAGAGCGCCCGCGCCTTCCTGTGCGAGCAAGGCCTCAAGATCGCCAGGGCCGCCAACTACCGCAACGCCGGCACGGTCGAATTCCTCCAGGACGCCGACAGCGGCGCGGTTTATTTCATCGAGGTCAATCCGCGCATTCAGGTCGAGCACACGGTCACCGACTGGGTCACCGGCATCGATCTGGTCCAGGCGCAGATCAAGATCGCGCAAGGCGGCCGAATCGGCGATGTCGAGAGCAGCGGCGTGCCGGCCCAGGACGATATCCGGCTCAACGGCCACGCCATCCAATGCCGGGTGACGACCGAAGACCCGGAAAACAATTTCACGCCGGATTTCGGGCGGCTGACGGCCTATCGCAGCGCGTCCGGCTTCGGGATTCGGCTCGATGCCGGCACCGCGTTCAACGGCGCCTTGATCACGCGCTATTACGATTCGCTGCTGGTCAAGGTCACCGCCTGGGCGCCCGACGAGAAAGGCGCCGTCAACCGCATGGACCGGGCGCTGCGCGAGTTCCGTATTCGCGGCGTCACGACGAATTTGCGCTTCCTGGAGACCCTGATCAATCATCCCAAGTTCCCGGCCGCCGACTACACCACCAATTTCATCGATGAGACGCCGGAGTTGTTCCACTTTCCGGTCCGCCGCGACCGCGCGACCCGGCTTTTGAATTTCATCGGTAACGTCATCGTCAACGGTAACGTGGAGGTCAAGGACCACCGGCCGCCGGCCCATGCGACGACGCCGCACGCGCCGGTTTTCGCCGGCGACGATGTCAAGCCCGGCACCAAGCAGTTGCTCGACGAATTGGGGCCGGCGAAATTCGCCGACTGGATGCGCGACCAGAAGCGCGTCCTGGTGACCGATACGACGATGCGCGACGCCCACCAGTCCCTGCTGGCGACGCGGGTCCGGACCCGGGACCTTACCGATATCGCGCCGGCCTACGCGCATCTCGTGCCGGAGATGTTCTCGATGGAGTGCTGGGGCGGCGCCACCTTCGACGTCGCCATGCGCTTTTTGAACGAATGCCCCTGGCAACGCCTGACCGAGTTGCGCCGGTTGATGCCGAATCTCCTGACCCAGATGCTGTTACGCTCGGCCAACGGTGTCGGCTACACCAACTATCCGGATAACGTCATCAGATTCTTTGTCCGGGAATGCGCCAACGCCGGCATGGATTTGTTCCGTGTTTTCGATGCCCTCAACGAGGTCGACAACATGCGGGTCGCCATCGATGCCGTCCTCGACACCGGCCGGCTATGCGAGGCGGCGATCTGTTACACCGGTGATATCTCGGACCCGCGCCGGACCAAATACGATCTCAGTTACTACGTCGATCTGGCGCGTCAACTGAAAGACGCCGGCACGCATATCCTGGGCATCAAGGACATGGCCGGGCTGTGCAAACCCGAAGCGGCGCGCATCCTGGTCAAGGCGTTGAAAGAGGAAACCGGCCTGCCGATCCATTTCCATACGCACGACACCAGCGGGATTTCGGCGGCCAGCGTGTTGGCCGCTGTCGAGGCCGGCGCCGACGCCATCGACGCCGCCATCGATTCGATGAGCGGCCTGACCTCGCAACCCAATCTCGGCTCGATCGTCGCGGCGCTGAAAAATACCGACCGCGACACCGGCCTCGACAGCCAGGCCCTGCGCCGGATATCGACCTATTGGGAACATGTGCGCGCGCTCTATTCGCGCTTCGAGGCCGACTTTCGGTCGGGCGACTCAGATGTCTACGCCCATGAAATCCCCGGCGGCCAATACACCAATCTGCGGCAACAGGCGCGCGCGATGGGGATCGACCGGCGTTGGCCGGAAGTCGCCACGACCTACGCCAAGGTCAATCAGATGTTCGGCGACATCGTCAAGGTGACGCCGACTTCGAAAGTGGTCGGCGATCTGACCCTGTTGATGATCACCGGCGACATCACGCCGGAGGATATTCTCGACCCGGAAAAAGAGATCGCCTTCCCGGAATCGGTGACCCAGTTCTTCAAGGGTGAATTGGGCCGCCCCCACGGCGGCTTCCCGGCCGCATTACAGAAAAAAGTCCTGAAGGGCGAGAAACCGCTGAGCGGGAGGCCGGGCGCGGTGATGGAGAGCACCGATCTCGACGCCGCCAGGGCCGAGGCCGAGCACAAGGTCGGCCGCCACATCAGCGATTCGGAACTGGCGTCCTATTTGATGTATCCGCGCGTCTTCACCGATTACGCCGCGCATCGGCGGACCTACGGCGACGTCAGCAATGTGCCGACCCGCGTGTATTTTTATGGCATGGCGCCGGGCGACGAAATCACCATCGACATGGAGCGCGGCAAGTCGCTGATCGTGCGCTTGCTGGCGTTGGGCGAGCCCGGGGACGACGGCACGCGGACGGTGTTTTTCGAACTCAACGGTCAGCCCCGTTCGGTCAAGATCGACGATGAGGCATTGGAATCGACCCGGCCGGTCAACCGCGTCGCCGACGCCGCCAATCCCAACCATGTGGCCGCGCCGATGCCGGGCATGATCGCCAGCGTCGTCGTCGAGGCCGGCCGGAAAGTTTTGCGCGGCGATCGCCTGGTGTCGATCGAAGCCATGAAAATGGAAACCGCGGTTAACGCCGAGCACGACGGCACGATCGGCGAGGTCATCGCCAAGGTCGGCATGCGGATCGGCGCCAAGGATTTACTGATCGTTTTCGACGACTAGAGCAGATCGCGGTTGATGGGAATCGCCATGGGCGATCCCATCAACCGCGTGAATCTGCTCTGCTTTATAAGCTAGACCGGATTCACAGGATCGATCGAACCCCGAAAGTGGGTTCGATCGATCCTGTGAATCCGGTCTAGGAGCCCGTCCGGGACAGGTCACGGGCCGGGCCGCCTACCGTGACCGGCGCGTTATCCGCCATCCACAGCGCCGGCACTCCACTGTCTCGACCGTCCCACCAGGACCAAATCCAAAGCTGGCATCGATGACGCGAAAATCATGCGCGCCAAGCCAACACAGCAATCGTCCGAGAAAAATTGGCATTCCGGGGACACCGATGCTCGTTCGTTGATAATCCTAGTGGATAGAATCTAACATATAGTACCCTACGACGGCTTCCCGAGTTCACCGGCTAGGCGCGCGACGCGTCGCTATGATTGGGGGGAGGCGCCGTTCACGGGGAGACACCGATGTTCGAGGGATTCACGAAGGCCCGCGTCGAGACCAAGGCGGCCGAGATCAACCTGGTCCGAGCCGGCGACGGGCCGCCGCTGCTGCTGCTGCACGGCTACCCGCAATGCCACGTGATGTGGCACAAGGTGGCGCCGCGCCTGGCCGAGGATTTCACCGTCGTCGTGCCCGATCTGCGCGGCTATGGCGAAAGTTCGAGGCCGCCCGACGGCGACAACCATTTCGGCTATTCCAAGCGCGCCACCGCCCAGGACCAGGTCGAGGTGATGGCGGCGCTGGGATTCGACGAATTCATGGTCGCCGGCCACGACCGCGGCGGCCGCGTCGCCCACCGCATGGCTCTCGATCACGCCGGCAAGGTGATCCGGCTCGCCACCCTCGACATCGTGCCGACGTACCGGCTTTTCGCCGACACCGACCAGGCTCTCGCCACCGCCTACTTCCACTGGTTCTTCCTGATCCAGCCGGCGCCGTTCCCGGAAACGTTGATCGGCAACAATGCCGATTTCTATCTCAAAACGATTTTCGGACGTTGGGGCACCGGCGACGCCGGGATCACCGAAGAAGCCTACGCGGTGTATCTGGATCATTTTCGCGACCCCGCCACGATCCACGCGACCTGCGAGGACTACCGCGCCGGGGCCACCATCGACCTCGAACACGACGCGGCCGATATGGGGCGCAAGGTTGCCTGTCCCATGCAGGCGCTGTGGGGCAAAAATGGGTTGATGGACAAGCGTTACGACGTGGTCGAGATTTGGCGCGAAAGCGCCGACGACGTCCGGGGCCACGGCATCGACTGCGGTCACTTCATTCCCGAGGAAGCGCCCGACGCCTGCGTGGACGCCTTGCGCGGGTTCTTCAAGGATGGCTGAAAACGGCCGCTTCCAATAGGGTTGGACGCCGGGCATTGCCCCCCATATTGTAGTAAGGACGCGGCGGGATCGGCCGAGCCGGCGCCCGGTATTCGGTAACTTCGAAACGAAAAAATGACGCCAGAGGAAAGCAAAAAGACCGACAACGGCGGCGGCCGGACCCGGCGGCCGTTCGCCGCGCGCATCCGCAACTACTTCCTGACCGGCCTGGTGGTGACGGCGCCGATCGGCATCACCTTTGCCCTGGCGATGTGGGTGATCAACTGGATCGACGCCACGGTGGTTCCGCTAATCCCCGACCGCTACAACCCCCAGGTTTTCCTGCTGGAATATCTCGGAGTTCATATCCCTGGATTCGGACTGGTCGCGGTCTTCATCGGCCTGACCTTGATCGGTTTCATCGCCGCCGTGCTGGGCGGGCGCGTGCTGGTGCGGACCGGCGAGAAGATTCTCAACCGGATGCCGGTGATCCGCAGCGTCTACGGCGCGCTGAAGCAGATTTTCGAGACCATTCTGGAGTCCAAGTCGCGCTCGTTCCGCGAGGTCGTGCTGGTGGAATATCCGCGCCGCGGCATCTGGGTGATCGGTTTCATCACCGGTAGCACGCAGGGCGAGGTCCAGAACACCATCGCCGACGACGTGGTCAACATCTTCGTTCCGACCACGCCCAACCCCACTTCGGGATTTCTGTTGTTCGTGCCGCGCCAGGATATGGTGGTGCTCGACATGACCATCGAGGAAGGCATCAAGATGGTGGTCTCAGGCGGCATCGTCACGCCGCCCGACCGCCGCGACGCCGAGCGCCAGGCGGTGCCGCTGGTTGGCTCCGACGGCTTGGAGGCGCGCGAGGAGGCCGACGACAAGAAACGCGAGCGGGTCCGCCAGCGCGCGGTCACCCCGAGCGCAGATAGCTGACCGCCGCGTCGCGCTCGAACAAGTAGAGCAGCGTCTTCAGCGCGGCGCCGCGCGGGCCGGTCAGGTTGGCGTCGCGCTCGAGGATCATTTTCACGTCGTCGCGCGCCGCCGCCAGCAGTTCGCCGTGTACCGCGAGGTCGGCAAGCCGGAAGTCCGGCATGCCGCTTTGCCGGGTGCCGAGCAACTCGCCCGCGCCGCGCAGCCGCAAATCTTCCTCGGCGATGCGGAAGCCGTCGTCGGTCTCGCGCATGATATTGAGCCGCGCCCGCGCCGCCTCGCCCAGCGGCCCGGCGTAAAGTAGCAGGCAGCTCGACGGGCGCGCGCCGCGGCCGACCCGCCCGCGCAACTGATGAAGCTGCGCCAGGCCGAAGCGCTCGGCGTGCTCGATCACCATCACCGTGGCGGCGGACACGTCCACGCCCACCTCGATCACCGTGGTGGCGACCAGGATCGAAAGATCGCCGGCGGCGAACGCGGCCATGACCCGGTCGCGCTCGGGCCCCTTCATGCGGCCATGCGCCAGGCCGACACGATCGGGAAATATTTCTTTCAGCGCGGCAAAGCGGTCCTCGGCCGCCGCCAGATCGAGCACCTCCGACTCCTCGACAAGCGGACACACCCAGTACACCCGATCGCCGTCGGCCACGGCGCGCCCGACCGCGGCCACGACATCGCCTATCCGCGACAACGGCAGCACGACGGTCTTGATGGGCAGGCGGCCGGGCGGCTTGTCGGTCAGGCGCGAGGCGTCCATGTCGCCATAGGCGGTCAGCATCAGCGAACGCGGGATCGGCGTCGCGGTCATCACCAGCGCATCGACCGCGCGGCCCTTGGCCTGCAAATCGAGGCGCTGATGGACGCCGAACTTGTGCTGCTCGTCGATCACCGCCAGCGCCAGATCGTGGAATTCGACGCCGCGCTGGAACACCGCGTGGGTGCCGATCAGGATGTCGATGTCGCCGGCCGCCAGATCGGCCAGCAGCGCCTCGCGCGGCTTGCCCTTGTCCCGTCCGGTCAGCAGCGCGCAGCGCAGCCCGGCCGCTTCCGCCATGGGTCCGATGGTGTCCATGTGCTGGCGCGCCAGGATTTCCGTCGGCGCCATGAAGACCGCTTGCGCGCCGGCCTCAACCGCGATCGCCATGGCCGCCAGCCCGACCACGGTCTTGCCGCTGCCGACATCGCCTTGCAGAAGCCGCAACATGCGGCTCATTGACGCCATGTCGGTGGCGATCTCGTCGATCGCCTGGCGCTGCGAATCGGTCAGCGCGAACGGCAACGCGGCGATGATCTTGTCCATCAAGCGGCGCTCGGACGCGATGGCGCGGCCCTTGGCGCGGCGCATGTGGGCGCGGACCAAGCCGAGCGCTAGTTGATTGGCCAGCAATTCGTCGAAAGCCAGGCGCTGGCGCGCCGGCGCGCTCGGCTCCAGCGCGGCGAGGCCGTCCGGCGCGTGGGCCTGGCGCAAGGCGTCGCGCCACGCCGGCCATCGGTTGGCCGCCAGATAGCTCGGCTCGATCCATTCGTCGAGCGTCGGCGCCCGCTCCAGCGCCGCTTCGAGCGCGCGGGCGAGCGGCCGCGGGGTCAGACCCTGGGTCAGCGGGTAGACCGGCTCGATGGCCGGCAGCGACGCCGCCTCCTCGACCGTCGCCACGTAATCGGGATGGGTCATCTGGAGTTCCAGGTCGTAGCGCTCGACCTTGCCGCTGACCACGCGGGTCTCGCCGAGTGGTAATATCCGGTTCAGATATTCCGGCCGCGGGTGGAAATAGACCAGCGACAAGGTGCCGCTATCGTCCTCGCACAACACCTTGTAGGGCCGGCGCGGGTGGCCCGAGGGCAGGTGCTGGGCGACCCGCACGGTGAACGTGGCCACGGCGCCGGACGGGGCCTCGGCCACGGGTGGCGCGAAACGCCGGTCGACCACGCTGGCGGGCAAGTGCCACAAAAGGTCGACGACGTTCGGCCCGGCCACCTTTTCGACCAGCTTGGCCAGGCGCGGCCCGATCTTGGGCAGCGACGTGACGGAGGCGAACAGCGGGAACAGGACCTCGGGGCGCATGGGACAGCTTAGCCGAGCCCGGCGGGCCGGCAAAGACCGCCCTCGCGCCCACCCGTGACGGTCGTCACATATCGACGGCCGCCGCCACGTCATAGTCCGTTCGGTTCATGTAAACCCTGCCCCGGATGGGTATTTTGCCGGCGGGGATGGATTCTCGAACGCGAATAAGAGGAACTCATCGATGACTTTTCCAAAGGTTTTCATCGTCGCGCTGGTTGCCGTGTCTCTGGCCGCCTGCGCCCAGACCGGTATCAAGAAGCAGCATGGCGGCCTGCTGGCCGGCGCCGCCCTGGGTGGCCTGGCGGGCTCTCAGATCGGCGGCGGCAGAGGCAAGTTAATAGCGGTCGGCGCCGGCGTGCTGCTTGGCGCGCTGCTCGGCAACGAGATCGGCAAATCGCTGGACCGCATGGACGAAATGCACGCCAGCCGCAGCTATGAGACCGCGATGGAAAGCACTCCGACCGGCCAGACCGTGGCCTGGAACAACCCGGACAGCGGCCACTCCGGCACCTATACGCCGGTGAAGACCTATCAGAGCACCGACAGCGGCCAGTACTGCCGCGAGTTCCAGCAGACCATCACCGTCGGCGGGCGCACCGAAACCGCCTACGGCACCGCCTGCCGCCAACCCGACGGCGACTGGAAGATCGTCAATAGCTGACCCACGGCCGCAAACCTCGGTTTGTGTGCATGGGTTCGCGGGCCGAGCCCGCGAACACGAGATTCATCATTAACCTCGCGTGGCCGGGCTTGACCCGGCCACCCATGAACACGGGCGGCTGGGGACTAGAAACGGACCGCCGAGCCGAAGCTGTGTAAATCCGCGGCGGTGGCGACGTCGGAGTCGCGACGGTCGCGGACATAGACGTCGAAAATGTCCAGCAGGCGGAGCACGTCGGGGTTGACGCGGTTCCACAGGCCGTCGGCGTGGGGGTGGAACTTCCGCGCGTAGGTCTTGAAATCGGCGCAATAGCGCCGTTCCATGGAGTGGCGGACCTGGACCATGAGCCGGGACAGTTTGTCGATCCCGAGATCTTGGTGCGCGCGTTCCTGAAGCAGCATCGCCTCGCATTCCGCGTCGAAGGCGCGCAGGGTCCGGTCGCGCCCCGCCAGGTGCCGCGCGGCGTGGCCGACCAGTTCATGGGCGATGGCGCCGGCCAGGGCCTTGGCCGGCCACTTGATGCCATGACGGCCGATAATCACGGTAAAGTTTCGCCCTCTGGGGACAAACCTGGCTACGTGGAGCGCGCGCATGGACGGCGATGCCGGATAGGCGGCGGCGTAGACGATCGTCACGTCGGCTTGGCGCTTGATTGCCTTGATCGCCGCGACGCTGGCCGGCGAATCGCGGTACAGCGCGTCCAGCGCGGCGACAAGATTGCCGATGCCGGCGCCGGGGTCGAGGATCGGGGTGTCGTAGGCGACGCCGGGATCGGGGGGCAGCGCGACCAACTCCATGCCGTCGTAAAATTCGGCGCGCGCGCCGGTTTCCGCGGCCACGGACATAGCGAAGGCCAAAATCGCCGCCACGACCGTTCCGCGCCACCAAAACCCACCGCCTCGCATGGTCTCCGTCCTCCGTGGCCGACGCCCCTGATGGGCGCTCCCGGAGGACTATAGCAAGTTTGAATAAAATTTTCGCTAATTAGTCCGAACGGACCAGGACATCGCCAAATAGTGGCTGGCAGGGCGAGTCAGCCATCACGCCAAACCCAGGTTATTTGCGATAGCGCCGCCCGACCCTATCTTAACGGAGACACCCCATCAGCCACCGAGGAGTCGCCCGATGAAACCTTCGTCACACTGGTTCCTGATCGGGCTCGCCGCGCTCGTCCTGTGGGCCGCGCCGGCGACCGCCCAGGATGACGACGAGGACGGCTATGACATGGACGAGATTGTCGGAAAGGCCACCGGCTTTTTCGGCGAGACCACCGAGGGCCTTGCCAAGGCCATCGAGCGCGTTTTCGAGGATCAGGGCCGCCCCAACGCCTATATCACCGGCGAGGAAATTAGCGGCGCGATCGGCTTTGGGCTGCGCTACGGCAATGGAATGCTGCACCGAAAAGCCGGCGGCCGGCGCCAGATCTATTGGCAGGGACCGACGGTCGGCTTCGATCTGGGCGGCGACGCCTCCAAGGTGTTCGTGCTGATCTACGACCTGAAACGGATGACGGACATATTCCAGCGCTTTCCGGCCGTCGATGGATCGTTCTATTTTATCGCCGGAATCGGCGTTAATTATCAACGGTCCGGCGATATCGTTCTGGCGCCGATCCGCACTGGGGTCGGCCTGCGCACCGGCGCCAATATCGGATACACGCATTACACCAAGGAAAAGTCATGGAATCCGTTCTAGCCGCCCGCCTGGCGGGCATTGCGGTCCTGGTGGCGTCCGCCTGGACGCTCGCCGGCTGCCTTCCGACGGTCACCACGCTGGCCATCGACGCGGCCTATACCGCGTCCGAGGAACGCTCGCTGGACGACGTGGTCGACGACAACGTGATCAAGATCGAACTCAACAAGCTGTTGATCGAAGAGGGCCTTGGCATGTTCAAGGACGTCAGCACGGTGGTCTACCAGGGCCGGGTGCTGCTGATCGGCGATGTCGAAGAGGCCGCCGACAAGGTGCGCGCCGGCGAGATCGGCGGTCAGCCGGAGGGAGTCCTCGAGGTGCTCAACGAGATTCAGGTCACCGATGAGGGCGGCATCCTTTCCGTGGTCGACGACATATACATCGAGAAAGTCATTCAGGCGGATTACCTGTTCGATACGGATATCGATTCGGCCAATTTCCGCGTCCGCTCGGTCAACGGCGTGGTCTACCTGATCGGACTCGCCAAAAGCCAGGCGGAACTGGACAAGGCGCTAGGCATCGTCGGCGCGCGCGACGACGTGAGCCGCATCGTCAATTACATGAGGGTCAAGCCGCCCGAAAGCTGAGACGCGGGGCTGACAGGGCGCGATTAAGCGCCTATACCCTCGCGCCATGGCCGACGACGACTCCGATTCATTGGCGGTGCGCCGCCGCCGCGTACGGTTCCGCTGCTGGCATCGGGGTACGCGCGAAGCCGACCTGGTGCTGGGCCGCTTCGCCGACAGCTGCGTGGACCAGCTCGACGAAGCCGGCCTCGGCCAGCTGGAGGCGTTGCTCGACCAGCCGGACCCGGACATCTGGGACTGGGTGGTCGGCCGCCAGCCGGTGCCCGAGGCCTTCGACAACGACGTGACCCGGCGCCTCAAGGAACTCTCCACACGGCTGCGACCGGATTGACCACGCTAAGCGATCTTTTCGGCTCCCCGGGGCGCTTCACCATCGCCGGCGCGCCCGACGGGCGCGACGCTCTGGCGCTGGCCGCGCTGTTCGCGGACGGCCCGCGGCGCGACCTCATCTATATCGCCCGCGACGACGCGCGCATGGCGGCGATGCGCGACGCGCTGGCTTTTTTCGCCCCCTCCCTGCCCGTGCTGACCTTCCCGGCCTGGGACTGCCTGCCCTACGACCGGGTTTCGCCCAACGGCGAAATCTGCGCGCGGCGCCTGTCCACCCTGACCACGCTGGCGGATGCCGGTCACCAAAAGAACAGCCGGCTGGTGCTGACCACCTGCAACGCCGCTATGCAAAGGGTGCCAAAGCCGGAAGTCCTGGCCGGATCGCGGTTCGCCGCGCGGGTCGGCGCGGAGCTTGATATGGACGCGTTGACGGCGTTCCTGGCGCGCAATGGCTACATCCGTAGCGGCACCGTGATGGAGCCCGGCGAGTTCACCATTCGCGGCGGCATCGTCGATCTGTTCCCGCCCGGCGCCGGCGAACCGCTACGCCTGGACCTGTTCGGCGATGTGCTGGAAACGGTGCGCGCGTTCGATCCGTTGACCCAGCGTAGCGCCGGCAAGCGCGACGGCTTCGAACTGGTGCCGATGTCCGAGGTGCCGCTGGACGACGAATCGATCGCGCGCTTCCGCGGCCGCTACCGCGAACTGTTCGGCACCGTGAGAAGCGACGATCCGCTCTACGAGTCGGTCTCGGCCGGGCGCCGCCATCCCGGCATGGAGCATTGGCTGCCGTTGTTCCACGACGGGCTCGACACGCTGTTCGGTTACCTTCCCGACGCCGCGGTGGCGCTCGACCATCTGGTCGACGAGGCGCGCGGCGAGCGCGCCGCCGCGATCGACGACTACCATCAGGCGCGCGTGAGCGCGCTGGACATGTCCTCGCCGATGTCGGGCGCGGTCTACAAGCCGGTGCCGCCGGAGACGCTTTTCGTCGCCGAGGCGGAATGGGAGGCGGTGATGGCCGCGCGCCCGTGCGCGTCGTTTTCGCCGTTCCAGATGCCCGACGGCGACTGGCGCGGCGTCAACCTGGGCGGCCGCCGCGCGCGCGATTTCAACGCCGCGCGCAAAACGCCCGACACCAACCTGTTCGACGAGGTGGGCCGATATCTCGACGCGGAGGCAGGCAAGCGGCGCGTCGTGGTGGCCTGCTACACCGAGGGCTCGCGCGACCGCATCATGGGCCTGTTGAACGATCACGGCCTTGAGCGCACCGCGCCGCTGGACCGCTGGGACGGATTGGCCGAGCTACCCGACAACACCGTCGCGTTGATCGTGCTGGGCCTGGAACACGGCTTCGAGACCGACCGCCTGGTGGTGCTCGGCGAACAGGACCTGTTGGGCGATCGCCTGATCCGCCGGGCGCGCCGCCCGCGCCGCGCCGCCAACTTCCTCACCGAAGCCACGAACCTGGCGCAGGGCGATCTGGTGGTTCATGTCGATCACGGCGTCGGCCGCTTCGACGGGCTTGTGACGCTGGAGGTGGCGGGCGCGCCGCACGACTGCGCCAAGCTGCTTTACGCCGGCGACGACCGGCTGTTCGTGCCGGTCGAGAACATCGAGGTGCTGTCACGCTACGGTTCGGAGGAAGGCGCGGCGCGGCTCGACCGCTTGGGCGGCGCGTCGTGGCAGTCGCGCAAGGCCCGGCTCAAGAAACGGCTGCGCGAAATGGCCGAATCGTTAATCGCCACCGCCGCCGAGCGCCAGATGCGCGCCGGCCCGGTGATGACGCCGCCGGTCGGTTATTACGACGAGTTCTGCGCGCGCTTTCCCTATTCCGAGACCGAGGACCAGGCGACCTCGATCGACCAGTGCATCGCCGACCTGGAATCCGGCACGCCGATGGACCGGCTGGTGTGCGGCGATGTCGGCTTCGGCAAGACCGAAGTGGCGTTGCGCGCCGCCTTCATCGCGGCCTTCGCGGGCAAGCAGGTCGCCGTGGTCGCGCCGACCACCTTGCTGTGCCGCCAGCACTTCCAGACCTTCAGCCAACGCTTCGCTGATTTCCCGGTGCGGATCGCGCAGCTTTCGCGGCTGGTGCCGGCTAAGCAGGCCGCCGCCGTGCGCGCCGGCGTCGCCGAGGGCGCCATCGATATCCTGATCGGCACGCACGCGCTTTTGTCCAAGAGCGTCGCGTTCAAGGACCTGGGACTGCTGGTAATCGACGAGGAACAGCATTTCGGCGTCGCCCAGAAGGAACGCCTGAAGGCGCTCAAGGCCGATGTCCACGTGCTCACCCTGACCGCCACGCCGATCCCGCGCACATTGCAGATGGCGCTGTCGGGCGTACGCGATCTCAGCATCATAGCGACGCCGCCGGTCGACCGCCTGGCGGTGCGGACCTTCGTGCTGCCCTATGACCCGGTGGTGGTCCGCGAGGCGATCATGCGCGAGCATTACCGGGGCGGACAGATTTTCTACATCTGCCCGCGCATCGAGGACCTGGACAAGGTCGCCGCCGAATTGCGCCGCCTGGTGCCGGAAATCAAGATGATCATGGCCCATGGCAAAATGCCCGCGCGGCGCCTGGAAGACGCCATGACCGCGTTTTACGACGGCGCGTACGAGTTGCTGCTGTCCACCTCGATCATAGAATCGGGCCTGGACATCCCCACCGCCAACACGCTGATCGTCCACCGCGCCGACATGTATGGGTTGGCTCAGCTCTACCAGTTGCGCGGCCGCGTCGGGCGTTCGAAGGTGCGCGCCTACGCCTACTACACGGTGCCGGCGGGCCGCATGCTCAAGGGCGCGGCGGAAAAGCGCCTCGCGGTGGTGCAGACCCTGGACAGTCTCGGCGCCGGCTTTTCGCTGGCCAGCCACGACCTCGATATTCGCGGCGCCGGCAACCTGCTCGGCGACCAGCAGTCCGGCCATATCCGCGAGGTCGGCGTCGAGCTCTACCAGCAACTGCTGGAAGAAGCGGTGCGGGCGGCGCGCGGCAAGGAAGCCCAAGCGCCGGAGCGCTGGTCGCCGCGGATCACGGTCGGCACGGCGGTGCTGCTGCCGGAAGACTATGTCGCCGACCTCGGCGTGCGCCTGGGGCTGTACCGGCGTCTGGCCGAGTTGGAAACGCGGGAAGAAATCGACGCCTTCGCCGCCGAGCTGATCGACCGCTTCGGGCCGCTTCCCGCCGAGGTCGACTCGCTGCTCAAGGTGGTGCGGCTGAAGCAACTGTGCCGCGCCGCCGGCGTCGAGCAGATCGACGCCGGTCCCAAGGGCGCGGTGATCGCGTTCCGCGACAACACCTTCGCCGCGCCCGACAAGCTGATCGCGTTCATCACGCGCCACGCCGAGAGCGTCCGCGTGCGCCCCGACCACCGCCTGGTGGTGACGCGCGGCTGGGCCGACCCCGACAAGCGCCTGGCCGGCGTCAACACCCTGGTCCAGGACCTCGCCGCCATGGCGGCGTGAGGCAATTTTGCCCGCCGCGCGGCCTTGCGCTATAAGTTCGCGGCGCGTAACCCGGGAGAACGCACCGATGGGCAGGATTTTACGGCGAACAGTGGCGGCCATGGCGGCCACATGGCTCGTGGCGGCCGGTTTCGATGCCCACGCGGAATCCGCCGATCCGTTGCATTCCGCGCTGTGGCCGGACTTGGCGGCCGAATATCTGGGCGGCGAGGTGGTGTTCGACAAGAGCCTGCGCCTGATGATGCCGGACACGGTCGAGAACGCCCATGAAGTGCCGGTGATGGTCAAGTTCTCGGCCGATCTGGGCCAGGTCACGGAATTCGTGGTGATCGCGGAGAACAACCCGATTCAGATCGCCGCGCGCATGTTCCCGCGCCGCCCGATCGACGCCATCGGCCTCAACATCCGGCTTGAGCAGACCACGCCGGTGCGCGTCGCGGCGCGCGATGAAGCGGGCGTGTGGCATGTCGATTCCATGATGGTCAACGTGCTCAGCCCGGGCGGCTGCTCGACGCCGGGCGGCGGCGGCCAGTTGGCGGATATCGGCGCGGTCGCCATGAAGGAATTCGACCGTGTCGGCGGCAGCCGGCTCAAGGTCAAGATCAACCATCCCATGGACACCGGTTTCGCCGCGACGGAAGCCGGCGAGGCGATCCCCGCCTATTACATCGAGTGGCTCACCATCGCGGACGAGGCCGGCCCGATCATGGACCTGGAAACCTGGGCGGCGATGTCGGCCGATCCGGTGGTCATCATGGACATGCCCGGCCGGCGCCAAAACGTCCGCGTCACCGCCCGCGACACCAAGGGCCTGGAGTTCGAGGCCTACCAACGGCCGCCGTCGATGTAAGTTCATTCACTGTCGGTCGGTTCGTGCCGTCGAGCATACTTCGACACGGGCCTTCGGCCCTGCTCAGCATGAGGTTTATAATTAGTGCCCTAAACACCCTCATCCTGAGCCCGTCGAAGGATGAGCAGCCGCCGTCAGGCGGCCGGCCTATGATTGGCGCTTTACTGCTCTTGTTATTGCTGACCGGTCCGGCCTGGGCCGGCGATTACGCGTTGGCGCCCGAGCGGATCGCCGACGGCGTCTACGTGCTGTGGGGCCGCCAGGAGCTCATGACGGCGGACAACGGCGCCAACATCTGCAACACCGCGTTCATCGTCGGCGCCGACTCCGTCCTCGTCGTCGACGCCGGCCCCAGCGCCGCCTACGCCGAACAATTCCTGGCCGCCATCGCGCGGGTGACCGACAAGCCGGTCAGCCACGTGGTGATCACCCACCACCACCAGGACCATGCGTTCGGCCTGGGCGCGTTCAACGCGCGCGGCGCGCGGACCTTGATGAGCCCGAACGCGGCCGCGCTGCTGCAACGCGACGGCGCCGCGCTGCTGACCATGACCGCGAACCGGGTCGGCGCCGATTGGATGGCGGGCACGGCGCTCGCGCGCCCGACCGACCTGATCCCCGCCCCCCGCGTGATCGACCTCGGCGGACGCCTGGTGCACGTCCGGCCGCTGGAATACGGCCACACGCCGGGTGACCTGATGGTCATGGACGGCGCCACCGGCACGCTGCTGGCCGGCGACCTGGTGTTCATCGAGCGCGCCGCCACCGTGCCCCACGCCGATATCCCGACCTGGCTCGGCCATATCGACACGATCGCGGCGCTGGACTGGCGGCGCCTGGTGCCGGGCCACGGCCCCCTGATCACCGACCGGGCGCGCCTCGACCCATTGCGCGACTATCTGAGCTATCTCGACGAAGTCTCGCGCGCCTCGCACGCGCGCGGCGACAGCCCGGCGGAGACCCTGATGGAGCCCCTTCCCGCCCGCTTCGCCACCCTCGCCGTCATCGAGCGCGAGTTCCAGCGCTCGATCTTGTCGCTGTTCGCCAAATACGACCGCGGCGGCTAGGAGAGCGTCGCCTCGCCGCCCAAGATCACGGTCGCCTGGCTGGAAAAGACGCCGCCGTTGCCGTGCGCCAGGGCGATGTCGACATTGTCGACCTGGCGTTCGCCGCAGGCGCCGCGCACCTGGCGCACCGCCTCGATGAACGGGAAGATGCCGTACATGCCGGGGTGGACGCAGGACAGGCCGCCGCCATTGGTGTTGACCGGCAACCGGCCGCCGGGCGCGATGGCGCCGTCGGAGACGAAATCCCCGCCCTCGCCCTTGGCGCAGAAACCCAGGTCCTCGAGGAACATGATCGTGTTGATGGTGAACGCGTCGTAAAGCTCAAGCACGTCCACGTCGGCCGGGCCGACACCGGCCATCTCACAGGCCCGCGCGCCCGATTCCGTCGCCGCCGTCACGGTCAGGTCCTCCATCTGGCTGATATAGCGGTGCCAATGCGCGGTGGCGTGGCCCAGCACGTAGACCGGCGGATTCGGCATGTCCTTGGCGCGTTCGGCGCGGACCACCACCATGGCGCCGCCGCCGTCGGTGACCAGACAGCAGTCGCGCTTGCTCAACGGGTCGCTGATCATGCGCGAGGCCAGAACGTCGTCGATGGTCAGCGGACCGCGCATGAACGCTTCCGGGTTGAGCCGCGCCCAACCGCGCGCCGCCACCGCGACCTCGGCCAGTTGCTCGCGGGTGGTGCCGTACTGGTACATGTGGCGCGAGGCGGCCAGTGCGTAGGACGTGATGGGTTGGCGCAAATTATACGGCCCCTCGTAGGCGTCCGGGTAGGAGTTGGACACCAGTCGCCCGGTGGCCGA
>SMVB01123158.1_pt1 | contig 26454 bp, 24 predicted proteins | sample 2456461 | NCBI WGS metagenome assembly SMVB01 (sample SAMN11095934, study PRJNA526329) | marine sediment metagenome | biome: Marine sediment; feature: Surficial sediment; material: Deep marine sediment; isolation source: Hadal surficial sediment | place: Pacific Ocean | collected 2014-05 | depth...
CAAGAAGGGGTCGTGGTGGGTCGTACCGTCGCAGCAGAAGTAGGGATTCCGCATTGGGGTATCATTGCTCGAACGTCATGGCTCGGAGTTCGAAATGCAATTGGCCCGCTGGATACTCCTCGTCTCGGTTCAGCTCGCTCTCTCCGTTCAAGTCGCCTCGGCGGCGGGGGGCGGAGGAGGAGGCGGGGATCTCGGGGCGGGGAGCGGTCGGGGTCCGGATCTCAATGAGGTCTTTCGCGAGGGGGTCGAACTGCTCGCCGAGGGCGACTGCAAGAGGGCCGAGCGAAAATTCCGGACCGTCGTCAAGGCCGTCGCGCGGAACCCCGAAGCCAACTATCTGCGCGGGGCGGCGCTGCAATGCCAGGGCAAGCACAAGGCCGCAGCCCGCTATTTCAAGAAGGCGGCGCGCTACGACGAAAAGATGTACGCGGCCTACGAAAAGCTGGGCATCTCGTATCTCGCCCTCGGCAAACAGGAGGACGCGGAAACCCAGCTGGAACGACTCGAGACCCTCGAGCGGGGGTGCGACGCGAAGTGCCCGGTGAAGCTTCGTGAGGCGCGTTCAAAGCTTGCTCGCGCGATCGCGGGTCCCGACGAGACCGAAAGCGACGAAACGGGGGACGCGGCGGGCACGGACGGCGAGCACAGCCTGCTCTTCGATTCGGTGGCGGATCCGCAAACCGCGTACCTGGGCGCGGTTCAGCTGATCAACTCCGGACGGTTCGAAGAAGCGATCGAAGAGCTTCGCCGGCTGACGGGCGCGATTGGACCCCATGCGGACGTGCTGAACTATCTCGGTTACGCACACCGAAGGCTCGGCCTCTTCGACCCTGCACTGGCCTACTACGAGCAGGCACTTGCCATCGACCCGCTGCATCGCGGTGCCAATGAATACCTGGGCGAGATGTGGGCCGAGTTGGGCCGCTTCGGAGAAGCCCGTCGGCGACTGGCCGTGTTGGATGAGGCCTGCCCCTTTGGATGTGCCGAATACGAGGATCTGAAGAGAGTCATCGAGTTGCGCGTTGTGGCGGCTCGGTAGACTCGCTGCGGTCGCATTCATCCTGCTCTGGGGCCTTGGGGGTAGGAGCGGCGAGGAGTCGTCTGCACGGGTCGAGCGGCCGTCGATTGCCGAACTCCGCTGGATCGGTCCGAATGCGGATGCCGTCGCATCGCTCACGCGGGTGCCCGCCGAATGCCTGGTCGTGCCTTCCGAACCCGAGCGCGCCCGACTGACTCGGCTGGGGCGAGTCGCTTTTCGCTCGCCCGTCTTGTTGGGGGGACTGGCGGGGCGCGTGGGGATGAGCTGTGACAGCTGCCATCGGAATGGTCACGACAATCCGGTCTTCTATTTTGCCGGCGTTTCGGGCGATCCGGGAACCGCGGATGTGACCGGCGCCGTCTTCAGCAGACATCGTGACGACGGGCGAAAAAACCCCGTGCCGATCCCGAGCCTGCTGGATGCGGGGGCGTCACCTCCCTTCGGGAGCGTATTGCCCGCGCCAGATTTGCGAACATTTCTACATGCCGCCATCGTCGAGGAGTTTCAGGGGGTGCCGCCTCCGCAATCGGTGGTCGATGGCTTGATCGAGTACGTCTCGGGACTTCAGTCGCGTGCCTGTCCGAAGCCGCGTGAAGAACCGGTCAGTTTCGCTTCCGACGCCACGGCACTACTCGGGACTTTCGATGTCGTGCTCGAATCGCTCGCGCGCGCCGATCGTCGCGGCGGTGAATTCGCGCTGCTCTCGCTGCGAGCGGCGCTCGAGCGGGTCTATCGACGATTTCCGAAGCAGGTTGCGGCCCGCGAAGATCTGCTGCGCCGGAGCAGGGCGCTCTCCCCCATGCGGGCTCGAATCCAGGAGAACGACCTTTCGCAGACGATCGCACTGCTCACGGCTGAACGGACCCGGCTCGAAGTCGTGCTTCGAGAGCTTGGGAAACAGACCGCAGACTCGTTCTATCAAGCGGATATTCTGCGACGAGCACTCGAGGCGGATTCGTAGCCGCTTGCCGATCCGCCGTTGCCATCGAGCGGACCGGGGTGCTGCGACGCGGCTTCAGGCGCTATGCATCCCGGCATGCCGACCTCGCCGACCTCGCCGAATGACCGACGACTGGGACTGAGCTGGGCGGTGTTGTCGGCGGTCGGGGGCGCGCTGATGGTGATTCCCTGGAAGCTCGCGAACGAAATTGGCAATCCCGAACACAGCGTGCTGCTGCTACTGGGAGTGGCGGCGGTCGCGAATAGTGCGCTCGTCATCGGTCAACGTTTGTCGTCGGGCCGGGCGGGCTTTCGGGTCGGTCGCACGGAGCTTGGGGTGGCCGCGCTGCTGGCGGTGTTCACGCTGCTGGGCAACCTGGCGAGTGCTCTGGCGATCCAGGAGCTCTCGCCAGCCCTGCTGAATGTGCTGCTGCGCTCGGATATCCTCTTCGTCGCCCTTCTCGGATGGCTGTTACTCGGCGAACGCGTCGAACGTCGATTCTGGCTCGGTGCGATCATCGCGGGGATTGGACTCGTCGTCTTGCAGGGGCCGATGGGCGACGCCGGGTTTCTCGGGCTCTTCGGCGGAGGCTCGGGAATCGCCGTGGTCGCGGGGGCCTGTTTCAGTGGCCTGGCGATCGTGACACGTCGTTTCATCCATCGCATCGACCCGGTGGCGGTCAATGCCATTCGTCTGTGGCTGGCCGTTGCCCTCTGGCTTCCGTTCTACGGCATCCCGAACTTCTCCGAGATTCCGCGCGAGCAGATCCTGTACGCAACGCTCGCTGCGATCGCCGGCCCTTTCCTCGGACGGATCGCTCTGATGATTTCGGCCCGTTACGTCGAAGCACGCGTCACGACATTGGCCACGCTGACGACGCCCGGCCTGACCCTCGTGCTCGCCTTCGTTCTGCTTTCGGATTGGCCCGAGTATTACGAGCTCCTGGGCGGTGCCATCATGATTGGGGGCATTTCGATCCCCTTGCTGCGTTTCCGCCGCGCGCCCGCCTCGAAGGCCTGATGCGGCATGTTCGGCGGGCTCGTCATCCGCTCGATTTCTCGGCGCCACGTGCGCACTCGAGAGGCCACGCCGGGAGCGCTCCGGCGAGAAGTCCAGGAGGAAGATCAACGCGTCTCGGACGAGGGTTGACTATCGTTGCGGGCGGGGCTGAGCCCACGTCAATGAGGGCGAAAATTCGATGGCCAACGAAATTTCCAAAGGCAGGGTCGGCGTGCTGTGTCCAGCGGGCCCCGATGATGTTGCCCCCGCGATCTTTGCGCGGAAGGCCGAGGCACTTGGATTCGAATCGATCTGGGTCGGGGAACATCCGGCGGTGCCGCGTGAGATCGGTGGGACCTACGAACAACTCGTCGACGGCCAGGTTCCCCATTTCTATACGAATATTGCGGATCCCTGGATGACCTTGGCGCATATCGCGGGGGCGACGACGCGCATTCGTCTGGGAACGGCCGTAGGGCTGATCACTCTCCGTCACCCGCTTCTGCTCGCGAAGATCCTGGCGACGCTCGATCGCCAATCGGCCGGAAGGCTCACGGTCGGAGCGGGTGCGGGCTGGCTGATCGAGGAACTCGATCTGTTCGACGTCGAATTCAGCTCACGATTCGAACGGCTGCAGGAGATCGTCGAGGCCATGCGGCGAGTGTGGACGGAAGACGAGCCCGAATTCCACGGTGAGCACGTCGATTTTCCACCGATCCTGTCGCGTTACCATCCCGTTCAGTCGCCGATCCCTGTCCTGTGCGGAGTCCATGGGCCGCGCGGGATGCGGATGGCAGCGAAATGGGCCGATGGTTGGTTGCCTGTTTCGAGCGGACCGGAGAAGCTCGCGGAAGATCTGGCGCGTCTGGCCGAGTTTTGTGACGCGGAGGGCCGCGACCCGGCCGGGCTGGACATCACGATCATGGCAGGCGTCGACGAGGAGACGCCGGCGGACATGGTTTCAAGTCTCTTCGAGGCGGGGGCGACCCGCGTCCTGTTGGCGATTGGAACGGTGACAACGGCCCGCACCGTTCTCGAGGGGAGTCGCGCGGATCACCCGTTGGCAGGGGGGCGCTTCGAATCGACCCTCGAGGAGGCCGCCTCTCGTTTCTTGTTCTGAGAGCTGCTCCCAGAACTCCTCGGGTCGCGATCCAGGCGCATTTCCCGCGTCACGCGATACCGTTTCGGCATGGCCGAAACACGCTCCGCCGAGATCCGTCGTTCTCTCGATCATCCCGTTCTCGACAGCGACGGGCATTTCGTCGAGGTCTGGCCGCTCGCTCACACCGAAATCATCGACTACATCGAGGAGGAAGCGGGACGCGAGCTTCGAGATCGGTTCCTCGAGGGCCAGGCACAGCCCTTCGATACCTCGTCCGCTCTTCGTACGGTGGCGGGTGATCCCGACCGATGGCAATCGATGCCTTCGTGGTGGGGTTGGCCGACCGAGAACACACTGGATCGAGCGACTTCGTATCTGCCGAAGCTTCTTCACGATCGACTCGACGAGTTCGGAATCGATCTGACGATCCTCTATCCGTCGATGAGTCTTGCGTTTCTCGATCTCGCGGACGCAGAACTCGCCCCGGTTGTTTGTCGCGCCGTCAACCGAATGCACGCTCGTCTCTTCGAGCCGTATCGGGATCGCATCGCGGTCGGTGCGCTGATTCCGATGAATACGCCGCAGGGCGCGATCGAAACGCTCGATCATGCGGTGGGACTCGGGCTCAAGGCCGGCGCCATTTCGGGCTATGTGCGTCGACCCATCGCAAAAATCGAGCGGGAGCACGGTCTGCTCGATCCGCCGGTCGAGCGCTACGACCTCTACGGGATGGATTCAGTCTACGACTACGACCCGTTCTGGAGTCGCTGCTGCGAACTGCATTTCGCGCCGATCTCGCATAGCAGCGTCCAGTTTCATCACATCGCGCGGTCGCCTTCGAACTACGTCTACAATCATGTCGGCGGGCTCGGGCGGGGGCATGAAGCGCTCTGTAAAGCCCTCTTCCTGGGCGGAGTGACGAATCGATTTCCCGCGTTACGCATGGGGTTTCTCGAGGGGGGGGTCGCCTGGGCGTGTAGCCTCTACGCGGATTTGATCGGTCACTGGGAGAAACGCAATGCCCGGATGATCGGCCGTCTCGATCCCGACCGGTTGGATGTCGACGCGCTCATGGAACTCTTCGCGGAGCATGCGGGCGCCGAAGTGGTGGCGGAGCGAGACCGGATTCGGGCCCATTTCGCACAGCCAGCTGCTCGGCCCGAGCGGCTCGATGAATTCGATGAGGTCGGGCTCTCGCGGGCCGAGGATATTCGCGATCGGTTCATCCCGAATTTCTATTTTGGCTGCGAAGCCGACGATCCATTGGTGGCTTGGGCCTTCTCGGCGGAGGTGAATCCCCTGGGCGCGCGAATGCGGGCCATGCTCGGCTCGGACATCTCACATTGGGACGTCGTCGACATGACTGACCCGGTCGCCGAGGCCTACGGGGCCGTCGAAAAGGGCACACTCACGGAGGGTGACTTTCGCGAGTTCGCGTTCGAAAATGCGGTTCGGCTCCACGGGGGAATGAATCCCGAATTTTTCGATGGGACGCTGATCGAGACGGCGGCGGCGGCGGTGCTGGCCAAGGATTCATGCGAATGAGCTATGCTAGGTGCCCGTCGGTTGAACGGCCCTGGGTGAGGCCGCTGCGTAGTGTGCTCTTCGTGCCGGGCTCGGATCAGCGGGCCGTTTCCGCGTCGCCTTCTACGGGCGCCGATGCGGTCGTGTTCGACATGGAGGAACCCGAGACGCCCATGACGGAGGCCGTTCGTGAACGCGCGCATCGGATCGTGGGGTCTTTTCTCGCGTCTCGAGCGGAGGTCGCGGATCGAGCGGAGGGTGAGCCCTGTTGGTTCGTTCGGGTGCGAACGGCTGCGTCCGGGATGGCCTTTCGGGACCTGCGTGCCGTTCTTGCGCCGTCGCTCAGGGGGATCCTGATTCCCAAGATCCGTGGTCCCGAGGATGTGGTGGCATTGGATGCATTGCTCCTCGCCGCAGAGGTCGAGTCCGGGGTGCCGCGGGATTCGGTCCTGCTCTATCCGATTCTGGAGACCGCCGACGGGCTTCGACTGAGCTACGAAATCGCGATGGCGTCGAAGCGTGTGGCGTATATGGGCGGGGCGATCTCGCGCTTCGGCGATATTCATCAGGCGCTTGGCTACCGCTGGACGCCGGAGGGGAAAGAGACACTCTTCTTGCGTTCGAAGGTGCTTCTGGACGCCAAGGCAGCGGGTATCCGGTATCCGATCAGCGGCATGTGGGGGGGCGCGAGTGATGACCTTTCCGGCTTGCGCAGTTTTGCGAGCGAACTCCGCGAGCTCGGCTATTACGGAATGATGCTCGGCAATCCGGATCATGTTCCGCTCGTCCACGAGCTCTTCACTCCGAGTCGTGAAGAGGTGGCCTACTGGGCCGATCTCGTCCGACTCGGCGACGAGGGCGCGCGCACGGGCCAGGGACCCATCCTCTACGGGGATCCGAATCAGGGCGAGGGGCATGTCGTTCATCTCGCCCACGTCGAGTCTGCGCGACTGAATCTCGAATGGGCGCGGGCGCTCGGGATCGAGCCCTGATGTCCGAGGTCATCCTCATCAACCTGACGGGTCCCGATCGCCGCGGCATCACACGGGACGTGAGTGCGATCCTCGCCCTGCATGACGTACGCGTCCTCGATATTGGGCAGGCCGTCATTCACGACACGCTCACGCTCGGCATCCTCGTGGAACTTCCCGCCGAGTCCGAATCGCATCCGGTCCTGAAGGACGTGCTCTTCAAGGCCCACGAATTGGATCTCCAGGCGCGCTTCACGCCGGTGGGACTCGAGGACTACGAACGCTGGGTCTCCGCCCAGGGGCAACCGCGGCATATCATGACCCTGATCGCGAATCGGCTGACCGGCCGACATCTGGCGGGCCTCGGCGACATCGCGACACGACACGGCCTCAATATCGACAACATCACACGGCTCTCGGGTCGCGTATCGCTCGCGACGGAGAACGAGGAAAGTCGCTCGTGTGTGGAACTCTCCCTGCGTGGGACACCGGACGACGCGTCGGCACTTCGAGGGGATCTGCTGGCGCTGGCGCAGGAACTCGAGGTCGACATTGCCTTTCAGGTCGACGATGTCTACCGGCGCAATCGCCGACTGGTCGCATTCGACATGGATTCGACGCTGATCCAGACCGAAGTGATCGACGAGTTGGCGGCCGAGGCTGGCGTCGGCGACCAGGTGTCCGCGATTACGGAAGCGGCCATGAATGGTGAACTCGATTTCAGCGAGAGTCTCGAACGGCGCGTCGCGCTCCTCGAGGGGCTCGATGTGAGTGTGCTCGAAGTGGTCGCCGAACGACTTCCAATCACGCCGGGTGCGGATCGGCTGATCCGAACCCTGCGCTCCCTGGACTACCGGACGGTGATCCTCTCGGGTGGCTTCACTTTCTTCGGGAAATGGCTCCAGAAGCGTCTGGGGATCGACTACGTCTTCGCAAACGAACTCGAGATCGTCGATGGCAGGCTGACCGGGAAACTCGTCGGCGAGATCGTCGACGGCGCTCGCAAGGCGACGCTGCTGCGCGAGCTGGCGGAGCGCGAAAATCTGCGGCTCGAGCAGACGATCGCGGTCGGGGACGGCGCGAATGATCTGCCGATGCTCGACGCCGCGGGGCTGGGCATCGCCTTTCACGCCAAGCCCAAGGTTCGCGCCTCGGCCGAGCAGGTGATTTCGAATCTCGGTCTCGACGGGATCCTCTACCTGATCGGGATGAGTGATCGGGAAGTCCAGCAGGCCTGAGGCCATCGGAAGGGTGATCGCTGGGATGGGCCTTGCCGGATCCGCGGGCTGACCAGGACGGTCGATACGGATGCGCCCGGACACGGAACCTGCGAGGATGGGCCAGCCATGCCGCAGCCGTCCCGATCTCATGCTCGTCCGCGATCGCTCCAGGCGGGTGGACTCCGCCAGGCGACCGAGTCGCTCGAGAACCGCGAGTTCCGAAAGGTCTTCGGCAGCAACATGGCCTTTTTCATGGCCATGGGTGGACAGAGCATCGTCCGCCCGTGGTTGGCGTTCGAGCTGACGGGCAACGAACTCGATCTCGGAATCGTCAGTGTCGCGATGGCCATCCCGATGTTCCTTCTGTCGCCCTTCGGCGGCGTGTTGGCCGATCGCGTCGAGCGTCGCCGGTTGATCGTGTTTGCCCAGGCTTTCGCGATGGCGAGCGAAATGATGATACTCGGGTTGATCCTCACGGATCATCTCGAGTTCTGGCACCTGATAGTGACCTCGGCCATGATGGGTTGTGCGCTCCCCCTGATCATGCCCGCGCGCTCGGCGATCGTGGTGAACATCGTCGGCAAGAAAGCGCTCGGACCCGCGATGGCCCTGAATATGGCGGGGGTGAATGTGACCCGCGTTCTCGGACCCGCGATGACCGGCTTCCTGATTCCGGTGATCGAGGTACGTGGTGTGTACGCGATGAATATCTCGCTCTACGCGATCGGCCTGCTGATGATGGCGGTGGTTCAACGGATGCCGCCACCGCATAACGCCAATCCGGATTCGGTGATGCACAATCTGTTCGAGGGTTTCCGATACGTCGGCAGGAACCGTCTCGTGTTGATGCTGCTCATTTTCGGGTTGGTTCCGATGTTTCTCGCGATGCCTTTTCAGACGTTGCTGGTGGTTTTTTCGGAGGAAGTCTGGCACGTGGGACCCCGTGGTCTCGGGATCCTGCACGCATCTTCCGGGATCGGGGCCGTCGTCGGGTCGATCTGGATCGCGACACGTTCGTCGGGTGCCGGTCGCCAGCGGATGATGATCATCAGCGTGATGCTTTTCGGGACCTTTCTTGCGATCTTCTGCGCGAGTCCTTGGTTCGGTCCCGCGGTGTTTCTGGTGTTTCTGGCAAATATCTTTGCCAGTACATTCAGTACTCTCAATAACGTCGCGATTCAGCTAGTGATTCCGGATGTCGTGCGGGGGCGGATTTCGAGCTTTCTCATGATGTCTGTCTCCGTTCCGCTGCTGGGCAATTTGCCGGTCGCGGCCCTGGCGCAGGAGTTCGGGGCTCCGATGGCGGTCGGGGGTGCGGCGGTCGGGGCGGTGTTTGCGGCGCTCGCGCTCTACGCGGGAAGCCCCGATCTTCGGAATCTGGACGATCATGTTCGGCGCGCAACGAGTCAGCACTGATCAACCGGGGAGGACGTCTGCATGATCATCACGATTTCACGCCAGTATCGCGCGGGTGCGTCCGCGGTGTCCGTGCGGATCGCCGAGTTGCTCGACTGGACGGTGGTCGACGATTCGTTCGCGGATGCGATCGCCGAGCGGTCGGGATTGACGCCGGACGATGTTCGGAGCCTCGAGGAGAGCGTGCCTTCATTCATGGAGCGATTCGCCCAGTCTTCGGCACTGTCATTTCCGGAATTTCTCGTCTCGACGCCGTCTGCGATCGAGGAGCCTGAAGCGGTCAAGCTCGCCCACTTGTCGAAAGAGTTCATCGAGGAACTCGGCCGCCGCGATCGGATCGTGATGGTCGGGCGCGCCGCCGCTGCCGTATTGGCCTCGGAGCGGGATGCGATTCACGTTCGGCTGGTGGCGTCCCACGACCACCGTGTTCGGCTCGCCATGACCGAACTCGGTCTGTCGGAGGACGAGGCGCGGGACGTGGTCGACGAGCACGACACGAACCGCGAGCGCTATCACAAAGAAATGTACGAGCGCGATTGGAATGACCCCGTGAACTACCACATGATCCTCAACACGGAGCTGCTCGGGAACGACGGGGCCGCGGATCTCGTCGTTGCCCACGCAAAGGCGCTCGGCTGGTAGGCGGGCCTCACGCGGCGCGGCGTCGACTCGAATCCCGAGAGGGGCGTAGAAAGGCGTCGAAGTGCCTAGCAGCGCTCAGAAGCGCACAGGGCCGCGTGGATTGGCCTAACTGGCCGGTGAGTACCAGATCGGCGAGGTCCAGGCGCGCTCCTGGATCGTCTTCGGCAGAAGGGGGTCGTCGCAGGTCGCCGGGCGGTTGGCCACGTCGAATTGATTGCACTGGATCGTACTCCAACGACAACTCGGATTTTCGAGCACCCGGGCGTAGTAGACCGCGTGCTGATCGGGATCGAAATCGGGGTCGGTCCAGGTCCCGCAGAGCGCATCGTGTCCAACACCCCGAGGCTCGCAGGTCGCGAGATCGACGCTCGCCTCGCTCTCCCGATCGCCCGCGACATCGTAGATCGCCTGGTGCATGGCATCGCCCACCCCGGGCCACGCCTTGATGATCTGGATCTTCTGAAGCGGTAGCGAGCGCAGATTCGGAGCGCCTGGATCCCTTTGGGCCGAAACGACGAAGGTCGGGATGGCCCCGGGCGTTGGGCGGGCGGGGAGGTCGGCGCCCATGGCGACCCCCTCGGAGTAGGCCCGCTCGAGAAAGTCATGTGCGCCGCAGAGTCCCGTCCCGAAACCCCAGCTTCCGAAGAAGCGCGGTTGGATTCTCGTGCCGCTGGTGCCGAATGTCTCTCGCCGCTTCATCGAGTCGAAGAGCCGGTCTCGCGTGTTCTCCTCGGCCCAGACGCCGACGAGTCCGCCCGGATTGAAGGCAGCGGGACTGAGCGCCTTCATGTGGCGAACCAGGCGCTGTTCCGGGGCCTGGTCGTCTGCGCCGAGCACGCCGTCGTAGGAGCCTTCCTCGGTATCACCGGGGTTGGCGTTGTGCATGTCGGTGCTGGCGGTGTTGCCGAGCTTGATCGGGTTGACGCCGATCCGTGCTTGCTCACGCAGTCCTTCCACCAGCGCATAGCGCGCGAAGTCGAGGCGCGATTGACAGCCTCGACCGAGGATCGCACCGGCCTCCGACTTGCCCTTGCAAGCCGCTGGCGCCGGGTCGATTGCCCGCCACTTCTCGAAATCGCATTGCGGATCCGGTCCGCCGAAGACCTGCCAGAGACCGTTGCGGCACTCCATGCTTCCCTTGGTCTGCATGACTTCGATCAGGGGCTCGAGCTTCTGCCAGAGTCGCGCCTTTTCGATCTGGATCTCGAGGGGCTCGTCGCGGTAGTCGATCTCGAACATCTGGCCGTTACTCATATTCGAGTTATGCGGAATCGTGAGGACGTCGCAGCCCGTTCCGGCTTCGATGCATTCCGTGTCGAGCCTCTCCCAAAGGCCCCATCGGCTCGGTTCGTCGACCCAGGATATGACGCGGCTCGGCACGACTTCGTTTCGGAAGATCACGTTGCGGTGGACTTTCGCGAAATCCGGAGTCGCGGTGTACTCGTAGCCGTTGAACGTCGTGAATCGACAATTCGCCGAGCGGTCCTGGAAACGTTCCGCTGCGCGCTGATGTTCGGCCCAGACGCTGTCCATCGCGATCCGGCAGAGTTCGAAGTCCTCACCACAGAGTTCAGCATTTCGAAGCGGGACGCCGACCCCTCCACCGGTCACGATGTTCATCGGGGATTCGGACTTTAGGAAGGTGTCTCCGTCCTGGACCGGCTCGGTGTTACGGAGGATTCGGCAGATCCGGTGATCGTAGACGGGGGAGTCGGGATCCGTACAGAGTCGGAGTTCCCCCATCGTCGAGGCGTGGTCGGTCACGGCGGTAAAATCGAGGGGCCGCTCCAGTTGGATCCTGCGATCTCCTGCGAAGAGGATCGGCTCGCCACGGGCGAAGCGGTAGGCATCGTCCGCGTTCCCGACGGTCTGGAAGGTGTAGGCGTCGAGTGAGAGCGCGGTGTGGACATGCAGTTCCCCGAAATAGGCGTTGCGCGTCGGGCTCCGGTCGCGGCAGGCGGGGCGTTCGGGTTCGGGCTGCGGTAGTACGGCCGCGCGGTCCGAGTGCTCGGTGGATAATTCGGCTGTCGCGCCAGACCGATCGGCGGCGGGTTCCTCGCAGCCGGTCGAGAGAAACAAGAACGCGCACGCGCCGAGGAGGGCCATCGTTGGGGAAGCGGTCGAGGCAGAGCTTGATTTCATGCGGTTCTCCAACGCGAGGCAGGGCGGATATGAGGTGAGGTGAGGCACCGTGAGGCGAGAGAGTACCCGGGAATCAACGCGGTCGTGGCGGATCGGATCCCGTGGCGGAGGGGGCGTGCTCGCGATTCAGCGCGGAACGGGCGAGCAGCCAGATCGCCAGCGCGGGCAGCGCGAAAAGGACGAGTTGGATCAAACCGGCATCGAGCCCGCCGCCCGATTCGCTCGTGAGATTCCAGATCAGATGGCTGAGTGCGATGTACGCCGCATAACCGATCGCGACCCGCCAGATCGGAGACCAGCTCCGCCAGAACGCGACGGCCCCGCCGCCGAAAATCGCCCAGTGGATCGGGGCCGTTCGTCGAGCCCAGACGTCGTGGAGCTCGAACCCGAACCAGACTTCGACGCCTCCGGCGTCGGGCACCGCGAGATCGCGATAGACGAGGAAGAAGAGTGTCGTCGCGCAGAAGAGCGACATGCCCGCCGCCGCGGGGGATCGCGCTTGCGGAGGGGGCACGCGGGACCTTGCAGGCTTCATCGTGAATGACCTAACGGCCTCGGAGCGAGAGCTCCGGGAGAAGGGGCTCCTTCCGCTCGAAGACGAGGCCTGCTCCGAAGCCGACGAGGAACATCGTGAGGTTGCCGAAGATCGCCACATAATAGGCGTCGAAGAACGGGGCGATGGGGACCGGAAGCTTTCCCATGCTCCACAGCGTATAGGTCACGGTGGCCGCAATTCCGCACCAGATGGCCCGCGCGTCTCCCCGTTTGGTGAAGAAGCCGATCAGGTAGATGCCCAGGAGGCCGCCGCCGAGCAGCGCCGTCAGCCGGATCGAGATGTCCTGCAGGGTCTGTCCCTCCGCTTCGAGCATCCAGACGGCGCCGCCCAGCATGGCGAGCGAAGCGAGTCCCGCGGCGACCCAGGCGACATGCAGGTAGTGGCGGTCATCGGCATCCGTCACGAGATGGCGCTGATACACATCGACGACCCAGACCGTCGAGATCGCGTTGATGCTCGAATCGAGTGAGGACATTCCGGCCGCCAGCGCCGCGGCGACGACGAGACCTGCGATTCCGTGGGGCAGGTAGTTGAGAATGAAGAAGGGGACGATGCCCTCGGGTTTTTCAGTCCCGTCGAGCATCGCCACCGCCTCGGGTACCGGGAAGACCTGAAAGAAGGCGAAGAGCGCTGTCCCGAGGAACATGTAGAAGAACCAGGTCGGGACGCCGACGATTACGTTCGTCCACATCGCTTTTCGCGCCTCCTCGAGGGAGGAGGCAGCGCAATAGCGTTGGACAAAATGCTGCCCCGTGGCGTAGTCGGTCAGGAAGAAATTGAAGCTCATGAGTAGCATCAGCGGAATGGTCTTCTGCGTGAAGTCGACGCTCCAATTCGCTCGAACCAATTCTCCATCGACGAGATCGCCGAGCGCGAACTTGTCGTGAGCCTGGGCAATCTCGAGAATCTGGCTGAATCCGTCCGGCAGCATGATCACGATCGTGCCCAGGCAGAAGAAGCTCCCCGTGATCAGGACGAAGGTCTGGATCACGTCGGTCCAGATCACCGCGTCGATTCCACCCACGATCGTGTAGATCGCGACGAAGACTCCCGCGACGACGATGCAGAGGGTCTCGTCGAAGCCCGTCAGCGAACTGAGCATCAGCGCGACGAGATAGAGGATGAAGCTCACCCGCAGTAGTTGGGCCGCGATATAGGTCGCCGCGCCGTACGCGCGGATCGAGGGACCAAAGCGCGCCTCGAGGTATTCGTAGGCGGTCATCGCCTGGCCGCGGCGAAAGAAGGGGATGAAGAGCCACGCCGCGACGACCGCCGCGACGGGCATGAAGACATAGGGGAGAAAACGCAGCCAGTAGGTCTTGAACGAGTCGGCCGGCAGGGTGAGGAACGTGATCGAACTGATCGCGGTGCCGACCATGGACATTCCGATCGCCCATCCGGGGATCCGGCGGCCTCCGACGAAATATTCCTCCGTGTCCTTGTTGCGGCGGGCAAAGTAGAGACCCATCACGGCCATGCCGCCGAGATAGAGGCCGATGCAGACCCAGTCGATCGGATGAAGTTTCATCGCAAAGCGTCAACTCCCGGCAGGAGTCGGGGTAGGATCTGGCTGATCGGACCGGTCAATAGGATATCCGCGATCGAATCCATCTCCGTGGCTTCACCGTTCAGGATGACGACGCGGGCGCCGGCTTCCTTTGCGATCGGGACCATGGTGGCGATCGGGTAGACCGCGAGAGTGGTTCCGATCGCCAGGATCAGATCACAGTCTTCCGCGGCCTGCTGTGCTCTTGCGAGATCTTCGGCGACGAGACCCTGGCCGAAGGAAATCGTCGCCGACTTGAGCATTCCGCCACAGCTTCGGCAATCGGGATCCTCCTCTCCCGCGATGACGCGCGCCAGCGCTCGAGCCATCGGTGCTCGCTCGTTGCAACCGAGGCATTCGACCTCCTGCAGGGTTCCGTGGATTTCCACCACACGCGCCGGGTCGGACCCGGCGGCCTGGTGGAGGCCATCGACGTTCTGGGTGACGAGAATCTCGAGCCGGCCGGCGCGTTCGAGATCGACGAGCGCGCGATGTCCCGCGTTGGGTTCTCGCTTGTTCTGTTCGGTTTCGAGGCGCCACTTCCAGGAACGCTTGCGGACCTCGGGGTCCGATTCGTAGACCTGCAGAGTGGCCATCTTTTCCGCGTCGGGATCCTTTGTCCAGAGCCCTTTGGGTCCGCGGAAATCCGGGATTCCAGAATCCGTCGAGATCCCCGCCCCGGTGAGGGCGGCCACGCGGGTCGCATCCGCGATCCAGTCTCGTACGGTCTCGATCGCTTCGTCGAGTGCAGCTTCGCTCATGGAGCCCCCTTCTCGAATTCATCTCGAATCCCGCTGCGAGCGAGCGTGGCGACTAGCAACATCCTGCGCTCTTCGCGCCGTTTCGCTGGTCGTGCCAATGACCCAGATCGAGAAAGAGTCCCTGTTTGGCCGCTGCGACCATCGCCCGGGTCGGATCGATCACCCAGGGCCCCTTTCGGGCTACACACAGGATCACGCTCTCTCCCTCGCCGAGCACGATTTCGCGGTCTCCGTCGAAGGCGAGCAGGCCCGGACCCGTCCAGCGAACTTCGGCGCCCAGCTCGATGCGTTCGACCGCTTCGAGCCCGACGGTCGCGTAGAGGCCGGGAGAGATCGGCATGCGCAGGCTCTTGCCCGTCCTTTCGGGATGGGGCTCGGGTCGGGTCTGGACTTCGACGGCGAAGTCGTCGTTCGCATGACACGGCATGACCAGCCCGCCGACGGGGGACAGGCCCACGCTCGCCGGTTCCGCGCGAGTCAACAGGATGCGGGCGAGCTTTTCGGGATCCGCCTGCAGGAGAGAGCCCGGATGATCGTCGACCAGAAGTGCAGCGTCGATCAGCGCCAGGCTCTCGCGGCCGTCTTCGCAGGCGACCTCGAGGATCTTGGCTCGGCGCGCCGCGTCTTCGAGGCCGAGCCGGCCCGATGCGACGAGTCCCGCGGCGGCGCCGGCAACGGTGGCCTCGACGTCGAAGGGAAAGACGTTGTTGGTTCCGGTCGAAAGGGGAAGCAGGACCACGTCCCGCCAGGCCTGGGTGATGGCGCGACTGGTTCCATCGCCGCCCAGCGCCACGACGGCGCCGCAGCCGGCGTCCCGCATGGCCAGCGCCGCAATCTGGCTGTCGATGCCACGACCGGTGAGTTCGAGATCGAGCAATTCACAGTCGACGTCGATGGACAGGGCTTCGGTCGCGGCGCTCGCGATTCGGAACGAGTCACGCGAAAGCAGGATCTTCTCGATCCCCGCGGCCGCGGCCCCCACGACGATTCGCGTGACCTGGTTGCGTTTGTCTTCGATCGTCGACGTGCCGGCGCGCGCGAAGAGACGCCTTGCGTCGCGTCCTGAATGCGGATTGATGATGATGCCGAGCGTGCCCGAGTTCTCCATGCGGGCAACGCTATCTCGCTGGCGATTCAGATGCGAACCAACGCGGCTGCGTTTCTCGGTCGGCTGCTTCGAAGGGGTCGGGGCGTTTAGGGACGCGTGCGCGGGGGGCCGCTCGCGATGCGGTCCGCCATACTGCGCACCATTCGTACGGCGATGGCGGGATTGCACGTGACGAGTTGTTCGAGTTCTGCTTCGTTGAACAGGCAGCACCAGGTGGCGCCGCGTGCACGCAGGGTCGCTTGTCGGCGCGCGCCGGTCAGGGTGGAGATGGCGCCGAGAAAGGTGCCTTCGCGGGTCTCGATGGCAACTTCCCGATCGTCGACTTCGACGCGGATGCCCCCGGTCAAGAGCAGGACAGTATGTTGGGCGGGGTCGTTGACCGCCGCGATCGTCTCGCCGTCCTCGAATTTTACGAAATAGCGGTCGAAGCCGGGTCCGCGGCTGATCGAGGCCCAGAGCGGATCGACCAGGGTCTCGATGACCTGCTTGATCTCTTCGGGATCGATCTGGCTGCGTCGGGCCGAGGCGATCGTCGCGGTGTCGAGTCCGAAGCCACTCGCGATCGCCCGGATGCGGGCCAGCACCTCACCGGTTCCGCCGGGTCGACGGGCGGGGTCGATGAAGAGCAGCTCCATCACGATCTCCTCGAGGGGCGGAGGACAGTCGAGGGCGACGTCGGAGAGCGCCTGGAGTCCGTAGATATTGCCCTGTTCGCGGGTCCGCAGGACGTCCTGCCGCTTATTGAGATCGATTCCCGTGAAGAGTGCCCAGGCGGTGGCGCCCACGCCCCACAGATCGGTTCGAAGGTCGAAGTTCTGGACCGTGGCCGTGGCCTGCTCCGGAGCGCGATAGCCGTGGGTTCCGAGTCCGATGGAGAGTTGGCCCTGATGCAGCAGGCCCTTCGACATGCGGGCTGAATGCGAGACACCAAAGTCTGTCAGGACGTAGCCGCCGTTGCCGTCGAGCAGCACATTCGAGGGCTTCACGTCGAGGTGGACCACCGAGGCTCGATGGGCCGCGCCGAGGGCCTGGAGAATATCCGAGAGCAGCCGCCAGGTCTGTTCGGCAGAAAGGCGACCGAGGAAGGGCCAGGCGTCCGCGAGGCTTCCGGCTGGGAAATACTGGATCGCCGCGAAACACGTCTCGCCGTCGATATTCCAGTCGTAGAGTTTCGGGATCCGATCATGGTTGACGGCGAGCAGCGCCGCCAGTTCACGCTTCAGGGAATTGCGAGCCTGGGGATCATCGGGCCGCGCCATGACCTTGAGCGCGACCAGCTTGGGCGGGCCGCCGGATGCGCTCTGGTGTTCGCCGTCGAGACAGCGCGCGAGGAAGACGGATCCGAAGCCGCCGCGACCGAGTCGCCGCAGCACGCGATAGCGATAGTGCGCCTGGAGTTCGTCACCGGGTTGGGGAGGCCCGATGCTCGGCGACTCGGGCTCGGGATTACTACCGGCGGTCGCGGTGCAGTCGAGCGTGAGGTCGCTCCCGATCCCGATGACCTGATCGGGGTCGAGTCGGTTCGCTCGGGAGGCTGGCAGGGAACGGCTGGGGGCGCCCAAGATGTCTCCGTTCGTCGTTCGCGCGACTCATCGCGGAGCTCGCTTCGGGGACGAATCAGAGCCTCTATCGGCCATTCTGGACGCAAGCCTCAACGAATTCTGGGGACTTCCGCACGCGTTATTTCGATTCTCGGAAGGGTCCTGCGCGATTCGGGGGGCTTCTCGAAAAAATCAGGCGGAGCTGCTGGCGGCCTGCGCAGCGGCTGCACTTTGCTGATCTTCGAGGAATTCGGTGATGCCGCGGGGAATGACGCGAAAGCAGATGGGCTGCATCACGAGATACATGATTCGGTTGAACATCTGATGCTCTTGCATCTCGGGGTCGGTCGTCAAAAACGCGTCGTACCCGAACCAGAGCGTGAAGGCGACGAGCAGAACCGGCAGAAAGAGCGGGTGATGGATCGGATTGGGCGGCGGCCCACGGCGTCCGGGTCGCTGGCCTGCGTTCGAGGTGTCGTCGGAGTGCGCTTCGCTCATATCGGGAGCATAGCGTGGCTTGCGGGGCTGTGATCGGTCGGCGAAGGCGGCCTCGAAAGGCGGCTTGTCGCAGACGCGTTGCCATGCAAATCTTGGGGCGCGGTTCCTTTCGAATGCCTCCAATCTTTCGAACCGTTCAACCCTTCGACCCATCGAGAAGAGTCTTGGCCCAACAGAGCAACTACATCACGCGTGCGGGATTCGAAAAGCTGCAGGGCGAACTCGAATGGCTGTGGAAGGAAGAACGACCCCGCGTGACGGAGGCCGTCTCGGTCGCGGCAGCCCTGGGCGACCGATCCGAGAACGCCGACTATATCTACGGCAAGAAACGCCTTCGCGAAATCGATCGCAGGATCCGCTTTCTCACCAAACGCATCGACGAGTTGACGCTGGTCGATGTCGGCCCCCGCAAAGATGCGGGCCGCGTGTATTTCGGTGCCTGGGTCACGATCGAGGACGAAGAGGGGGAGTCCCAGCGCTATCGGTTGGTCGGGCCGGACGAGTTCGATGCCAGTGCAGGGCGGATCAGCGTCGATTCACCCGTCGGTCGGGCGCTCATGGGGAGGCGTTTGGGCGACGAGGTCGTCGTTCGGCGGCCGAAGGGCGAGACGCTCTACGAAGTCCTCGCGATCGAGTACACCGAGGACTGATCCGAGGGCGGGCTTGGATGGGTTACCCTCAACGCGTTTCAGATGTTCGCTAGTCGGAAGGCCCCATGTCGGACGAGTCGCTTTGGATCTTCGGGTACGGTTCGCTCGTCTGGCGTCCCGCCTTTTCGCATCTGCGTCGTCGATCCGCCTATATCGACGGCTATGCCCGGCGTTTCTGGCAGGGCTCGACCGATCATCGCGGAGTCCCCGGCCGGCCCGGGCGCGTCGTGACGCTGCTCTCCGATCGTCACGCAAGCGTCACAGGCGCTTCCGGGTTTCGAGCCGCGCGATGCTGGGGGACGGCCTACGAAGTCCCCGTCGCCGATCCCGACGGGGTATTGGTTGAGCTCGATCATCGCGAACGCGGCGGATATGAGAGACTCGAACTCGATCTCTTCCTCTCGTCCGCTGTGCCGGCGTCGGATCGGGTGGATCCGGAACGCGTGCGAGGTCTCGTGTACATCGCAGGGCCCCACAACGACAACTACCTCGGTCCGGCTCCGGTCGAGGAGATCGCCCGCCAGGTGGCCCAGGCGCGTGGGCCGAGCGGGGCCAACCCCGAGTACGTCTTCGAACTCGCACGAAGCCTGCGTGCGATGGGTGCCGAGGACGAGCACGTCTTCGAGGTGGCCGACGCCGTTCGTCGGGAACTCTCGAGTGCGGACCGGGACGCGCAGGCGTGATCGAATGTAGTGGCCTCACGAAACGCTTCGGGGACTCCTGCGTGGTCGACGGAGTCGACTTCACGGTCGCTGAGGGTGAGATTTTCGTATTGATCGGCGCCTCGGGTTCCGGCAAGACGACGACCCTCAAGATGTTGAACCGTTTGATCGAGCCCAGCGCGGGTGAGATTCGGATCGAGGGCGTCGATACGCGCTCGCTCGTTCCCCACGTGTTGCGCCGCCGGATCGGCTACGGGGCGCAGCGCGCCGGACTCTTCCCGCACATGAATGTCGCCGAGAACGTGGGCGTCACGGCACGTCTGGTCGGCTGGCCCGCGGCGCGCATCGCCGCGCGGGTCGACGATCTACTCGAACGTGTGCGGCTCGCGCCCGAGGACTACCGCGATCGGGCGATCTCCGGGCTGTCGGGCGGTGAACAACAGAGGGTGAGCCTCGCACGCGCGCTCGCGGCGGAACCCAGGGTCCTGCTGCTCGATGAACCCTTTGGGGCACTCGATCCGGTGACCCGGGATGCCCTGCAGCAGGCGTTGCTCGAGTTGGTTTCCGATCTGCGACTGACGGTCGTGTTCGTGACCCACGACATGAGCGAGGCTCTGTTGTTAGGCGACCGGATCGCCTTTCTCGAGGCGGGGCGTTTTGCGCGAGTCGGGACCCCCGCCGAGTTGCTTCGGGATCCGGCCAACGAGCGCGTCGCGGAGTTTCTGCGCGCGCCTCGGCGTCAGGCGGAGCGGATCGATGGCTTGCTCGGCGGGGAGGGCTGAGGGTGGACGCCTTCGCGGAGCAGTGGATCGAGCTGCCGCGCTATCTGGCGGGGCATGTTCAGTTGACGCTGATCTCGCTCGGCGTGGGTCTCGGCGTGAGCTTGCCGCTCGGGATCGCCGCGACCCGCCGACCGCGACTCGAATCCGCCGCGCTCGGCATCGCGAGCGTGTTGCAGACGATTCCCGGACTCGCGCTGCTCGCTTTGATGGTGCCGCTGCTGGGATTTCTCGGGACCGTGTTCGCGGGCGTCGGATGGCCGGCGCCGCCGAGTATCGGATTTTTGCCCGCGGTGCTCGCGCTCTCGCTGTACAGCGTGCTGCCCATGCTGCGCAATACGGTGACGGGTATCGCCGGAGTCGATCCCGCGCTGTGTGAGGCGGCCCGCGGCGTGGGGATGAGTCCGCGGGAGGTGCTCTGGCAGGTCGAGCTGCCGCTGGCGATGCCGACGATCGTGGCCGGCATTCGGACCGCGACGGTGTGGGTCGTCGGGACGGCGACCCTCGCGACGCCGGTCGGTGGGACGAGTCTGGGCAATCCCATTTTTGCGGGTTTACAAACGCGAAACTTATCGGCGGTACTCATTGGGAGTCTGGCGGCGGCGGGACTCGCGCTCTGCCTGGACGGGCTGATCCGCGCGATCGAAGTCGGACTCGAGCGACGCTCACGGGCTCGCCCGCTTCTCGCACTCGGGGCGATCGGGCTACTCGGACTATGGACGATCGTGGGCCCGTTTGGATCTGCGCGCGTCGCGACCCATTCGGGCCTCAGGACCGAGGTCGTCGTGGGTTCGAAGGCGTTTACCGAGCAATATATCCTGGCCGAGATTTTCGCCGGCGTGTTGTCCCTCGAACCCGGCGTATCGGTTCGTCGCGTGCCTTCACTGGGCTCGATGGTCGCTTTCGATGCCCTGGTGGCCGGGGATCTCGACCTCTACGTCGACTATACCGGCACCGTCTGGAGCACGATTCTCGGGCGGGAGGGAATCGGGGTGGATCGCGACGTCGTTCTCGAGACCGTCCGAAATGAGCTCCACGCGGTCTATGGTGTGGAACTCGTCGCGGCCCTCGGGTTCGAGAATACCTATGCGTTCGCGATGCGGGAGAAACAGGCCGAGGCACTGGGCATCCGCCGAATCAGCGACTTGACGCGCCACGCGCCCGATCTCGAGATCCTGGGTGATTTCGAATTCTTCGAGCGGCCGGAATGGGATGCCTTGGTGTCGCGTTATGCGCTCGCCTTCGGTGGCAAACGCGCGATGGATTCAAGCCTGATGTACGAGGCTTTGCAGGCGGGCAGCGGCGACGTGATCAGCGCCTACTCGACGGATGGCCGGATCGCGGCGTACGGGCTGCGGGTCCTCGAAGACGATCGACGGGTGATCCCGCCCTACGATGCGATCGTCCTGGCGAGTCGTCGCTTCGCGATCGAATCGCCCCATCTGGTGGAGGCGATCGCGGCCCTCGAAGGCCAGCTGGATGCCGAGCAGATGCGGAGCCTGAACGCCGCCGTCGATCTGGAGGGGAAATCTCCCGCGGCGGTCGCGGGGAGCTGGGTCACGGCCCGTGATCGAGGGCGTACAGCCGAGCCGGTGTCGGGTCGATGAAGGGGTATGCTTCTCGACCTGATCTTTGGCTTCGCGCTGGTTGCGATGGTGGCGCTCGGTGCCTGGCGGGGCGCCGTTGTGAGTGGCTCCGGCCTGGCGGGGCTGCTCTTTGGCTACGCCGGGGCGGTCTGGGCCGCGGTGAATCTGTCCGACAGCGTGGCCCGCTACCTGGTCGTATCTTCGCTGGTGGCGCCCGCGATCGCAGGCACGATCGGCTTCGCCGTGAGCTGGTTGCTCGTCAGCTCGATGTGTGATGTGGCGATCGCCTGGGATCGCAACCGCGCGGAAGAGGACGGGCGCGGTGTGCTCGATCGCGGGTTCGGTGGGCTCTTCGGCTTTGCTCGGGGCGGATTGATCGTCGTGCTGCTCGCCGTGCTGGCCAACTGGCTCGACGCCGCCCGGGATCTCGGGGCGCTCGAGGGTCTGGACGCCGTGCCCGATGCCCAGGCCTCGGTGATCGCGGGGGCGAGTAGCGATCTGGTCGAAGTCGCCGTGTCGACCGCACTGGAGGGGCCGGCGGGGGAGGTCGTCGCGCGGATCACCGCCCGGCCCGGGATGGCGTTGGGGAGTGTTCAGGCGATTCTGGAAGACGATCGACTGGAAGAGATCCTTCAGGATCGGCTCTTCTGGACGCTGATCATGAACGACTCGATCGACTACGCGATGAATCGAAAGGCCATCCGGTCGATCGTGAAGGACCCCGAAATGAGGGGGCGCTTCGCCGATCTCGGCCTGGTCAGCGAGGAAGCGCGCGAGGACTCGGCGCTCTTCAAGCGGGCGATGGCGGATGTCCTCGCCGAGCTGGCGCCGCGGGTGAATCGGCTGCATGAAGATCCCGAGATCAAGGCGTTGGCCAGCGATCCCGAAATCATTCGGCTGCTGCAGTCGGGCAATACGCTCGCGCTGATCTCTCATCCAAGGATGAAGCGGATCTTGGATCGGCTGTCGCAGGATCTCTAACGACTCCCGTCGCAGGAGACGCGGGAGGGCGTTACAGAAGGTGCTCCGACAGGCGTTCCGAAAGGCCTTCCGAAAGGCGTAGTCTGCTTGTCGGAATGCAAACTGGGCACCGCGCGCAAGCCGGTCCCCACAACGACCGATCTCGAACGACGGTCGGACTCGAACACCGGTCGATCACGAGTAACCGGACCGCCTACAGCATTAGAACAGCGGTCGGTCGTCTCCGTCCGGCGCGTACGCGGAAATTTCACAGCAGAGCGAGATTTCCTGCACCGAAGGGCGTTCGAAACGGGGCGCGCCCAAGCTGTTCGCAGTCTGCGAAGGTCGGGATGCATCACCAAAGGACGTGGCCGGTCGAGTGATTCGTTCTTCCATGGCAGGAAGGTATAGCAGCCTTCGGTGCAGGCTCGCACGCCCCGCAGGGAAACAAATCCGAAAGCAGCAGGTCCGACCGGGCGGCGTCACCGAAGCAGGACGTCGCAGACCTCGCGGATCCGCTTCACGAACCGGCCGAGCCCGCGCCCGGGTTGCATGCGCCGCCGGATTGCGACCAGCAGCTTTCTCTCCAGCGCATAACGCGTGACACGAGGGCGAGGGGCCTTTTTGCCCGCCAGGTCGATGGCGTCGAGTTCCGCCGCGATCTGGGCCCGCGAGAAGCCCCAGGTTTCAAGATCGTCGTCCGCGAGACGTGCGAGAATTTCCCGGTAGAGCCCCACCCGCTCGGGCTTGCCGGTTGCCGAGACGGCCCATTTGGAGAGGCTGGCCGTCGTCGGGCGGCTCTGTTGAGCCACGTTAGTCGGATCGCCCAGGCCGCGCGTCGACTCTCCCCGGGCGTTCGGGGCGGAGCCGTAATCGACCATGCCCGGATCGAAATCAATCTCCAGAAAGGTACAGATCTGGCGCGCAATTTCTTCGGGCTCGCGAACGAGGTTCTCGTATTGGACGCGTTGGACCGGGACCTTCGACGTTTGCAGGAAGCGGGCGATCGCGGGGACATAGCGCTCGAGAAGCGGGTTGTGTGCATGGGCGACGAGATCGTCGCCGTCGAAAAACGAGTCGACGAAGGAGGACCAGATCGCGATCGGGTTCCGGGTGAGGACGATGTAGCGGGCCTCGGGATAGAGTCGCGAGAGAAAATCGAGCGAGAGCGCGTAGGCGGGGGTCTTGTCGAGAAGGAGTGAGGCTTGCTCGGCGCCGTGGCTCGATCGACCCGCGTAGAGTCCGCGATAGATCGCATCGGTATAGGCGCGTAGGGCGAGCAGATACTCGTCTTCACCGCCGGGAAGTGCGGACACCAGCGCGCGCGCAGCGGCGCGCGTGATGATCGGGTCGTAGGGGGCCGTCTCGACGCTGTCGTAATAGCCGAGGTGGGCGATCGGCGTGATCAGATGGGGCTCTTCGGGCGCGAAGATCTGCGGATGCGCCCCGAGCACCCGGGAGAGGAGGGTCGAACCCGAGCGCGGCGATCCGATCAAGAAGACGAGTCGATCCTGCATGGACTGACGTCCCTCATGCTGCGGGCGCCGCACCCACCGCGGCCCCGAGGAGCGCGGAGCATACTCGAGTCGGAGGCTTTCGCTGGCGGTGGGCAGCACGCGGCGGCGGTGGCAGGCACGCGGCGATGCGCTTGCGGGGGGGCCGCGCGCATGAGCGGCGAGTCGCGAGGTCTCGCGTGCGTGGCGGGGTGCGCAGTGCCGGGGTACGTGGCGTAGAGTTCTGCGAAGATGAACCTCCAGCGGATCGATCGGGATGCCGCTCTCCAAAAACAGGCCGGGAGTTTTGGGATGCAGGGCGTGAGCAGGGGAGAGACGTGAGCCGGACCGAATGGTCGATCGTCGTGTTGCTGGCGCTCGGGTGGATCCCCGGCATATTGGCGATGTCCGAGGTCTGGGGGAGCCTCGAATATGCTTCCCATGGCTTCCTCGTTCCCTTCGTGGCCCTCTGGGCGGCGACGGCCCATCGAGAGACCCTGGCGCAGCTCGAGCCTCGTCCCCTGCGCGGTGGGCTACTGCTCATCGGAGCGCTCGCGCCGCTCTACGTCGTTTCGATCATCTTCGGGAATACGACGCTGATCGGCGTCGTTGCGGTCGTCACGGTGGTCGTGGTGGTGCTCGCGTTGCGAGGCGTTGCGTGGGTGAAGGTGCTGCGATTTCCGCTCGGCTACCTGGTCTTCATGATCCCCTTGCCGATCGGCTGGGTGACGCCGGTGATCGTGAAGCTTCAGATCCTGGTGAGTACCGTCGCCGTCCGGATGCTGCAGGAAGGGGGAATTTCGATCTTTCGCGAGGGCAATGTCCTCTCACTTCCCGGCGATGTGTCGCTCTTCGTGGCCGAGGCCTGTTCCGGCATCACCTCGCTCATCACCCTCATCCCGCTCGGAGTCTTCATCGCCTACTTCACCGACTCCGTCACCTGGCGTCGGGTCGCGATCGTCGTCGCGGTCATACCGATCGGGCTCGCCGGCAATCTGCTGCGCGTGATTCTCACGGTGATGCTGTCGATCGAGGTGAGCGTCGATTTCGCGACCAAGGGCCCCCTGCACGAGTGGGCGGGCGTGCTCACCTATGTGATTGGATGCCTCGCCCTGCTGGCGGTCGGGAACCTGTTGCGTCGCGTGAGTGGCGACGCGGATCAACTGCGTCCCGCGTGATGGAAGAGGCCGCGGGGCTCGAAGAGCGAATTCGGCGGGTCGGGTACGCGCTGGGTCTCGACGCGGTCGGGTTCGCGGAGGCCGGTCCGAGCCCGCGCACCGAGTTCGTGCGGGAATGGTGGTCTCGCGGGTATGGCGGTGAGATGCACTATATCGGTCGACGGCTCGAGGAGCGGGTCGATCCCCGGCGCGTCCTGCCCGGCGCGACTTCCCTCGTGGTGGTTGGCCTGGCCTGTCCAGCAGAGCGCGAGCCGGCCGTTCGATCGAGCGAGGCGGATCCTGCAAGGGGTGCGGTGGCGCGTTATGCCGGTGGCGACGACTACCACGATGTCTTGCTCGACCGCGTTCGAGCCCTCGAAGGCGCGCTGCCTCGACTGTCAGGGCTCGAGGTTCGTTCGCGCAGCTATGTCGATACCGGGCCGGTCTCCGAGCGCGCCGCCGCCGAGCGCGCGGGCCTCGGTTGGATCGCCAAGAACAGCTGTCTGATCCATCTGGAACTCGGCTCCCACCTGATGTTGGGCGTCATCCTCTGTGACCTCGAACTCGAGCAGGACGCGCCGGTGACGGATCATTGTGGAACCTGCCGCGCGTGTCTCGACGTGTGCCCGACGGATGCGTTCGTCGAGCCTTACGTGCTGGACGCGACGCGATGTATCTCGTACACGACGATCGAGACACGTGGATCGATCCCCGAGTCGATGCGCGAGGCACACGGCAACCACGTGTTTGGATGTGATCTGTGCCAGACGGTCTGCCCCTGGAACCAGAGTCGGCCGCGATCCCCGCTCGCGGATCCGCTGGGTCTGCGGGAGCGTCTTGCGAAGCGCGAGGAATGGCTCTCGCCGACCCTCGAATGGATTCTCGATCTCGACGAGGCGGGTTTCCGGGAGGCGACCGAGAAGACGGCACTCCGCAGACCGGGGCGGGTCGGGCTCCTGCGCAATGCGCTGGTGGCGGCGGGCAATTCCGCGGATCCGAAGTTGCTCTCCCGGGTGCGGCGTTTCGTCGACGACGCGGACCCCATTCTGGCTGAGCACGCGCGCTGGGCCGTGGCTCGACTCGAGCGCAGCGAGCCCCAGCGGGGCGGAGACGGCCCCGACGCCTAGCCCGTTCTCCGGGCGACCAGTCGTCCGGTCTGCGC
>SMVB01421514.1_pt1 | contig 26448 bp, 19 predicted proteins | sample 2456461 | NCBI WGS metagenome assembly SMVB01 (sample SAMN11095934, study PRJNA526329) | marine sediment metagenome | biome: Marine sediment; feature: Surficial sediment; material: Deep marine sediment; isolation source: Hadal surficial sediment | place: Pacific Ocean | collected 2014-05 | depth...
AACTCGAAATCGGCGTAGCCCAGTAATCGGTTATTGTTTCCCAATATGCGGACTTTTCCTTGTGCGATATCCGGAGATGTCGGCCGCACCACACGAGCCGTTAAACCGGTGGCGGTGTTTTCCGGCGGGGTAAGGGCCCAGGCCTGTCGTTCCGGTGGGTCGGACAAGATAAAGAGTTCACCCAACGCGGCTAAGCGATCGCCAAACTCGCTGGCGGCTCCGTAGTCAATGCCATCCGACAGCCAAATAATTCGAGCCGAAAACCCTTGTTCTTGCAGTCCCTCTTCAAGGGCAGCGATCTGACCCAAGGCGGCCCGGCGATCGGCGATGAAGGGTTTGGGTTGCAACACCTTTACGGCACCGCGGGCATCGGAGGGCGACAGGAGGGTGAAGGCCGGATCTTGATTCTGACTGTCCACACTTGGCGCCGTTGTCAAGATGGCGATGGGTTTGTTTTCACGTTCCGCCTGGTCGAGCAGATTGTTCATGGCGATCCGCCGCCGCGGCCAGTTTGGTGCCGCCGCCCAATTGTCGTCTATGACCAGAACGACCACGTCGCTTTCTTCAAGTTCCGTCGTTGGATTAAGAATTGGATCGGCAAGAGCGAGGATTATCAGGGCCGAAATCAGCAGGCGAAGCAGCAGCAGCCACCAAGGCGTGTGCGCCGGCGTTTCTTCGTGCTTTTGCAGATCGAGCAAAAAACGAATGGCGGGAAAGCGAATTCGCTGAGGCGCCGGCGGCATGACCCGCAACAGCCACCAAATCACCGGCAATCCGACCAGAGCTGCCAAGATCCAGGGTGAGGCGAAAGCAAGGGGTCCCAAGGTAAACATATAATGAGTCTAGAGCACGTTCACAAAAGATGGAATCACTAACGTGCTCTAAGTCTTTGTTTGGTCGCGCATTCGGACGGAAAACCGGCACCCACCCCGGCCTTCGCCGGGGCATGCTTTTCCTGAATGCGCTCTAGTTTCTCAAGTAGGTGCCTGCCAAGTGGGCAATGGTATCTCCCGCGAGCCCCGCATACAAAGCCAACAGCGCCATTTCCGGGGGGCGATCGGTGCGGTGAATGGATGACGTCCAGCCGTATCGCTGGGCAATGCGCTCGAGCGCGTCACGGTGCAATGCCAGACGGCGTCGATAATCGTCACGCCACATCTCGGCCCGCCCGACCGTGATAGTCGATCGCTCTTCGACACCTTCAAATCTGACGCGACCTTCGAAGGGCAAATCTTCCTCCGCGGGATCGAACACTTGCAGAAGGTGTCCTTTAACGCCGCGGGCGGCATAAAAATGCACCGCCTTTTCGATCTCTTTTGACGGCGATAACAGATCGCTCAGCCAAACAATTTGGGCAAAACGAGGTAACGGTTCGAGTGGCGGCAAACTATCACCCGGTTTGCCACCGGTACTTAAGGCCATGGCAATGCGGCGCAACGTGGCCCGGCCGGTCGATGGCGGATGGGGTTGGCCGATCAGTGCGATACGCTCGCCGCCGCGCACCAGCAAGGAACACAATGCGAGAGCGAGAATGGTCGCCCTGTCTTGTTTGGTGCAGGGCGCGAAATCCGAGGCGTAGTTCATGGAGGGAGAAAAATCGCGCCAGATCCAGACGCTTTGGGCCGCTTCCCATTCGTTTTTCCGCACATAAAGGTGATCGGTCTTGGCCGATTGACGCCAGTCAATGGCGCTAAGCGGGTCTTCCGGCCGGTGATGACGATATTCCCAGAATGTTTCACCGACACCGATACGCCGGCGACCATGAACACCTTGGGCTACCGTATTGGCGACGCGCTCGGATTCAACCAAAAGAGGCGGCAACGCTGCCGCCAGAGACTCGGCCTGTTCCCTATAATCGTTCCATTCGCTGTGCTTGCTGCGATCTTCCGCCATCAGCCTAGCTTTTGACACTGCCGGTCGATGACACCAGACAGACTGATTCCTTCCGATCGAGCCGTGAAGCTGAGCGCCATGCGATGTCTTAGAATGGGTTTGGCCAAGGCAATCACGTCATCGATGGACGGGGAATAGCGTCCCTGCAACAATGTGCGGGCCCGAACACACAGCATAAACGCTTGGCTGGCGCGTGGGCTCGGCCCCCAGGCTATGTTGCGTTTAACGTCTTCTTGGGCGTCGTCTTCGGGTCGCGTACTCCGCACTAAATTCAAAATCGCGCCGACAACTTTTTCACCGACAGGCATGCGGCGGATCAGCCGTTGCATCGCCCTGAGTTGCTCGGGATCGAGAATGATTTTGGCGACTTCTTCTTCACTGCCTGTGGTGGCCAGCAGCATGCGGCGTTCCGATACGGCATCGGGATAACCCACATCGATTTGCATCAAAAATCGATCAAGCTGGGCTTCAGGCAATGGATAGGTGCCTTCTTGTTCCAGTGGGTTTTGCGTCGCCAGCACATGAAACGGCACCGGCAATTCGTAGCGTTGCCCGGCTACGGTGACATGCTTTTCCTGCATCGCCTGAAGCAAAGCGGATTGGGTGCGCGGGCTGGCGCGGTTGATTTCGTCAGCCATCAAAAGCTGGCAAAAAACCGGCCCCTTGATGAAACGAAAAGAACGTCTTCCGCCGGTCGCTTCTTCGAGAACTTCCGAGCCGACAATGTCGGCCGGCATGAGGTCCGGCGTAAACTGAATGCGCTTGGAATCCAGGCCGAGGACCCGGGCTAGGGTTTCTACCAGCCGGGTCTTGGCCAGACCGGGGAGACCGATAAGCAGCCCATGGCCACCGGATAGGATGGTCATGAGGGTTTGATCGACCACTTCTTCCTGGCCGAAAATAACGGTGCCGATAGCCTCGCGGACGGCTGCCATTTGATCGCCGGCCGCTTCGAGGTCCTGGACGATCGCGCCGTCCGTTTCACTAACATTTTGCATTGCCATAAGTATAATGTACCCAAAGCCCTTTTCGGAAAGACCTTATATAAAAGTTAATTATGTTCACATCTTGGTGTTGCCGTAGGGTGAGCTCATGACCTCGTTTAAGACAAAACAACCAGGCAGTGATTCGCCGGATCCCGATCCGGCCCAATTGCTCAAAGGCATCAACCAGATCCATGGCCAAGCGGATACCGGCTTGGCCCCAACGAAACGGTCGTTACCCCCGGTACACCTATGGAACCCCGCTTTTTGCGGCGATCTTCCCATGGTCATCAAGCGCGATGGCACGTGGCTCTACCAAGGCTCGCCGATTGGCCGCAAACGCATGGTCCAGTTGTTTTCCAGCATTTTGCGGCGCGATGAGGACGGGCGATATTATTTGGTCACACCGGTGGAAAAATGCGGCATCGTTGTGGAGGATGCGCCCTTCGTTGCGGTGGAGGTCAAGGTTGAGGGCAAGGATCGCGATCAGATCTTGTCCTTCCGCACCCATGTGGATGATTGGGCCACCGCGGATGAAAGCCATCCGATTCGAATGGACATTGATCCTGAAAATGATCGACCGGCACCCTATATTCACATTCGGGGACGCCTGGAAGCCCTGATCAATCGTGCGGTTTATTACGAATTGGTCGAACTTGGAACGGTCGAAAAACGGCAGGGTGAGCCCATGTTCGGGGTATGGAGCAGCGGACAATTCTTTGCCTTTGCGCCAGCCGACCAAGTGTTATCAAGCTGACGAACCCATCGTGCGGCCGGCATGATTTTATGGAAGATTTTCGCCAAAGACTAACACAGCATTTGCATAAGACGCTGCCCAGCGGGGCTGCGCGGTGTGGTGATTTTGATTTGAATCCGGATTTACGCAGCCAATCAAGCCATGGGGGCCCGCTCGTCAGTGCGGCCGTTCTGGTGCCGTTGGTGGAACGTGCCGACGAGATATATATGCTGTTGACGCGGCGATCCGATGATTTGCCGTCACATGCCGGTCAGGTAAGTTTTCCCGGCGGTAAGGCCCATGAGGACGATATGGACGCCACGGCTACAGCCTTGCGCGAAACCCATGAAGAGGTTGGCATTCAGCCCTCGCTTGTTTCGGTTATCGGCTTTTTGGATCGTTACGAAACGCGTACGGGTTTTTCCATCTTACCCGTTGTCGGCATGATTGATCCGAGCTTCAGTCTCAAGATCGACGGTCGCGAAGTGGCCGAGGTTTTTGAGGTTCCGGTATCTTTTTTGATGAATCCCGCCAATCATCAACGCCATTCGATCGAATATGAAGGGACTCGGCGATTTTATTATGCAATATCCTATAAAGACTATTATATATGGGGGGCGACGGCAGGTATGTTGAAATCTATGTATGACACGCTTTACGAATTATGATCCGTGTAGTGATTTTTAATCTGTTTCTCGTTTCCTTGCCCTTTGTTCTTTACTGGGGTTACATCTCATTGGTCGCTCGCAAAAAGGCGGAAAAGGGCAATAATTGGAATGAAGCGCCTTTAGCCTTGCTGTTGGTCGCCGGCGTGGTGCTTGCGCTTTCGAGCCTGGTTTATCTTGCCTTGACCAACGGGTTCGATCCGGACAGCATCTATCGCCCGGCCGAATATAAGGACGGAGAGCTGATACCGGCCCGCACGATTCCGCCTTCACCCCCGGCCGAAGCTCCTGACGGCTGAGCATGGCGCAACCGCTCCGACTAGACACGCGTGATTGGATGGACGATCCCGCAACGCAGGCGATCGTGCGGGCGCTCGATACCGGGCCCGGAACGGTGCGTTTTGTCGGCGGGTGTGTGCGCAACGCTTTGCTGGGCGAGCCCATAGAGGATCTCGACTTGGCCACCGTCCATGAGCCGCAACGGGTCACGGCATTGATAGAGGCAGCGGGCCTCAAAGCTATTCCCACCGGCATCGATCATGGCACCATAACCGCCATCGCAAACGGCCAGCCGTTTGAAATCACCACATTGCGTGCCGATGTGGAAACTCATGGCCGCCATGCCACAGTTGAATTCACCCAAGATTGGATACAAGACGCGCACCGCCGCGATTTTACCATGAACGCGATTTATGCCGATCCGGACGGCACTCTGTTCGATCCGGTCAATGGGGTCGACGACGCCCGAGCGCGGCAGATTCGCTTCATCGGCGATCCCGATCAGCGCATTCAGGAAGATTATCTTCGTATCCTGAGGTTTTTTCGATTTAATGCCCGCTATGGCGGCGGTCATGTGGACCAAGACGGCCTCGATGCTTGCGCGCGCCATAAAAGCGGATTGAAGCAATTGTCCGGGGAACGCATTCAAGGGGAATTATTGAAACTTTTGAACACGTCTGCCGCTGCTGACATTCTCTGTCTGATGGAAAATGCGGGCGTGCTCGCCGAGGTCTTGCCCGAGGCGGCGCATTTTGATCGGTTGCGGCGTCTTATTGCGATCGAAAATAGCGGCGTTATTGACGCCGATCCGGTTCGGCGATTGGCGGTATTGGTGCGGTCGGAGGCATCGGCCATTGAAGACATGGCCGCGCGATTGCGCCTGTCCAACCATATGCGTGACCGATTGGTCGCCGTCGCGCAAAATCAAACGCCAATAAATGCGGATATGGACGAGCGGCAATGGCAGCTGGCTGTCTATCGACTGGGGTTTGGATTATTCGAAGATTGCGCGCTTGCGTGCCAGAGTTCTAAGGACGCCACTCAGGACGCCACTGGGGACGCCGCCTGGCGTCGATTGCTGGAAAAAGCGCGGCAATGGTCGCCACCGCGATTTCCGTTGTCGGGTCAAGACGTCATGGCCGCCGGTGTGCCCCAAGGACCGGATGTCGGGCGCCTATTGGACGGGATCGAACAATGGTGGGCCGAGGGCGGTTTTGCCGCCGACCGCAAAGTCTTATTGGATCGCGTCAAAGCGGAAATCGGCCACTAGAGCGCATTCACAAAAAGTGTACGCGGTTTTTGGGTTCGAATGCGCTCCAGAAGTGATTATGGCGGCCCGCCCGAAATCAGCAGACGCACACCCGAAGCCAGCTTTTCGAGGGATGGCTGGTGGGTATACATCATGTGGCCGGCTTCGTAATAAGCGAATGTGACGCGCTTTGGGTCGATGCCGTTATTGGCCAAGGTGTTTTCCGTGCCGAAGAAGGGTGTCGCCAAATCGTAATATCCATTAGCGACGAAAACCTTGAGATCGTTGTTTTGGCGCATCCCTTGTCCAAGCCACGGCGCCACATTGACATAACCAGGCCAACCACCGCGACGACCGGTCGACCAATTCCAGGCCCGACTCACTTCAAACGGTAAGATCTTGTATTCCCGTTTGATGGTGACGCCTAATTCCCGGGTCAGATAGTCGTTGATGCTGGTAACGTAAGCTGCATCGATCCCGTAGGCCGCCGGGTCGTCATCGGAGACTTCACCGGCGTCATCATAATCGTCGCCGGTATAACGGCTATCGAACCGGCCGACCGTCTTGCCCTCGGCACGCAGCAATTCTTTTTGAAAACGAGGGGCCGAAACGCGCAGATTGGCCCGTTCGAGATAGGTTTCCGAAAGGCCCGTATAGGACGCCAATTTAGTAACAATCGTTTGCCTTTCGGTGTCGGTTAGCCGGCTGCCCTTGAGTAGGGCCGGTGCGTATTCATTGATCGCGAAAGCGCGCACTTCGTCGAGCAGCGTCTCGATATTTTGCGGTCTATTTTCCAGTTTCTTGTGATACCAAGCGGTTGCGGCAAAACTTGGCAAATAGGCGACATAGGAATAGTCATTACCCGGACGAAATGTCGTGCCTTGAAAATCTAGAATAGCGGAAATCAGCACCACGCCGTTGATCGCAATGCCATTATATCTGGCCTGCAATTCCTTGACTAAAGCGGCCACACGCGTGGTTCCGTAGCTCTCTCCGATCAAATAGCGGGGTGAATTCCATCTCTTATTTTCGGTGATATAGAGACGTATGAAATCCGCCAGCGCGCGCGCATCTTCGCGGACACCCCAAAAATCGTTGCCGCGCCCCTTGCCAATCGCACGGCTGTAGCCCGTGCCGACCGGATCGACAAAAACCAGATCGGTCACGTCCAAAATACTCAGGGGATTGAGGGCGATGTTATAAGGCGGCGCCCCGACGGGCGCGCCATCGCTGGGCACGACAATGCGCTTGGGGCCGAATATCCCCATATGCAGCCAAAGTGAGGCGGAGCCGGGTCCGCCGTTGAATATAAAGGTGAGCGGACGTTCTTTTGGATCCTGCAAGCCGTCTTTGACATAGGAAATGGAAAAGATGCTGGCGATCGGCTCATCCCGATTATTGTGCAAAAATGTATCGCCGGCTATTGCCGTATACCGAATGAGCTCATCATTGAAGCGGCCGGTGGTGGTGGTGATGAATTGTTGTGGTTCGCCGACGGGAATTTCTTCTCGCTGCTCGCCCCGTCGCCGCGATTGATCCTCTTGCTCGTCATCTTCTTGCGCAACGGCCGGGCCCGTGGCGATCCCGAGTGCAAGCATGAATCCTAACAGTAACTTCAAGTCAGCTCTCCTTCGCGTGGGCAGCGCCTTATTTATAGCGCGAAAGGATTTTCTTGAGAATGGCACTGCCGGGCGACAATTTCTCGAAAGGCACTTCATTAAGTGGCGTCGACGTGGTGCCGTTGAGTTCATGGAAGGTCGGACTCGATTCATCAATATAAAGCAACCCGGTGAGAAATTCACCTTGCGCCGCCCTGTCGTTTATGGAGTTGAGAGCGGCTTTCTTGTCCTGCGGGTCGTATTGGCTGTCCACCTTGCGCAATAGGATTTGCGTTCCATCATGGAGCTTCACGGAAACGGATTCGCCTACTTTATAGGAAGCCGAAATTTCCGTGGCCGCGGGGATAAAATCGGTATGGATGGCAGGATGGTAATATTGCCGCGTGAAGGCGTAGCTTTTTGTCGAGTCCTCATGATCATTGAATGTGACACATGGCGATAACACGTCGATCAGTGCAAACCCTCTATGATGGAGTCCGGCTTTTATCAACGGCACAAGTTGATCCCTATCGCCCGAAAAGCTGCGGGCAATAAACGTGGCGCCGAGGGCGATCCCGGCGCGCACCGGATCTATCGGCGTTTGCAGATTGACCTCACCCCTTTTTGCCTTTGTGCCGATATCGGCCGAGGCTGAGAATTGCCCCTTAGTTAGCCCATAAACACCATTGTTTTCAATGATATAGAGCATATTGAGATTGCGTCGTAGTGCGTGTACGAATTGGCCGAGGCCAATCGACAGGGAATCGCCATCGCCCGATATGCCGATAACATGAAGGCTTCGATTGGCGGCGTTGCTGCCTGTCGCAATGGCCGGCATTCGGCCGTGCACGCCGTTGAAGCCGTGAGCGCCACTCAGAAAATAAGCGGGTGTTTTAGACGAACAACCAATGCCGCTCAGCTTGGCGATTTTATTCGGTTCCAAGCTCAATTCGAAACAGGCTTCAATGAGGGCGGCCGTCACCGAATCGTGGCCACAGCCGGCACACAAAGTCGACATGGTTCCTTCATAATCGCGACGGGTAAGGCCTAACTTATTCCGCGGTAGCTTAGGGTGATGGACTTTCGGCTTGGTTATGTAACTCATGCCGCTTTTCCCCGCGCCAGGCGCTCTTCGAGTGCGTTGACAATAAATCCGGCATTAATGGGCAGGCCATTATAGTGCAAGATCGATTCGAGTTTGGCCTTCTCTACACGGGTCTCCAAGATTAGCAAAGATCTCAACTGACCGTCCCGATTCTGCTCGATGACGAAAATGTGGTCGTGAGCTGCCAAAAAGTCTTCCACCTCTTGGCCAAAGGGAAATGCCCGAACGCGCATATAGTTGAAGCCAATTCCTTTGCCGGCAAGCACATCGATGGCTTCGTGCAAGGCGGCGTCGCAGCTACCGATTGAAACAATACCCATGTTATGTTTGCCGGTAATATGGATTACGGGTTTTGGCACCAAACCGGCGGCGGTTTCGCTTTTCCTCGCCAATCGATCCACCACTTCCTGATATTCATCGGCGTCTTCGGTGTACTGGCCGTCCTTGTTGTGCCCCGAACCTCGGGTGAAGTAAGCGCCGCGCGCACCGGTGCCCGGCAGGGTGCGGTACGCAATATGATCGCCATCTATATCGACGTATCGACGGAATTTATCGATTTTTTCGAGATCTTCGGCGGTTAATACTTTGCCGCGATCGGGCACATAAGAATCATCCCATTCCAATTCCGGGCACATCCAGTCATTCATGCCGATATCCAAATCGGACATTACGAAAACCGGTGTTTGCAACCGTTCGGTCAGGTCAAATGCCTGAACCGCCAAATAGAAACATTCCTCCGGATCGGCAGGAAACAACAAGACGTGCTTCGTGTCGCCGTGGGATGCGTAGGCACATTGCAATAAATCGCCCTGTTGGGTGCGCGTCGGCATGCCGGTCGATGGACCGACACGTTGGACATCGAAAATCACTGCGGGCACTTCCGCATAATAGGCCAAGCCGATCATTTCGCTCATTAAAGAGATACCCGGCCCACTGGTCGGCGTAAACGCACGCACGCCGTTCCAGCCGGCACCAATCACCATGCCGATGGCGGCCAGCTCGTCTTCCGATTGGATGATGACAAAATTCTTTTCACCGGTATCCGGGTCGACTCGATACCGTTCGCAGAACGCCTTGAATGCATCCATCAACGATGTGGACGGCGTGATCGGATACCACGCGCCAATCGCAGCACCAGCATAAAGGCATCCCAGTGCTGCAGCCGTATTGCCGTCGAGAATGATTCGGCCTTCGGTCCCCTGCATGGCCTCGACGTGGAGATCCAAAGGGCACTCGAAATTTTCTCGCGCAAAATTAAAGCCAAGCTCGATCGCGTTCATATTGGCGTCGATGAGATGCTTCTTGTCGCCGAATGTTTCTTCCAGCAGCGTCTTGATGATATTCATATCAATTTGAAGCAGCGCGGTAAGCGCGCCGGCATAGGCAATGTTTTTCATCAGGATGCGGTTGCGCGCGCCGTCGAAGGTTTCATTGCACATACGCGATAGGGGAATGCCCAGAATGGTAATGTCTTGACGGGCGAGAAGTTCACTTTGCGGCCAACTGGAATCGTAGATCAAATATCCGCCCGGTCTGACATTCTTGACATCCTGCGGATAGGTTTCGGCATTCATGGCGACCACAATGTCCGTTTGGTCCGGACGGGCCACATAGCCATCGCGGCTCACGCGAATCTCATACCAGGTCGGCAGTCCTTGGATATTGGACGGGAAGTAGTTCTTGCCGGAAACGGGGATTCCCATGCGGAAAAACGATTTCATAATCAAACCGTTGGCACTTGCCGAGCCGGTGCCGTTGACATTGGCAAATTTGATTGCGAAATCGTTTACGCGATTTGTTTTTGTTTGTCTTGCCACGCCGCTTCCTCATCAGCTGCATAGGGAATCGTTATGCAGGACTTTTGCATGTCCCAAGCTGCTGTTGGGCACCTTTCCGCGCATAGACCGCAGTGGACGCAGAGATCTTCATCCTTGACCATTACTCGGCCGGTTTGTTTGAGTCCGCCCGACGCAAATAAAGCTTGTTCTAAATTGTCGGCGGGTATCCTGAGTTTTTGCCTTAGCTCGTCTTCCGGTGCGTTGACGGTCATGATGAGGCAATCCACCGGACAGATATCAATGCACGCATCGCATTCGATGCAAAGATCCTCCATAAATACGGTCTGGATATCGCAATTGAGACAGCGTTGGACTTCACGGGCGACTTGTTCCGCCGAAAATCCCAGCTCCACCTCGATATCGAGTTCTTTGAACCGCTTCGTAAGGTCGACATGGGTCATTTTTCTGCGTAGCGCAGGGTCGTAGTCATTATGATATGACCACTCGTGAAGCCCCATTTTTTGGCTAATGAGATTCACATGATTGGGCAAGCGCTCGGTCATGTCCTGACCGTGGCAATATTTGTGAATTGAGATGGCGGCTTGGTGGCCGTGCTCGACCGCCCAAATAATATTCTTCGGTCCGAATGCCGCATCGCCGCCGAAGAAAACACCTTGTCGGGTCGATTCATGTGTCACCGTGTCGACAACCGGCTCTTCCCATTCATTGAATTCGATGCCGATGTCTCTTTCGACCCAAGGAAAAGAGTTTTCCTGACCGATCGCTAGGATGACGGAATCGGCGGGCAGCACAACGTGGCCCACTGTCTTGGATTTTAGCCGGCCGGTTTCCGGATCGTCGTAATATTCCAGCTGCTCGAACTTCATACCGACCAGTTTGCCGTTTTCAATCACGAATTCTTCCGGTGAATGACACAGCAAAAGTTCTATTTCCTCCTCAAGGGCGTCATCCAGTTCCCAATCGGATGTCTTAAGTAGGTGACGCGGCTTGCGTGCCGTCACCATAACCCGTTTGCCGCCCAATCGGAGCGACGTCCGGCAACAATCCATCGCCGTGTTGCCGCCGCCGATAATGATGACATTTTCGCCGATCGAATCGGTATGTTCGAAGGCGACACTTTCAAGCCAATCGATGCCGATAAAAATTTGATCGCTGTCATAACGTCCGGGCAGTTCGAGATTCTTACCGCGCGGGGCGCCACTACCGACAAAGACAGCGTCATATCCTTCATCAAGCAACGCCTTCATGCTCTTGATCGGATGTCCCAAGCGCAAATCGACGCCCATGTCGATAATCACATTCATTTCATCGTCGAGAACTTTGGCGGGCAAGCGGAATGCGGGAATATTGGTCCGCATCAAACCGCCCGGCTTGGGGTGACTTTCGAAGATCGTTATCTCGTAGCCAAGCGGTAGAAGGTCATTGGCAATCGTCAGGGATGCGCAGCCGGCGCCGATGCAGGCAATGCGCTTGCCATTCTTAATTTTGGGAATCTTAGGCAGGCGATCCTTGAAGTCGCCGGCAAGGTCGGCCGCGACACGCTTCAAACGACAGATGGCGACCGGCTCGTCTTCTACCCTTGTTCGCCGGCACGCGGGCTCGCACGGGCGATCACACACGCGTCCCAAAATGCCGGGGAACACGTTCGATTCTCTATTGACCATATGGGCGTCCGTGAAGCGCCCCTGCGCGATCAAGCGAATGTATTCCGGCACGTCCGTATGCGCTGGACACGCCCACTGGCAGTCAACAACCCTATGAAAATAATCCGGGTTGGAAGTATCCGTCCGGTCCACTGCTGGTTCTTTCTGTACCGCTCGTCGTCCCCAAGCCTTGAGTCCCCCTTGGCTGCTCGGCGCGGGAGGTTAAACATTTATCGCTCAAAGGCAAAGCCCATAATTGTCTCGTCTCAAGGTCGATTAACTTTCACGATTTGGCAAGGGTTCCAGGATGGGCCGAGCATAAGTCATGCCAGATTGGAAGGAAACGGACGTGCGCTAATATCCGTACACGCAACAAGGTATTGGACCGATCAAATTCTGTTCCCGCCGCCGGCCTGGGGCCCGCCGTGATTCGCTTCGAGCGCGGCTACCCACCCCACGCGTCGAGGGCTGCAATGGCAACCTGGTCGCCGCTTTCTTGGACGAAATGGCCGGCATCTTCGAGTACCAGGGGCTCTGGACAATTGCGAATGATGTTCTTCAATCCCTTCATGACCTCCAGGCCGAGCACCGGATCTTGAACGCCGATGGCCATGAAGGCCTGGCCCTGCCACTCATGGCGCCACCATTCAATGGCCCGCAATCCCAAGTCGACCCCATCCATATCGGGCGTGACCGGCACGATCTCGGGAAAGCGCCTGACACCCGCTCGGTACTGGGAATCCGGGTAGGGAGCGTCATACGCGGCTGCTTCCGCCTCGGTTAGGCCCGGTATGCTGCGCATCATCAAACCCGGAATAGGGAAGTCCGGATTTGCCGCGACATAGGCCTTCCAGGCGTCAAATCCCTTGCCGGGCGATTGGCCGGTCGCAATGCCGGTATTCATGACCAGCAGCCGGCTGAATCGATCGGGCATGTCCATGGGTAAAGTGAGACCCAACATGCCGCCCCAATCCTGGCAAACCAATGTGATATTGGTGAGGTCGAGCCGCTCGATAAGGGCGATCAACGATTGACGATGGAAAGAAAAAGTGTATCGCGCATCCTCCACCGGCTTATCGGAGCGGCCGAATCCGAAATAGTCCGGCGCCACGCTTCGATGGCCCGCCGGGCTGAATACGGCAATCATTTTGCGATACAAATAGGCCCAGGTGGGCTGACCGTGGAGACACAAAAATGTCTGTTCCGCATCGGCCGGCCCTTCATCCAGATAATGCAACCGCAGGCCGTCAAAATCGGCGAGATCCGCCATGTAATGGGGTTCGAATTCATAGCCGGGCAGGTTGGCAAAACGGTCATCTGCTGTCCGCACGGCCTCTATGGTCATATTCCGCGTGCTCCCTTGTGACACTATTTGTTATCCTAGGAGGATGCGGCAAGTAACGCATAATTTGACCACCGAGACAAACGGTCCGGGTCTTTATGAGATCACGGCATTAGTCATGGATTGGTGCCGGCAGCAGGGTATGGAGCAAGGCCTGCTCACTTTATTCATCCGACACACCTCGGCGTCGCTGACCATACAAGAAAATGCCGATTCGGATGTGTGTCGTGACCTGCAGGATTTTTTTGCCCGGCTGGTGCCGGAGGACGGCCCTTACCGCCATACCACCGAGGGACCCGACGACATGCCGGCTCATATCAAGGCGGCCCTGACCCAATCCCAGCTCAGCATTCCCCTGACCGAGGGTCGCTTGGGCTTGGGCACGTGGCAGGGGATCTATGTGTTCGAACACAGGCGCCACCGGCAAAGGCGCCAAATCGTGCTGCATTTGCTGGGTGAGTGAGAGGGCACCGACCAAAAAGAAAGCGGCTTCTTCGGGGGAAAAGAAGCCGCTTTTGAGTTACGCGGGGGGGAATACTCACTTACTGATTTGGTTTTTAGAGCGCATTCACAAAAAGTGTACGCGGTTTTTGGGTTCGAATGCGCGACCAACAACAAATCTAGACCCCAAATCCGGCGAGTCTGAGGCAAATGAAGGCAGCTCCGAGGAGAAATTAGGGCTATTTTGCGGCCGTATTCCCTTTGTTTCGAATTATCCGCCGTCAGTTTTAAGGAAGCGCAAAAAATCGCGCAAGACAGGGGCCCGCCAGCGCAGCGGTTGCCACATAGCAACCAAAGTGCCCTTGTGTCCCAGGTTAGGGTAGATGATGCTCCGCGCTTGCCCGCCGGCATGGCACACCGCTTTTGTTAGATTGAGCGTATTTATCGGATAGACCGTCTCGTCTTGTTCGCCATGAATGAGCAGCATGGGCGGCTCCAGCCCCGACACGTTCTTGATGGGTCTGGCTAAGCTGATGTCGTTTGCGGTGCCGAAGATTTCCGCCGTAGACTGATAATCAAGCGGATTGAAGCTATAGGGTCCGGACAAGCCGACAAATCGCTTGACGTGCTCCCGCCGCAAATCCTGCGCAGCAAGAAAAGATGTGTTGGTCAGCAATAAGGCCGCCATATGGGCGCCCGACGAATGGCCCATTACGATGATGTTATCCGGATTGCCTCCCAAGCCTGAAATGTTGTCGCGGGTCCATTTGATGACCAAGGCCGCGTCTTCCATAAAAGTGGGAAAACGAACCTGTGGAAATATTCGGTAATCCGGAATGACCACCAGGTAACCTTGCCGGCTGAGAATCCCGCCCAGAAATCGATAAGTCGCGCGATTGCCGTCGCGCCAGCGGCCGCCATAGAAGAACACGATCACATCATTTAGTTGATCGGTTCCCCGAGGCGTATAGATATCGAGACTATGGCGCTCATCCGGCCCATATCGATAGCTTGCCATCACGACGCCTCCGGCCATATTGGGTTGAATTCAAAGCTCTTGTTAACTTTTCCGGGCGCATTTTGGTGGCCAAATGTCACAATTTCGCGAGTTCATGGTGTCGGTGCGATGACTTGGTTTATATTGCGGACCTTATGACGACTAAAATCAGAAATAAGCGAACCTATCAAACCATTGGGCTGATGATCTCAAAATGGTAGCGGTCAGAATAAAAGCGCTGGCAAGTTTTGTCTTCTGCTTCTTGCTCGGCTTTTTGCCGTTGTCTTCCCATGCCGATCCCGTGGCGACCGATAATGTCGAGGCGCAGCTGGTCAGTGACTACATAGAGGTCGCTCCAGGACAGGTCTTTTGGGTAGCCCTTCGACAAAAAATCCGCCCCGGGTGGCATACCTATTGGAAAAACCCCGGTGATTCCGGTGAGCCCACGCGTATTCAATGGGATTTACCGAGAGGATTCGAGGCCGGTCCTATCCACTGGCCCGCGCCGGAGAGAATTCCCGTCGGCTTCCTGATGAATTTCGGTTACGACGATGAAGTTTTTCTGCTGACGCAATTCACGGCACCGCAATCCTTTTCGACGACCGGGCCGCTGACCGTTCGGGCTCATGCGGATTGGCTGGTCTGCGAAGAGATTTGTATTCCGGAGGAAGCCGATCTCGTCTTGCATCTGCTCGCCACCAACGGTCCGAGCAGACGGGATGCCATATGGGCGCCTCTTGTTGACGCCGCCTACGCTTCCTTGCCTTCGCCCCTCCCCTGGCCGGCTAACGTATCGATTGCCGAAAATCGTTTCGTTCTTTCTATTGAAGGGGCAGGGCTGGTCGAGCCGTTCAAGGAGGGCCGCCTTCGAGACGTCGCCTTTTTCCCCCTCAAGGATGGCTTGATTAAAAACGCCGCCGAACAAGTGGTGCGCTATGGCCAGGCGGGTTTTTCCGTGTCAACCGATCCCGGCTATGGCATTGAAAAAAATGACGGGGCCTTGCCCTCCGACAGGGTCGAGGGCGTTCTTGTGCTTCATGAATGGGCGCCGGGACAAAAAGACGCCAAGCGCGTCGCGTTCACTTTGACCGCGCGCACGGGGGCGGTTATTGCCGGCACCACGTCTCAGATCCTGACCGAGCAAACCGCTTCATTGATCGGTGACGTGTCACTGATTAAGGCCCTGGTGTTCGCTCTGATTGGTGGTCTGATCTTAAATCTTATGCCCTGCGTGTTGCCGATTTTGTCCATAAAGGTGGTGAGTTTTGTCGGCAAGGCGCAAGGCAAGGCCAGTGCATTGCGGCGCAACGGCTTGGCATACACCTTGGGTGTGGTCGTCAGCTTTGTCGTCATTGCCGGGATCTTATTGTCGTTGCGCAGCGTCGGCGAGCAATTGGGCTGGGGCTATCAGTTGCAGTCGCCGGTTTTTGTGATCGTCATGGCCTATGTCATGTTCCTTGTCGGGCTCAATTTATCGGGCGTCTATCATGTCAATATTCCGCTAAAGAGTATGGCAACCGCCAAGCCGACCGAGGAGGGCCTCACCGGCGCCTTTGCAACCGGCGTATTGGCTGTCGTGGTTGCAACACCCTGCACGGCGCCCTTCATGGCGACAGCGTTGGGCTTTGCCTTGGCTCAACCTACCGCCCTTGCCTTGGGTATTTTTATCGTGTTGGGAATCGGTATGGCGCTGCCCTATTTAGTGCTGACGTTTAGTCCGGCTTTAGGCCGTGCTTTGCCCCGGCCGGGAGCTTGGATGGAACGCTTCCGGCAATTCCTTGCTTTCCCCATGTATGGCACGGCGGTCTGGTTGGTCTGGGTACTCACTCGACAGGCCGGTTCTTATGGCGTGGCCGTTGCACTTACCGGCATGGTGTTGTTGGCGTTTGCCGCCTGGACCTTTGAAACCACCCGTAGCGCTCAAGGCGGTTGGTGGTATGTCGGCCGAGGGTCGGCTCTTGCGGCTGTTGTGATCGCGTTGGCTTTGTTGGTTCTGCCTCAGGCACCGGCGCAAAGTTCCAACCCGAGCCCGATAATTTCGACTTCGGGGTTGTCGGCGGAAGCCTATTCGCCGGAACGGATCGCGGCCTTGAGAGCCGAAGGAAGGCCGGTCTTTGTCAATTTTACCGCGGCGTGGTGCATCACGTGTCTGGTCAACGAACAAGTCGTGTTCAAGCGGCGGTCCCTGGCAGAACATTTCGAACGGGCCGACGTGGCATATTTGAAGGCTGATTGGACCAATCGGGATGCCCAAATAACCAAAGCGCTCGAACGTTATGGACGCAGTGGTGTGCCGCTTTACTTGCTTTATCCGCCGGGCGAGGGCGGTGAACAGGGCGCCATTGTGCTGCCCCAAATTCTCACCGAGGACATCATCTTGTCCGCCCTCGACGAATTGGGTCTAATGAGATAAGTCGTGGCCATCGGCTGCGATGCCTAGAGCAGCCTTTTGATTTTGCGCCACTACAATCTGCCCACGGAACAATTAAAAAATACCGCGAGTGAAGCGGCACAATGAAGGGGACCGGACGCGGGATTTGTTCCTATTCGGCCGGTTTGGGCCGCATGGTCGGGCGGACGACGGCTGGTTCTGCATCCTCATAATCTGCAAGGAATTGGGCGATGCGTCCGGGCGATCCGGTGCCGCGGGCGAGCAGATTGTAAAACACGGGAACGATAAAGACCGTCACCACGGTCGCCACTAAAACACCGACAAAAATCACAATGCCTATTGTCACGCGGCTGGCCGCCCCCGGACCCGTCGCCATGACCAGCGGAATGGATCCCGCAGCCGTAGACAATCCCGTCATGACGATGGGACGAAATCGCGTTTCGGACGCTTGAAGGAGCGCCTCCTCGAATTCCAAACCTTGGTCGCGAAGCTGATTGGCGAACTCAACGATCAATATTCCGTTCTTCGCCGCAATGCCAACGAGAATAATCAGTCCGATTTGGCTATAAATGTTCAGGCTGCTACCAACTAGATATAGACCCAATAAGGCGCCGGCTACGGCCACAGGTACCGTCAGCATAATGATAAAAGGATGAATGAAACTCTCAAACTGTGCGGCCAGAACGAGGAATACGATAAGGGCGGCCATGGTGAAGGCAAAGAAAAGCGCATTTCCTTGCTCTTGAAACAACCTTGCTTCGCCGTTGTAGTCGATCGTCGGAACGCCGGTCAGTTCTTCCTCAACAACGTTCTCCAGAAAAGCAAGCGCTTCACCCATTGAATATCCGGGTGCAATGTCTGCCGAAATCGTAACAGCGGCGCGTCGATCCCACCGCTTGCGTTGATCTGAATCGGCAACTTCCTTAACTGTCACCAGGTTCGACAAAGGTACCAGTGGTCCACGGAATCCCGAAGCGGAACGGACGAAAATATTTGTTAGATCGTCGGGTTCTTGGCGATCTTCTTCTCGACCTTGGAGAATGACGTCATATTCTTCACCGCGATCCAGGTAAGTTGTCACGCGTCGGGAGCCGAGCATGGTTTCGAGGGTTTCGCCGATCGTTTGAACGGAAACGCCCAAAGAGGCCGCTCTGTCACGATCTATCTCGACCACGAGTCTTGGATTGGTCGGCTTATAGTCGGTGTCGAGACGCAAAAGACCGGGATTTTGCCGCGCTCTTTCTATCACGATATTGGCCCATTGGGCGACGGTTTCATGGTCCGGGCCGGTCAGAACAAATTGAATGGGCTGACCTTGAAAATGTCGCGTCAGGCCTTGTTGCATCCAAGCCCGGCTAACGAGACCCGGAATCTGACTGAGTTTGCCATTGACCTCTCGCACAATTTCCGATCCGTCGCGTCTTTCGCCCCAATCGGACAAGACAAAGAACATGAGACCCGTATTGAATTTCTTATTGACCCCCCAACCGCCCGGCACACGAATGGTCACCTGTTTGGCCTCGCCACTTTCAACGAGAGGCATAAGAGCTTTTTCAACCTCCAACATCTGTTTGACGGTGTGATCAAAACTGGTGCCTTCCGGCGCCCTGAACTGACCTTGGACCACGCCGCGATCCTCAGATGGTGCCAGCTCCTTGGGAATCAAAAGCGACAGTCCAAGGCTAAGGGCAACCATGCTAAGTAAGGTCGCCGCCCCCCAGATTGGATGCGGCAACGCTTTCTTCAATGCGCCAACATATTTCTGCCTGACGCTGGCGAAAATCCGACCCATAAGACGATCTTGGGTTACGCTTACGCTCTTGGTCCGCAAGAATTTGGAACACATCATAGGGGATAGCGACAGGGCCAAAAAAGTCGATATGGAAACGGCCGCAACGACGGTTGCGCCCAGTTCCCCGAAAAGACGGCCAATAAATCCTTCGACAAAGATCAGCGGGGCAAAAACGGCGATCAAGACCAAGGTTGTGGCAATCACCGCAAAGGCGACCTGCCGTGTGCCTCGGTAAGCGGCAATAACGGGCGGTTCGCCCATTTCTATGCGGCGCTCAACATTTTCGAGAACGACAATTGTGTCATCGACCACCAGTCCAATACACAGCACCAATCCGAGCAAAGTCATCAAATTGATCGAAAAGCCGAAAATATAAAGCACGCCGAATGTGGTGATGAGACAGACCGGTACGACGATGGCCGGAATCAATGCGGCCCGGACCGACCCCAAAAAGGCATAAATCACCAACACAACAAGCGTGATCGCAATTAGGAGTGTCCGAAACACTTCGCCAATCGCCCGGTCGACAAACTGCGTGTGATCGACGCTGATACGAAACTCCATCCCTTCTGGTATGGTTTTGCGAATTTCTTCCGCTTCTGCACGTACGGCACGCGATATATCCAAGGCGTTTGCGGTGGATTGCTTGAAGATGCCAATGCTGGTTCGATTAAGCCCGTTGCTGCGATACATGGTGCGGTGATCGCTGGGCGCAACTTCAACATCGGCTACTTCGCCAAGACGGATCAGGTGACCGTCTGCGCCGCGGCGGATGACGAGCTGTCGAAAGTCCTCGGCCACTTCATAGGTGCGCGAGATACGAATGGGAAAATTGCGGGACGGTGATTCAATACTTCCCGCCGGCAGTTCGATATTTTCTGCGCGCAACGCCGTTTCGACGTCTTTCACCGTAAGACCACGGGCGGCCAGAGCAATCCGATCGAGCCAGACGCGCATGGAGAAAATGTAATCCTTGGCCCCTTGAACCTGAGCTACACCGTCAATCACCGAGAACCTATCGATGATATTTCGTTGGGCGTAGTCGTTGAGCTCCATCTCCGATAGTCTATCGGAAGCAAGCGTCCACCACATAATGGCGCCCACATCGGCCCCCGTCTTAGCGACACGTGGTAAATCGGCTTCTTGCGGTAGACGGCTAATGACGCGCGATATGGCTTCGCGCACGTCGCTTACGGCCGCATCGATGTCACGATCCAGCTTGAAGTAAATCGATACGGACGAGCTTTCGTTGCGCGAGACCGATTGAATGTAATCGATGCCGTTGATACCCGCGATCTCGTCCTCGATGACCTGCGTGATGCGGCTCTCCATCACCTCGGCCGATGCACCGATATATCTTGCCGTAATGGAAATCGCCGGAACTTCCGAATTGGGCAATTCTTGAAGCGGCAGACGCGTAAAGGAAATGGCACCGAAGGTGACCAGCAAGATACTGATGACGGTGGCAAAGACCGGTCGTTTTATCGATATGTCTGATAGGATCATTGGGCCACCAAAATGCGTGAATCGGCGGTCAACGTCCAACAGAAATAACAGCTTGGCCAAGGATTGGGAATAACCGCAGTACGGACAGCTCGATGGAGGCTGTGGGCCCGCATTCGGGCCGTTTCTTGCGTTCCTATCCTAATCATCCGTTGCCGCCGCATCGGCGCCGTTTTCCATTCCTTGAGAAACGTCTGCATTGTCATCTTCCGTGCCGTTAAACAATAAGTCCTTCATCAAATTGCGGGGCTTGAGATCGGGGTCCTTCTTGCGCAGTTCAAGACGCGAGGCGACGGGCCGCCGGGGCCAATGGTTGTTTTTGATATCGATGTCGGAGGTTTCCCAATAGGGATCTATGACAATCGTGTCGATAATGTCCTCACGGACCAACAGTTTCGTCACCTTTCTGGCGTCTTGTCGCCAAATTTCCGCAGGCAAACGCAACTCCTCCTCCGAACCGTCCATATAGACGATCGACAAGACGATAGGCATGACGAGACCACCTTTGTTGGAAAACTCGATCATGTAGAAGTTTTCCGATTTAGTAAGAAGGTCCCGTTCCCAATCCTCCAAATCGTCGATTAGTTTTTGATATTTCTCCCGTTCCTTTTCCGTGACGGTGAACCGGTCGTTCTCATTGTAGAAATCCAGAAGTTCGGGATAACGATCGACACGACGGTCAATGCCTTCATTGCGCTGTCGGGTGAGCGATATGGGATTATCCTCCTCCTCGTCGCGTTCGCGCGCTTTTTCTATGTCCGGGTCCTTGGTATCGATGGTGTAGCGAGTTACCGCGTCGATCGATATATCCACATGATCCGTGCCGTAAAACCAGCCGCGCCAAAACCAATCGAGATCGACGCCTGAGGCATCCTCCATGGTGCGAAAGAAATCGGCGGGCGTGGGCCGCTTAAATCGCCATCGCAGGGCATATTCCCTAAAGGCGAAATCAAACAATTCGCGGCCGAGAATGGATTCGCGCAGGATGACAAGCGCGGTCGACGGTTTGGCATAGGCGCTGTTGCCTAGATCGAGTATGCTGTCCGGATGGGTCATGATCGGCACCTGGCCCTCGCCCTTCATATAATCCACCAGATTGCGCGGCTCCCCGCGCTCGGAAGGATAATTTTCTTGCCATTCCTGTTCGGCGAGAAATTGAACAAAGGTATTGAGTCCTTCATCCATCCACGTCCAACGGCGTTCATCCGAGTTGATGATCATGGGAAAATAATTGTGGCCGATTTCGTGGATCACGACGGAAATGAGGTCGTACTTGGTGGTCCCGGAATAGGTGACATTGCCATCGTCGTCTTTTTTGGGTCGGAAACCATTGAAAGAGATGGTCGGGTATTCCATGCCCCTGATCGGACCGTTGACCGATTGGGCAACCGGGTAGGGATAGGGAAAAGTGTGGCGGCTATAGATTTCCAGCGCGTGGATGATTGCGTGGGTCGAATATGTCTGCCAAAGCGGATTGGCTTCTTTAGGATAAAAAGACATCGCCAGGACGCGAGACCCGTCGGTCTGTTCGTAGCCTTGAGCATCCCAAATGAATTTACGTGAGCTGGCGAAGGCAAAATCGCGGACATTTCGAATTCGGAAAATCCAGGTCTTCGACCCAGCAGGCTTCGATGTTTCGTTGGTCTCCGCTTGTTCGGGTGTGACGATCAAAATCGGCGTTTCGGCGGTTTCCGCTTGCTGCAATCGATTGCGCTGGACCGCCGTTAGAACATCCTTCGGGTTTTGCAAGACGCCCGTTCCGGCGACCAGGTGATCATCGGGGACGGTGATTTCCACATCATAATCGCCGAATTCCAGGACGAATTCACCATTGCCAACGAATTCCTTATTATTCCACCCGTCGACATCCGTATAGGCGGCCAATCGCGGGAACCATTGGGCGATGGTATAGATGTAATTGTCGTCATCCTCGAAATATTCGTAGCCGGAGCGCGACTTTTGAACCTTGGCATCGGCGATCTTGAAATTCCAATCAATGGAAAACCGATATTTCTTGTTGGGCCCGAGGGGTTCCGGCAGATCGATGCGCATCATGGTTCCGACAATCGTGCGCGCCATATCGCCACCTGACATGTCCTTAACGCTCGTAATGTTGTGGCCGCCGCCGAAATCGCGCTCGAATTCAAGCCGCGCTTCTCTGTAGCTCAAAGTTTCGTTATCGCGCGGTGTCATCGTTAGATTGGCAATGGAATCCGCATTAAAGCGGTTCTGGTCAAGCTGCACCCAAAGGTAACGCAACGTGTCGGGCGAGTTGTTGGTATAGGTAATTGTCTCTGTGCCGGTGAGCGTTTGAGTCTGGTCGTCAAGAATTGCTTTGATGCGGTAATCGACTTTTTGCTGCCAATAAAGCGGCCCCGGCGCGCCCGCCCCATTGCGGAACATGTTCGGCGTTGGAAGCAAATCGTCGAGTTGTCGGAATTTGTCCTGGAAATTCCTTTGAACTTGCGGATCGGATTGGGCATGACCGGCGCTTGTGGCCAATAAGCAAAAAGTGACGAGTGAAATGATCCCTCTCAGCATGGTGCTCTCGCTATTCTTGTTTTTGAATCGCGGGCACTGTAGCGCCTTGGCCACCGGCCGCAAAGAGTTCCGGCAAAGCTTTTGCCACGGATTATAAACAAAGGGGACCCTAACAGCAGCTGCCGCCTTGGGACGGGCGCTCTTTGCCTTTGTGGGCTGTTACCGTAACCGACCGAAACTCGATGCCCTCGACAACCTGCCAGGGTTCGTCGTCGCGTTTGACAATTTCGACGCCGTAAAAGCCCGCCTGTTCGAAGGCCGCCAGGAATGCGCGCTCTTGATAAGCGCCGGAAATGCATCCTGACCAGAGCTTCGGATCATCACGTAAATGCTGCGGTACTTGCTTGTCCGACACGATATCCGATATGGCGACCCGCCCACTTTTCTTCAAAACACGGTACATTTCGTCAAACAGCGGTGCCTTGTCCGTCGTCCTGACAAGATTGAGAACGCAATTCGACACGATAACGTCGACACTATGGTCGGCGATCAGCGGGCGGGTGCGGCCGATTTCATCGCGATAATGTTCAAGTTCCGCATAGTCCGAGACGTCTTTGACCGGGTGAGATTGAAGCCAGGCTTCGATTTCATCATAGTCGGTCCTCAAGTCTTGAATCTTGCCATATTTAAAATCCACATTGTCCCAACCGATGCGTTGAGCAATGTCTGCCTGGTGCCGCCGTGCCAGCGCCAGCATGGCGGGATTGAAGTCAACGCCGATCACGTGCCCGGTAGGTCCGACGATCTGAGAGGCGATGTAGCAGATTTTGCCGCCGCCGCTGCCTAGATCGAGCACCACATCGCCGTCGCCGATATATTTCGACGGGTCGCCGCAGCCATAATCCTTGTCGATGATTTCTTGGGGCATGACCTCAAGATATTTTTTGTCATAGTCGACGGCACAGCAAAGTGCCGGCTGGACGTCTTCGGAGGCCCGGGCATAGCGCGCCAAAACTTCTTTTTCCGTATTCGTGCGTAGGTCCATCTGGTTCCCCTTTTATGACTCTAAACGCAAGATCCTCAACCGACTAAGCCACTCAAGGTCAAACCCCAATAAAGCAGCCCCGATAAGATCATAGCGGTGGGTAGGGTCAATACCCATGCCGAGGCGATGCCCGATAACAGCCTCCAATTGGCGTTGCGCTCGGCCACGCCGATCCCCATGATCGCGCCAACGGATACATGGGTGGTAGAGACAGGTAGACCATAACTCGATGCCATGATCACGAGCAAACTGGTGATGACATTGGCCAATGTGCCCTGTGCCGGCGACAAGGGGGTAATCTTGTTGGACATGGTGACGGCAACGCGTCGCGACTGCAAAAGGCCGCCCAACGCCATGGCGATCGCGATAAAGAAAATGCTGACACGAAGATCCAGCGCGCCGGCAGCAAGAGCAATGGCGACAATCTTAGGCGTGTCGTTTAGTCCGCGCGCAAAACCCACGGCGCCGGCGCTTAAGAAATGAAGGCAATCGGCTGACCGGCGCATGGTATTAAGCGCCACAGCTATGGCCGTTGCCGCTTCGGTCTTATGTTGCGACTGTTTTGCTTCATTGAGTTCGGATCTGGCCAAGGCCATAGCCGGTCGCTTGGGCGGCGCGCCGAACCAATCATCAAGCGCCGGCATGGTGACAACGCGGCGGACCATGGGATAGAGGCCGGTAATGATCAAGATCGGCAGAATGGGGCCAAGCGCGAGCGGCAACAAAAAGCTCTGTCCTAGTTTGGCAAAATTAAGCTCGCTGCCTGCCGCGATCAATCCGGCGCCCATAATAGCGCCGACCAGGGAATGAGTTGTTGAAATGGGAATGCCGCGCAGCGCCGCCAAGAACACGGTGAGGCCGGCGGCGAGTATCACCGCCAGTGCAAAAGCGGGCGTGCCGATCAGCCATTCCGGGACCAATCCTTTGCCGCTGAAAAGCGTCAGCAATTTCTCGGCGAATGCGGCCGCCGCAAGGGAACCGGCAAATGTGCTGACGGTGGCCCAGGCCAGGGCGGTTCGAAACGACGCAACGCCGCTGCCCCACAATGTGGCGACGCCCTTGAAATTATCGTTGGCGCCATTGGCGTAGGCCAAGAAAAGCGCTGCGCCGAATATGATCATGATTCCCGTCAAATATCATCGCCCTGACAAGGTCGCTCACGGATTGTCCCGCAACAGGGACTGTATCGGATTCATCGGCGAAGGGCCAAACAAGCGGAGTCAACATTGCGTGAGCAGGCCCCGCGCCGGCCTTCGCCGGGGCACGCTTTTCCTGAATGCGCTCTAGAAAATTCAGATCGAATTTTTTTGCAAGAGCGTTCCGGACGGGCCCCTGTCCGACCGCAAATTGTCTGGGTGGCAGATCTGGATGTGCCAAGCGTTTCCCAACTCTTGTGGCATAGACCCGTACGAAGCAGAAGAATAAAGCCGCCGCCGAGTTTTTTGCATATTTCGTATATAATGATAGATAGTCAGACAGACCTTTGAAATTGGGGATCATCATGTCTAGAGCCTACATTTCGCTAATGTTATCCGTATTGATGGCTGCTACCTTGCCGAGCACTTCATTCTCTCATGGCCCTGTGGACCGAGAATCTGAAGCGCAAGCAAGTCAAGGCCGCCTTTTCGCGGCCGATGCGGCGACGGGGGAAGTCATCGTCATTGATCTGCTGGATGGTGACACAATAGTTCGCCTGACCACACCACCCTACGTCATGCAGCTCGGGCTGAGCAGCGACGGGCAGTATCTATTCGCCATGCGAGGCCGTAGCACTGATCGCGACTGGGTGACGATAATTCATACCGGTTTCGATGTGACCAGCGATAAGGTCCGGCCCCCCTATGTGGCCCGAACATTCCTGGGGTTTGACCCGGGTGGCGTGAGCAATGGCCGCTTGGCAACAGTGGGCGGCAAGGATGCCATTTTCATGGAGGACACGGGCGAAATCATCGTTTTCGAGAGTAACGGTTTCAGCGGGTTCGATGAAGTGAAGGTGCGCAAGTATGAGCTCGCTGGGCCCACCCATTACCACTATCTTGAGGCCGGCGATAACCTCTACATCGGCCATCTCGAGCAGGGTTTCGTTCAAGTGTTGAACCGGGAGAGTGGTGCCGAGGTTGCCCGGATTTCCGGTTGCACCCGGTTGCACGGTAAGGCGCTCGATGAGCCCACGGGCCGGCTTTTTTTCCCTTGTCAATCAGACGTTCTAGTAATTGGCACACAAGGGGAAGAGGCCAATCGGGAGGTAGCGCGCATTAGCTATCCTGACCGTCAACGGGTGGCAAGTTTTCTAAAGGGAAAAGATCGAGTCTTTTGGGGCTATACCGAAGGGATACTCCCCATGCTCTACCGGCTTGATGCTGCACGCGAACCCTATACCTTTGATATTCTTCCGATTGAAGCCTCTATTCGGCAAAACATTACCGAGGATGGCAGCCTGCTCCTGGTACTGACAAAGACGGGTGTTCTGGAGATTAGAGACGGTGGCAGCGGTGAACTCATTCG
>SMVB01012012.1_pt1 | contig 26446 bp, 22 predicted proteins | sample 2456461 | NCBI WGS metagenome assembly SMVB01 (sample SAMN11095934, study PRJNA526329) | marine sediment metagenome | biome: Marine sediment; feature: Surficial sediment; material: Deep marine sediment; isolation source: Hadal surficial sediment | place: Pacific Ocean | collected 2014-05 | depth...
CGCCGCGACAACCATCAGGATATTTGCCGCGAGCGCAGCTACCAGGGCAGCGAAATCGATATTTCGATAGCCGGGCAGGACCATCCGAACCGGCTTCAGCAGGACGTCGGTGGCCTTCACGATGCCTTGGGAGATAGGGTTGTAGAAATCCACTCGACAGGCTTGGAGTAGAAATCGCACGACAAACAAGAAGGCCGCGAGCTGAAGGCAGAAACTGACCACATAGTATAGAACGTCGTTCATGAGCGTTTCGGATTCCTTTCGTTACCGAATCGGTTTTTTCCAAATTCAGAGGCAAGCTCGCGGGCGCGTTCGGCGGCCCCGGCCAGAGCGGCGTTGATGATACCCCGGGAATCCGCGGCTTCCAGTATCGATAGCGCACGCTCGGTGGTGCCACCGGGCGAGGTAACGTCGGCGCGCAGCCGAGCGGGCTCGGCGTTGTCCTCCCGAGCCATGAGGGCGGCCCCGTAGGCGGTTTCGATCGTCAGCGTTTTTGCGGTTTGCGCATCCAGGCCCAACGCTCGTCCTGCCTCGACCATGGCCTCCATCAGGTAGAAAAAATACGCAGGCCCGCTGCCGGATACCGCGGTGACCGCATCGAGCAAAGCCTCGGATTTTACCCACAGCGTCTTGCCGACTGCGGCCAGCACCGCCTCGGCGAGGGTCCGCTGTTCGCTGCTCGTCTGCTCGTTGGCGAACAGCGCAGTGATGCCGGCGCCGAGCAATGCCGGGGTGTTGGGCATGCAGCGCACGATGGCCTGTTCCGCATCGGTCCAGGACTGCAGGCTGGCAATTGGCACGCCGGCGGCGATGGAAACGATTAGCTGGTCCGTTGCCAGTGTCGTCAGCTCATTGAGCATCGCACGCAATACCTGTGGTTTCACCGCCAGCACGATCAGGCCAGCGCCACGAACAGCTTCGTCATTCGCCGGGCAGGTAACGACACCCAGCGCTTTTAGTTTGTCCAACTGGACTGCTACAGGGTCGCTGGCGCGAATGTGTGCCGGGCTTCGGCCGCTGTTGATGAGACCGGTGATCAAGCTGTAAGCCATGTTGCCGGCGCCGATAAACGCGATGTGTTTGCTCAAAAAGGCTCACTCCTCGATACGTTCGTCTGCACTGGCGGTTGCTCGGGGACCGAAGATGTCTGTGCCGATCCTGACGTGGGTCGCTCCAGCCATTATGGCCTGGGCGTAGTCTTTGCTCATCCCCATAGACAGGGTGTCCCACGGTCCTTTCCCACGACCCGCGAGATCGATAAACAACGCCGCCAGACGCTGATAACTGGGTAGGGGGTCGCCACACGACTCTAGGATCGTCATGAGCCCGCGTACGCGCAGGTTAGGTAGCCCCGCCACCTCATCCAACAGAGTCGCAGCATCCTCGGGCAGGACTCCAGCCTTGGCTGGATCCTGATCAATGTTCACCTGCAGGCAGACGTCTAGAATCTTGCCTTGTGGACATTGTTCGCTGAGTCGACGCGCGATCTTGCCGCGGTCCACGGTGTGCACCCAATGGAAATATTCGGCAATGGGCCGTGTCTTGTTGGATTGGATCGCGCCGATGAAATGCCAGGTCAATGGCAGATGGGCCAGGGCCTGAATTTTGCCGACGGCCTCCTGAAGGTAATTTTCCCCGAAGTCTGTCAAGCCTACTGCGTATGCTGCCTCGATAGCCGCCCCAGGCTTGTTTTTTGACACGGCCACCAGATGGATGTCCGTGGGATCTCGTCCTGCGGCGTGAGCCGCCGCATTCACGGAAGCTTTCGTGGCTGCTATATTTTCGGAGATGGAGTGCAATTTCATAGTGCCAACAGCGTCGCAGAAATCGCACGCGTCCTGCTGAGGATCGTCCGAGTCATGGTTAATCAATACGCTAGATAATACTATACGGCTCGGATCTGTATGGACCTCTAATCTCCTCGATGAAGGCCCTCGATGAAGACCTTCGATGAAGGCCTTCGATGAAGGCCCTCGATGAGGCCTCGTCGAGGCCTCGACGAGGCCGCGCCGGAGGACCGGGCGAGTGGACAAGGATCGCTAATGGACATTACGGAACTCCTAGCATTCAGCGCCAAGCAAGGCGCTTCAGACCTGCATCTGTCGGCGGGTTTGCCGCCTATGATTCGCGTCGACGGGGACGTCAGACGAATCAATCTGCCCCCGCTCGAGCACCAGGAAGTGCATTCCTTGATTTACGAGATCATGAACGACAAGCAGCGCAAGGACTTCGAGGAATTCCTGGAAACCGACTTCTCGTTCGAGGTGCCGGGCGTTGCGCGGTTTCGGGTCAATGCGTTTAATCAGAACCGCGGTGCAGGCGCGGTGTTCCGGACGATCCCGTCGAAGGTACTCACGATGGAGGACCTGGATATGGGCCAGGTTTTCAAAGATATCTCCATGGTGCCCAGAGGCCTGGTACTGGTGACCGGCCCTACCGGTTCGGGCAAGAGCACAACGTTGGCGGCGATGATCGACTTCATCAACGACAATCGCTACGACCACATCCTGACGATTGAGGATCCCATCGAATTCGTTCACGAGAGCAAGAAGTGTCTCATCAACCAGCGCGAAGTTCACCGCCACACCCACGGCTTCAATGAGGCCCTGCGCTCGGCTTTACGCGAAGACCCCGACATCATTCTGGTGGGTGAGATGCGGGATCTCGAGACCATCCGTCTAGCACTTACGGCCGCCGAGACCGGTCACCTGGTGTTCGGTACGCTGCACACCACTTCGGCAGCGAAAACCATCGACCGTATCATCGACGTGTTTCCCGCCGCCGACAAGGCCATGACCCGTTCGATGTTGTCTGAGTCATTGCAATCGGTAATCTCACAGACTCTGTTGAAGCGGGCCAGCGGTGGCCGCGTGGCTGCACACGAAATCATGATTGGCACGCCGGCTATTCGCAACCTGATACGCGAGGACAAGGTTGCGCAGATGTATTCGGCCATTCAGACGGGGAGCGCCACCGGCTCGCAGACCCTAGACCAGTGTTTGCAGGAGTTGGTGGCAAAACGCGTCATCACGCGCGAAATAGCTCGTGAAAAGGCCAAGATACCGGACAATTTCTAGGGCGCTCGAGAGGTCAGCATGGAATTCGACAAGTTGTTGAAACTGGTGGTAGAGAAAGGCGCCTCGGATCTCTTCATCACGGCCGGTAAGCCTCCGATGCTCAAGATCAACGGCAAGCTCTTCGCCGCCGGCAAATCTAACTTGTCACCCGAACAGTCCCGCGACACCGTCCTTGGGGTCATGAACAAAGATCAACAGGAGTTCTTCCTAAAGAATCAAGAGTGCAACTTCGCGATCAACACCCGCGGCCTGGGCCGGTTCCGCGTCAGCGCGTTTCAACAGCGCAATCTCACTGGCATGGTGTTGCGTCGCATCGAGGTGAACATTCCCCTGGTATCCGACTTGGGCCTGCCGCCGATCATCGAAGATCTGGCCATGACTCGCCGCGGCTTGATCATCTTCGTGGGCGCCACGGGGACTGGTAAATCTACTTCTCTGGCCTCGATGATTGGTCATCGCAACGAACATTCCTCAGGGCATATCATCAGCATCGAAGATCCCATCGAATTCGTTCATCAGCACAAAGGTTGCATCATCACCCAGCGCGAGGTCGGGGTGGATACCGAGAGCTTCGAAGTGGCTCTCAAGAACACACTGCGCCAAGCTCCCGACGTCATCATGATTGGTGAGGTGCGCACACGCGAGACCATGGAGCATGCGGTGACGTTTGCCGAAACCGGACATCTGTGCCTGTGTACGCTTCACGCGAACAACGCCAATCAGGCGCTCGACCGCATCATTCACTTTTTCCCGAGCGACCGCCATACCCAGATATGGATGGACTTGTCATTGAACCTTAAGGCGATAGTCGCTCAACAACTCGTACCCACGATCGATGGCCAGGGCCGCCGAGCGGCTGTGGAGATCCTGATCAACACGCCGCTGGTCTCGGATCACATCCGCAAGGGTGAAGTTCATTTGCTTAAAGAACTCATGACCAAGTCGTCCGAGCAAGGCATGCAGACCTTCGACCAGGCGTTGTTCAAGCTCTACAGCAGTGGCGAGATAAGTTACGAAGCAGCGCTCGCCCACGCAGACTCGCCAAACGATCTGCGACTCATGATCAAACTTGGATCGGACGCCGAAGACGCTCCCATGGAGAACGTCGAGGGCCTGAGTCTGGAAGCAGACGAAATCGCCCTCAATTTCCGCCGCTAAGGGCGCGAACGCCGCGCGATCAGTCGGGTGCAGAACCCGAAGCCAACCACGTCTGAGCAATTAACACAGCCGCCACCTCATGAGCGCGCTCGTCATGAGCGCGCTCGGCCGCGACCTGCCGTGCCGCGATGGTCGTTAGGCGTTCATCGACCATCTCGACGCGGGACCTGAAGCGACCCGCGAGTTTGCTAGCGAAAACGCGGGCCAACGCAGACATCTCACTTTCGCTGTCATCCATGTTCAACGGCAGGCCCACCAGCAATGTTGTTGGTTTCCACTCTTCGATTAGCGCGCCCACTTCCAACCAGTTTGGGGTACCGTCGGTAGCTTTCAGAGTGGCGAGCGGCGACGCGGTTCGTGTAACAGGTTGGCCAACGGCTACGCCGATGTTGCGCAAGCCGAAATCGAATGCGAGCACATGTCCGTCGCGCACGCGTTGACGGTCAGGCGTGGCCCGCTTGCGCAGACATGAGGCGAAAATCTATGCCCAGGGAAGCTGCAGCCCCATTGACGCGTTGCTCAAATGGCGTATTGAAGAGAATTTCAATATCCCCGGGGCAGGTGAGCCAGGCGTTGTCCTTGAGTTCTGCTTCGAGCTGGCCTTCGCCCCACCCCGCGTATCCCAACGTAACCAGATAGTCGGCCGGTCCATTGCCCGCCGCAATTGCTTCAAGGACCTCGCGCGCGGTGCTGAGCATCACACCACAACCCAGCGCCAAAGACTTGGAGAAAATCTGATCATCAGTGTGGAGAACAAAACCTCGTTGCGAGGCGACGGGCCCGCCCTCCATCACCGGTACGTCTAGGGGCACGCCGCCAGCGTCGATGCCCAGTTGAGAAAGCAACTCCGCCAGCGCGACATCGGTGGGACGGTTGATCATCAGCCCCATGGCGCCGTCTGAGTTATGTTCGCACACGTACGTGACGGTGTTGCCGAAATAGGTGCCGGCCTGATTTGGCATGGCCAGCAGAAACTGGTTTTTAAGGCTGACCTCAGCTGTCAAGACGGGCTCCTGAGCGAGAAAACTTCCACGTGCGAATGATCTCCAACTGATCGTAGCGCTTGCGCATTTCCACCGGGAAGTCCTGATAGGGCGCGGCCAGGCGAACGATCCTCAACGCGGCGTTGTCCAGAGATTTGTGTCCCGACGATTCCAGAATGCGAACCTCGCGTAACGTACCATCGTAGCGTAGCACGACGAGCATTCGAAGATCTCCGTAGACCTTGCTGTCTGGGTAGTTGGCGTTGCCGATGCGCTCGACCTTACGGCGCCACATGTTCAGGTAAGCGGCCTCGTCCGCTGACTTGGTCGACACGCTGGTCAGGCGTTTCACGCGTGGTCGTTTCGCTTGCGCTTGTTGCTCGAACGCGATCCGGGCTTCCAGGCTGGCGATCTCCTTTGCGAGATCGTCCAGCGTGATGTTGTTTACGAATACGGGGTTGACAAGTTCTTTAATGAGGATCTCGTCTTCGCTGGTGGTCTGCTCTTCCGCGCTCGTGAGGGTAGTCAGTAGGTCACGCTTGTCGAGCAGTGTTTCCTCGATCGCCGGCAGGGGGTCCGAGACGACCTGCTGATATTCGTTGCTGAAGAAGTCGGCTTCCTGATCAGTTGTTGTTTCGAGGATTTCCTGCTCGGTGCCGCTGCCGAGTTGGTTCGCTTGAGCGATGAAATCCGCGTGCTCGGGTGCTTCGAGATCGCTGTGCTGCGCCAGAGTAACGTCGATGATTGGGCTGGGTTTGATGCCGGGGCCGGCGGTGAAGCCTACGCCGAGAATGATCGCCGCGTGGAACGATAACGCGAGAAACAGGGTAAAGCTCAATCGATCTCTTGGCGTGATGGTCAATGCGGTCATGAACTAAGCACCAGGCGCTCTATACCTGCGCTTCCAGTTTGGCGGCGATCGTATCCATGAGCTTACCGCCGATATCAAGGGAAAACTGTGCATCCAGTTCCCGAATACAAGTCGGGCAGGTGACGTTGATCTCCGTGAGATAGTCGCCAATCACGTCCATTCCTACGAAGGTCAGCCCGCGGCGTTTCAGCTCCGGCCCGACCTGGGCAGCAATCCACCGGTCTCTTTCGGTCAGCTCGCGTCCTTCTCCGGTTCCGCCCGCAGCGAGATTGGCTCGAGCTTCCCCGGCCATAGGTATGCGCGCGAGTGAATAAGGCAACGGCTCGCCGTCAATCAGCAGGATTCGTTTGTCGCCGTCGGCAATCTCGGGAATGAACTTCTGCCCCATAACTTGCGCGGTGCCGCCGTTCGTGAGCGTCTCGATGATCACGCCAAGGTTCTGATCGCCCTCCATGATGCGAAACACCGACTGCCCGCCCATGCCGTCAAGGGGTTTGAACACGACGTTCTTGTGGGTGCGCTGAAACTCACGCAGCACGTCCACGGAGCGGCTGACTACCAGCGGCGGGCAGCACGCCGCGAAGGCCGTTGCGAAGAATTTCTCGTTGCAATCACGCAGTCCCTGGGGTTTGTTGACGACGGTTACGCCGTGGGCTTCGGCGCGCTCCAGGAAGTAGGTGGAGTAGATGTACTCCATGTCGAATGGCGGGTCCTTGCGCATCATGATGATGTCGAGCTCGCCGAGGTGCGTGAGCTTCGCCGGCCCGAGCTCATACCAGTCTGTGCCCGCATCCTCCACGCGCAAGCTGTCGGCAAAGGGGGCTTTGAGCCGCAGCGATCGCAGCAGCCCATGTGGCTCAAACTCATGCAACACGAGGTCGCCTTGTTCCAGGTAGCTTACTTGCCAACCGCGCTGTTGAGCTGCGCGGATCATGGCAAGAGTGCTATCTTTCTTCAGCGCCAGCCCCGCCAGAGGATCCATTAGGAATGCGATCTTCAAACTCATGGTTGTCCTGTTGATTTTGCCGTGGGTGACTCGATTTCGCTACGGTTTGATGCCCAAGTGACAAAAGTACCGAGATGGGTACTGTGCAGCAACCAAAATGAGACGGAATTCCCTTTCTTATCTGGTGCTTATGGATCATTTCCGCACAAACATGGTACAACCAGTGCGAGAAATAGGTACTTGAGCGATGGGCAAGGAGAATGGTCAATTCTCAGGTATGAAACGTGCTCGAGCACCGCGGCTTGTGAGTTGGAACCTCGTGGGGCCAACTTTCGATTCTCCTCGAGACGCCATGCACAATGGACGGTAAGAACGACGATTGAGTCGGGAGCTAAAAGGACCAGGTTAATGGACGAGGAATTTCGAGGCGTTAGGGTTTTGGTGATCGACGATAGTAAAACCATTCGTCGCAGCGCCGAGAATCTGCTGAGAAAGGAAGGTTGTGACGTGATAACCGCAATCGACGGATTCGACGCGCTTGCCAAGATCGCCGACTGCCGACCCGAAATCATTTTTGTCGACATCATGATGCCGCGTCTGGACGGCTATCAGACCTGCGCCCTGATCAAGAACAACAGCGAATTCAAGGCGACGCCGGTAGTTATGCTTTCAAGCAAAGATGGTCTTTTCGACAAGGCCAAGGGCCGGATCGTGGGGTCTGATCGCTACATCACCAAGCCGTTCAGCAAGGAAGAGCTGCTTGTCACTATTCGGACTCTGGTCCATTAGGACCAAATAGGACGCGCAGAAGATGGCACGTATTCTTGTAGTTGATGACTCACCCACTGAGACTCATCAGTTCGTAAACGCCCTAGCGCGACACGGGCACCAGGTGCTCACGGCCGCCTGCGGCAGCGACGGGATAGCCCTCGCCAACGAAGAGCAGCCCGACGTCATTCTCATGGACGTGGTCATGCCCGGGATCAACGGTTTCCAGGCTACCCGCCAGCTGACCAGGAGTGACGACACGTGCCACATTCCGGTGATCATCATTTCGTCCAAGTCTCAGGACGCCGATCGGATCTGGGGTGAACGCCAGGGAGCCTGCGGCTACCTGATTAAACCCGTGGACGATCGGACCCTGATCGATACTGTCAACAACGTTCTCAGGCAGTAATCGTGGTGATGCACAGCCAGGCGCTCAACATCTTAAGCGAGATCAGGGCCGCCACATTCGCAAATGCTGCTCCCTTACCGCTGCGCGAAAGCGTGCACCCGGAATGGCAGGGGCTTGGCTTCCAGATCGGTGGGTTAAGACTGGTCTCGCCGATGGGCGAAATCAGTGAGATTCTCAAGGTGCCCAAGCTCTCGGCGCTCCCTGGTGTCAAGCCGTGGCTGTTGGGCATTGCCAATGTGCGCGGGCGGCTTATCCCGGTCATCGACCTGCACAATTATCTGGATATGGCGCCCACCCTACCGATGGTGCGGTGGCGGATTCTGGTGGTTGAAGATGAAGAACTGATTGCTGGATTTCTCGTCGAGCAATCGCTGGGAATCCAGCATTTTCTGGAGGATAGTTTTGAGGAAACCACCGCGGATGGAGTTGCGGCGTTGCAGCCGTATTTGCGTGGTGCGTTTCGCCATGGAGGGCGCGTGTTCTACCAAGCGCACTTGAAATCGATATTGAGGGACGACAAGTTCTTCAGTGTTGCAGAAAAAATACATTAATCGGGTTGTAAGGATATGAAGTCAGGAAAGTTGTCTCCGTTGCTAATGGCTTTGATATTTCTGTTGGCAGGTGCCCTGGGTGGAATGGCGTACGTGACCCTCACCGGTGAAACCTCAGTCATCAACAACACCAGTCTGTTGTTTGCCGTCGCGGGTATCGTGTTGATCGCCATCATCTCGATGGTGTTGATCGGTCAGACACGTCGGCAACTCGCCGAACAGGCATCACAAAACGATCGTAACCAGGCTGCCATCCTGCAGCTGCTTGACGAAATCGCGGATCTCGCCGAAGGTGATCTCAGCATCCACGCGTCGGTAACAGAGAACTTCACGGGTGCCATCGCCGACTCCATCAACTTTGCAATCGATCAGATGCGCGGGTTGGTATCGAACATCAACAACCTATCCAGACAGGTGGCCAAAGCGGCTAGCGAAACCCAGGGAACCGCCGGTAATCTGGCGAAGGCTGCCGAGAACCAGGCCAAGGAGATCGGCGCAGCGTCACAGGCGATCAACGAAATGGCGGTATCCATCGACCAGGTGTCGTCCAACGCGGCTGAGTCTGCAGCGGTGGCCGAACGTGCGGTAGAAATCGCCAACAAGGGCGCCGACGTTGTCCAGGACACCATCCAGGGTATGGACATCATTCGCGGGCAGATTCAAGAGACATCCAAGCGGATCAAACGGCTTGGTGAGTCGAGCCAGGAGATTGGAGATATCGTTTCTCTGATCAACGATATTGCCGATCAAACCAACATCCTTTCGCTGAACGCTGCCATTCAGGCATCGATGGCCGGGGACGCGGGACGTGGCTTCGCGGTGGTGGCAGACGAAGTTCAACGTCTGGCTGAGCGCTCCAGTGCGGCAACCAAGCAGATTGCGGCGTTGGTGAAGACGATTCAGACAGACACCAACGAAGCGGTAATCTCTATGGAGCAGACCACCTCTGAGGTGGTTGGAGGTGCGAAGCGAGCTCAGGATGCCGGCGTTGCGCTTGAAGAAATCGAAAGCGTATCCACGTCGCTCGCCGAGCTGATTCAGAACATTAGTAATGCAGCCAGGCAACAGGCCGCGTCGGCTGGACACGTTTCCAACACGATGAACGTCATTCAGGAGATTACCGCGCAAACCGTCAACAGCACAGAGCAGACCGCAGCTTCTATTGGAAATCTAGCTTCCATGGCGAATGAGATGCGCGAATCCGTGCAAGGTTTCAAACTGCCCGAACAAAATTGAGCCAACGTTAAGACCCCTTATGGCGAAAGGCCGAGAACATTTTGCGCTGGATTGGATCAAGAGCGAGCTGCTCGAGACGCTGAACGGATCCCGCGAGGCACTCGAGGCGTACGCCGAGTCCGACCGCGACGAGACCCGCATGCGAACATGCCTGACCTGTCTGCATCAGGTGCACGGCACGTTGGTCATGTTGGAGCTCGCTGGAGCAACCTTGCTCGCGGATCACCTGGAACGTCTGGCACAGCAATTGTTGAACGGCCTCATCGATGACGAGCAGGGCGCCGGCCAGAGCCTGATGCAGGGCATTCTCGAGCTGCCTGGATATCTCGACGAGATCCAACGCGGTTTACCCGATAGCACCGAACCGATGATGCCGCTCGTGAACGAAATTCGCCGGCGGCTGGGCGAGCCGCCGCTGGAAATCAGCGCCGCTGTGACCGAGCTTGGGGTAGCCAGCGAGGCGGCCCTCGAGCGATTTGAAGGTATCGATGGCAGCGACAAGGCAAAGAAGATTCGCGCTGCATATCAACAGGTACTGCTTTCGATTCTCAAGGGCGAGGATCGCGCCCGGGCGGTGCAAACCTTGAAGAAAGTCGCGCAGGGCTTGTGCCGGGTCTGCCAGGGCTCTCCGCATGAGATGCAATGGCGCGCCTTCGGAGAGTTCGTAGCGAGCCTCGGCACGGCCGACGGCCCGTTGGATGGCGACGCGGTCAAGCTGCTGCGGCGCGTGGACTCTGAGATTCGTGAGCTCGTCCAGCAAGGTGTTGGCGCGCTCAAAAATCCGGTGTCCGTGGACCTGGTGAAAAAGCTTCTCGAAGCCTGCCAGCAGCGCGGGTATAAGAGCGATATCCTCTCTGATTTGCGCGACACGCTTACTCGTACGGGTCATAGCGATGGGCTGGCCATCTCGGGGCGCGAGGCGCTGGCCAGTGCAGCGGCCGCTTTGCGCGAAGAGCTTGCGTTGGTCAAGGATCAGCTGGATCTCTACGCCCGTTCCCACGGCAAGTCTAGTGGCGCCCGCGGCGATTCCAGTACTGATCTGGCGGCGCTGATCGCTCCGTTGAAGCAGATCGGAAGTACGCTTTCGCTGTTGGGCTTCGCAAGCTCGAAAAGCATCATCGCCGACCAGATTGACACCATCAATTCGGTGGTCGAGGCCGGAGTGGTCGAGCCGCAGATGCTGTTCAGGATCGCCAGTGCCCTGGTTCAGGTCGATGAGAACCTGGCCAGCTTCACCGAGGGAAAGGCCGAGGTCGAAAAGATCACCAGCGATGCTCAGAAGGCGGTGGCCGTCGAAGCCCGTGCGGGCCTCGAGCACGTCAAGCAGGCCATTGTCGACTACATCTCTTCGCAGTGGGATACGCGCCATCTCGATGGCGCACCAGAGCAGATCGCCGGGATCTGTGGCGCGCTGGACATGATTCCACTGCCGCGCGCGGCACGACTGCTGAGCAGTTGCAGCGCCTACGTTCGCGAGGAACTGATCGGCGGCGACACCCCCACCTGGGAGCAACTGGATCTGCTGGCCGACGCGATCAGTGGTGTGGACTACTACCTCGAACGCCTAGCCGAGGAAACGAGCGGTGGCAGCGAAGACATACTGCATCTCGTCCAGCGCAGTCTGGCCAGCCTCGGCTACGCTGACGCGAGAGACGAGTCCATCGAATCCCCCGCCCCCGAGCAATCGGCTCGCGCTGAAAGCGAAACCGCCGCCGACGCGCCAGCGCCGGCGGTTCCGGATCAAGAGCCCTCAGCGGGACAAGAGCCTGAGGCCGCCGAGGAACCCGACGCGCTCGAGGAGATCGGCCTCGAAGAAGAACCCAAGCTCGAGATGGATACGGACACCGGCTTTGATCTGTCTGACGACATGTTCAATGAGTTGGATGTCGATAGTGCCAGCACTCCAACGGAGACCGAAGAAACAACCTCAGATGCAATAGAATCGGATGTCGAGCCCCAGCAACATGACGCACAGCAACTGGCCGAGCCTGCAAATGAAGTCGCCGACACGTTCGCAGATAGCTCGGTTGTAGACATTGGCATTCAAACGGGGCCGACGCCAAGCATCGCTGCGAAAGCCAACACGCTGGTTGACGTGTTTGAAAGCGACGACGAGATCATCGAGATCTTTGTCGAGGAAGTCGCGGAGGTCCTGGAAAATGTTGTGGAATGGCTGCCGCGGTGGCGTGAAGAGCCGACCCACGAAGAGGCACTATCGGAAGTGCGTCGGGCGTTCCACACGCTCAAAGGCAGCGGGCGAATTGTGGGCGCCAATATCATTGGTGAACTCGCTTGGTCGGTGGAGAACATGCTCAACCGAATCATCGATGCCACCCTAGAGCCCACTGCGGCCTTCGCGCTGGTGGTAGAAGAAGCGGTCGCATTGATCCCGTACCTGCGAGATGCTTTTGAGACGCAGCAGGCCCCGGACATGGACGGCGTAGCCCGGATCATGGAACGTGCAGATGTGTTGGCGTCCGGCGGCGAACTCGACGACGGAGCGGCCCCGTTGGCAGGACAAGCGCCTGCAGAGTCGGGCAAAGCGCCTGCGGCAGATGCAGAACCCGATCCTCTGGACCTCTTCGTAGCCGAAACCGACGGACACCTCGCGGTGCTGGCGGGGGGTGCGCACGACGGCTACTTCACCTTCGACGACGAGCGCATGCGCGCCCTGCACACCATAGCGGGTAGCGCGGCAATGGCGGGTATCGGAGCCATCGACGATCTGGCGCGGCCAAGCTACGAACTTGCGCTGGCACTGCGCGGCCATGAAGATACCACGCGCCTCGACGGTGAAGCGGCTGCATTTTTCCAGCAGGTGCTGGAGGCATTCAGCGAAATCGTGGATGCCCTGCGCGAGCGACGCCAACCCGAAGAGCCCCTTCAGCTGATCGCGGAAGTCGATCGGCTGCTGGTGGCCACCCAGAGCCAGGAGGAAGCAGGGGGAGAAGCGCTCATGGCGCTTCCGGCGCTCTCGGTGGTCATGGATGCCCCAGATTTTCTTACCCACTGGCGCGACGGCGCAATGGATCTTGAATTCGTCGAAAAGCTTTTCGAAGCACTCGGCGAGATCGCAAGCGTTGCCCGACAGACGAGCCGACCGCAGATTGAGGAGCTGGCCGTGGCTCTGCGCAGCACCCATGAATTTTTGGAGCACGAATCGCTCACCGATGAAAGCTACGACGTGCTGGCGCTGAGTCAGGAACGATTGCTGGAGCAGTTCGATGCCCTCGCCTCCGGTCAGACCCCGGCACGGGCAACCGCGCAGATCACCGCGCTACACCAGTTGACCCTGCCCGAACAAGCGCCTGCCGCGTCCGAACAAGAACCTGCGGAGTCAGAAAGAGAGCCTGCATTCGAACAGGAATTGCCCGCGGTCGAGGCGCCGGTGGAAGAGATCGAGGCCGCGGTTGCTGACTCGGATGCCGATGACAACGTAATCGATTTTCCCGATTCGATACCGGTGCTCGAGCCTGCCTCAGCAGACACGGATGCAGCCACCAGCCTTGGTGGTCTGGCCGACGATTTACCGCAGGAGCTGGCCGCCGAAGCCCGAAACGACCCGCCCGCGCCGATACCCGAGGCTGTCTCGGGCGAACCGACCGAGTCCCTGGTACCCGACGACATCGATGAGGAGATCATCGACATCTTCTTTGAGGAGGCCGATGAGCTCCTCGAAAACATGGATCAGAGCGCGCATGACTGGGCCAAGGAGCCGGTCAATCGCCTGCACCTCGAGAATTTGCTGCGCGGCCTCCACACGCTCAAGGGCGGTGCGAGGCTGTCGGGGTTCACGATACTTGGCGACCGTACCCATCAGCTCGAGTCATTCCTGGTCGATGTTCAACGCGATAGCGCCGCCGTTGGGGCAGATTTCTTTGCCAATCTGAGCGCACGATACGATGACCTGGCGATGCTGGTCGCGCAAATACGCGAGGCTGTAGCAGTGAGGATGGGTACCCTCGTTGCTCAACCCCCACTCGAGAGCAAGCAAGGCTCCGCGGCAAAAGACGGCTCTGCTGGCGAGGCGTCAGCCGAGCAGGTGCCTGACGAGGCGTCAGCCGAGCGGGTGCCCGACGAGGCGCCCGCGGCGCCGCGGGGCGTTGCTGAATTGGCCGATGAGCCTGCCGAAGAAGGCCCGGATTTCGCGGGAGCCCAACAAGCCGTTAAAGCTGATCGCGGCAAGGAGATGGTGAGGGTCGGTGCGGGATTGTTGGAAAAACTGGTGAACCTGGCAGGCGAGAGCAGCATCGTGCGTGCCCGCATAGAGCAAGGTATGAGCGACTTCACGGGCGCCCTGGATGAGATGGAAACCACCATCGAGCGTGTGCGTGAGCAACTCAGGCGCCTCGAAATGGAAACTGAAGCGCAGATTCTGTTTCGCAAGGACAGTCCCGATGGTCCGAGCTACGATGACTTCGATCCGTTGGAAATGGACCGCTACTCACAGCTGCAGCAGTTGTCACGAGGCCTGTCCGAGTCGGCGTCTGATATGTTGGATCTGAAGGACACGCTGCTGTTCAAAGCGCGCGAGTCTGAAACCTTGTTGTTGCAGCAGGCTCGAATCAATACCGAGTTGCAGGAAGGTTTAATGCGCACTCGCATGGTTCCATTTAGCAGCTTGTTACCGAGGCTGCGGAGAATTGTGCGCCAGGTATCCCGTGAACTGAAGAAAGAGGTGGAGTTTCACGCCCACAATGTAGAAGGCGAACTCGATCGCAATTTGCTCGAACGAATGATTTCTCCGTTGGAGCACATGTTGAGAAACGCTGTTGATCACGGCATCGAAAGCGCCGAGCTTCGCAGCAGCTACGGCAAGCCCAAGATTGGCCGTATCGATCTGCAATTATCCCGTGAGGGTGGCGACGTGGTCATCGAGATCAGCGACGATGGCGCTGGAATCGATGTCGAATCGGTGCGAGCAAAAGCGGTGGAACGTGGGCTGATTGTCGAGGGCGCCACGCTGCAGGATGAGGAAATCAACCAGTTTGTGCTCGAGCCGGGTTTCACCACCGCGAAAACGATTACGCAAATCTCCGGGCGTGGCGTCGGCATGGATGTGGTGCATAGCGAGGTCAAGCAACTCGGCGGCAGCATTAACATCGTATCCCGGCCTGGCAAGGGTACCCGGTTCATCGTGCGGGTCCCGTTCACCGTATCGGTGAACCGCGCGCTCATGGTTTTGGTGGGTGACGATCTCTACGCGATACCGTTGAACACCATCGAGGGCATCGTACTGCTGAGCACCGAAGAGCTGGAGAAGCTCTACGCGCCCGAAAGCAACACCTTCGAATATGCCGGAATTCCCTACCAGGTTCGCTATCTCGGCCATTACCTGGGTCGTGAGTTTAGAAGCTCGGGCCTGCAGGGGTCGGTGCCGGTCGTATTGGTACGTTCGGGAGATCATTACGTTGCGGTGCATGTAGACGCTGTCCAGGGTAGCCGCGAAATCGTGGTGAAGAGCCTGGGTCCCCAATTTGCTGGCGTCGGTGGCATCTCTGGTGCGACCATTCTCGGTGACGGCAGCGTCGTCGTAATTCTCGATCTGCTTGCCCTGATCCGCGCGCAAAGCAGCGACGGGCTACTTACGAGCAAGCGCCCGATAGCGGGTGCCGACCGCAAATGTGTGATGGTAGTAGACGATTCCGTGACGGTGAGGAAAGTGACCTCACGACTGCTGGAGCGCCAGGGAATAGAGGTCATCGTGGCCAAGGACGGTATTGAAGCGATCGCCATGCTTCAGGAAAAGCGTCCGGATGTGATGCTCCTCGATATAGAGATGCCACGCATGGACGGTTTCGAGGTCGCACGCCAGGTGCGGCGCGACGACCGGCTACACGACCTCCCCATTATCATGATCAGCTCACGCACGGGGGAGAAACATCAGGAACATGCCGCAAAACTCGGCGTGAAAAACTTCCTGGGCAAACCGTTCCAGGAGAACGAGTTGCTCGCGATTATCGATGAATTGGTGAATTAAAGGTTCGAGATGGCAGAGGTCGTGGCACAACAAATTACAGAATTGTCCTGCGTAATGATTCCGCTCAATGGCATGCAGCTATTGTTGCCGAACATCTGCATAGCCGAGATTCTGCCCTGGCGACGAGTCAAAGTGCTGGACGACGCCCCCGACTGGTGTCTCGGCCTGCTCGGATGGCGGGGGGAGTCGATTCCCGTCATTCGTTTTGAGCGGTTCAACAACACGAGTGCTGAAGACCGTAAGGTCGGACGATGCATGATCGTAATGAACCGCGCCCGCACGGCTGACGCCATACCATTTTACGCGCTGGCGGCAGACGGTTTACCGCGGATGGTGCAGCTAACGGAAGACGACCTGACCAACATACCAACCAAACTTGGCAAAGCAGAGGTGGTCTCACTGCGGGTAGGCACGGAGACGGCGGTGATCCCTGACCTCAAGCTCATCGAGCAGCACGTTTCGGAGCTGACGAAAGCCAGACAACGCGCCTAGCCCGTCTGGGCTACCCCGTCTGGGCTACCCCGTCTGGGCTACCCCGTCTGGGCTAGCGCCAACCCCAGCCATGTCGGACGGCGGCAAGTGCCGCTAGAGGGGCTGTCTCGGCTCGTAAGATCAGACTACCCAGGCCGTGAAGATCCGCGTTTGCGTGTCTGGCCATGTTGCACTCATCGGGTGTCCATCCGCCTTCCGGGCCAACCAGCAAGGCCAGGGCCTGCCGTGGCAGGTTCGTCGGCAATGGCTCACAACCGGGTTGGAGGAACAGCAGCTTCGGGCAAGGCGGCCGTCCGAGGAACGCGCTCAGGCCGCGCGGCGCATGCAACCTTGGCAGATACAGCCGCTCGCTCTGTTCGGTGGCGCTGCGGGCGATTCGCTGCCAGTGGCGCATTCGGCCGTGGGCGCGGGCATCGTCGATCTTTGCGTTGCTTCTCGCGGCGCTGATAGGCCAGAAGTCGCTGATCCCGAGCTCTGTGGCCTTCTGAACGGTCTGATCCATGGCCGGTCCCTTGAGCCAGCCCTGGGCGAGATGCAGCTGGAGCTCGCATGGGCCTTCGCAGCGCACGAGTTCGGCAACTCTCACCACGCTTGCCCGGGTGCTGGATCGAGTCAGCTGCGCGGCCCATTCGCTACCTTCACCGTCAAAGCAACGTAGATGGGCGCCAGGCTTGAGCCTGAGCACCCGGACCAGGTAGTGGGAATCCTCGGAATCCAGCGTGCGCTCAACTCCAACCGATAACGGGGGTGACAGATACAGACGCTGGTTCATGCCGCCCGTGCGGAAAGGCCCAGGTTCTTACAGATGGAGAGGCTGGCGCCCCAGCGGTTGAGCGTGTAGAAGTGCAGGCCCGGCGCGCCCGCGTCGAGCAGATCCTCGCACAGGCGGGTGACCACCTCCACGCCGAAACGCTTCAGGCTTTCTTCATCATCCTGATACGCTTCGAGGCGCTTTTTGATCCACCTCGGTACGTCGGCGCCACAGTTTTCCGAAAAGCGGATGAGGCCCTTGTGGTTGGTGATGGGCATGATTCCCGGATAGACGGGAATGTGGATGCCCGCACCCGCGCAGCGCTCGGCGAAGTCGTAATAGGCGTTGGGGTTGTAGAAGTACTGGGTGATCGCGCTGTTGGCTCCTGCAGCGACCTTGTTTTTGAAGGACTCCAGATCCGCGGCGGGTGATTTTGCATCCGGATGGGTTTCGGGATAGGCCGCGACTTCCAAGTGAAAGTGGTCGGCCGAGTGTTCCCGGATCCAGCCCACCAGAATCTCCGCGTTGTGGGTGAAGCGTGCGCGGCCGATGCCGGATGGTAAGTCCCCGCGCAACGCAACGATCCTCTTCACCCCGATGCCTCGGTAGTAGTCGAGTAGCGAGAAGGTATCTGCGCGGCTGTCTCCGCCGATCGACAGGTGCGGAGCGGCCCGCAGGCCGGTCTGGATGAGCCTTGTTACGGTGTCTTTGGTGCCTTCGCGGGTAGAACCCCCGGCCCCGTACGTGCAGGAGTAGAAATCGGGGTTCAATTCACCGAGCCGCGCGGCAACCCGGCTGAGACTGTCCTGGCCAATGCCGGTGCGGGGGGGAAAGAATTCAAAGCTCAAGCGTAGCGAACTGGCATCTGCACGGTTGCTGGATTCCGCGCTATCGGTCATTGCGTACTCCCTTACAGGGCCGCAGCCAGTGCCTGCGCTTTGTCGGTTCGTTCCCACGTGAAGTCGACGCCGGTACGACCGAAATGTCCGTATGTCGCCGTTGGCCGGTAGATGGGTCGCTTCAGGTCCAGCATGTCGATCAAGCCGCCCGGCCGCAAATCAAAATTTTCACGTATGAGTTGAACGATAGTCTCGTCATCGAGCTTGCTCGTGCCGAAGGTATTGACGCTGATTGAGGTAGGTTCGGCTACCCCGATGGCGTAGCTCACCTGAATTTCGCAACGCTCGGCCAACCCGCCGGCCACGATGTTTTTTGCAACATAACGGGCGGCATAGGCCGCGGAGCGGTCGACCTTGGAAGGGTCCTTGCCCGAGAACGCGCCGCCGCCATGGCGCGCCGAACCACCATAGGTGTCAACCATGATCTTGCGTCCGGTGAGTCCGCAGTCACCCACGGGCCCGCCGATGATGAACTGACCGGTCGGGTTGATGTAAATCCGGGTGTCGGCGGACAACCAGTTGCTGGGCAGCACCGGTTTGATGATCTCCTCCATCACCGCCTCGTGGAGAACTTTCTGGGTAACGTCGGGTGAGTGCTGGGTGGATAGCACGACCGCGTCGACGCCGGCCGGGGTACCATCGGAGTTGTAATGGAGCGACACCTGGCTTTTGGCGTCCGGGCGCAGGAAATTCAACGATGTGCGGCGAACCTCGGCCTGCTTTTGCACCAGGCGGTGGGCAAAGGTGATCGGCGCGGGCATGAACACGTCGGTTTCGTTGGTGGCGTAGCCGAACATCAAGCCCTGATCGCCAGCCCCTTGCTCGCGCTCGGAGGTTGCATCTACGCCCATGGCAATGTCCGAGGATTGCACCCCGAGGGCGTTCATCACCGTGCAGTCCCAGGGGTCGAAGCCTTCATCGCGACTCTTGTAGCCGATATCGGAAATCACCTGCCGCACCAGGCGGTCGATGTCCACCCAGGCTTCCGTGCGAATCTCGCCCGCCACTACCACCAGGCTGTTCTTGATCAGAGTTTCGCATGCCACTCGGGATTCCGGGTCCTGCTTCAACATGGCGTCCAGGATCGCGTCTGATATCTGGTCAGCCATCTTGTCGGGATGTCCCTCCCCGACGGATTCTGAGGTAAAAATGCTGTATTCGTTCATCCAAGCGTCCTGATGGCGATTTAGCTGCAAACCGAAAACGGCACATCTTAACGCGATACCCTACCCAGACCACCAGGGATATGCGTATGCAATTGTTGTGAGGCGCAATCCGTTTACCTAAGCGCGCCGATGTAATTGCGCGCGCCAGGACGAGCGAGGACAATAGCGCTCAGCTCGCGGCAGGTACGTCGCGAACTCAGCAATTCTCTGAGTCGATTCGTGAGCGCACTTGTTCGGCGCGCTCGGCGGCGGGTAATTGATTCTTCACCTTAACTTCGGGAGTTACATGTCATCCAGGACTGATAGGGCAAACGCCATACGAGCGCTTGCCATGGACGCGGTTCAAGCCGCCAATTCCGGCCATCCTGGCGCACCGATGGGCCTGGCCGATGTGGCTGAGGTGCTTTGGCGGGAAGTGCTCAGACACAACCCGGGCGATCCGGCTTGGGCCAACCGAGATCGCTTCGTGCTGTCCAACGGTCACAGCTCAATGTTGCTTTACAGCGTATTGCACCTGTCCGGATACGACCTCTCGATCGACGACATCAAGGCCTTTCGGCAGCTTAATTCGCCCACTGCCGGCCACCCCGAGTACGGTGCGTCTCCGGGGATAGAAACCACTACCGGCCCGCTGGGCCAGGGCCTGGCCAACGCGGTGGGTATGGCGCTCGCCGAACGACGCCTTGGCAGTGAATTCAATCGTGAAGGCTTTGCCGTGGTGGATCACCGGACCTGGGTTATCGTCGGCGATGGCTGCCTCATGGAAGGCATATCCCACGAGGCTGCGTCGTTCGCCGGCACCATGAAGCTCGGCAAGCTCGTTTGCCTGTACGACGACAATGGAATCTCGATTGACGGTGACGTCGAGCAATGGTTCACCGAAGACGTGCCGGCGCGGTTTGAAGCCTATGGCTGGCGCGTCATTCGTGATGTTGACGGCCACGACGCCCGGGCGGTGCAGGGGGCGCTGGCCGATGCCCTGACTCAGAATGAGCGGCCGACCTTGGTCTGCTGTAAAACGATCATTGGCTTCGGCGCCCCCAACAAGCAGGGCACCGCAAGTGTGCATGGCGCGGCCCTGGGAACTGAAGAAGTCGAAGCCGTGCGCCGGAATCTGAACTGGGGGTCAGCGCCTTTTGAGATTCCCGAGCACGTTTATCGGGGGTGGGATTGCCGCGCGCGCGGCGCCGAGTTGCAGCAGCAATGGCAGACGCTGTTCGATGCCTACAGCCGCGCGCACCCCGCGCTTGCCGCAGAGCTCGAACGCCGCATGAGCGGTGCGCTGCCTCAAGGTTGGGAAGCGGGCATCAGGCACCTGGCCGAGGTCGCTCAGGCCGGCATGGAACCGGTTGCGACCCGCAAATCGTCTCAGCGCTGTCTGGCAGCGCTCGCAGACTCTATTCCCGAGCTTTTTGGCGGCTCCGCTGATTTGACCGGGTCCAACCTCACCCGCTGGGACGGGGCGCAAGACGATCGCCACTTGAGCTACGGGGTGCGCGAGTTCGCCATGACGGCGATGACCAACGGCATGCTGCTGCACGGAGGGTTCAGGCCGTTCTCCGGAACGTTTCTGGTATTCATGGAGTACGCGCGCAATGCGCTGCGGCTGGCCTGCTTGATGAAGATCCCCAACATCTTCGTGTACACCCACGACTCGGTGGCGCTGGGTGAAGACGGACCCACCCATCAGCCCATCGAGCAGCTCACCAATTTGCGCACCACGCCGGGGCTGTCAACCTGGCGGCCCTGCGACACGGTGGAGAGCGCGGTAGCCTGGGAGCTCGCGATCGCGCGCCTCCATCATCCGACGGCGTTGATATTTACCCGTCAGAATACAGCGGCTCAGGCCCGCACTGGGGATGCGTTTGCCGAAATCCGGCGTGGTGGATACGTGCTGCTGCCGGAGCAGGGCAGCCTTGACGCAGTCATTATCGCGACGGGTTCGGAAGTCGAGGTTGCGATAGCCGCGGCACACAAGCTCGCAGCCGACGGCATCGGCGTGCGCGTGATCTCCATGCCTTCCACCGACGTATTTCTGGCCCAGGATGCCGAATACCGAGATCGCGTTCTACCGCCGGGCGTTCGTACCCGGGTAGCGGTAGAGGCCGCACACCCGGACTACTGGTATCGGTTCGTGGGCTTGGATGGGGCTGTCGTAGGGATCGACCGCTTTGGCATGTCCGCCCCTGGAGACGAAGCCATGACCGCCTTGGGAATCACCCAAGAAAACGTCGTTGCCGCAGTCCGCAGAGTCCTTGCAGCCGGGTCTTAACAAAATGGCCAACGCCACGGTTCAAAAAAAGATGACCGATCAGGACCTCGCGAGCCAGCGTGTACTGATCCGTGAAGATCTCAACGTTCCCATCAATGCCGGCAAGATCACCAGCGATGCGCGAATTCGGGCGGCTGTGCCGACGCTGCAGGCTGCGATGCAGGCAGGCGCCCGTACTCTGGTCATGTCGCACCTCGGCCGACCGCAGGAGGGCGCGTTCGATGCTGCGTTCTCGCTGGCGCCGGTGGCCGAGCGGCTAGGGGAACTGCTGGGGGTAGCGGTCGCTTTGCTCAACCTCGATGAGGTTGGAAATGAGCTCGACGTAATTCAACCCGGAAGCATTGCGCTGCTGGAGAACGTACGGTTTCTGTACGGGGAAAAGGCCGATGAGGAGGGACTTGCGCGCAGGCTCGCGAGGTTGTGCGACATCTATGTGATGGATGCGTTTGCCACCGCACATCGGGCTCATGCATCCACCCATGGCGTGGCCCGGTTTGCGCCGATCGCCTGCGCCGGCCCGTTGTTGGTCCGGGAGCTCGAAGCGCTGCAACAGGCGCTTGCCGCGCCAGCGAGGCCCATGGCGGCAATCGTTGGTGGTGCTAAAGTCTCTACCAAGCTAGAGGTGTTGGATGCCTTGTCAGAAATCGCGGATCGGATCATCGTTGGTGGCGGCATTGCTAATACTTTCATCGCAGCCGCCGGCTACGAGGTAGGCCAGTCGTTGTTTGAAGCGGATCTGGTTGATGCCGCCGCACGGATTGCAGCCAGGGTCGATGTTCCGCTGCCATGCGATGTCATGGTCGGCAAACGCTTCGACGAAAATGAGACCGCAGTGTTGCGCAAGCTCGATGAGGTTGCTGCGGACGAAATGATCCTCGACATCGGCCCGCAAAGCGCACGCCAACTCGCCGCCGAGCTCAAAACAGCGGGGACGATCCTGTGGAACGGTCCTGTGGGGGTATTCGAGTTTGATCAGTTTGGCGAAGGTACCCGGGTTCTCGCCCAGGCTATCGCCGAGAGCGCGGCTTTCTCCATCGCGGGAGGCGGCGATACCCTTGCCGCCATCGACAAATACGGCGTGCGTGAGGGCATTTCCTACATATCCACCGGCGGCGGCGCGTTCCTTGAGTTTGTGCAGGGAAAGACATTGCCCGCGGTCGCCATGCTGGCGGAGCGCGCTGGAGACTGAAGCGTTTTTCGGCAACAATTTTTCGCTGACTGTTTTGGCCGTGCGTGAAGGAGGGTTACCAGCAACGATGAGCGAAAACGCGGATATCGGGTTTGACCCGGATCGGCTCAAGGCCGATCTAAAACCGCTTGTGCCAGGCACGCCCGCTTTGCTGACTCCCTCCGAAAGCGCCTATCTGCGGCACTACAACATTCATTTCGTTGCGGAATTTCCGGATCTCACGCACCACTTCGGTGTGATCGAAAGTCACGAGCATCAGCTCGCGGCACATCTGTGGACGCCGCGCGACGCGACTGGAACTGCACTCGTGATCCATGGCTACTACGACCATGTTGGGCTGTATGGACACCTCATCCGCCATCTCATCGGCAGGCGGTTGGCCGTACTTGCCTTCGATCTCCCGGGCCACGGGTTGTCCAGCGGTGCACAGGCAACGATCGCGACGTTTGATCACTACGTCGAAGCGTTCGATGCCTGCCGGCAAGCACTTGGTAGGCACCTGCCGCAGCCCTGGCACCTGGTTGGGCAGAGCATGGGTAGCGCCATCGCGATGGAGTGGCTGCTGGCCAACGCGGTGACCCGCAAGACCAGCCCTTTCGCTGGCGTCATCTTGTTAGCGCCTCTGGTTCGGCCGTATCTGTGGCCGATCAACCGGGTGTTCTATGAGTTGTTCAGGCGTTTTGTCAGCGAACGTACGCGGACCTTTGCCGATAACTCGGAAAACGCCGAGTTCCTGGAGTTCTTGCGAAATCGCGATCCGCTGCAGGCACGGATTCTGCCAGTGCAATGGGTAACAGCCATGCTGGCCTGGAAGAAGCGCTTTGTGCACTACAAACCAAGCGATCTGAGGCCCCTGGTTATCCAGGGGTGTGCAGATCGTACCGTGGATCGACGCTACAACATGAAGGTGATCGGGCGGTTGTTCGATGCAAAGGTCGTCTACATCCCCGAAGCGCGTCACCACCTGGTCAATGAATCAGTGGCAATCCGTACGCAGATGTTGCTTGCCATCGACACAGAGTTCGCTCGGCACTAGGGCAACGTCGATATCGACGCGGGATCTGTTGCGAAAGGCGCATATACTGTCAGCCCGGATCGCAACCAAAGAAAAAATGCCCCACATCGTGGATGAATTGGATGCATTGTTCTCGCCGCGGCAGTTGAAGCGGGACGCCGACTCCCTCGCCGAGTGGGGCCGCGATGCGACCCGCGACCACACCGCCGCGCCCAGCGCTGTGGTGTTCCCGGAATCCACCGACGACGTCCTTGCTCTTGTTGAGCTGGCCAATGCCCGCGGGCTTGAGCTGGTTCCTTCGGGAGGCCGCACGGGTTTGTCGGGTGGTGCGGTGGCAAGCAATCACGAAATTGTCGTGTCGTTCGATCGCATGAACCAAATCCTCGACTTCAACGCGGCCGACCGTTTGCTGACTTGTCAGGCTGGCGTGATCACTCAGGCAATTCAGGAGTTTGCCATCGAGCGCGGTCTTTTCTATCCGGTGGATTTTGCGTCATCCGGTTCCAGTCAGATTGGCGGTAACATCGCCACCAATGCTGGAGGTACCAAGGTCATCCGCTACGGCCTTACCCGGGACTGGATTGCAGGCTTGAGAGTGGTTTCCGGTTCTGGAAAGGTCATTGACTGCAACCATGGGCTCGTAAAAAACGCCACCGGTTATGACCTCAGACATCTGTTCATCGGCTCGGAAGGCACGCTCGGATTTGTGGTTGAGGCGCAGGTGCGGCTTGCTCCTGCTCCTGCTCCACAGCTCGTCATGGTTCTTGGCGTGGGCGAATTCCGCGACATACTCGATGTGTTGGCGCAGTTTCAATCCACGCTCACCCTGTCGGCCTTCGAGTTTTTCTCGGAACTTGCGCTGCAGAAGGTCATTGCCCATCGGAACCTGCAGCGGCCGCTGGAGAACGCTGCGCCTTTTTATGCACTGCTGGAGTTCGATGCCGCTGAGGTAGATGCGGCGACTTCGGCGTTTGAGCACGCGGTGGCTGCAGGCTGGGTGAGTGACGGCGTGCTGAGTCAGTCCAAAGCCCAGGCCAGCATGTTGTGGCAGCTGCGCGAGGGCATCTCGGAGAGCCTCTCCGCATACGCGCCGTACAAAAACGATCTGTCGGTGCGCGTCTCGGCCATGCCGGATTTTCTCGACGAGGTGGATGCGCTGGTGCAGGCAAGCTATCCCGACTTCGAGGTTTGCTGGTATGGCCACATCGGCGACGGCAATCTGCATCTGAACATCCTCAAACCCGAATACCTGTCGATGGCGGCGTTCCATGAGCGTTGCCACGCCATCAGCCCGCGCATCTTCGAACTGATCGCCGCCCGCGATGGCAGCATATCGGCCGAGCATGGGGTGGGCCTGCTGAAACGCGATTTCTTGAGGTACTCGCGTAGCGCAGACGAGCTGGAAATAATGCGCGCGCTGAAAACGGTGCTGGATCCCAATCAGATCATGAATCCAGGAAAGCTGTTGCCCCCGTAAGGCGCGCTGGCCGGATCAATGCCACTACAGCTGGGTGGTTCCCCCGCTACCTGCCACGAGAACGAGGTTGGCTGCCTGGGAAGCAAACACACCGTTGCAGACCACGCCGACAATGTTGTTGAGCGCAGCCTCCATGGCGGGCGGGTCGGCAATCTGCAGCTCGTGCACATCCAGGATGATGTTGCCGTTGTCGGTCACGAAGCCTTCGCGCAGCTCGGGTATGCCGCCAAGGTGGACGATGGCGCGCGCGACGAGACCTCGGGCCATTGGAATCACTTCCACCGGGAGAGGGAACGCGCCCAGGGTCTCCACCAGTTTTGACTCATCGACGATGCACACGAATTCATCGGCGGAGGCGGCGACGATCTTCTCACGCGTGAGCGCGCCACCGCCGCCCTTGATGAGTTGTCTGGCAGGATTCACCTCGTCCGCACCGTCCACATAGACGATGATCTCAGGGGCGGCATTGAGATCCAAAACGTGAACGCCGTAACCGGCCAGACGCTCGGCACTTGCCTGGCTGCTGGAGACCGCGGCGTCGAACTTGTGCTTGATGGCGCCCAGTGCGTCTATGAAAAAGTTGGTCGTCGAACCGGTGCCGACACCAACGATGCTCTTGGTCTTGAGTTTTGGTTCAATGTAAGCTAGGGCAGCTTCCGCCGCGCTGCGTTTAAGCTGATCTTGGTCCATACTTACGCTCCCTAAATGCGGCCCTTTGGTAGGTTGCCGAAGCGGCAACCCCCTACAATTAAAACCCTAACGCATACGATCACAGTGGAAAAGTACGTCAAGAAGATTCTCGCCTCCAGAGTTTACGAGGCGGCGGTCGAAACACCGTTGCAGCCGGCGCTGAATCTGTCGCGAAGGCTTGCCAATCAGGTGCAACTCAAGCGTGAAGACATGCAGCCGATTTTCTCGTTCAAAATTCGCGGTGCCTACAACAAGATCGCGCAGTTGAGTGCTGAGGAGCAGGCACGCGGAGTGATTGCGGCTTCGGCAGGCAATCACGCGCAGGGCGTTGCCTACTCCGCTAGAAAACTTGGCCTCAAGGCCGTGATCGTCATGGGCAGAAACACGCCTAACATCAAGGTGGATGCGGTGCGCAACCTGGGCGCCAAAGTGATTTTGCACGGTGATGCTTACGACGAGGCGGCGGCTCATGCTCTGGCGCTTGCCGAGGAACACGGATACGTATTCGTCCATCCC
>SMVB01119972.1_pt1 | contig 26439 bp, 25 predicted proteins | sample 2456461 | NCBI WGS metagenome assembly SMVB01 (sample SAMN11095934, study PRJNA526329) | marine sediment metagenome | biome: Marine sediment; feature: Surficial sediment; material: Deep marine sediment; isolation source: Hadal surficial sediment | place: Pacific Ocean | collected 2014-05 | depth...
AACATCGCGGAGCTAACCGTGTGCAAATTTTTCCATGCGGCCAGCGCGCCATCATAACTGCCAGCAAGCATATAACCGATGGTCAGCAAACGCGAAGGCAACCAGGCCAGTAATCTGTGCAGCAACAAAATAGCCTGTACTACCTGCGGCCAATTGCCTTCTTCATCTTGTGTATCTGGCCCCTGACATGCGTAGTGCGCCGCGCGCCGCTGCATCAAATCAAGAACTCTGAATAACCATGCACCTGTTGGCCCGAGCAAAACGAACCAGAACACCACGCCAAAAATGCGGTTATTGGCCTGCGCATAAACAGCCTCTTCTACATCCGGTGGCGCCTGACCAGGCTCGGGCTGACATTCAAGCAGTTCAGTGGCAATTTCGCGTACTTCTTCTTCATCCCCTTCTTCAATGGCCCTGCAATAGTCATTGACCTCCTCACTAAGGTCACGTGGCCCCAGGCAGAAAAGTAATACAACGACCGCGAAGATGTACTGCGGCAACTGGAGTTGATCTTGCAAACCCCACTCGATTATCCCGACGGGGATGACGACCACTATGGCAGTCAGTGCTGCAGCGGCAACAGCCAGATTAGGCTGGGATATACGCTGCTTGCGCAGCACCCAGTCAAAAATCGGATCAAGCCAGTGAAACTCACGCAAATGAAACAAATGCGTAAGCAACCTTTCAATACCGAGCCCCAGAAATAAAGCCAGAAAATTCATTGCCAGTTAAATCCCTGCATCAGTGCGCCTTGACCATCACCGTTCACCAAGAATCCCATAAAAATATGGCCAGTCAAAGGCTTCGCCAGGGTCTGTTTTTCTGCCCGGCGCAATATCACTGTGACCAACAATTTTTGCATCGGCCAGGGTCTCAATTCCACTCCGCAATGTGCTGACCAGTTCCGCAAGACATTTATACTGGGCCTCCTCATAGGGCGTATGATCTTCGCCTTCCAGTTCTATCCCAATCGAAAAATCATTGCAGCACTCACGCCCATCGTAGCAGGATTCACCTGCATGCCACGCCCGTCTGGCGACAGACACATACTGAATTAGCTCACCATCCCTTCTTATCAGAAAATGAGCCGATACCCTCACATCAGCGATCGCCTCAAAATACGGATGTACTTCGGCAGGCAGGCGATTGGTGAAAAACTGATCTATTTCAGGCCCCCCATAATCTCCAGGGGGCAGGGAAATCCCGTGAATGACGATCAAATTGGGCGTGCAGCCCTCGGGGCGATCATCACAATTCGGCGAGACTACCTGCCGCGCACTGCCAATTATCCCGATTGCCTTATTGAGCCTGAACATTCGAGCCATGATACCTGCACAATCACCACGTTGTCAGAATCGAAGACATGTTGCACGATGTGTACCTGATGCGCTCTGTCCGAATTTATTCTCCGCAAAAGCTGACTGCAACAACGACAGCAGAGCTCACAGGCTTGGCTGCCCGACATATTGCACAGGTACTGCACATGGGGACTGGTGATCCATTGGTATTGTTCGACGGGTCTGGCGATGAATTCCCGGCAATAATCGAGACTACGACTAACACCCGGATAACTGTCACGCTGGAAGAAGCCCGGACACCGGTACGTGAATCTGCACTAAGAATTAGTCTCTGGCACGGACTGTGCCAGAGTAGCCGCATGGATAGTATTGTACAAAAAGCGACGGAGCTTGGTGTAGCAGAGATTCAGCCATTACTAACCGAGCATGGGATTGTGCAGCTGGATGCCAAACGCCGTAAGAAAAAGACGGAACACTGGCTCAATATAGCCATAAGTGCTTGCGAGCAATCGGGACGGGTCCTGATTCCAACTATCAATACACCCCGCACACTGGCTGATTGCCTGACCGGAAGTAATCTGGATAAATCTGCTGTCACCATCATGTGCGATCCGGATGGCACAGCCGGGATCGACCAGCATCTGAGCCGGGGACAAAACACCATACTGTTAACAGGTCCGGAGGACGGATTCAGTCGCAATGAAAAGGCAGCAGCGGTTGCAGCCGGATTTAACCTGATTTCACTCGGCCCGCGCATATTAAGAACAGAAACCGCACCTGTTACTGCATTGAGTCTGATACAGCACCTGGTGGGGGATTTGGGAAACCAAAGCCGATCAGCTTAAATACTGACTTCGCAAGCAATTGCTATGGGTTGATGCCCAACTCAGCTACGATTTTTACCTCAACCGCCTCAAGATCAGGAATCAAGGCATGCTCCTTGATCATGATGATCTGGCAAACCAATGGGACATCATCCGGGACATGGTAACTTTGATCGAGAATAACTACTTCACGGTTAAGTTTAACCATGTGCGGAAAACCTTCGGACAAGATTCCGTAAGGGGGGCATCCGGGGGCACCACCCAGCGGGCGGAATACAACTACCCGGGTTCGACCACTCGGCTCGGGTGCTTTATAGCCACACATGGTTTCGAATGAAATAACAGGGATGTCCTGATCGCTCCAATGAGTCATTCCATACAGCCATGGCGCATGCGGTTCATCAACGGGTGAAGCTGTAAAGCGAATAACCTCCGCAATACAGTTACGTGGCACAATCAGGCGATCCTGACCCAACGGCACCAGTAGACTGTAAAGCTCTTCTGCAACTACCGCCATGCTCAATCCTTAATGCTCACGATACAGTGTCATGCTCGCGCGCTTTATCGCCAACATTGAAATCGCCCAGGATATTTCGAATCGCGTCGAGCAGTTCATGTTCCTGATAAGGCTTGCCCAGATAATCATTGATCCCAAGTTCTATCGCGCGTGCGCGATGCTTTTCGCCCGTTCGTGATGTCACCATAATAATTGGCAGGTCTGCAGTTTCCGGCGTATTACGCACATTATTCGCAAACTCGTACCCGTCCATGCGTGGCATCTCGATATCCAGTATCACTATCTCCGGCATGTGATCCTGCAGGACCTCTAACGCCTCTATGCCATCCTTTGCAGTAATGACCCGCATTTTATTTCGTTCCAGCAATCGCTGGGTCACACGACGCATAGTTATAGAATCATCCACAACCAGCGCCAGAGACAGCAAATCTTCTTCTACGGTAACTACAGGCTTAACTTCCACACTACCCGGAACAGCCGATCGCACAAGGCTGCCTGGATCAAGAATAACGACGATTCGGCCATCACCCAGTATCGTCGCACCCGCAATTCCGCGAATTGCTGCCAACTGCGGTCCAATGGGTTTAACAACAATTTCACGACTATCAGCCGTCTCATCAACAATCAAAGCGGCAGAACTCTCGCCAGCATCCACCAGTATCAGGGCAACCTGATCCTCATCAGCGGGCAGGGTTGCAGGACCAAGCCCCAGATAAAGACCGAGATGGCGCAATCGATAATTGCGACCACCAAAATCAACGGCTGGCTCATCCTGTTGTAACCGCTCATCAAATTCCTTACGGGAAAGACGCACAATCCCTTCAACGGTTGGCAACGGCAGTGCAAACACCTCGCTGCCAACTTTTACAATAAAGGCCTGTGTGATTGCCAGGGTATACGGCAGGCGCACAGTAAAAGTACAACCCTTGCCACTAACCGAATCGATCGCAAGCGTGCCACCCAGTTTAGCGACCTCACTGATCACCACATCCATGCCGATGCCGCGCCCGGCAGATTGAGTCAACTTGTCAGCCGTGGATAAACCAGACTTGAGAATTAGCTGGGCAAGCTCTTCATCTGTCATCTGCTGGTCTGCTTGAACCGCCCCCTGTTCGACTGCCTTCTGCCGAATAGCCTGCAAATCCAGTCCAGCGCCATCATCCGCTATGTCGATAAGCACCTGGGCACCTTCGCGCCGAAAGCGAATGATTATCCTCGCGACGGCAGGCTTACCAGACTGTTGCCTGGTATCAGGGTCTTCGATGCCGTGAATCACCGCATTACGCAGCATATGCTCCAGGGGCGGCAGCATTTTTTCCATGACCTGCCGGTCAAGTTCACCATCACTGCCCTCAACAACCAGTTCAACATTTTTACTACTCTCCAGCGCTTGCTGGCGCACCAGCCTGGAAAGTCGCGGCACATGCTGATCAAACGGAACCATGCGGGTCCGCATCAGATTGTCCTGCAATTCTGATGTCGTGCGCGTCTGCTGAGTCAGTATCGACTCGGTGTCAGAAACCAGGTTTTGTAATAAATCCTTGATACTGCCGACGTCACTCGCAGTCTCTGCCAGACCGCGAGACAACTGCTGAATCGTCGAATAACGATCCAGTTCCAAAGGATCGAACGCCTCATCACCCTCTGCTTCGCTCTGATGGCGGAAAAGTATTTGCGCTTCGGTCTCACCTTCAAGCAAGCGCAACTGTTGCTGCAAACGCTGCACTGTTTGCCCGAGTTCCACCAGGTTGAACTGGATAGAACTCATCTGCTGATTAAGCCGTGAGTGAAAAATACTAATCTCACCCGCATTATTCAGTAAATCTTCCAGCATCGCAGAGTCGACCCGGGCCATCTCCTTGCGCGGCGCGGTGTCAGGTGCCAGCGGTACAGAAAGAGTTGCCGCAAGATCTTCGGGCAAAGGCTTCGTAAATTCCGGGGGCTGCCCATCTGTCAGTTCGCGGGCCAGTTCTCCCAGGCGGTCCGGCTCGGGGATGAGTGGTTTCTCTGGCCGTTCTTCTTCTGCTGGCGGATGAATTCTCTCACGATCATCTGCAGCCTCTGCAAGCTCTTCACTCGATTCATCATCGACCTCTGGCCCGGACAACTCTGTGACAGGCAGTTCAGGTACTGTGGGTTCTTCTGTGTCGGCAGCTTCAGAACCAGCTATATCTGCTACCGGTTCATCGTCCACAAGAAGCACGGGCGTCATCATGGTTGCTTCCACGACACCCGCCAACCTTGCCATGAGATCGGCACTCGGGGGCGATACAACGCCGCTCAACACCTGTTCCCGCATACGATGCAACTCGTCAACACTGGCCTGCAACAGACTATAAGCAGAATCATCCAGCCCCATGCCACCCTGATCGATGCGCATCAACAAGCTTTCCAGTTCATGACTAAAATCACCCATTGTTGGGACACCCGTCATACGAGCGCCACCCTTAAGCGTGTGCAGATGCCTCCGTAGTTCCGCGAGTGGTGCAGTACTCCCACGATTACTGGCAAGACTTGCGATAGCCATGTCTGCAGCTTCCAGAATCTCAGCTGCTTCCTCTGAAAATATGGCTGCAATTTCCGCATCAAACTCTGGTGCTACCTGCGTTGCAGTTACATCAGGTTCCACCTCGCCTGCGACCCGTATATCTGCACTGGGAGATTCAACTAATACCTCGGTTTGTACGCCATCAATTGCCTGTTTTACTGCAAGCTTTTCGACCGCAATTTTTAAACTTGCTGCCAGTTCTGCTGTATCTGGCGGCACCCTGTCAGGGTCGCGCAGGCATTCATTGATGGCTTCAATTGCATCCGCACTTTTAGTGCCCAGCTGATGCAATTCTGCAGGCATTCCAATATCGCTCCGGTAAAGGTGCTCTACCAGCTGATAAAGGGGCCCTGAAATGACGGTGGCCTGATTGACCCTGGCCATGGTCATACTGCCATGCAGAGTGTGACATGCCCTATGCATTTCCTCCGTAATGGCATAGGGCGGTGTATCTATTGCGCATTCGTCCAGATACTCTCGAATAGCTGCCAAATGCCCTGCGGTTTCGCGAGCCAGTATGTCCAGCAATACCGGGTCGATCTCTGTTGATTCTGCTTCCGGCTCCTCCGAAACCTCCGCCTTAGCAGCGTCCGGTTGCGTAACCGCAGGAATAACCACGGAGTCCTGTCTTGATGGCAACGCATATTGCGGGGGAATCGCCCCCCCACTAAATGCGACTGCAGCAGCAGCAAGGGCGCCCACATCAGCCGATGGTTCGGCGCCAGACTCTAACTGCTCAAGTAACTGTGGCAACGCGCCAATCGCATCTTGCAAAAAACTAACCAGGGAGGGGCCGGGTTCAATAGTTTTGCTAATAATCCTGTTAAGCAGACTTTCGATATGCCAGGAGTACTCGCCAATAAGCGCAGCTCCCACCATGCGCCCACTGCCTTTCAGGGTATGAAAAGATCTGCGAACAGTAATCAGGGCTTCATCATCAACCTGATTTTCAACCCATACAGAAAAATGTCTTTTAACAGCAAGAATTTCTTCCTGAGCTTCTTCGATAAATATTTCCAGCAACTCAGGATCAGGCTGAGCATCACCTGTCTGCAGCACTGGCAATTCTATGATGCTGGTTTCTACCGGTACTGCAGGTGCCACCATCGCAGGTAATTGCTCAAGTTCCTCGGTATCTATCTTCAGCGTGCGGGTATGCGACCCTGCTTTAGCATCATCCTCAGGCCATGCAAACGGTGTCGCACTATCCAGCACCTCAAGGCTGCGCTCGGCATTATCAAGCATATACAGAGGCTCTTTACGGCCAGCCTGCAGAGTCTCCATATAATATTCAAGACTCACAATTGAATCAGCCAGCCGGTTAATACTGTCCGGATCAGTAGCCAGCACATTGGACTGCACACACTTGGTGATTGCACTACCTACGCGGGAAAAAACATCTACAGCGCGGGATTTTCCAAGCATCATCAACCCCGCACTGATACCACGAAGTTGTTTTTCAATTCCGTCAAGCGCCACAGAATCGGCTGGCTGCGCCAGAATTTGTGTAATCGCCTCCTTGATGCGAGCAAGATTAATGATGCACTCGCGCATCACAGCAGCAGTTACCTCTTTGAAATCAGGATCCGCTGATGCAGCAACATCATCAGCCTCCACAGGACGGCGTATAAGTCCAAGCAGTTCGGTATCGAGTCGCCCCTCAACTTCAAGTAACGCGGCCGCCAGACCAACCAGTCTGGCTTCTTCCACCCTGTCCTGCACCTTAACTATTTCCTCAAGTTCCTGGGTGCGTGAGCGCACGATTTCCCGCAATGAACCGAGACCGAGCACACCTAAGGTATCGCCGATTTTACCCAGCAATCCGACCTGAGCTGCCAGATCAGAAATATCCTTCATGCCCATACGCACGTAGATATCCAGAACATCCTTAACTTTCGCCAGGTCTTCCCGAATAGCATCCGCAACGGTTTTCATTAGTTTAGCGCTGGGCGCAGACAGGCTTTCACGCACTTCTTCAACTTGCTCATCGCCAGGCGCAACATTCGAGATATTGAATGCATCACGAATAGCGGCACAGCGCTCGCCACCCTGAGTGGAACGTGCAATATAATAAAGCAGATTATTTACCAGTTCGACCGGTGGCTCATTTGCATAAGCAGCTTCACCAACTTGCTGTAATCTTTTAATTTCGCGGTCAGACTGACCTAACAGACGCTTTAATGCGACGTTACTTTTAAGCCCTGCGGAAATCAGCGCTTCCAGAACGCCGCCAACTACCCACCAGAGCTGATGTAATTCTTCCGCACTTGCGGCATGCTCAAGGCGGTCGGCCACACCGGCCATCCGGCGTAAATCCTGATCTGAATTGCTACCTTTTATCCAGCCAAGCAGACCGAGTTGAAACTGTGGCCGCAACTGCACCACCAGCTCTCCAAGATCCTCTCCGCTTGGTGTCAGCTTAAGCTTTGCTTGCTTCGATTTATCCGCAGGTTCCAGATTAAGCAACAGCAAGGTACTTTCTGATAGCAGCGGGTTGCCGCGGGCTGCACGCAGATCATTCAACAATGGCAGCAACACGAGGGGAATATCCCTGCCACCACCCATGACCCGCTCAATGTAGGCAGGTAACTGAACCATGGCCCGACTGAGTGCCTCAATCGCCGCATTGGTCAGTTCACCGGACTTCACCCCTGCTTCCAGAAACTGACAGGCTAATTCCATTTCCTCGGCCAGCAGGCTGGCACCATAAACCTCCAGAAGCTGGAGCGCGCCACGCGCCGAGTGCAGGTATTCCGCACACTTGTGTAAAAGTTTTGGATCAGCCTCACCGTCCGCATAGCTTTCAAGGGCAAGACGAGCATCAGCCAGCGTAGCAGCAACCTGCTCACCTGCGATTTGAAACGATTCGGGCCTGGCCGTAGTAGTCATCGGGCTCGCTTAATAGCCTTCAGGCTGTGTTCTGATCGGCAAACAACTTTGAGGTCTGACTCGAAAAGTCATCCTCCCCCTCACTCGATTCATTCTTTTCACCATCGCCCCGGTCGGCGGCTGAGTCTCCAGCTATCTGTGCATCATCTTTATCTTCCGGCAGCACAAACCCAGATACTGATTCACGTAACTGCGATGCCAACTCAAACAACTTGCTAACGAAATTAGCCGTAGTTGCCGCACTGGCATCAGTTTCTCCACTAATCTGGTTAAGTCGCTCAACAATTTTCAGAACTGTCTTTGCTGCCTCAGTCTGCTCACGTGATGAGCCGGAAATATTCTGTACCAGCATGGCTATCTGATTAGATACCGATTCAATTTCCTCCAGTGCCGCACCTGCATTCTCAGCCAGCAATGCGCCTCCCACTACGTCGGTCGTGCTGCGCTCCGTGGAAACCACAGCCTCATTGGTATCGGACTGAATAGTGCTCACCAGCACTTCAATTTGTTTGGTCGCATTGGCAGATCGCACCGCCAGTCGCTGCACTTCATCAGCGACCACTGCAAACCCACGACCGGCTTCACCCGCCATCGAAGCCTGTATGGATGCATTGAGCGCCAGAATATTTGTCTGGTCTGCAATATCGTTGATCAATTCCACGATGTCACCAATTTCCTGCGAGCTTTCACCGAGTCTCTTAATTCGCTTAGCCGTATCCTGAATGGTTTCACGAATGGTATTCATCCCCTCGATTGTCCGTCGGACCGCTTCACCGCCCTTGTGTGCAATGTCTACAGAATGACGCGCCACATCAGCAGAACGTTCGGCATTTCCGGATATTTCATCGATAGATGCAGCCATGTTGTGTACGGCTTCTGTAGCAGCTTTTACCTGCCGCGACATCGCATCACTCACTGTTTCCAGCGACTGCGCACTGACCTGCGTTTCCCTGGATGCGTCTTCAACCAGAATGACACCCTTATTAATAGCTGTAACCAAATCTCGCAGCGCCTCGATTGCATAATTAATTGAGTCCGCAATGGCCCCGGTTATATTTTCGGTTACCGTCGCCTGCACTGTCAGGTCGCCATCTGCCAGATTACTGAGTTCATCCAGCAATTGCAGAATTGCCTGCTGATCGCTCTCACTTTGCATAGCAAGACGCTGGGCCTTACTGCTCTGACCCGAATTCCGTATCCACAATGCCAGCATCACCAGCACGATAAACATGGCTCCACCAAGCAATGCATAAATTCGTAACCACTCTGCCTCAACATCGGCACCCGCAGCTAACTGATCGTCTCCAGCAGGGCTGGTATCGAAATTCAGCACCAACGCATCAAGCGTTTGACTGGCTTTTCTGACCGCCAGCAGGCGATCTGCGGATTGCGCAGCATTACGAACGGCTTTACCTATCTGGCTCGCTCGATCCGCCAGGCCAACTATGGCTTGTTCTGTAGCAGCTTCGTCAAGCGGCACTATCCCCAGCGCCGGATCGCCCGATTGCAACGCACGAACTATTTGCTGCAATTCCATCTCGTTAGCTGTAATCAGACGCTCAAGATCCGGGCCACCCATAAAGAATCCCTGCGCGAGGACCGGTATAGAATTGCCTAACAACCGTAAACGCTCCAGTTGAGCAATCACTACAGGCTGCCGCTGAATGCTTAGCTCGCCCTGCAACCCATATATAGAGTCAGCGAAAGCCGGCGCCCATTCGTTGAGCTGAGAAACCGCTGCTTGCAGTGCACGCGCATCGCCCTTGCCGGCCAGAACCTTGGCCACTTCAGCGCGAATATTCACCAGATCTGAACGCTGTGAACTTGCAATACCCTCAGGCTGAAACTCGTTCAGAGCTGTAGCTGTCGCTGCAAGCTCTGCATATGCGTTTTGGTCACCCGCTATCGCCCTGTGTGCCTGCAAACTGGCTGCATTGGCATGCACCAGAATATTCACGCCTGACGTCACCGCCTGTTTTGGCCTGACCGACACCGCATTCAGATCGTAGAGTAACCATGCTGTGCCTCCCAAAATCATTAGCAGCAGGCCCGCCAGTAAAGGCAGGTACCACGCCTCGCTGGATCTATCTGCCATCTCTGTGCATTCCTTTAGCTCTGCTTATCATGCGCTTACCCAATATATTCTCAATATGGCGCTCAAGCCGCGGCCTGCTGGAACTCGCTCGCATCCAGCAGTTTATTCAAACTTAATATGGGCCAGACATCTGTCCCTCTGATACAGGCACCTGCCATGTAACGCTCACAGCGTAGCTCTGTTTCCGGGATGGTCTCCGTAAACTCACTCTCGCTAAATCGACGAAAGCCAAAAACCTCATCGACAATAATCCCCACGGGCATTTCAGGGCTATCTATAACCAGTACTCGCCCCGTTCCAATACCCTTGCTGGTGCCCGCACCGAGAAATATACGCAGGTCGATTATAGTCAACAGATGGCCTCGTAAATTTGCCAGGCCCGCAACCCAGTCCTTGGCACCGGGCACCCTGGTAAGTTCTGCAGGCAACATCATTACTTCCCGAATCTCACTACGCTCGACAAGAAATTTCTCGTTGGCGAGCTTGAAACCTATACCTACCCATTCCTTTGAGTCGGCACCCTGTGAAATGCCCTCCCCTAGCGCCAGGCTGCTAAGCCGCTCCATTTCACGCAGCAGCTCAAAAGGCTTGTCACGTAAGCCAGCCAGACCGCTCTGCGCATGTTCACTCATCCGCCATTGCGGCCTCCACCGCCGCCGCCAGCTCGCCTGCTTCAACCGGCTTAACGAGATACTGTGCAGCCCCCTGCCGCAGCCCCCAGATACGATCTGTTTCCTGCCCTTTGGTGCTGACAATCACGACAGGAATATTCGCGGTTACAGAATTTTTTGATAATCGCCGGGTAGCCTGAAAACCGTTCATGCCAGGCATCACAACATCCATTACGATCACGTCGGGCCGCATTTGCAGCGCTGTTGCGATGGCTTCTTCACCATCGCTGGCAACCACGGTGTCATAACCATGCCGCTCAAGTGCTTTACAGAAAATATGCTGCTCAGTGGGTGAATCATCGACTACTAGTACAAGTGCCATTTTTCGTCGCGCCCTTATTTTAATCCTTCCGCGCTACCTGCCGGGAAATTGCTCCCAACAATTCATCGCGGGTAAATGGCTTGGTCAGATACTGTTCGGAGCCCACTATCCTTCCGCGAGCACGATCAAACAGCCCGTCCTTACTGGACAGCATAATGACCGGGATATCCTTGAAACTGTTGTTGTGCTTGATCAGGGAGCAGGTTTGGTAACCATCCAGTCGCGGCATCATAATGTCGACAAAGATGACATCAGGGCGGTGATCCGCAATTTTTGACAGCGCATCAAATCCGTCCATGGCGGTAAAGACTGTACAGCCCTCCTTTGCAAGCAAGGTTTCGGCTGTTCGTCTGATCGTCTTGCTGTCATCGATTACAAGGATTTTGAGGCCCTTTAAATCGCGAGCTGAATCATCTTCCACGCACGCCTCCTAGCTAAGGCCAAACAGGGTTCCAGCAAACCCTGAACCCTTATTAACATAATGATTGGTGCGCTTCTAGGGCATCTTGTCCGGCCATTAAACTGGCCGGAGCAGCCCGAATAACCACAAAGCCCACCACCAAGCTGGCTGCCAGCGCCAACACAGCAATGAATACCGTGGTTGCATCCGTCATTGGCACACCCAAGGCTAACCCAAAGCCCATTCGCACAACATGGGAGATAATAACCGTGAATAGCTGATATTTCAGCAACTCTAGGCCAGAATACACAAAAAGTTGGGGGGGATCCCGCCCCTCCCGGAAGAGACCTGAATATGAAACCTGTACGCATCGGCATGGTCATGGACCCGATTGCCGAAATTAGTCCCGCCAAAGACAGTTCTCTGGCGATGCTCCTTGAAGCCCAGGCACGGGGACATGAGCTGATCTGCTTTCAACTTAACGACCTCTACCTGACCAATGGCGAAGCACGCGGCCATGGACGCACCACCCAGGTATGGGACAACACAGACCGCTGGTATGACCAGAGTGAACCACAAGACATGGCTCTGGCCGACCTGGACGTTATCCTGATGCGCAAGGACCCACCCTTTGATATGGAGTACATATACTCAACCTACATACTTGAGCGCGCTGAAATCTCCGGAACACTTGTCGTCAACCGACCTGCAAGCCTGCGTGATATCAATGAAAAAGCCTATACCGCATGGTTTTCGCAGTGCTGCCCTGAGACACTGGTAACCCGGAATATAGACGCACTGAACGCGTTTAAAGATCAGCACAAGCGCATTGTCGTAAAGCCGCTGGATGGGATGGGTGGCAAGTCTATTTTTGTTGTCGATCACACCGATAACAATGCCAACGTAATCTTTGAGACGCTAACTGCAGATCAAACCCGTTTTACGATGGCGCAAACTTATATTCCGGAAATTCTTGAAGGTGATAAGCGCATTATTCTTGTCGATGGCAAGACGCCTGACTATGCGCTGGCACGTATCCCCAATGCGGATGACAATCGCGGCAATCTGGTTTTGGGGGCATCAGCTGAAATTCGGGAGTTAACAGACCGGGACCGCTGGATTTGTGAGCAGGTCGGGCCGGAACTCAGCCGCCGCGGGGTGTTATTTGCCGGCCTGGATGTCATCGGCGATTACCTGACCGAGATCAATGTAACCAGCCCCACCGGTATCCGCGAGATCTGTAAATACTCCAAAGTTAATCTGGCAAAAGAGCTGTTGGATTGTATTGAAGAAAAGCTGTCAGAACGCAAAGCGGCAGCCTGACGCCACCTGGCAGATGCTAAATATTCGCGCACAAAACAGGACCAGCGATCTGGATGCAATATGCCAACTTAACCGTGCTGCCTTTGCCGAGCACGGTGAAACAAAAGTATTCAACCAATTTAGAGAACATCGCGATGACATACTGTCCCTGATCGCCGATGAGGATGGTGAGCTACTGGGTCACGTATTGTTCAGCCCCGTCACGCTTAACACCCCTGATGGGGTTATAACAGGCATGGGACTCGGTCAACTGGCCGTTAGCCCGCACAAACAAAATCAGGGTATAGGGACTCGCCTGGCGGAGACCGGCATAAGACAATTACGCCAGACTCGCTGCCCCTTTATTATTGTGATTGGCCACGCCTCTTATTATCCGCGCTTTGGATTTAACCCCGGTTCTGCCCACAATATTCAGTGCCAGTGGAAAGCCATTCCGGACGACACATTCATGGTATTAATACTTGACCAGCACCGACAAGACAGCTTGAGCGGGGTAGCCAGCTTTGATGGCCTGTGACACTGCCAGATGGATAACGCATCATGAACAGCATTAGCGCTAACAACGCCGCTTACGCTGCCATGCCCGGTAATGCACCGCCCACCTCGCTCCAGCCCCGACCGGACAAGCTCGTAACGATGCTGTTTGTGGCGGCGCTATTCCATGGCGTACTGATTCTGGGAGTTAGCTTCACGGCCGGGAATCCAGCCGGCTCATCTGTTGATGCTGCATCAATGGAAGTAATTTTGCTAAGACGTGAATACGACAAGCGGCCGGAAAGCGATGCCGCCGAATATCTGGCCCAGCAGAACCTGACCGGTTCAGGCAATACAGAAGAAGATGCGGCGCTGCGCATTGCCTACGGTCGTGACGCCAACCCCGCCATGCCGGGCCCTGAACGTGCTGGCGTTGATGAAAGTCTGCAGCAGGTAGCCGTACAATCCGATGCACAACAGCTACTGTATGCGCGCACACCCAATTCCGGTGTCATGACGGAAATGCAGCGCCATGACGAAGTTGCTGACGCCGCATCGCTGCGTACCGGAATGCCCGGAACAGCCAACAGCGTAGAAATCCTGGCAACACCTGACACAGAAACCGTACTCAGGGGTGCTTTGCCCAGGCAGATGATAATCAGTGCCAATACGCGAGAATCACGCATAGCCGCCTACCTTGACGGATGGAAGCGCCGCGTAGAACGCGTCGGCACTATTAACTTTCCCGTTTCGGCCCTGAGCGAACCCGGCATCCGCAATCCTGTGCTGGAAGTCAGTATCGCAACCAATGGCAAACTGATAGAAGTAATCATTCTGACCGGATCTGGCAATCGTGAACTGGATATGGCGGCGGTTAATATCCTGCGCATGGCCGCTCCATTTGAGCAATTTCCCGAATACCTCAGAAATGATTATGATGCACTTAAGTTTTCGTATGAGTGGCAGTTTACCGGTAAAAACGTTGGCCGAATGACAGTCCCTTGAGATACCGTCCGAATGCCCCCATATTTATCTTTATATATTCGGGCATCTGAACCGGAATCTTTACCGCGGACCGTTGTCTGAGGAAAGGAGCGGCTTGATATGGACTTTGCTATGGAAGACACCCATTCACTCGCAGGACAATTACTGGTATCCATGCCAGGCATGACTGACCCGAACTTTCGCCTTACAGTCACCTATATTTGCGAACACAGCGATAAAGGCACGCTGGGAATTGTTATTAACAAGCCCATCGGTATGGAATTGGGTGATGTACTGCAACAGTTATCGCTGGGAACCGCAGCCAATAAACTTCTGTCACAACCCGTACTTCGCGGCGGCCCGGTTCAGGCTGAACGCGGCTTTGTGATACACGAATCCCCGAGCCACTGGGACGCAACCACCGAAGTTGGCCAATCTATCTGTGTAACAACATCTCAGGATATTCTTTCCGATGTTGCAGCAGGCAATGGTCCGGAACGCATCCTCATAGCATTGGGTTATGCCGGCTGGGGCGCCGGACAGTTAGAATACGAACTGCGGCAAAATGCATGGCTGACGGTTCCGGCCACGACCGATATCATATTCGACACTCCGTACGATGAACTCTGGCAAGCAGCCGCAGGTTCACTGGGAATTGACCCGGCCAACCTCAGCCTCCACGCCGGCAATGCATGAAACTCAAGCTATTCGGCCATGAATTCCAGGTCGAATAATTCACCACAGAATCTGCTTGCCCTTGATTTCGGCCTGCGGCGAATCGGCGTGGCAACCGGATCCTGCGTGACAGGGACCGCCAGCCCACTGGAAACTATTACAGCCGTAGGCGGGGAACCTGACTGGACCCGGATCGATCACCTGATTAAAGAATGGGCGCCTGATCTAATCGTGCTCGGCCTGCCCTATAATAAAGACGGAAGCAATTCTGAAATGACAGAAGTAGTCAGGAAATTTGCAACTACGTTGAAATCTCTTTATCCGCTGCCGGTAGAATTTGTCGACGAACGATATACTTCGGTGGAAGCTAAAACACTGCTCCGGGAGCAACGCCGACGGGGTGTGCGTAATAAGAAACTAAATAAGGAAGACGTGGATGCCGTTGCAGCCCAGTTAATAGCAGAAAGCTGGATGAATACCGTACGCCTCAACTGAACCAAAATTCATGAGCATTAGTAATAAGGCCAGTACTCCGCTGACCCAACAGGGTACGCTTCGACATTTAATCCGACTGCAGGGTTTAAGCCAGGACTTTATTACTGGCTTGCTCGACCAGGCGGAAACCTACCAGACTCCTATGGGCAGTCCGCCGGCACGCGAGACAATCCTGAAAGGTCGCACAGTTGCCAATCTTTTCTTTGAACCCAGCACCCGGACGCGCGCGTCATTCGAACTTGCTGCCAAGCGTTTAAGCGCCGATGTACTGAATCTGGACGTCAACATGTCGTCACGGATCAAGGGGGAAAGCTTACTGGACACAATTTATACCTTGCAGGCCATGCAGGTGGATATTTTTGTAGTCCGCGATGCGAGTGCAGGCATTCCTGATTTCATAACCGGCAACGTCCACCCGCATGTCAGCGTGCTTAACGCTGGTGAAGCAAATATTTCACATCCGACACAGGGACTGCTCGATCTCCTCACCATCCGGCAAAACAAAAAGACTTTAGATGGGCTGGTAGTAACAGTTATTGGTGATATTGCCCATTCCCGCGTGGCAAGGTCTATATCTGAAGGCCTCAGCATTATGGGGAACAATACGTTACGTCTCGTTGCACCGGAAGGCATGACTCCGGATATGAATTTATACCCAGGCGCCAGCTTTACACGCGACATAGATAAAGCGATAGAGGGCGCGGACGTATTGATGGCTTTACGTATCCAACGTGAACGCATCAAGGAACAGTCAAGCCTGATGACAGATCATGAATATCTGCAACGCTACGGCCTGACCGATGACCGAATTGCACTTGCCAAACCCGATGCGATTGTCATGCATCCGGGCCCGATGAATCGTGATGTCGAGATCGCCGGCACAGTCGCCGATGGCCCTCAGTCGGTCATTACCCAGCAGGTCAATAATGGTCTGGCCATACGCATGGCGGTGCTGGCAGCGGTGATGGCGTCAAACACAGCATGAGTACTGCCCCGGCACGTGAACATCGTGGCAGCATTTTTCTGGAGGATGCGAGCGTCATCCGTCACGAAGCCTTCGCCGGCAATCAGTTTATCCTGCGGGTAAAAGCCCCTGCATGTGCAGCGCATGCGGTAGCGGGCAGTTTTGCCCATATTCGTTGCGACCGTGATTTTCCCATGCGACGGCCACTGTCAATCATGCGTGCCAATCAGCAAACCGGTGAGGTAGATTTTCTATACAAGATAGTTGGTGCGGGACTGGCTGCACTTAGCAAGGCCAGCATTGGCGATAACTTAAGCATCCTGGGGCCTATAGGTAACGGATTTAGTCCGCGCAATGATCGGCCACGCAAACTTATGCTCGGCGGTGGCGTCGGCATTCCGCCGATGATATTTCTTGCCGAGCAACTTCATAGTTCAGGCGTATCACTTGATAGCTCACTGGTATTAATGGGTTCCGAAGTGCCTTTCCCCTTCAGCCAGGTTAAATCAAAAATAGCTGTAGCCGGATTGCCCACAGCAGCAACCGACGGCATGCCAGACCTGGAACAACTGGGCATTGCCTCCCGACTGGCCAGCCTGCAAAATTTTTCGGGGTGTCAGCAGGGCTACGTAACCGACCTGGCATCTGAATGGCTAAAGTCATTGCCGGATGACGCGCGCAATGAAGTAGAAATATTCGCCTGTGGCCCGGAGCCTATGCTGGAAGCAGCAGCTGCATTAGCGAAAAGATTCGACCTTCCCTGCCAGCTTTGTCTTGAAGAATTCATGGCTTGCGCGGTGGGGGGCTGCGCAGGTTGCAGTGTACCCGTATACCAGAATGGGGAAATGGCTATGCAAAGGGTATGTGTCGATGGCCCGGTATTCAGTGCAGCGGGTATCTATCCAAATATCTGAGCGCTCGGAGCCTTAGCCGAAGTGTATGCTGGCCTCAAGATTCGAACGTGAATCGGCATTAGCAAGTGCTTCTTCCATACCAATCTTGCCATCTTTGTACAGTTTAAGAAGTGCCGCATCAAAACTTTGCATTCCTGACTCAGAACTTTTTGCAAAAGCTTCCTTCACTTCAGCAATCTCACCTCGATTGATCAACTCTGCTACATGTGGTGTATTTAACATCACTTCAACGGCAGCAATCCGTTTGCCATCTGTGCCGAGCACCAGACGTTGTGAAACCACAGCGCGCAGATACTGTGACAAATCCATAAAAACCTGCCGATGCTGCTCCTGCGGAAACATATTTATAATCCGGTCCAGCGTTTCAGGCGAGTTATTTGCATGCAAGGTGGAAATTACCAGGTGACCTGTGCCAGAAAGGTGCAAAGCCGCCTCCATAGACTCCCGATCACGAATCTCACCTATCAAAATAACATCAGGCGCCTCACGCATCGCACTTTTAAGTGCCCGGGAATAGCTCCTGGTATCAATGCCGATTTCACGTTGATTAACTATAGAACGCTTATTCGGGTGCAGGAATTCAATTGGATCTTCAATCGTCAGAATATGCGACGAGGTGCGCTCATTACGGTAATTAATCATGCCCGCCAAAGTCGTCGACTTGCCACAACCGGTGGCTCCAACCATCAGGACTAACCCACGACGAAACATGACCAGTTCCTTTATGATCTGGGGCATGAGGAGCCTATCCAGATCGGGTAAATCAGATGCTATATAGCGCAATACCATGCCAATATTGCCACGCTGGTGGAAAATATTGACCCGAAAACGACCAAGTTTAGCTTTCGATAACGCAAAGTCGATTTCAAGCTCACGGGTGAACTCCTCAAGCTGATCTTCATCCATTAACTCAAGGGCCGCCTGTTTAACCATCTTGGGGGTCAATTCAAGCTTATTTACCGACATAATCTTGCCATCAATCTTGATTTTGACTGGCGCGAAGCAGGTAAAAAAAAGATCAGAGGCCTTTTTGTCTACCATCAACCTGAAGAGAGGCTCTACATTCATTTGTCGTTCTCTGTACTCATTACTATCACTAACTATTCAATACCTTTACTCACAGAACCATTCCGGTTTCTTCTTCTACCAGATCAAGGCCTTCGGCTACCGCCGTTGGGTCAGTAGCTGCACGCTTACTCTCAAGCTTGACGCGTAAACGCACCTCATTTTTCGAGTCAGCATTTTTCAGGGCCTCTTCATAACTGATCAGACCACGCTCAAATAAATCAAATAGCGCCTGATCAAAGGTATTCATGCCCAGACGTCCTGATTTCTTCATCACTTCTTTCAGCTCAGTCACATCACCTTTAAATATAAGGTCTGAAACCAGTGGCGTCTGGAGCAAAATTTCCATTGCTGCAATTCGGCCGGTACCTGATTCACGTGGCAACAGGCGTTGGGAAATAATCCCCTTAATGTTGAGCGACAAATCCATCAATAACTGTTGACGCTTTGCTTCCGGGAAGAAGTTAATGATGCGATCCAGTGCCTGGTTGGCGTTGTTAGCATGTAATGTGGCAAGACAAAGGTGACCGGTTTCCGCGAACTGAATGCCATATTCCATCGTTTCACGATCACGAATCTCGCCAATCAGTATCACATCGGGTGCCTGTCGCAGCGCGTTCTTGAGTGCGGCATGCCAGGATTCTGTATCCACACCCACCTCACGCTGAGTTACAACACACAGGTTGTGCGGGTGAACATATTCCACCGGATCCTCTATCGTCACGATATGGCCACGGGTATTCGCATTTCTGTACCCAACCATCGCTGCAAGCGTCGTCGATTTACCTGAACCCGTTGCACCCACCAGTAGGACCAGGCCACGCTTGGTCAAAGATATCTCATTCAGTATGGGTGGCAGTTCAAGATCCTCAACCGTCGGGATCTCGGTAATTATCCGCCGCAGAACTGCACCAACCTGGCCCTGCTGAATAAAAGCACTCACACGGAACCGGCCAATCCCCTGCGGATAAATTGCGAAGTTACACTCCTGCGTGGCATCAAACTGCTTCGCTTGCTTGTCATTCATAATAGAGCGCACGATCACTGCGCTTTGTGCCGCGGTCAGGGGCTGCTCCGCTGCCTTGTGAACATCGCCATCTATCTTAATTGCGGGAGGAAACCCAGCCGTAATAAACAAGTCGGAACCATTCTTGGCAACCATCTTCTTAAGCAGCGTCTGCATCATTCGTGTTGCCTGATCGCGTTCCATCGTGCGCCTCCTTATCCTGAATCTGTAATTAGCAGCGCGGCTGCTATCTAAAAATCATCTTTGTTTGCAGCCCTGAAGCGAGCCTCTTCTTTACTAATCATCCCTTTAGCCAGCAAATCATGCAGGTTTTGATCCAGCGTCTGCATGCCAACACTTTGGCCAGTCTGGATAGCTGAGTACATCTGGGCAACCTTGCCCTCTCTGATCAGATTGCGTATTGCGGGTGTACCAATCATGATTTCATGGGCTGCAATTCGCCCACCACCGGTGCGTTTTAGCAGAGTTTGGGAAATAACGGCACGCAATGATTCAGACAACATGGACCGGACCATTTCTTTTTCTGCCGCGGGAAATACATCAACGATACGGTCAACAGTTTTTGCTGCCGAACTCGTGTGCAGGGTGCCGAAGACCAGATGACCGGTTTCGGCAGCCGTCAGGGCCAGCCGAATGGTTTCAAGATCACGTAACTCGCCGACGAGGATAACGTCCGGGTCTTCACGTAAAGCTGAACGGAGTGCCTCCTGGAAACCCAGTGTATCCCGATGCACTTCACGCTGGTTAATCAGCGAGCGCTGACTTTCGTGTACAAATTCGATGGGGTCTTCAATCGTCAGTATGTGATCGGGTTTATTTTCGTTGACGTGGTTGACCATTGCAGCAAGAGTCGTTGATTTACCCGATCCGGTAGGGCCGGTAACCAGAACTATGCCGCGAGGATGCATGGATAGATCTTTGAATATGGCGGGTGCATTAAGGTCATCAAGCGTCAATATTTCGGATGGGATGGTCCTGAAAACAGCAGCAGCGCCACGCATCTGATTAAATACATTGACCCGAAACCGCGCCAGCTTGGGTATTTCAAAAGAAAAATCAGTTTCCAGAAACTCCTCGAATGACTTCCGCTGTTTGTCATTCATGATGTCGTATATCATGCTGTGCACGTCTTTGTGCGACAGCGGAGGCATGTTTACTCTCTTTATGTCACCATCGACACGAATCATCGGGGGTAACCCCGCCGAAAGGTGGAGGTCAGAAGCATTGTTCTTAACTGAAAACGCCAATAACTGCGCGATGTCTACTGCCATCTCTAATCCCTGAGTAAAAGCATCCGGACAACCGCCATGCACTATTTACATAACGGTCGCTAGTGAATGTCAGTATATGGATTGCCCCGGGGGGTATCGTGATGCGTATCACGAAAAACCTACAGGATTTAAAACAGCGTATTTCAGTAGCCTGCAATGAAGCCGGCCGAAATGAGCACGACGTCTCAGTTCTGGCCGTGAGCAAGCGCCACAGCACCGATTCGATACATGAGGCCGCCGCTGCCGGGCTCCACTCTATGGGCGAAAACTACCTGCAGGAGGCACTGGAGAAAATCCCCTTATTTGGCCCTGAAATTCAATGGCATTTCATTGGACGCATTCAATCAAATAAAACCAGAACCATCGCCGAGAATTTTCAGTGGGTGCAAACCATCTCGACCGCACGTATCGCAGAACGCCTGAGCCGGCAAAGACCCCAAGGCATGGACAATCTCAATGTCTGCATTCAGGTGGATACCGATAATAGCGGACTGCATGGTGGCATCAGGCCCGCGGAAGCAGAATCACTTTGTGAAATTATTGCCGGGCTGCCCAAGCTGCAGCTGCGCGGCCTGATGACTATCCCGCCGCCGTCCGCAAGCCGGGAGCAGCAAAGACAGCCATTTCGCCATTTAAGGGAGTTATACGATCAGCTGGTTTCGCATGGTTATGCCCTGGACACACTATCTATGGGGATGACCGACGATCTGGAGGCAGCAATCATTGAAGGCAGCACAATGGTGCGTATCGGAACAGCCCTGTTCGGACCCCGCCCCCTGTAATGACAGAAGTACAATAATTTTCTTAGCGATAACTATCCGGGCTATGAATCTGGGCTAAGCTACACAAAATCTGTGCTTACAGGAACCACGAAGGCTGATGAATGAGTGACCACAACGAACTGGATATTGGTTTTATTGGTGGCGGAAACATGGCACAAGCCATTATCCGCGGCTTGCTGAAAGCCGGGCATACGGCCACTCAGATAAGCGTCATGGATCCGGCCACGGACCAGCGTAATACTATTACAGGCATTAATGACTCAATTAATGTGACTGACGACAGCGTCGGGCTTGCCAACCGCTGTGAATTACTGGTACTCGCCGTTAAACCCCAGGTAATGGCTGATGTTGCGGTAACGCTCAGTAAACTGAATCGTCCTGCACAGCAGACTATTGTTTCTGTGGCAGCGGGAATTACCCTTGAATCACTGCAGGGCTGGTTCGGAGAGACTGCATCACTGGTCAGAGTCATGCCCAATCAACCCGCCCTGGTCGGTGAGGGCATGTCCGGGTTATGCGCCACCCCTACCGTGGACGCTGCAGGACGAAGCGCGGCAGATTATCTTATGGCAGCTACAGGCAAGGCAGTATGGTTTGATGATGAGGACCTGATGGATGCGGTAACTGCCATATCAGGTAGCGGCCCGGCCTATTTTTACCTGGTTATGGAAATTTTACAGGATGTAGCCGCCGAGTTTGGCTTTACGGAGGACATCGCACGGCTGCTCAGCACTCAAACAGCCCTGGGCGCCGCCACAGTAGCGACACAAGGTAGTAATGATCTGGCAACATTGCGCCAACAAGTTACTTCACCTGGCGGAACAACAGCGGCCGCACTAGCCGCTCTCGAAGACGGGGGCATACGTGATATCTTCCGCAATGCATTGAATGCGGCAAGAAATCGTTCCATTGAGCTTGGCCAGCTAAATAACGAAAGTTAAATCACGAAATGAGACAAGGAAGAACCTGAAAACATGCAAAGCGGTCTGGTCTATATTCTGCAATCCCTGGTTAATCTATACCTGATGGCATTTGCACTGCGTCTTGCCATGCAATGGGTTCGGGCAGATTTTCGCAACCCGATTGTCAAGTTCGTGCTAACGGTAACCAACCCCCTGGTACTGCCCCTGCGCCGATTTGTCCCGGCAATTTACAAGATTGATACAGCAACGCTGATTATTTTTGTATTACTGCAGTGGGCCACCACCGGCATTCTGGCGCAACTCACCTGTGGAATCGCGCCCGATCTGCTGACTTTACTGGGCCTGGCAATTATCAGGGGATTGCGGCAAATATTGAACGTCTATTTCTACGTCATCTTTGGTTATGTACTGATGAGCTGGATTGCTCAGGGCACCCACAATCCCTCACTCGCTATGCTGGGAACAGTGCTCAAACAAATTGCCCAACCGGTTCTGATGCCGGTTCAAAAACTAATCCCACCTATTGCGGGTCTCGACCTGTCACCCCTTTTCCTGTTGCTGGGACTTGGCGCAATAACACGCATGCTGTATGGCCCGGCCCAGCAACTGGCGAGCGGGCTGATGTGTCCTCTGGGCGCAATACTCTGAATACACCAGGTCTTAGCTGCGGGAGCTGGGACGGGAACGACCTGTTCACCTCTGTCAGGATTACTCTGCTTCGGGCTGCAGGTGGGCCGCGACAGCCTCCCCAACGGCAGTTACGCCGTCTTCAGACACCTCACCTTTAAATATTTCGAGTAATTTCCCATCCGGTGCGACCAGCACCAGGGTTGGCTGGCTATCCAGTTCTATACCAGGCGAACCTGCAAATTTCTCCAGATCCTTAATAAAAATTGCGCCCGCCTGACTGAGCGGCATCTTGCCCTCATAGGAATCGGCCATACCACCCCGGATAAGACCCTTTATGAACCAGGGCACTTTCATCACCGAAAAATGATAGCCAAGCACCTCTTCCGATAAGACTCCCCGCTCTGCCAGGGCGGTATACCACTCCACTAACATGTCACCCTGCCATGTACCATTTTCTTTTTCCTTGCTCATGGCAAGCATGACGATATTCAGGGATTTACCCTTAAAGTCATCGGGGAAGACGAAATCTTCTTCATCCAGCGTCTCTGTTTCAACTCGCTGGAAAGACCCCAGTTCATTGGCGTTTACCGACACACACGTAGTGAGCAGAAAAACAAATGCCCATACCGATGCCGCCACAATATTTTGTGGCGCGAAATGGAATTGCTTAAAAGTTAAAGAATTAATCACGACATAAATTCTCTTATGGTTTTCATCCTGTTTCCCGGGTCATCAAAATAGCATCACCGGTAAAATGGATGAGTGGATGCGGATATAGGGCTTCCCGAGCAGCCTCCCTGTAACCGAGCCTCTCATACAATCTTTTTGCACCTGAATTCTGTTCCAACACAATCAGGCTCAGTTTGTTCAATTTATTTTCCCGTTCGTAACGGCGGCCGACATCAAGAAGATCTTCGTCAGCAGCGGCGATCTTCGGCCAGATACAGTCAGCAACACCAGCAGAATAAATCTGCTAAAGCTGTGCGATAACACCACAATCGGCTTAGCTTGCAGGACGGGAAATGACCGGACTGTCCTTCACACTACATCACCTCGTGCTTCAGTCGTATGACATCACTATGAGGAACATATAACAGGTCAGCTACTTTACGCACCAGGAAATCTTCATATTTATCCAGCTTGTCATCTGCATTCGCGACCTGCCATAGCAACCGAATAACATCCTTTTTTTGTTCTTCATCCAGGCTCTGGTGCAACGCGCGCGTGAAATCGAACAGACACACCGCTTTGTCATTGGCCGCACGTGCTTTGTTCAACAACTCCTGTGCCTCAGCAGCACTCAGATCATAATGGCTGGCCAGCAAATCGATAATGAGGCTGTGTTCATCATGGGTCTCGTCAAAATCAGCTCGGGCCATTTCCACCAGCAGCGATGCCAGTGCCAGCTGTTGCCGATCTTCCTGATTCTCAGCATTAGCGCTAAAGGCTTTATCGCCCATCAGGATATTTTTTAGCTTGCCGATCATTCTTTTGCCTCGTTGTAACTTGTTGTGTTTATGCCGTTCTGGCCAACCACTCTACCAAAAGCTCGCGCAAAACGACCAGCTGCCCGTGGAAAAAATGCCCTGCACCGGGCAGCACGAGCAATTCAGGCCGCGGATCAAGACTCGTTACCCACTCGATTACCTCATCAGCCGGAACAACATCATCCGCATCACCGTGAATAACCAGCCACGGCATGGTGGGCGTTTCTGTCAGCGCCTGCCCCAGTATGTTGACGGCAGGGGCAATACTGATCAGGCGGGCTGCCTCCAGAGTCGTTGCAGCACGCGCAGATACAACGGCACCAAATGAAAAGCCACCCAGCCAGAGCTCTGCTTCGGGCCAGCGTCGTCGCACATAAGCAACCACACAGGCCAGATCGTCTAACTCACCGATTCCGCCTCCATATTCGCCCTCACTGGCACCCGTGCCCCTGAAATTAAACCGTAAAGCCGGAACCCCCATATCAGTCATGGCACGCGCAAGCGTATGTATAACTTTATTCAACATGGTGCCCTGATGCTGGGGATGTGGGTGACACAAAACGGCAATCCGCAGACCATCACAAGACTGAGGGCACTCAAGCAATGCTTCCAGCTCACCTGCCGGCCCGGTTATAGAGAAGGATTCTTTAGCAGGCGCTTTTGCCATTAGCTTTAAGTGCTCTTGTATATACGAATGCTGTGGCAGAGGCATTACTATAATGCCAAATACGAATGATGCTGAATGAATAAACGAGTAGCTACCATGAAACTGGCCTCTGAATCCTTTACCCACAATGAACCCATTCCAAAGCGGTGTGCTTTTGCAGAGCAGGATCCGGATAAGCATATCCGGCTGGGACAAAACCTCAGCCCACAATTATCCTGGAGTGAAATGCCTGCCGGCACCCGGTCACTGGCGCTCATCTGTACGGACCCGGATGTACCCTCGTCGATGGAGGATTTCAATCAGGAAGGCAGAACCATTCCTGCAGCCCTGCCCCGGGTCGACTTCATACACTGGGTCATGGTCGATATCCCGGCCACAGAAGGGTCGGTTGCAGAAGGTGAATGTTCTGACGGAATTACCCCAGGAGGCAAACATAACCTGAACGGGCCGGCTGGCTCGCGCCAGGGCATCAATGACTACACCGCATTTTTTGCCGCCGATGAAGATATGCAGGGTAATTATTTTGGCTACGAAGGCCCGTGCCCACCCTGGAATGACGAAATTCTGCATCATTATCATTTCACGCTGTTTGCCCTTGATATTGATAAATGCCCGGTTGGAGGTGCCTTTACAGCAGCTGATGTACTGGCTGCTATTCAAGGACACATTCTGGCCAAAACTGAACTGGCAGGTACTTACAGCCTGAACCCGGATGTGAATTGACCGGGAGGGTACAGGGAAGCTGAAACCCCGCAAGAAAACAACGGACTCAAGTACTATGAAAAATGACCTCCCACACAAACCGGCTGAAATCAGCAGCACACAATACATCCAACATAAGGCATAAAAAGGGAACAATGATCAATTCCGCTGATCATATCCGCCTATTTCAGCTCCAACCGGGAAGCAAGAAAGCATTTCCTTGTATTTAAACGATGTTCACGATAGAACAAAGCAATTGGGGAATCAGGGGATCTAAATCAACACCCTATTCCATTGAATAAAGCTGTTATGGGGCTTAGTTAAGTCATGAATATGCGACTAGTCATTGCAACTCTTTCAAGTCTTACAATTTGCGGGGTTGCGCTGTTCCTTTTGCAATGCCTTTATGACTCACCTCTGGCCGAAGATGGCCCGGCATATCCTCAGGCCACTGAACACACTCTATACCCTGTTCACACTTTCGACCCGCCG
>SMVB01190770.1_pt1 | contig 26431 bp, 19 predicted proteins | sample 2456461 | NCBI WGS metagenome assembly SMVB01 (sample SAMN11095934, study PRJNA526329) | marine sediment metagenome | biome: Marine sediment; feature: Surficial sediment; material: Deep marine sediment; isolation source: Hadal surficial sediment | place: Pacific Ocean | collected 2014-05 | depth...
ATCCTCCGCGGCGAGATGGGATTTCGCCCAACCGAAGCACGCCGCCTGGATGTGCGAGACCTTGTGCTGGGCTCCGAGTCCGATCTCTCAGACGCTTACGTCTACTTGCCGGGCAGTAAGAGCAAGATGAAAAAAGAGCGCAAGCTGCAGTTACCCGAGGAGCTTAGATCGTGGCTTCTACACCCCGACGTAATTGCGGAGTTCGGCTCGATTGATAGACGCTTCGGAAATGAGCCGTTGTTGATCAACCCTGACGCAACCAAAACCGAAGCCAAGCGTTGGTGTGAAGCAAGCGAACGAAACACCATCCGTCGTGCATGCACGAAAGCGGGCGTGCCACACATTGCGCCGAATCAGTTGGGTAGGCACTTCTTCGCATCGGATGTGATCGCTGGTGGCGGAGACATCTACGCCTTGAAGTCATGGCTCGGACACGCCGACATCAAGAGCACAGAAAGGTATCTCGACGTTGCACCGCAGGCGCTTGGCAGCCTGCTTCGATTGAAGAGTGGCCCACAAGTGGCCCACAAGCAAAATCGCGATTCGTAACTAGCTTATTTTGCTTATCTTTTTGGTCGGGCCGGCGAGATTCGAACTCGCGACCTCTTGACCCCCAGTCAAGCGCGCTACCAAGCTGCGCCACGGCCCGAACGGCCTAGTGGGTAGCCCACCCGGGCAAATCCCGCACCTCGCGTGAGCGCTATCTGGTTCGCGATCCAGCAGCTCGGCTAGAGCATCTCGCGGATCACGAGGAGCTCGTTTCGAACATTCTGGAACGCTTCGGCCGAGTCCGAGTAATCGAACGCGGGCTTCACCGCAGCCACGCGCTCTGACTCTTCCACTGCTTCTTCTAGCGCCCGACCGATGCCCAACTCGCGCAGCCGTTTGCGCGCTCCGGCGATGGTGTAGCGCTGGCCGTGAAGCAGTTGCTGGATCAACAGGATCATCTCGATGTCTTTGCGGCGGTAGAGGCGCTGCTTCGAACGAGATTTTTGTGGGGCCATCCAGCGAAACTCAGATTCCCAATAGCGAAGTACGTAGGGCTTCACGCCGGTGATCTTGCTCACCTCGCCGATTCGGTAGTAGAGCTTGCCGTCTTCGGGGATCACACCTGCGGGCAATAACGACGCGACGCGCTCTTCCTGGCTGGCGTCTTTGACCGACGGCGTTGAAGAAGAATCGACGGATGCGCGCGGGGTTGCGGTCGCTTGGTTCCACTGGCGATCAGCCCGTACGGCCTTGTTGCGATTCTTTTTGCGGCTCGTCTTCCCCATCACACCTCCCGGCTATGAAACGTCTCTGACGGCTCAAAGACCATAGGGAAGATTTTGGAGAAACGAGTTAGACGAGGTCAATTTTGCGTAAATTGGAAGACGTCTTCGCCTGCAGTGGATCAGGGTGAAGATTCTTCGTTGGCGCTTTCTTTCACGGGCTCGTCGTTCAGGATGTTCTTGAGTACGAGGCTCGGCTTGAACGTGAGGACCTGACGTGCCTCGAGCAGAATTTCCTGGCCGGTTTGCGGGTTGCGACCCTTGCGTGCGTTCTTTTGGCGAACGACGAAGTTGCCGAAGCCGGAAATCTTCACCTTTTCACCCTCGGCGAGGGTTTCCTTGATGATGTCGAACACTTTTTCGACGAGTTCGGCGGCTTCTTTCTTGGAGAAACCTACTCGTTCGTAGATTTGTTCAACGATCTCAGCCTTGGTCATTGATCCCGTCTCCCTTTCGCCCGGTCGCCGGGGTCTGGTGTTCCGGACCCCTGCGAATCATCTGCAGTTTCTCTGTGCTCGTCCTGTTTGTTCTTGCCTTGCCTTACGGTCAGGCTAGCCCAACTTCCTGATAAACAACAGCTAATCAAGAATGGGGGCAAAACAACACTGGGAGAATTCTAGTCCGGGCGGAAAAGTCTGACTCAGGCGGCGGCGGCTTCCTTCGCCTTCTTGACCAGCTCGCTGAAGGCGGCCGGATCGCTCACAGCCAGCTCAGCCATGACTTTGCGATCCATCTCGACGCCTGCGTGCTTCAGACCGTTGATGAAGCGACTGTACGAGAGACCCTGCTCTCTGCATGCTGCGTTGATCCGCACGATCCAAAGCCGGCGAAATTCTCGCTTGCGTTGCTTGCGACCGATGTACGCGTAAACGCCTGCCTTGTCGACCGCCTCTTTCGCGGTCCCGACCAGTCTACTCCTGGCGCCGTAGTAGCCCTTTGCAAGTTTGAGAATACGCTTGCGGCCCTTGGCGGCCGCTACCCCTCGTTTTACCCGTGCCATGCTGATCTTCCCTCGATTGGTTCCGCGCTTGGTTCTGCGCTTGGTACTTGAATTCGTTCCCTAGTTCTTATCTCTCAAAAGCCCGGAAGCATCCTCTTGACTCGACTCGTGTCGGCGGCAGAAAGCAGCGTGTCCTGACGCAAACCGCGCTTACGCTTGGTCCGTTTCTTGGTGAGGATGTGCTGCTTGTTGGCCTTCTGTCGCACGATTTTACCGGTCCCGGTCTTCTTGAACCGTTTGGCGGCCCCGCTGTGGGTCTTCATCTTGGGCATGCCCGTATCTCCTGCCTCTCGACCTGATTCTGTCTTCAGGTCGCAAGTCTGATCGCGATTTCCACGGGATGCACCCCGCCGCAAAGAAGCGGGGACGCTACCACGCAACCCTGTGATTCGCCTTGTTTTTTTCGCCTTTCGACGGGTTTGTACCGGCTCCCGCCGGCCTAGCCCGCCTCCTCTCCCTGGCTGACGGGCTCCTCACCCGCTTCCCCCGCTTGGCGCTCAGCCCGGCCATGGAGTCCCGAAGCCTGCGCCTCGTCGGCCTTGCGTTGCTTGGCGGCGCGCCGCACGGCCTTGCGGTCGACCACGGGCTCGTTCGATACCTCACCAATTTCCGCGGCTTTTATTTCTTCTAGCCGTTTTGTCTCGGCCACCACCTCGCGGTCCGCGACCAGGATCATGGACATGAAACGCCCTTCCATGCGCGGCGGGTTTTCCATCTTGGCCAGGGTTCCGAGCATCTCTTTGACCTGCTCGAGTTTCTTGCGCCCGCGATCGATGTGGACCATTTCGCGTCCCCGGAACATCACGGTCACCTTGACCTTGTCACCCTCCATCAGGAACTTGCGGGCGTTGTTGAGCTTGAACTGAAGATCGTGCAGATCGGTTCCCGGACGCAGTTTGATCTCTTTCAGGCTCGCCGCATGGGACTGCTTGCTGGACTTCTTTTTCTTCTGCTCGTACTTGTAACGTCCATAGTCCATGATGCGACAAACCGGAGGACGCGAATTGGCCGCGACCTCGACCAGGTCGAGGCCCGCTTCTCGCGCCTTGATCAGCGCGTCTTCAGGACTCATCACACCGAGCTGTTCACTGTCTACCCCGATCACGCGAACCTCACGCACGCGAATTCTCTCGTTGATGCGCGTAGTATCTCGCTCCGGAGCTACGATTCGATATCTAGATCTTGCTGGAATGCGAATTCCCTCCTAGGACAACGGTCCCAATTGTCTTGCGCCGATACTGGCTACAAGTTGGCTCACCAGAGCATCCAGGGCTATGGGCTCTGCGCTCTTCTTCTTGCTCTTGCGCAGCCGAGGTGTCACGGTTCCGGCCTCGGCCTCCTTTTCTCCGATCACCAGGCTGAGGGGAATCTTAGCGATCTCGGCTTCGCGGATCTTGAAGCCCAGGGTCTCGCTGCGTAAATCGACCTCGGCCCGCACCCCTGCAGCCACCAGGATGCCGCCGACTTCCTGTGCCCTTGCGTGCTGGGCTTCTGAAATGGGAAGCACGAAGACCTGCACCGGAGACAGCCAAAATGGGAAGTCTCCACCCGTGTGTTCGATGTAGAGGGCCATGAAGCGCTCGAGAGAGCCGAGCACCGCACGGTGGAGCATCGCAGGTTGGTGCCGCTCGCCGTCCCGGCCCACGTATTCGAGTCCGAAGCGGGCGGGCATCGCCATGTCGATCTGGATGGTGCCCAGGGTCCAGGCCCGGCCCAGCACGTCGCTAAAGTCCGCCTCCACCTTGGGGCCGTAAAAGACGGCCTCGCCTTCCTTGATCGCGCAGTCATACCCGGCTCTTTCGACACACTCGATCAGCAGCTTCTCGGCCTCGTCCCAGTCTTCGCGAAGCCCCAAAAATTCTTCGGGCCGGGTCGAAACCGCCAGCGCAATGCCGTCGAGGCCGAGCGCCCCGTACACCTCGGCCATCATCTCGAAAAAGCTCTGGACCTCGGCAGCCACCTGTTCGGGCTCGCAATAGATGTGCCCGTCGTCCTGGGCAAAGGAACGGACCCTGGACAATCCGGTGAGGGTTCCGCTGCGTTCGTTGCGATGCAGGCGCGAGAATTCGGCCATGCGCAGGGGAAGCTCTCGATACGAGCGCAGACGGGTTCCGAACAGATGACAGTGGCCCGGGCAGTTGGTCGCCTTGAGTCCGATTTCTTCGTCCTCACCCTCGCCTTCGAACCAGTACATGTCGTCGTAGAACATTTCGTAGTGACCGGAGATCTTGAACAACTCGGCCCGATTGAGCTGCGGCGTCATGACTTCCTGAAGGCCGTATTTGGGGTAGAGACTTTTGACGAAGTCCACCAGCCCGTTGTAGACCACCATGCCCTTGGGCAGGTAGAACGGGGAACCCTGGGAGACCGGGTCCAGGTGAAAAAGCTCGAGTGCAACCCCCACTCTGCGGTGATCGCGCTTCTTCGCCTCTTCGAGCCGGGCCAGGTGGGCTTTGAGTTGCTTTTTGTTGGCGAACGCGGTGCCGTATATGCGCTGCAGCTTGTGGCTCGACTCGTCGCCTCGAAAGTAGCTGGCGCTGGCTTCGGTCAACTTCACCGCGCCGATCTGTTTGGTGCTCCCGACGTGTGGCCCGCGACACAAATCGACGAACTCGCCGTGGCCAAAGAGCGTGATTTCGCTGTCCTCGGGAATGTCGGCGATGCGAGTCAGCTTCAACTCTTCGCCCATTTGCGTAAAGCGACTAACCGCCTCCGCTCGCGTCACCACTTCGCGGGTAAATTTCGCGTCGGTGGCGATGATGCTCGCCATCTCTTTTTCGATCCGTTCGAGGTCTTCGGGGGTAAAGGGTTCGTCGACCAGAAAGTCATACTGGAACTTCTCACTGTGGTCGGTGCGGCCGGCGTCGATCTGCGCTTCGGGAAACAACCGCTTGACGGCGTCCGCCATCACGTGTTCAGCAGAGTGCCGGATCACCTCTCCGGCAGCGTCGTCTTTTGAGGTGACGATCTCGATCGCGACATCTTCGAGGAGTGGGAGTCGCAGGTCTACGAGTTGCCCGTCGATGCGTCCCGCCAGCGCCGCCTTGGCGAGCCCGGGACCGATTTTCTCCGCCACCTGAAGGACCGTAGAACCTTGGGCCACCGCGACCGTATTCCCGTCGGGGAGACGGATACTGATCTCGCTCATGAGTGGTGGTGCGGCATGATGTTCTTCGAACTCCTGGGTACCTGTTCCTGCTGACTACGGTCTTGTTTCATTTTTCTTCTTGACTGCTTCCCGCTTTCTGCGTCCGCCCAGTCCGTCGGCTGATCGGCGAACCTTGTGCTCACGGTATAGCGGTCGGTCGCGATGGTAGGCACGGGCGGGATCGAACCGCCGACCTCTGCCGTGTCAAGGCAGCGCTCTAGCCCCTGAGCTACGTGCCTGAATCGAGCTAACGAGCCGGAGTATTTACCCTTTTCCCGGTTTCGAGTCAATGCTCGCGGGTCCGGCACCGGGTTTTCAAAACCGTCCCATCAGCGACGAAGTGCGCGCGGGACGTTGTCGCCCTCCTGACCGATGGCAGCGTCGGAGAATCCGACTTCCGACGTCTCCGACTCGGCCTCCGGGGCCCAGTTCACCTTCACATGCACTCGATTGCCGCTGGCGTGGATCGGGACGATTTCCATCGCACTCGGGGCCAGGATGAGCATCTGTTCGAGGAATTCTACCGCTGACTTCGGAGTCTCGACATCGAGAATCGTTCGATCGCGGCCCATCTCGACTGGATAAACGCCGGTGGCTCCCAATGGCCCCTCGAGAAGTTCACGCATGGCGAGGTATGCGGGATAGTACCTGAGCCCCTCGATTTCGAGTCGCACTTCCTTCGAACCCAGCACGTTCTCATCCGGCAGCAGCAGGCCCGCGTCGACCAACTTGGCTTGAATGCGATCGACATCGACCTGAACCTCGACGATCACCATGTACTCCTCGCTCACATCGGGGTCGTCTGAAAACAGAGCGGGCCTTCTGCCGCGATCTTCGATCACCCGGAAGCGCACGGTATAGGGCACCATCTTGTCACCCAGGATCGCGTCGAGATCCGGGGCATCGGGTTCGTAATTTGGGTCGCCCGGGTAGCTTTGCGTGGGATCGTCGAAGTACGGCGAATCGAGCGGGTCGAGGCTCTCGCGGTCGATCCGCTGCTGGTCGATTTCCTCGTCGGTCAATTCGTCGATCGGCTGATCGGCCAGGAAGTCCTTGGCAACGCGCACCACGGCCTCGCGCAGGGCCTGATTGATCGCCGCATCGCGCGGCACCACGGCGGCCATGCGCGTGGGATCGATCGAGACCGTGCCAACGACTTCGAGCGTCCGCACCTCTGCGCTCGCGAGGGTCGGCAGCATCAATACAGTCGTTACAGTCGTTGCAATGATTGCGACGAGGGCAGTCGAGGGCGTCGTGTATCGCGATTGCTTCAAAGGCTCAACTCCGTGACGTTGTAGCCAAACAGGGCATCGACATCCCGGCACATTTCCCTGGTCGCCCGCACCCCGCGGATCGCGCCGACCGATACGACCGTCTCGCTCTTGCCGGGGATCAGTACGTGAATCACAACCGGGCACTCCCCCGGGTGGCTTGCCAGCACCTTCACCAGGGCATCCAACCGATCCTTGTTGATGTCGCTCTCGAGCATATTGACTCGCAAGCTGCTGGACAATTTCTCTTCGGCCTGGGCAAGGGGCATGACATCTCGGACCAGGATCTTGGGAGTCTCGCCCTCCTCGAGAGTTCCCGAAACCAACAGGGGCAAGGGGCCCTGCCCCTCGTCTCCGCTCTTTGCGCGCTGCCACAGCTCGACGTTCATCTCGAACGCCTCGCTGAAGATCACGAGCTCGAAGCTGCCCTCGAGATCCTCCAGGGTGCCAAAGGCCATGCGTTTGCCGCGCTTGGTGCGGGTTTCTCGCAGGTTGGTCAACAACCCGCCTACACGAACCTCGCGCTGCACCTTGTCCTCCCAACTGGACGCGGTGCAGTCGCAAAAGCGCGCCAGCAATGGGGCGACCTCGCCAAGGGGATGGCCGCTCAGGTAGAAGCCGAGCAGTTCTTTTTCGTTGGCCAGGGTTTCGCGATCCGTCCAGGGCACCGCTTGGGTCAATTCGATTCCGGCGTGCGAATCCTGCAGATCCATCGCGCTGAACAGGTTTTCCTGGCCGACAGCGCGATCGCGCTGGTCCGCTGCTGCGCGTTCGAGTCCGGCGTCGACCGAAGCCCACACCGAGGCGCGGTCTTGGTGCAGGGTGTCAAACGCTCCGCACTTGACCAGGGCCTCGACCACCCGACGGTTCGCCTTGCGGGAGTCCAAACGCGATACGAAATCGAAGAAGCTCTTGAAGTGACCTTCGCTCTGATCGCGCGACGCGAGAATCGATTCGATGGCACCTTGTCCCACGTTCTTGATCCCCGCAAAACCAAAGCGAATGGCGCCGTTCACGACGGTGAAATCTCGCTGTGATTCATTGACATCCGGGGGAAGGATTTCGATCCCCACACTTCGCACGTAGGCGATGTAGCGCGAGAGTCGATCGTGATTGCCCGATTCAATGGTTAGCACCGCCGCCAGAAATTCTTCGCGGTGGTTCGCCTTGAGGTACGCGGTCTGGTAGGTGATGTACGCATATGCGGTCGAGTGCGCCTTTGGGAAGCCATAGCCGGCGAATTCGACGATCAAATCGAAGACGTCGCCCGCTTCCTTTTCGTCGACGTCGTTCTTGACCGAACCCTCCACAAAGCGGGCGCGTTGTTGCTGCATGACATCGGCTTTTTTCTTCCCCATCGCGCGACGCAGGAGATCCGCCTCCCCCAGGCTGTAGCCCGCCATGGTTTGCGCGATTTGCAACACCTGATCCTGGTACACGATGACGCCGAGGGTCTCCCGGGTCAGGTGCTCGATCCTGGGATGCAAGGCCTCGACCGGAACAGTGCCGCGCTTGCGATTGACGTAGTCGTCCACCATGCCCGACTGCAGCGGGCCCGGACGGTAGAGGGCGACCAGCGGGATCACTTCCTTGAACGTGCGCGGCTGCAACTTGATCACGAGTTCGGTCATGCCCGACGACTCGACCTGGAACACGCCCTCGGTATCTCCCCGGCAGAGCATGTCGTAGGTCGCTTTGTCGTCGAGGGGAATGGCGTTGACATCGAAGTCCTCGAAACCGGGCTTGCGTCGGATCATCGCCTCCGCGTCGGCCATCAAGGTCAAGGTTTTGAGGCCGAGGAAATCGAACTTGATCAAGCCGATTTCTTCTATACAACCCATGTTGTACTGGCACATCACGTCGCCGGACTTGGGGTCCTTGTAGAGTGGCACCATGTCGATCAGCGGTGCGTCTCCAATCACGACCCCGGCGGCGTGCTTCGAAGCGTGACGCGTCAAGCCTTCCAGACTGCGCGCGGTTTCGATCAGACGCTCGACTTGAGAATCGGACTCGATACGCGTCCGCAACTCGGGAGATTGTTCGACCGCCTGATCGAGAGAGATACCCAGCACATCGGGGATCAGTTTTGCGATTCGATCGACGTCTCCATAGGGCATCCCCATCACGCGACCGACATCGCGGATCGCCGCCCGGGCTTGCAACGTCCCGAAGGTGACGATCTGGCAGACCTTCATGGACTCGTAGTACAGGCTATCGCTCGCCTTCGAATCACCCTCCGAAAGCCTTACGCCGTCGTATTTTTCGGCGACGTAGCGGATCACTTGCTCTCGGCCCCGCATGCAAAAGTCGACGTCGATATCCGGCATCGAAATGCGCTCGGGGTTCAAGAAGCGCTCAAAGATGATGTCGTACTCGATCGGGTCGACGTTGGTGATGTTCATCCCATACGCCACCAGACTGCCGGCGGAACTTCCCCGCCCCGGCCCCACCGGGATCCCGCTCCGCTTGGCGTAGTTGATGAAGTCCGCCACGATCAAGAAGTAACCCGGAAACCCCATCTGCTTGATCACGTTGAGCTCGTGGTTCATGCGCTCGACGTAGGTCTTGTGCAGCGGCCCTTCGAAGGGCTGATCCGGTTCCATGCCGAGGCGCGTGCGCAGACCCGCCCAGGACTGCGCCTCCATCACGTCGTCGAGGCTCTCGCCCGCGGGCACCTGAAAGTCCGGCATGTGGTAGCTGCCCATGGGGATTTCAACGTCGCAACGCTCGGCAATCACCAGGGTGTTTTCGATCGCAGACGGGTGATCGTGAAACAGTTCGCGCATCTCGTCGCCGTCTTTCACATAGAAGCCGCGCCCGTCGAACCGAAAGCGCTTTTCGTCGGAGAGATTCGACGCGGTGCCCACACACAAGAGCACGTCGTGATGGTCGTGATCGCAATCCTCGAGATAGTGCGCATCGTTGGTCGCAACCAGGGGAATGTCCATGTCGCTTGACATCTTGATCAATTCGGCGTTGACGAGATCCTGGTCGGCGATTCCGTGGCGCTGCAGCTCCAGGTAGAAGCGATCTCCAAAAAGACCGTGGAAGTCTTCGGCGACCTCCCATGCGCGGTTCACTTCCCCGCGCACGATGGCCCGGGGCACTGGAGAAGACAGACAACCCGAGGTTGCAATCAGACCCTCGCTGCGCTCGCGAAGCAGATCCATGTCGATGCGCGGTTTGTAGTAGAAGCCCTCGAGATAGGCCTTCGACACCAGATACATCAGATTCTTGTAGCCCGTGGCATTCGTCGCAATCAGCAGCAGATGGCTGATCGCGTCAAAGCCCCCTTCGGTGCGCTCGCGCCCCTCTCGGTCGAAGCGCGAGTTGCCGGCGATATAGACCTCGCAACCTATGATCGGCTTGATGTCGTTGGCCCGCGCCTTGTTGTAGAACTCGACCGTTCCAAACAAATTGCCGTGGTCGGTTTGGGCGACCGCCGGCATGTTCATGGCCTTCGCGCGTTCGAACAGCGGGTTGTGCTTGATGGCGCCATCCAGTAGCGAGTACTGGGTGTGGAGATGAAGATGAACGAAGGGTTTCGGCACGCGCCTACTCCCACTCGATCGTGGCGGGAGGCTTGGACGAGATGTCGTACACGACCCGGTTGATGCCCGGGACTTCGTTGATGATGCGACTCGAAATGCGCGCCAACACATCGTAGGGAATGTGGGCGAAGTCGGCGGTCATGGCGTCGACCGAGGTCACGCAGCGCACCGCCACCACGTTCTCGTAGGTCCGATTGTCCCCCATCACGCCCACGCTCTGCACGGGAAGGAATACACACAACGCCTGCCAGATCTCGTCGTAGAGTCCGGCGGCGCGGATCTCTTCGAGCATGATGGCATCCGCCGCGCGCAGGGGCGTGAGCCTTTCCGGCGTCACCTCCCCGAGAATTCGAATCCCCAGGCCGGGTCCCGGAAACGGATGCCGTCCGACCAGGGTCTCGGGCAAGCCGAGTGCGCGTCCCACCTCCCGCACCTCGTCCTTGAACAGTTCGCGCAGGGGTTCGACGAGTTGCAAACGCATGTCGTCGGGCAGGCCGCCGACGTTGTGGTGGGTCTTGATCGTGGCCGAGGCTCCCTTGACGGACACGCTCTCGATCACGTCCGGATACAGCGTCCCCTGAACCAGGTAGTCGCAGACGCCTAGCTTCTGCGACTCTTCCTCGAACACGTCGATGAACAAGCCACCGATGATGCGCCGCTTTTGCTCGGGCTCCGTCACGCCTTTGAGCGCGGAAAGAAAGCGGTCGGAGGCGTCGACGCTCACCAACTTGATGCCGAGCGCTCCTGCAAAAAGCTTCTCGACATCCTGCCGCTCGTTCTGACGCATCATTCCGTGATCGACGAAGATGCAAGTCAGTTGCTCGCCCACCGCCCGCTGCACCAGTGCAGCGGCCACCGAAGAATCGACTCCTCCGGAAAGTCCGCACACCACGAGCCCCTTGCCGACTTGCCGCCGGATGCTTTCGAGGCTCTGGTCGATGAAGGCGTCCATCGTCCAGTTCCCACTGCAGCCGCAAATGTCTCTCACGAAGTTTTTGAGCAGCTGCGAACCGCATTCGGTATGGACGACTTCCGGATGAAACTGCAGGCCCCAGATCGGGCGCTCGCTGTGGCGGATCGCCGCGTAGGGTGAATTTTCGCTGGCTGCCAAGATCTCGTAGCCGTCCGGCAGCGCCAACACCCTGTCGCCATGACTCATCCAGACGACGTGATCGTCTTGCGCCGAGATGCCGTTGAACAGTCGGTCGGAATGGTCGGCCGCCCCACCCGCCAGCCGCAGATGCGCGCGACCGTACTCGTGTTCGTCGGCTTTCTCGACACGCCCCCCGAGCCGCGCAACCAGCAACTGCAGCCCGTAGCAAATGCCGAGAATCGGAATCCCGAGTTCGAAGACCGCGGGATCGATGTCCGGGGCCCCCGCCTCGAGCACACTCGAGGGGCCCCCACTCAGCACGATTCCGGCGGGAGAAAACGCCGAGATCTCGGCAACGGTCAGCCCGGCTGGATGGATTTCGCAATAGACATGTTGTTGTCGAATACGCCGGGCGATCAATTGCGTGAACTGAGAACCAAAATCGAGGATCAGGATTCGGTCTTCCGCACCGGGGTTGCCCACATTCGCAGCTTCAGTCGATTCGGTAATTGGGAGCTTCCTTGGTCACGATCACGTCGTGAACGTGACTTTCCTGTAGACCCGCTGAGGAGATTTTCACGAACTGCGCCCGGGCCCGCAGTTCCGTCAAGTTGGCGGCACCGCAATACCCCATACCGGCGCGAAGACCCCCATAAAGTTGATGCAGGCTAGCCGACATGCCGCCCCGGTAGGGAACGCGTCCTTCGATGCCTTCGGGCACCAACTTGTTGTCCTGGATGTCGGCCTGGAAGTAACGGTCGCTGCTCCCCTGGGCCATGGCCCCAAGGGACCCCATGCCGCGGTAGACCTTGTAGGATCGGCCTTGGAACAACACGACTTCGCCGGGGGCTTCGTCGGTCCCCGCAAACAGCGAACCGATCATCACGGTCGAGGCGCCACCGGCCAACGCCTTGACGACGTCTCCAGAATACTTGATGCCCCCGTCGGAGATCACGGGGATGCCGTAGCGATTGGCGATTTCGAAGGCATCGACCACGGCGGTAAACTGCGGAACCCCGACTCCGGCGATCACCCGGGTGGTGCAGATCGATCCGGGACCCACGCCAACTTTGACGGCCGACACCCCGGCTTTGATCAACGCCTCGGCGCCCTCCCCGGTTGCGACATTGCCGCCGACGATCGGCAGATCGGGAAAGTGGCTGCGCAACTCGGTGATGGCCGCGAGCACACCCGCTGAATGACCGTGCGCGGTGTCGACGACCACGACATCGGCGCCTGCATTGACCAGCGCCTGGGCCCGTTCGAGCCGATCTTCACCTACGCCCAGGGCGCCGCCGCAGCGCAGCCTGCCGAGCGAGTCTTTGCAGGCGTCGGGATAGCGTTCGGTCTTTTCGATGTCCTTGATGGTGATCAGGCCGCGCAGGTTGCCGTCGGAATCAACCACCAACAGTTTTTCAATGCGGTACTGATGCAACAATTCCTTCGCCCGCTCCATCCCCGTCCCCGGCGGCACCGTCACCAGGCCTTCCCGGGTCATCATGGAAGACACTTTGGCATTGGTGTCTTTTACAAAGCGAAGATCGCGATTGGTCAAGATGCCAACCGCCTTCCCATCCAGCGTCACGGGAACGCCCGAGATGTGATAGCGGGCCATGACATCGATGGCCTCGTGGATGCGCTGATCCGGGGACATGGTGATCGGATCCACGATCATGCCCGATTCGGATCGCTTCACTTTGTCGATCTCCGCCGCATGACTGGCGATCGACATGTTCTTGTGAATGACGCCAATACCCCCGTTTTGGGCCATGGCAATGGCCGTCTCGTGCTCCGTCACCGTGTCCATGGCGGCCGAAACGAGCGGGGTATTGAGATCGATCTCGCGGGTTAGCTGGGTGCGAAGATCTACTTCGCCGGGAAGAACATTCGACTCACCGGGCACGAGGAGGACGTCGTCAAACGTCAGCCCCTCGCGAATACGGCTCTCATCCATTCAGAGCTTCTCGCTAAGGCAAAGGGAGGCGATTGGTTGGACGATTGCCGTCCAAGAGCCTCCTGTTTGCCGCGCAAGCTTACGGGGCAGGTCGCTTGCGGTCAACCGCTATGGACGATCTCGTCGCTGGAAAACTCGCGTTTTACGCGCGCGAGATTGGGACGCAGTCCGCTGGCCAACTCGGCGACCACCGCTTCGGCCAAGCGGCACGCGGTACGCGGTGCGTCTTCAAAAAGACGCCGGAAACCCGCTCGCGTGAGGATCGCGAATTCACAGTCCGATTCGGCGACTGCATCCGCCTCCCGCGCGCCAATCGACATCAACGAGATGGCTCCCAGGGTGGCGCCTCCGCACAGTAGCCCCAGATTGCCAGCCGCCTCACTCCGGATGCGGATGCTTCCCTCTCGTATCAGATACAGGACGTCGGCCTCGTCGCGCTCCTTGAACAGAGTCTTGCCGCTCTTCAGCGCAAGGGGCTCGAGCAGTTCGCACAGGTCGATCCGGTCCTGCTCGTCGAACTCGACCAGCAGCGAGAACTGCTTCAGATCATCGGGTTTTGGGCTTTCGAGCGCCTCGCCCACTACGGCACCACTCGCGCAAACATGTTGGTCAGCAGGGCGATCGGATCACTTGCGCTGTCCAACGGGATCATGAACAGCGATGCGTCTCCAACCAGCTCGAGGTTCTGCTGCAGGTCTTCGGGGCGCACGCGGTCTTTGCGCGCATACAGCACCACGTGGAGCGCGTCGGTTCGAGTGCCCGCCTCCAGTACCTCGAAGATTTCAGCGTCGCGCAGGGCCTCCGCACTGACTTCCGGCCCGTGCAGGAACAGGGTCCCAAGCGCGCCATCGGCCGCCATCGGCCACAGCGGCCGGTACGACTCGGACCACGGGAGTTGGAGCAGTTCCAGCTCTACGTCCCCCTCGAGTCGAAGGGCGCCCAGCGGCCCGAGACCGAGCTTCGGTTCGATGCCCCCCTCGAGTTCGGGAGCCAGTTTGAAGGCGGGTAGAGAGCGAAGCAGATAGACCAGGGCTGACAGGGTTTCGGGGTCGCGCGCCACCACCAGGATCTTGCCCGAGACCAGGCGCTCGCCCCGGGGTGTGGCGCTTTCCAGGTAGTCGCGCAGACGCCTCAGCTGGGCTTCGTCGAACAAGCCTCCCTCGGCAGAACCCGAACTCAGTCCACGCACCTTTGGCTGTCCCACGCTCACGATTTCGCGCTGGGCCAGGGTATGGAGCGTGCGCAGCACCTGATAGTCGGGAAACGAACAGCGGTCCACGATCTCACGCACCCGGTCGTAGTGCTCTAGCAGTAGCAGCACCTCCTGGGTCAGGGGGTGGACGATGTTGGGCAGTTCGGAGTTCTTGACGATCAGATTGACGGTCGCGGACAACGGCGGCAGTTGCAGGGCGAGACGGTCTCCCTCGGCAATTTGCCGCAGCCCTTCGGCCAAAAGCGCACGCACCGGGGCCAGGCCCTTTTTCGGCAGCTGGGCGGGAGGGCGTCCGGTCTCGAAGCTGAAGCGTCCCTCGCGCCAGGCCAACATGCGAAACAAGGCCTTCTCGCCCGAAGCGATTCCGTTCTCGGCCTGGATCACTTCGCCATCGCGCAACAGTACAAAGCCAGTCTCCCGGCGGTTCGGCGCAGCTTCATCGGCAAGTACCAGGGTTTCGCCGTCCCCCTCGCGCTCGACGTCTACTCGGCCGCTCTTGCGAGCTAGATGAGCAACCTGCAGCAGATCCGCCAGCGGAAGCTTCGTCAGATCGCCATCGACGGTCCCGTCGCTCGGGGAAGCAAATTCCAGCGCGTCGATGCGATCGCATTTTGTCATCTGCTCCACGATCACCTGCATGACTTCTTCGCGTTTGGCGTCGACCGGGAGCACGACGTCCCCGACCTCGATCGGAATCCCATTGCCGGCTTCACGCCCGAGGAACAGAAATCGCACGCCGTGGGTGCGAGGATTCGCGCGCAAGATGTCGGCGAGCTTCGAGGCGCTCACCAGGGGCAAGTCGATTTCGCCGACAATCAGATCAACCGGCTCGGCCAGGGACACTTCGAGCGCTGCGGCTCCGTGCTCCACCGTCGATGCCCGCATGCCCAGATTGATGCAGTCCTCGACCAGGCGCCGGGCTCGGGCCTGATTGCTGTCCGCCACGAGGACCGAGCGCACGTTTGCGCCGCGACTGTTTTCTGCTGCAGCGTCCATCAGGCCGGTACTCCCAGAGGCAGCCCGAGATCCTTCTGGAGCTGGAACGCCAGGTGTTCGACGAGACTGCGATCCTCCGTGTGGAACAGGCGTATGCCGTCGCTGCCGGCCCGATGCGCCGTCACCATCGCATAGACAGGACCTTCTCCGTAGTACAGCGCAAAGGGTCGGTCCGTCCCCGCCCGATGGGTGGGCACACAGGTCACCGCCCCGGGCTCGTCGGTGAGTTCGCGATCTCCACTGACCAACACGATTTCTGTCTTGGTATCGAGTGCGCGCAACCGCGCGAGCCCCTCGCGAACCACCGGGATCGACGCCTCACTCGGGCTCAAGAACAGCAGACCGCGATCCTTGGGCCTGCGCGCGACCTCACTGAGCAGCAGGCGAGTCGCTTCGACCGCCAGCTTCGCGGGCTCGTTCTTGCCCTCTTCGAGCAGGCGATCGATGGAGAGGGCGAAGTTGTCATCTCCAATTGAAAGACTGCGGAGCAGACTGCCTCGATCCTGTTCGAGGCGCTCCTCGGCAACCCGCTCGAGGGTCTCCAGCTGGGTGCCGTCCACTGGATACGTGACGACCGCCAGCGCCAACACTCGGTTCGGATCCTGGGGCGCCGTGCTCAGAATCTCGGATTGTTCGACCAACTCGCGCATCCGCTGCTTGAGTACGGCCGCGCCCACCGCGTCGGTTTCCGGCAGCAGCACGTCGTAGCGTCGGGCATCTCGCGCGGCCAGCAGATCCGTGGACCGCAGTGCGTTGCCCAGATGCCCACACAGATCGGCGAGGATTCTCGAAAGGTCGGCCGCGGACGAGCGTTGCACGGCTGACTCGACGGGCCCTACGTCGACATGGACGATGGAAAACGAACGACCAAAGCGGGCGGCTTTCTGAATTTCGTTGCGCACGGTGTCCTGAAAGTAGGCCCGGGTGTAGGCGCCGGTGTTGGGGTCGCGAAATGAATGCCGCTCGAGGGCGCGAAAGCGCAGGGCATTGACCAGTGCGGTGGCTCCGAACCCTCCGTACTTTTCTACCGCGGCGAGTTCAAACTCGCCGAACTCGATTTCGTCCAGCGGATCACTCAAACGCGCCAGCCCGATCAGTTCACCACCAAAGCACAGGGGAACGAACAGCGCGCTGCCTCCGTGCTGCGGCCGGGGCAAGGCGATCGCGTGCCCGGAACTGAGCAATTCATCGAGTTCGTCACCCAGCTCACCTGCGATCAGTTCCTCGCTCTCTTCTTCGACGCGGATGATGCCCCGAACGCCTTCGAGCCGCAGCCGCTTGCTTCCCAGTTCTTCGACGATCCACAATACCCCGCCCTGGGCGCGAGATTCCAGGCACAGGCCCTCGATCAATCGCTCCACCAGAGGTTGCAGGGACAGCGACGAAAACAATTGGGTCGCCCGCTCGTAGAGCGAGAGTACGCCCATGTATTCGAGGTTTTCGTTCATCAGTCGTTCGTGCTCGTCGCGCAAGCGGCGGCGCTGCAGAATCTTCTCGAGTGAACCCACCAGGGTGTTGCGATCGAACGGCTTGAGGATGTAGTCGGTCACGCCCTGCTTCATCGCATCGACCGCCGTCTTGACGTCGATGACACCGGTGACCATGATGATTTCCTGATCCGGCAGGCGCTCCTTGATGCGGCCGACCAATTCGGTGCCGTCTACCCCGGGCATCACCAGGTCGGTCACCACGACATCGAACGCATCGCGCTCGAGAGCGTGCAGTGCGTCTTCAGCGCTGGAAACGGTCTCGACGTCGTAGCCCTCTTCGCGCAGCAAGCCGTCGAGCAGCTCTCGGAAGTAGCGCTGGTCGTCGACGGCCAATATGCGTGCTTTTGCCATCTCAATTCCACCCTGGCGAACAAAGGCTCCAGTCGCTGACCCGGCCTGGGACGCAACTCGCCAGCACTCATCGGTCAATCACCGACTGCGCTTCACCTGCGTATGGTGGATTTCAGTTTGAGATGGGAGTCTGGCCGGCCAGCGGGACGCCGATCAGCGAATGAGGGGTCGCCTCGACGACTTCGACCTCGAGATAGCTGCCCGGCTGGGGGACTTTGGCCTCAGGGGAGACAAGATTGACGTTCACCACCCGATGGTAGAGGTCTCTGCCTCGGATCTGGTCCGGACGCTGTGCGCTCGGCCCTTCGACCCGTATTTCTGCGCGCTTTCCAACCCTGCTGAAATGGTAGTCGAGCGTGAGCTTGCGCTGCACTTCCTGCAGTTCGGCCAGCCGATTTTTAATCATCTCGGGTGCAATTTCGACAGCCGCGTATTCAAGGGCCTTGGTGTGGGGTCTGCGAGAATATTTGAAGCTATAGCTGTCGATGAAGCCGACCTCCTCGATCAGCGAGAGCGTTTCGCGAAACTCGTCGTCGCTCTCGCCCGGGAAGCCCACGATTAGATCGGTGGTCAAGACAACATCCGGGCACAGGGCCCGCAACCGTTCGACGATGCCCAGGTAATCTCCCCGGGTGTAGCGGCGGCGCATGCGTTCGAGCATCCGATCGGAACCGCTCTGCACGGGCATGTGTACGTGGGGGCAGAGCTTTTCGAGGTCGCCATGGGCTGCGAGAAGTTCTTCGTCGAAGAACAGCGGATGGGGGCTCGTGTAGCGAATTCGCCGGAGCCCCTCGACGGCGTCGAGCTGCCGCAGCAGGCTGGCAAAGGGGACAGTCCCCCGGGTTTCTCCCGCTTTGCGCCGCGCGTCGTGGCGTCCGTAGGCGTTTACGGTCTGGCCGAGCAGGGTGATTTCCGTGACCCCGCCCGCGACTAGCTTCTGCACCTCATCGACGATGCTGGCGGCGGGTCGACTGATTTCGCGGCCCCGCGTCCTGGGCACCACACAGAAACTGCAAAACATGTCGCAGCCTTCCATCACGGTGACAAATGCGTGGCCCGTGTCAGGTCCCCGATATGCGGGGTGGCGCTCGGGCAGGTCAAAGCGCGCGAGGGACTCCGACTCTTCCACCCGCACGTTCGCATGGCCCTCGGCCGCACCGTCGAGCATCGCCGGGACCGCCTGCAGATTGTGCGTGCCGAACACCAGGTCGACGTGGTTGAAGCGCCGCAGGATCGTCTCCCCTTCCTGCTGGGCCACACAGCCCCCGACCCCGAGCATGCGACCCGGTCGCGCCGCCTTCCATTCGCGCAGGCGTCCCAAATCACTGTAGAGCTTGTTTTCGGCCTTCTCCCGCACTGAGCAAGTATTGATCACCAGCAGGTCGGCCAGTTCCTCGTTCGCCGCCGCCTCGTAGCCCGCGTGGTACAGCAGGTTCGCAAGCTTCTCCGTGTCGTGCACATTCATCTGGCAACCGAATGTGCGGATCGAGAAACGTTTGATTGGACTCATGAATTCGGCCGGAACTGCCTTTCGCACGGCTTGCTTTGGGGAGGCGGAGACTAGTCGATCCCCCCTCCCCCTCCCAATCGACGCGCGAGCGCCGATCGGGCCCCGGACGCACTCATCCAACTGCGAACAAGAGCGCCGTAAGGGGTTGGAATCAGGGAGTTTTTCCAGGCCGATCCAAGGGGTTTCAAAATCGTGTTTGACAAATCCCCCACGCACTACATAATAGGTTCTACCGAGGTCGAAACACCTTCGAACAGACTAGTCGCCGCAGAGCAGGCGGGTGGGTCGCGAGGGAAAGACGACATCAAACAGGAGTTTTCGGGTTTCGGAGCGGCGGTGGATTGGTCAATTCTGATGGAATTGCCCAACCTCTCACCCCCCATAATGAGTCCACCGCCCTCCCCCTGACGAACGTCCCGCCGGCCATGAGCTGACGGGGCGTTTTCTGTTTCAGGCGGGACCCAAAGGACACCTCAGAGAACGATCGAGTCGACGACCTTGGCGAGTTGCCGCAGGTTGCGACATTCCTCGGCGATATCGGTGTAGGGCAGATAGCGGTTCATCACGCTGTCGCCGAAACCCCAGGCGCTCGGACTCTCGGGGTTCAGCCACACCACGTTCTTGGCCTTCGACTGGATATCACGCAGACACCAGGCTTTGTCGTCGTTGTAGTTGTTGCGCGCATCCCCCAGGATCAACACGGTGGTGCGCTTGTCGATCGAAGACAGGTAATCGCGCCAGAAGATGTGGAAGGCCAGGCCGAAGTTGCTGCGGGTGTAGACGTTGATCACGTCGCCGCCCTCGAGCGCCTTTTCGATGGCGGCGCTGACGTCTGCATCCTTGAAGACCGGCGTCACTTCTCCCAGTTCGGACACGAACACAAAGCAGCGAATGCGGGTGAAGGCTTCCTGCAGGCTGTACATGAACTGCAGCATGAAGCGCGACACATTGGCCACCGACGAGGACACGTCGCATAGGATCACCAGCTTGGGACGTTCCTTGCGGCGATGCTTGTAGATCACGTTGAACGGCATGCCACCCGTCGCCATGTTGCGGCGCAAGGTCGTGTGCAGGTCGAGCTTGCCCTTCTTTTCCCGCCGGCGCCGGATCGAAAGAATGTTTTTGATCCGCTGGGCAAGCCGATGGACGACTTCGCGCATGCGGGTGATCTCTTCTTCCGTCAGGTGGTAGAAGCTCTTCTCCGTGAGCATCTCCTGGCGGAACTTTTCCATGTAGTCGTGATTCTGCGTCTGGAGTTCGCGCTCGGTAAAGCTTCGCACGACCTTGCGCAGGCTCTCCATCATGGCGCCGATCATGTCCCGCAGGGCCTGGACCTGTTCGGGGGACATCCCCGCCTCTTCGAGCATCTGGGCGAGGTCTTCGAGCTCTCGGCCCGCGCCGTCCATCCCCATGCCTTCCACCGTGCGGCGACTGAAAAAACCCACCTGGAGCATGTTTTCGATGTTTCCGGTGCCGGCTTCCTTGGCTGCGTCGCGGATCATGTTCTCGAGTTGGGAGAGATCCTGGGTCAGCAGCGCCTTGGCGAGTTCGCTGAGATCGAGGTCGCCGTCCATTTGGGCCAGCATTTCGGTGATCTGCTGCATCAGCGCGTCCATGTCGATATCCATGGACGCCATCTGGTCGCCCACCTGGCCGAAGGAATCGCGCAGGCTGTCGTAAAAGCCGGACCAATAGAGATCAAAGAGCTGGTCGAAGGTCGAGATCTCGTCCCCGCGCTTGACCATGGTCGTGCGCAGGGCGTCCTTGAACAGCTCGCGATCGTCGATCGACAGCTCGTCGAGCGCTTCAAAGGCGTTGATCGACTCTGCGACGGAGACACGAATCCCGCTCTTGCGAAGCAAGTTCGTAAACTCCACGACCTTTTGCTGCATGCTCAGTGGAGCACTCCCTTCTTCTGGGGCGATGCGGGTACCGGAGACGCGACGGCCTGCGGGCCCTCAGCGGCAGCCTTGGCGGCCTTGTTCTCCAGCAACTTCGACAGCTCTTTCTGAGCCTTGTTGATATCGCCTTCGTACTTGAGGATCACGTTGAGCGTGTCTGTGACGATCGCCTCATCGAGATCGTTCGCATTGAGGGCCAACAGCGCGCGAGCCCAGTCGAGGGTTTCACTGATCGATGGAACCTTCTTGAGGTCGAGGTTGCGGATCTTGTGCATCAAGCTCACCAGATCTTCCGCCAGGCGCTTGTCGATCTCCGGCACCTTGTGGTCGAGGATCCGCAGTTCGAGTTCTTGGCTCGGATAATCGATCCAGAGGTGGAGACAGCGCCGTTTTAGGGCGTCGCTCATTTCCCGGGCATCGTTGCTGGTCAGCATCACCATGGGGATCTGGGTCGCTTTGATGGTCCCCAACTCCGGCACCGTCACCTGAAAGTCCGAGAGGATCTCGAGCAGGAAGGCTTCGAACTCCGGATCGGACTTGTCGACCTCGTCGATCAAGAGCAACACGGGATTCTCCGCCGTGATCGCCTGCAGCAGCGGGCGCGCCACGAGGAAGCGCTCGGAGAAGAACACCGAATCTTCAGCGGCCACGCGATCGGCTGCCTCGGTGAGGGTCTTGGCGCCGGCCATGGCCTTGCTCACCTGGTCCTTGAGCAGTTGGGTATAGAGGAGCTGCTTCGAGTATTCCCATTCGTAGAGCGCCTTGGCTTCGTCGAGCCCTTCGTAGCACTGTAGGCGGATCAGTTCGCGATCGAGGGAGGTGGCGACCACTTTGGCCAACTCGGTTTTGCCGACGCCGGCGGGCCCTTCGATCAGCACGGGTTTGCCCAGCTGCTGAGCAAGGAAAACCACGGTGGCAATGCGCTTGTCGCACACATAGCCCTGCTTTTCCAAGTCGGTGATGACGCGATCAACACTATCGAACATGGGAGGCGCTCCTATCTACTATTCGACCTACGATTGCACGATCTACCGATAGATCGATCGATGGGTGGGTGGGACACGCTTCAGCTCATCAAGTGGAGCACGTGTCCGAGCTTGTCTTTCTTTGTCTGCAGATATTTGAGATTGGCTTCGTTGGGTTTGATCTCGAGCGGCACCCGCTCGATGATCTTGAGCCCGTAGCCCTCGACGCCGGCGCGTTTGAGCGGGTTGTTGGTAATCATGCGCATGCGTCGCACACCGAGATCGACCAGGATCTGGGTCCCGACCCCGTAGTCTCGTTGATCCGCGGCAAAACCCAGCCGGTGATTCGCCTCCACCGTATCGAGGCCTTCTTCGTCCTGTAGTGCGTAGGCGCGAATCTTGTTCTTGAGCCCGATCCCGCGGCCCTCCTGGCGCATGTAGAGCAGGATCCCACTGCCTTCTTCGTCGATCATTTTCAGCGCGGCCTGCAGCTGTTCGCCGCAGTCGCAGCGTGCCGAGCCAAAGGCGTCACCCGTCAAACACTCGCTGTGGACGCGGACCAACACGGGTTCGTTGGAGTCGATCTCCCCTTTGACCAGCGCCAGGTGGTCGACGTTGTCGATGTCGTTTTCGTACGCGATGCAGCGAAACTCTCCGCCCGCAATCGTGGGCATTTTCGCGGTGGCAACCCGGCGCACGAGCTTCTCGTTGGCCAGGCGAAATTGAATCAGATCCTTGATCGTGACGATTTTGAGGCCGTGCAACGTGGCGTATTTGTCGAGATCGCTCATGCGCGCCATGGTTCCGTCTTCGTTCATGATCTCGCAGATCACACCTGACGGTTTCAGGCCGGCGAGTCGCGCCAGATCCACCGAGCCTTCGGTCTGCCCCACCCGTCGCAGCACGCCTCCGGCGCGAGAGCGCAGGGGGAAAATGTGTCCCGGGCGCACGATGTCGGCGGGCACTGCGTCGTCGGCGATCGCCGCTTGAATGGTGTGCGCGCGATCGTGGGCCGAGATGCCCGTGGTCACGCCTTCGCGCGCCTCGATCGAGATCGTGAAGGCCGTGCCGTAAGTCGCAGTGTTTTCGTAGTCGGGAACCATCATGCCCAGATGCAGTCGCTCGAGTTGCTCCTCTTCGAGGCTCAAGCAGATCAGCCCACGGCCGTGGGTGGCCATGAAGTTGATGGCCTCGGGGGTCACGGTTTCGGCCGCCATGCACAGATCGCCCTCGTTCTCCCGATCTTCGTCGTCGACCAGGATCACCATTTTGCCCGCTTTGATGTCTTCGATGGCGGATTTGATCGAACTCACGATCGACTCGGGATTCTCGGGATGACCGCGCAGGGTCTCGTCGTTGACCGCGCTCAACCCACCGCTGTGCTTGCCCGTGTTCTTCGGCATCTTTTAAGTAGACCTCGCTGGTGATCGCGTAGAATCTCGCTCGCGACGATTCCTGGCGACGGACGGTGCCCAGTAGTGTTTCGAAGCTTCAAGCGCTCGATGGGCGCTCGGTCGAATCGGGCTCTCAGCTCAGCAGTTATTTACGCATTTACGCTATCAGCGCAGGCCCGGAGTGTCAATTAGGCAGTGCCACTGCCAGTTCCTGGAGGTGCGGCAAAGTTGCGCAACAGACCCTTCAGGAAATCCTCTTCCGACAGCCCAAACTTCGTTGCGAAGTCGTGCTTCTCGTCGAGACTTTGGTAGAGGACGCGCATCAGCTCTCGGTAGGTTTCGATCACACCTTCGCCGCGCACGGCGACGGCGGGAAACGTGGGGATGCCTTGCCAGGAATCGCGAATTTCTTGCAGGGGTTTGATGTCCGGCAAATCGCGTTTGTTGAACTGAACCACCTTGGGGATGCGTTCGAAGTCGAACCCGTTGGCTTTGAGGTTCGCCTCCATGTCGCGCCAGGAGTACTGGTTCGCGCTGGCGGAGGATCGTTGAGAGTCCGCGATGAAGGCGATCGCGTCTGCACCGGCCAACACCACCTTGCGCGTCGACTTGTGCATCACCTGCCCGGGAACCGTAAACACCTTGGTCTTGATCGAGAAGCCGCCGGCGGTCACGAACTCGACCGGCAGGAAGTCGAAGTAGAGCGTCCGGTCGTCCTTGGTATCGAGGGTGACCATCTTACCCCGGGAGTCCGGGCTCATCAGTTCATGGAGTTTCAGCAAGTTGGACGTCTTGCCCGAAAGCGCGGGGCCGTAGTACACGACCTTCACACTAATCTCGCGGTTCGCCATGTTGATCTGAACCATGCTCAAACTCTCCGCACAAGTCGGCAGCATCGGGCCCGTCCCGAATCCCTCTCAATAATCGGTAGATTGGCCCCCAAGGTGTAGGGGGACTAGAGCCCAGGAGGCAAAAAGATCCCGATCCCTTGTGCGCTTATCCCCTCAGGAAGCGCTCCAGCAGGTCTCTGGCGGCCGCATTTGGAGTGGTCTCCCGGGCTTCGACCGCTGCCTCGAGCGCCGCGATCTCGCTCGCGACTTCTGGATGGCTGCGAAATGCGGATTGCAGGCCGTCCTCGAGCAGGCTCCACATCCAGTCTCGCGCCTGTCGTCTGCGCCGGAGTTCGAGTTCTCCGCTGTCTTCAAACTTTTTGCGGTGGGCCAGAACGGTCTCCCAGACCTCAGCGACACCGTGACCGGTCAGTGCGCTGGCGCTGAGCACCGGTGGCGACCAGTTGGAACTCAGCGAACGAATCACCTGCAGGGCGCTCGCGTACTCGGCCCGGGTGCGCTCGGCGACTTCGGCCGTGGGTCCATCGGCCTTGTTCACGAGCAGGCAATCTGCCAACTCGACGACGCCCTTCTTGATGCCCTGCAACTCATCTCCTCCCCCCGGCAACAACATCAGCAGGAAGAAATCCACCATGCCTGCAACCGCGACCTGGGACTGGCCGATTCCGACCGTCTCCACGATCACGACGTCATAGCCCGCGGCCTCGCACAGCAGCATGGCCTCCCGGGTGCTCTGGGCGACTCCACCAAGGGCTGTGCCCGAGGGAGAGGGGCGAATGAACGCCGCGGGATTGCGCGACAGGGCCTGCATCCTGGTCTTGTCCCCGAGAATGCTGCCGCCGCTGACCGGGCTGGTCGGATCCACCGCCAACACCGCCACCCGGTGACCCTTTTCGATCAGTTCGAGACCGAGGACTTCAATCAGGGTGCTCTTCCCAACCCCCGGGGGGCCCGTGACCCCGAGACGAATTCCATTGCCTGTGTCCGGAATCAATTGTTCGAGCACGAGCTGGCCCTGCTCGAACAGGTCACGCCGTGAACTCTCGAGCAGGGTGATGGCCCTGGCGAGTTCCCTGCGCTCGCCTTTGCGGATCGCCTCGAGGAACTCCGCGGCAGGCTCGGACCCGGGGGTCATTTCGGGCGGTTCCTCAACACGCCGATCACCTCGCTCACGGCCTTCGGGATCGCCGTGCCCGGGCCGAAGATCGCCGCCGCTCCGGCCTCGCGCAAGAAGTCATAGTCGCGCGGAGGAATCACGCCGCCGACAATGACTTTGATCTCTTCGGCGCCGGCGGCTTTGAGTGCTTCGATCAACAGCGGCACCAGGGTCTTGTGTCCCGCGGCCTGGCTCGAAACGCCCACCACATGCACGTCGTTGTCGATCGCCTGCTGGGCCGCCTCGTCGGGGGTCTGAAACAGCGGGCCAATGTCGATGTCGAAGCCCATGTCGGCAAAGGCCGTCGAAATCACCTTCATCCCGCGGTCGTGACCATCCTGGCCGAGCTTGACCACCAACATCCGCGGCCGGCGTCCCTCTTCTTCTGCAAACGAGTCGACTTCCCGACAGACACGGTCGAAGTCTTCGTCGCCTTGATAAAGGCTGCGGTAGACGCCGGAGACCGAACTGACTTCCGCGTGGTGGCGGGTGTAGATCTCCGCCAGGGTTTCGGAGATTTCGCCGACCGTGGCACGCAGCTTTGCACACACGATCGCTTGTTCGAGCAGGTTGCCCTCGCCTGTCTCAGCGAGCCCCTTGAGTACTGCGAGTTCTCGCTCGACATCGGCCTGGTTGCGACTCGCGCGAAGCTCACCCAGTCGTTTGATCTGGGCGTCGCGCACGGCGGTGTTGTCGATCTCGCGCACGTCGATCTCGGGCTCTTTTTCCAGGACGTACTTGTTCACGCCGACGATCGTGTCGTCGCCGCGATCGACCCGCGCCTGTCGCAGGGTGGCCGCTTCTTCGATGCGGCGCTTGGGCATGCCGGTCATGATCGCCTTGGTCATGCCGCCGAGTTCCTCGACCTCGGCGATGATCTTGCGCGCTTCCGCCGCCACCGTGTGGGTCAGCGACTCCATGAAGTAGGAGCCACCCCAGGGATCCACTACCGCGGCGATTCCCGTCTCTTCTTGCAGGATCAACTGGGTGTTGCGCGCGGTGCGCGCAGCGGCGTCGGTCGGCAAACTCACGGCTTCGTCGTAGCCATTGGTGTGCAGGGACTGGGTGCCGCCAAACACCGCCGCCATCGCTTCGATTGTGGTGCGGACCACGTTGTTCATCGGATCCTGTTCGGTCAAGCTGGCCCCGGAAGTCTGGCAATGGGTGCGCAGCATCAACGACTTCGGATTCTTGGGCCCGAACTTTTGTATCTCCTCCGCCCAGATCAGTCGCGCGGCCCGCAACTTGGCGATCTCGAGGTAGAAGTTCATGCCGATCGCCCAGAAAAACGACAAGCGCCCGGCGAACTTGTCGAT
>SMVB01064443.1_pt1 | contig 26430 bp, 22 predicted proteins | sample 2456461 | NCBI WGS metagenome assembly SMVB01 (sample SAMN11095934, study PRJNA526329) | marine sediment metagenome | biome: Marine sediment; feature: Surficial sediment; material: Deep marine sediment; isolation source: Hadal surficial sediment | place: Pacific Ocean | collected 2014-05 | depth...
CTGCGGCAGCAAGTGACGGCGCTGAAGAAAGAGCGCCCGCGCCCACCGCTCGAAGACGTCGATCGAGCCTTCTGGGTGGCGCTTCGCCAATCGTGACCAGCGTGGGCCAGCCGTCTAGTCATCGTCAAAGCCGGCGCGGTTGCCGAGTGGAATCGGGTCCGATTTCGACGATACTGGACGCGCATCTCGAGCACGCGCTACCCGGGACGGCCTCGCCTCGGTGCGGAGATTGACCGGCTCATCCGGCAGATGACACAAGACGGCTGGGGCGCACCTCGTATCGACGCCGAGCTCACGAAGCTCGGCTTCATCATCTCAGAAAAGACCGGCTCCTAGCTGAGCCCGACCAAGTGAAGCGTTAGGTTGCGTTCTTGCGGAACCACAAGAACGACATCGCAGCGATGGATTTGTTCACCGTGCCGACGGCGTCGCTTCGACTACTGTACGGCTTCTTCGTCATCGAGCACGGCCGGTGACCGTTCTTGCTTTCCGATCTTCAAGCCCGCAGTCGACGTGCCGGCGGCACTGTCTCGTGGGCGTCGACCGTGCTTTCTTCCTCGTCGCCCGGGCACACGAGCCCGCAGTTCCGGCGCCGACTAATAATGACGAACGACAGAGTAGAATCTAGAAAGCCGCGCGCCTTCGCTTGCAGGTGATATTGTGGGCCACTATCGTGCACGGACAGCAAGATGTTCGGCACCGTTTGAAAATGCCGCTCAACATCTCATTCCGTCGAAGCATCCCGAGACCGGATGATTCCCGCGCCCATTCGGTGGTCTGATGGCTGCGCAAGCGGAGTCGGCGCTCCGGCTCTCCGGCACCGTCGGCGCAAACAAGGTCATGGAGTCCGAGTTGCTCCGCCTCGTGAAGCGCTCGCCGTTTCACGTGCGTTTGCCTAACCCGGCGCGTCAGGGCTCGACAGCGCTGCGCTACCCATTCGACCCCGCGGTTGCCTGGGTCGCAGCCTGCTATCACCGCAGCTCATCGCGGATAGGCTGGGAGCTGGTCTCGTCGCCTGCGGTCCGGCTCGAGCCGCTGGTTGCCGACCTGGTCCCGCTGCTGGCCGCGGACGATCGCCTGCCGCGCGGTCGTTCGGTCACATTCACGGTGGAGGTAAAGGGAGCCGAGGACTTCGAGGCCGGACCGCTGCAACTTCGTGGGGCTGTCAAGAGTGCCTTCGAGCAGGCGATGCAGAAGCGAGGTGGCCGGGCGGTGGTCCAGAGCCGGGCCGCGGACTGGGCAATGCTCGTGCGCCGGGTCGGACCCGAGAACGAACGTCGCACTCTCGTCATCCTCGATCTGGGTGGCGGGCCACGACACCTGCGTGGACAGCGCGTCGCCCAGGGCCCGGCGCCCTTGCGCGAAACGATGGCTGCCCAACTCGTCTTGCTGGCGCACTGGATGCCCCACGTGGAGCCACTGGTCGACCCGACCGCCGGCAGCGGCACCATCGCGGTGGAGGCCGCACTGCTGGCCCGTGGCTTTGCCGTTCGCAAGCCTGCGGATCTTCCGGCGCTGCGATTACCCGTGTTTGCAGGCCTTCCGCCACAGGCGCCTCCGCTATACCCGGACACGCGTCCGTACATCCTTGCTTCGGACGTCGATGAGGCATGCATCGCCTGGATGATCGGAAACCTGCGCGCTTCAGGCCTTACCGGTCGAGATATAGAGCACTCCGTCGTGGTGCGCACCATGAATGCCATCGAGCTCACACCGAAACGGTTCGCGGATATCCTGCCCGACGCGCCGCGCGAGCGCGGTCTCTTCGCCTTCAACCCGCCCTACGGGCGCCGGATGCAGGGAGAGGATGGGGACGTGCTGGGACTCTATCGCGACCTCGGCCGCACGCTCAGACGCTTCGACGGTTGGCGCGCCGCCGTGATCGTTGCAAACGAGGGATTCAAGGCGGCCTTCAACGCCCGGCCCTCCATGGTCAAACCGACCTCTGCCGCCGGACTACGCGCGGAGTTTCTGGTGTTCGACCTGGGAAGGCGACAAGCCGGGAAAAGACGGATTTCTGGTGCTCGGTCAACTTCTCACAAATGAAGGCATGAGCTTTGGGAGGCCATAGGACGTCGAAGACTGCCTGTCGGGCCTGCGACATGGGTGCGACCCGATGGCGGCTATTTTTCTGGTTGAGACTGAACGGGAACATAAGTGCTCAGGAACTGCGGCACGAGGCGCTTGAAATTGAAAGGTAAGTCGGATTTCTGGCTGGCAATCTGTTCTCTGAGTTGCAGCGATCGGTAATGGCGACATTAAATGTCGCAAGGGTCGCGGCGCGTCCGGTTTTGCTCACGCTCGCCCGATACTCTAAGATGAAATGAGCAATCCCAATGAGAACGTACATTTTCTGTGTCAGTCTCAGTCTCAGTCTCGGCTTTGGCTGCGGCCGGGAGATCCCTCTCGAGGAACGGGTAGTGGTCGAAATCGCCGAGGACGCGTTGACGGTCGGTGAGTTCGAGCATTTCGTGGAAAGCTCCGTCCAACAGGACGAGCCGTTTCTCGCGGGCGATGTGATGGAGGCTTTGTTCGAGCAGTTCATCGAGGAGCAATTGCTTCTCAAGGCTGCCAAGGATGCGGGCATTTACGCGGCGCCCAGCGCGGTCGCGAAACGCCTCGACGCTATTGCCACGGATGAAGTGGCGAACCCGCTCCAGATCGAGATGGTCGTGAGGAACCAAATTCGGGTCGAAACGCTCGTCGAAAACGCTGTTTTTAGGAGTCTATCGGTCTCCGACGCGGAGATCGCGGCACATTTCGAGGCGAATCGCACCTTTTTCAAAAGACCGGAAACCGTCCATGTGTCGCAGATCCTCACGGAGGATGAAGGGCTCGCGAAGACGCTCGCCGCCGAGCTCGGTGGCCGAGCGACCCGTTTCGAGGAGCTTGCCAAAGCGCACTCTGTCGGCCCGGAAGCGAGCCGAGGCGGCCACCTCGGGAGCTTCGCACGCGGTGAGCTCCCCTCATCGCTCGAGACGACCGTTTTCTCGTTGCGGCCGGGAAGGGTTTCTGCCGTCATCGCGACGGATTTCGGATTTCACATTTTTCTCGTTCACGAGAAAGTAGCGGCCGCGCAACTCTCTCTCGAGGAAGCTTCTGACTCCATCCGGGTCGAGCTCCTGCGGGAGAAGAGCGACCAGGCACTAGCTCTCTACATCGAAGCGTTGAAGAATACCTACCCCGTGACCGTCCATCGGGAGCATTTGAGCTTCGCCTTCCTGGAATGGGAGGACAGTCATACGGCGGGGGCACCATTGGAGGAACGTCCATGAAGCGACATCGAGTATGCATCATCCTAGGCACCGCGCTTGTTCTCTCCGGCGTGGCATTCGCCGAGACAGTGGAGCGCATCGTGGCGAAAGTGAACGGACAGATCGTTACCCTCACCGAGCTCAATAAGGAAGTCGACTCTGCCATGGAGCAGCTCGGGGCGGCGCCGACGCCGCAAGAGAACGAAGCCCGCAAAGCTCGGCTGCAGAGCGAGGTTCTAGAACGCATCATCGACAACATGCTGGTGCTGCAAGTCGCGGAAGACCGTGGTCTCAGGGTTCCGTCCCGCTTTTTCCAAGAGTGGAAGCAGAACATCATGAAGGAGATGGACATCGAGACGGATGAAGAGCTCGAGCGTCAGGTCCAGCTTCAAGGCGGCTCGATGGCCGATCTGCGCAAGCGCTTCGAAGACGGGCTGCTGCTCCAGGAAGTGCGCCGGATGGAAGTAGACAGCAAGGTTTCGGTCTCGGAGCCCGAGATCAAAGAGCGCTACCGCCTGCACATCAACGACTACACCGACCCTGCAAAGGTGCGTCTGCGAGAGATCGTCCTGCGCTTCGACGAGACCAACGAGATCGAGCAAGGTCGAAAGGCGCGACAGATACGTGCGGACATCGAGCAGGGCGCGGATTTCGCAGAAGTCGCGCGTATGCATTCGGAATCGGGCTCGAGGGAAGCGGGCGGCGATCTCGGGTTTTTCAACGACGGCGAGCTCACGGAGTCTCTCGCGACCGTTGCCTTCTCCCTCAAACTGGGTGAGGTCAGCGAGATCATCCGTCTGGAAAAGGCGTTCTACATCCTTCGCGTCGAAGAGAGCGTCGAGGCGACGACAAAGGAGCTCGACGATGTCCGGAACGAAGTCGCCGACGCGATCTTTCAAGAGAAGATGACCGAACAGATGGAACGCTTCGTCAAGCAGCTTCGCGAGCGGGCCATTGTGGAAGTGAAATTGTAATTCGGGTTTGCCACCTGCCTTCCTGCTACGCTTTTGCGCGTCGATGTTTTTCTCAAGCAGTCACGGCTCATCAAGCGGCGGCCGCTCGCCAAAGAGCTCTGCGACGATGGAGCCATCGCCCTCAACGGGCGTCCGGTGCGCGCGGGACGGGAAGTCACGATCGGAGACTTGCTGACGCTTTCGCTCCGGAATCGCAGAATCGAAGTCGAGATCGTCGATGTGCCGAAGCGGCCCCCGAGCGCCGCCGCCGCCATCGAGCTCTATCGAGTTTTGAGTGATGAAAGAATTGAGATTGACGATTGAGATTGAGAATGCCGAGCCATAAGGTGCTCCGGCTCGGCGACAAGGTACGCCTCACGACCCCGCTCATCCTCGCACCTCTCGCCGGCCATACGGACCGCGCTTTCCGGGGACTCGTGCGCGATCTCGGCGGCTGCGGGCTCGTCGTGACGGAAATGGTCAGCTCGGAAGCACTGACTCGCGGAAGCGAGTTCTCGAAAGAGCTCGCAGCCGTAACGCCCGACGAGCGCCCCGTCGGTGTACAGATTTTCGGGAGCGATCCCGCGCGCATGGGAGAGGCGGCGGCCATGGTGGAAGACATGGGAGCCGACCTCGTCGATGTCAATATGGGATGCCCGGTGCCGAAAATAACGAAAAGGGGCTCGGGTGCGGCGCTCATGAAGGACGTGGACCGAGCCGGCGCCATCGTGTCGCGGATGGTTGCGAGCACCACTATTCCGGTGACCGTGAAGATCCGCTCCGGCTGGGACCAGAACCACATCAACGCACCCGAGCTCGCACGTGCTCTCGAGAATGCAGGCGCTTCAGCGATTACAGTCCATCCACGCTGCCGCAGCGAGCATCATCGCGGCGAGGCAGCATGGGCCGTCATCCGCGACGTGAAACGAGCCGTGAGCATCCCCATCATCGGGAACGGAGATGTCCACGGCCCCGAGAGCGCTAAAAAAATGGTCGAGGAGACGGGCGTCGACGGTCTCATGATTGGCCGCGGCGCACTCATGAACCCATGGGTCTTCCGCCAAATCATGGCCTCGGACAGCACCGAGCCGTCCGCCGAGGATTATCGAATATTGTTCCAGCATTTCATCGAACGATTGCGTGAATTCCTTCCAGAGCGTATTGTTCTCAACCGAATAAAGGGCTTCATCGGATGGGTGACGAAGGGCTTACACAAGGGAACGGGCCTTCGGCGCGACGTCTACGCCACGAAAAGTCTCCCCGAGCTCGTAGGCGTCTTCGAGCGCTATTTCGAGCTCGATCGAAGCGCCGAGCACGAACCGCCCGAAATGTCGTATAGTTCGCCTCCGGAAAGGCTAGGTCTATGAAGAAACTCGCACTGATTTCGATGTTAATGGTTTTCGCGGCAAGCGCCGCTTTCGCACAGCCGGACTTCGACAAAGTGGAAGTCAAAGTACACCCGGTGGCCGGCAGCGTGTATTACCTCGAGGGCGCCGGTGGGAATATTGGCGTTTTCATCGGCGATGACGGTGTGTTTCTCATCGACGATCAATATGCTCCCCTTACGGAGAAGATCGTCGCTGCCATCCGAACGCTCTCCGACGAGCCCATCCGTTTCCTGATCAACACCCACATGCATCCAGACCACACGGGCGGAAACGAGAACTTCGGCAAGATGGGCACGATGATTTACGGCCATGACAACGTGCGTACGCAAATGGCCAAGGCAGAATACACGCAGACGCCGCCGTTCATTACGTTCGGCGAGGACATGTCCTTTCACATCAACGGCGACAAAGTCTACGTGTTCAAGACGCCCGATGCCCATACCAACGGCGACGTATACGTCCTCTTCGAGAACACCAATACCATCCACACCGGAGACGTCTATCGAACGACGAGCTATCCTTATATCGACACGACGAACGGAGGAAGCTTTCTAGGAACGATCAAAGCCTACGATCTTCTGATCGAGCTCTCCGATGCCGACACAAAGATCGTTCCCGGCCACGGCGTCATCTCGAACGTCGCCGATGTACGTTCCTTCCGCGACATGCTTCTCGTCATCCGCGACCGCGTCCAATCGAGCATCGACGACGGGCAAACCCTCGAGCAGATCCAAGCGGCGGGTCTAACGAAGGAATATGACGAGCGCTGGGACAGCGGCCGTCGCATTGGCAGCGCCAAGGCGCTCCTAGAGTCCGCTTACATGGACATGAAACCTTAGCGGGTCCAAGCGCAACTTCCGGGAAGCCGCACGGGTCCGCCACCTGGTTCGCCGAGAAGATCCGTCCGGTGATGACCTGATGTTGCTCGAGAACTTTCGCTAGGCTTCAACACTACCAGCGGGCCTGGTTTCGGGTGACAGCACGAAGGTGCGCGTTGCGGTAGCATAGCCGCGCCGTGACGGAGACCCTACAAACGTCGCCGCATCGAGCCAAGCTCCACGAGATCATTTTCGAAGCAGATACGCCTGGGGGAAAGGCGTTCGATGTGGCGCTGCTCGTCTTCATTCTCGCCAGCGTCATTGCGATCATGCTCGAAAGCGTGGCGCCCGTCCGCGAAGAGTACGGCGCGACCCTTCGCGCGTTCGAGTGGTCGGTCACGCTTCTCTTCACCGTGGAATATATGCTTCGGCTCTACTGCGTGGGAAGACCACTGGCCTACGCGTTCAGCTTCTACGGAATCGTCGACCTTCTTGCCATCGTTCCCACCTATTTGAGCGTCGTCTTTATCGGAGCGCAGTCGCTCCTCGTCATTCGAGCGCTCCGGCTTTTGCGGGTTTTTCGCGTCCTGAAGCTCGTGCACTTCGTCGGCGAGGCCGCCGAGCTCCGAGCGGCGCTTCGCGCGAGCCTTCACAAGATCATCGTTTTCCTTGGCGCAGTGATGACCGCCGTACTCATCGTCGGCGCCCTCATGTATCTCATCGAAGGAGAAAAGAGTGGGTTCACCAGCATTCCGCAAGGCATGTATTGGGCCGTGGTGACGATGACCACGGTTGGTTACGGAGATATCGCTCCGCAAACCATCCCGGGGAAGCTCCTCGCGTCGCTCATCATGATTCTCGGCTACGGAATCATCGCGGTGCCGACAGGCATCGTCAGCGTCGAAATGTCCGCTGTCAAGAAAAAGCCGATGAGCACTCAAGTCTGCCCGAGCTGTGCCAGCGAAGGGCACGAGGCGGACGCCAAGTTTTGCAAGGATTGTGGAAGCTCGTTGTAGCTTGCTGTTGCCTGAACGAGATTTCGGCAAGTGGGGCTTCTGGATGACTTGAGGCTCCTCGAGATCCTCGAGAGTTTCCGCTGGCGCATAAGCGCCAAATGCGGCACAATCCTGCGCCGCGGGCCCGTTCGTCTCCGGGCTTGGCTTGGAACTAGTGATCGGAACTGGCGAAAGGAAAGAAATGCAATCCTCCGGCGACAAACGAGAATATTGGAAAAGGAACTTGACCTATGTCGGAGCTTTGCTCGCGATCTGGTTCCTCGTGTCGTTCGGCTTTGGCATTTTGCTCGTGGAGCCTTTGAACCGTATCCGCATCGGGGGATTCAAACTAGGTTTTTGGTTTGCCCAGCAAGGCTCGATATATGTGTTCGTCATTTTGATCTTTGTCTACGTGCGCCTGATGAACCGCCTCGATCGCACCTATGACGTCCATGAACGGGATGAGAGGGAGGATGGTTCATGAATGTCCAAGCTTGGACTTTCGTGATGGTGGCGCTGTCTTTCGCGCTCTATATTGGGATCGCCATCTGGTCCCGCGCGCGTTCCACGGATGACTTCTACGTCGCCGCCGCACAGGTATCGCCGGTGGTCAACGGCATGGCCACGGCGGCGGGCTGGATGTCTGCAGCATCGTTCATTTCGATGGCCGGTCTCATCGCATTCATGGGACGTGACGGTTCCGTCTATTTGATGGGTTGGACCGGAGGCTATGTATTGCTCGCGTTGCTCTTAGCACCCTATCTGAGGAAATTCGGAAAATACACCGTGCCGGACTTCGTGGGGGATCGCTACTACTCTCAGGTAGCCCGAATCGTCGCTGTCGTCTGTGCAATCTTTATCTCCTTTACCTACGTCGCCGGTCAGATGCGCGGCGTGGGAATCGTCTTCTCACGCTTTCTCGGGGTCGGCATCAACACCGGAGTCGTTATCGGCATGGGCATCGTCTTCTTCTATGCGGTGCTCGGCGGGATGAAGGGCATCACTTACACACAAGTTGCCCAATACTGCGTTCTGATTTTCGCTTTTCTGGTCCCCGCGATCTTCATTTCATTGCTTCTGACGGGAAACCCGATTCCCCAACTCGGTTTCGGCGGAGTGCTCACCGACGGTTCAGGGGTCTACCTCCTCGACCGTCTCGATGGTCTCGGGCGGGAGCTGGGATTTGGGGCCTACACCGACGGACAGAAAGGCACGTTGGACGTTTTCTTTATCACCGCGGCTCTGATGGCGGGGACGGCGGGATTGCCGCATGTCATTGTCCGTTTCTACACCGTACCCAAAGTCTGGCAGGCGCGAAGTTCTGCCGGATGGGCGCTCTTGTTCATTGCCTTGCTCTACACGACAGCTCCAGCGGTGGCGGCCTTCGCTCGGGCCAACCTTCTGACCACCGTCTCCAACATGCCATATCGAGAAGTGCCGACCTGGTTTACGAATTGGGAGGCTACCGGGTTGATCCAGTTCGAAGACAAGAATGGAGATGGGCTCATTCAATATACCGGCCCCGCCTCGGACATTCCGAATGAGCTAACGATCGACCGAGACATCATCGTGCTGGCCAACCCCGAGATTGCGGGGCTTCCGCCCTGGGTTACCGGACTGGTGGCCGCTGGCGGACTGGCCGCTGCGCTCTCTACCGCTGCAGGTCTTCTCCTTGTCATCTCGAGCTCGATCGCGCACGACCTCGTCAAGAAAACGATCCGTCCATCCATTACCGAAAAAAGCGAGTTGTTGATCGCTCGCGTCACTGCTGGAGTCGCGGTCGTCATTTCCGGCTACTTGGGGATCCATCCACCTGGCTTCGTGGCGGAGGTCGTTGCCTTGGCCTTCGGGTTAGCGGCGTCGTCGTTCTTCCCTGCGATCCTTCTTGGAATCTTCACCAAGAAGATGAATAACCATGGTGCGGTGAGCGGGATGGTCGCCGGCATCACTTTCACGTCACTCTATATCGCCTATTTCAAGTTCCTTCATCCCGAGCTCAACACTGCGGAGCACTGGTGGCTTGGCGTGTCCCCCGAAGGTATCGGCACGATCGGGATGGCGCTCAATTTCCTCGTTGCCTGGGTGGTGGCCTCGTTTACCGAACCCCCACCGCTCGAGATACAGCAGTTCGTTGAGGAAATTCGGGTGCCACGGAAGAGCTAATGCTAGCCAGGTAAACCTGAAAGCTCCGCCGTCCGCATGAGACGCCATCTAAGCTTAAGAATGGCCACAGAGACACAGAGTTTCGACAACACCGAGTGCTCTTCGCTCACGCTTTTTCTCTGTGCCTCAGTGCCTCTGTGGCCATCCTTTTGGCTGCGACCGCAGGCTGTGCTGGACGAAGTTCGAAAGTGTGAACAAAATCCTCAGTTCTGACCGGTTAGAGCCTAATGCTCTCGGCGCGACAGAAGCGCGACGACATTACCGCCGAGCACCTTCTTGATGCGCGTTTCCGAGAAGCCACGGCGCAGCATGAGCTCGCTCAGCTGCGGCATCCCCTCGGCGTCGATGGGGGTTTGCACGTAGCCGTCGAAGTCCGAGCCAATCGCCACCGCGTCCTCGCCCGCGACGTCTATCACGTGCTCTATGTGATCGAGCGCCTCGCCGAGGCTCGGCTCTGAGAGCGCCGGCGGGGCAAGCATGATTCCGATGATACCGCCACGCTCGGCGACGGCACGGATCTGTCGGTCGCTCAAATTGCGCCATGAGTCGTGCACGGCGCGCACGCCGGCATGGCTTACGAGCGGGGGAAGCTCCGTAAGTGCTATCGCGTCGTCGAACGTCGCGGGTGAGGCGTGCGCGAGATCGAGCATCACCCCCGCACGGTTCATCGCTTCTACGAGGTCGCGCCCGAGCGCGCTCAGGCCGCGATCCGACCCCGAGGAGCTTCCGCCATAGGCGTTGTCGCTCAAGTGCACGGGGCTGATGAAGAGAACGCCGAGCGCCGCGACCTCTTCCACGCGGTTCACATCGTCGCCGAGCGCGTGGGCGCCTTCGATACCGTGAAAGACGGAGACCCGTCCGGCTTCGTGGTGAAAGCGGAGAGCCGCCGCATCCGTCGCGAGTGCGACTTCCCCGGCATCGACCCACGCCTGCATCTTCCGTAGTTGGAATCGAAGCCGCTCCCACGGAGAGAACCACGTCGCAGATGGCCACCGGTCGTGAAACGCCTTCAGACCCGCGAGGCCGAAGAAGGCCGTTACGTTCGTGAAGCCGACAGCGTCGAGGCCACCCGTCCGCATGCGCGGAAAATCCACGTGACCTCCTTGCCCCTCGAGCGTGAGGTCGCGCGGCCAAAGAAGCGAATCGGCGTGCAGATCGACGACGAGCGCCTCGCGATGGATCCGAAGCGCCTCGTCACTGACCTCGATGGCCGGCGAAGGCCGAAACGAAGGCTCAGGGTCCCACAGAAAGAACGAGCCAACGATGATGAAGACTAGGACTAGGGCTAGGGATGACGCGATGACGCGAAGAGAAGCACGTCGTGGAAATAGCCGGCTACCCACCGCGGGTATGCATCTCGAGGTGCGGGTCGCTCCGAAGCATTTCCACTTGGATCGGGTCACGTCGTAGCTCGGCGCCCCGGTCCTCGCGCGATTGCCAGGTCGAAGCGATGAGCGCCGTCAGCTCTTCGTCTGTCGCACCTTCCCGGAGTTTGCCGCGCAGGTCCGTTCCGGTCTTCGCATAGAGGCAGAGGTACCACATGCCGTCCGCGGTCAGGCGGCTTCGATCGCAGGTGCGGCAAAAAGGCGCGGTCATCGTGGCGATGATGCCGAAGGTCGTCCCGTCGGGAAGCCGGTATCGTCTAGCGGGCGCCCAGCTCTCGAGATCGGTAGGCTCTGCCGGTGCGCCAAAATGCTCGGCCACGACTTTTAGAATCTCTTCCCGCGAGAAGACTTGCGCGGCCGTCCACCGGGTCGCGCCGCCCACATCCATGTACTCGATGAATCGGACTTCCGCGGAGACGCTTTTGGCGTAGTCGATCAGATCGATCACCTCGTCGTCATTCACACCTCGCATCACCACCGTATCGAGCTTGAGACCGGTGAAGCCGGCGCTGCGCGCCTGGTCGATGCCGCCGAAGACGTCTTTTAGCTGATCGCGTTGGCTGAGCTCACGAAAACGCTCGGGGCGGAGCGTGTCGATACTGACGGTGATGCGCGACAGGCCCGCCTCCCATAGCGCTTTCGCCTGGGTCGCGAGCAGAACACCGTTCGTGGTCACCGCGAGATCTTTGACCTGCTCGTTGCCGTGGAGCATGCGGACGAGGTCGGGAAAATCTTTCCTGAGAAGGGGCTCGCCGCCGGTGAGGCGTACTTTGTCGACACCCAGAGAGGTGAAGATCCGGACAAGGCGCGCCGTCTCTTCGAAGCTCAAAACGTCGCTTTTGGGAAGCCACACATACTCGGCTTCCGGCATGCAGTACTGACAGCGCAAGTTACAGCGATCGGTCACCGATACGCGCAGGCTGCGGACGGGTCTTTGGAGTTTGTCCACGGGATGTCTCGTCACACGTGCAGTTTATTAACTAGAAGGTGGTTGATCAAGCCGGCGGTTTGGCGATACAAAGCTCACATGATGCGCTTGCTACTGGTCCTCGTGAGTCTACTGGTTGTTTTTTGTGCCCCGCCCGCGAAGGAAGAATCGCCCGCGCGGTTCGTCATCATAGGGGCGTCCGTTCTCGACGGTGACGGGGGCGCGGCTCGCTTCGTAAACGTTCACGTCGAAGGGGACACCATCACCGCGGTCGACGAAACGGAGCCCGCCGACGGCGTCGAGACCATCGACGCGACAGGACTGACGCTCGCACCGGGATTCATCGACACACATAGCCACGGCGACAGCGACTTGTCGCTTCACCGGGATGCCCTCGCCGCGGTGAGCCAGGGCATTACGACGATTGTGGGGGGCCAAGATGGCGGCTCTCCCTTTCCGCTCGCCGAGTTCTTCGAGAGTCTCGACGCGGAGCCCGCGGCCGTGAACATCGCAGCCTATGCGGGGCACGGCCAGCTGAGGCAAGAGGTCATGGGCGACGATTTCCGGCGCGCGGCCACCGAAGAAGAAGTGGAGGCGATGCGGCTCATGCTTTCAGAGGAAATGAAAGCAGGAGCCCTCGGTCTCGGCTCCGGGCTCGAATACGACCCTGGGATTTACTCCGAGACCTCGGAAGTCGTAGCCCTTGCGCGAGAGGCGGCCGCCTGGGGCGGGCGTTACATCAGCCACATTCGTAGCGAGGATCGTTACTTTTGGGACGCCGTGGACGAGATCATCACGATTGGGCGCGAGGCGAACCTTCCCGTCCAGATCTCCCATCTCAAGATCGCGATGGTGAGCGAGTGGGGACAAGCCGGTCGATTGATCGATACGCTCGAGAAGGCTCGGGCCTCAGGCGTCAACATCACCGCGGACATCTATCCGTATCCCTATTGGCAATCCACGCTGACGGTGATGTTCCCCGAGCGCAACTTCGACGATCCGGTCGCCGCGCAGTTCGCTGTGACCGAAATCTCGACGCCGGAAGGCATGCTCATCCCGACCTACAAGCCCGAGCCGAGTTACGAAGGGAAAACACTTGCGGAAATTTCCGAGATTCGCGGCACGGAGCCCGCGGAGACGCTCATGGAGCTCATTCGTGATGCCGAGGCCCTGCGGGCGGCGGGAGAGGAAGGCGTCGAGAGCGTCATCGCGACGAGCATGGACGAGCGCGACATCGAGCGGCTCATGGCGTGGCGCCATACGAATATCTGCACGGATGGCGAGCTCGACGGCGCGCATCCTCGCGGCTATGGAACCTACCCACGCGTGCTCGGGCGTTATGTGCGCGAGCGCGATGTGTTGACGCTGCCGGACGCCATTCACAAGTCAACCGCGCTCGCGGCCGAGCACATGGGCTTCGCGGATCGCGGCCGCATCGAGCCGGGCTTCAAGGCCGACCTCGTGCTTTTCGATGCCGACGCCGTCATCGATCGAGCGACCCCCCAAGATCCTAGAGCCGTCTCCGAGGGTATCGACAAAGTTTGGGTGAACGGCGTGCTCGTATATACCGGGGGCCGCACGACGGGCGAGCATCCCGGACGGGTTCTGAAAAGAGAGTAAGTCTGCCGGCTATTCCTTCAGCATAATCCACAAGAGCTCGATCGGCGTATCTCCGGTATGACAATGACAATGACAAAGAGAAAGGGCGGAGACCATACGGCCCCCGCCCAGAATCGAGCGCGCTTCGTGGCCTTTAGGACGCGACGCCGATCAAGTTGTTCAGCTTCTCCGCGAGCGCTTCTTTCGACGCCGCGCCAACGAGTTGCTCGACCACCTTGCCATCTTGAATGAACAGAATCGTCGGGATCGAGCGCACGCCGTACTGCTCACCGAGCCGAGGCTGCTCGTCGACATTGACTTTGGCCACTTTGGCCTTGCCTTCGAAATCAGCTGCCAGCTCTTCGATGACAGGAGCGATCATCCGACACGGCCCGCACCACTCGGCCCAAAAATCCACGAGGACCGGTTGCGAGGAGTCGAGCACCTCACTCTTGAAATTGTCCTCCGTTGCCGTGATGTACTTTGCGTCACCCATTATGCGAGTCTCCTTTTTTCTGTGAACTGTTTCTGGTCTAGAACTGAAAGCGTCACGTCCACGGCGTCTTCCAGCACGTCGACGTCGACACAACATCTTGATAGAACTCGAAGCCCTTGAAGGGCGTTGGTCAAGTAACGCGCGAGCGCGCGCGGACCGTGACGGCCCGAAAGGTCTGGCGCCTTCGCGAGCGAGGCTTCGAAGGCGTTCTCGAGGCGCTTCAAGTTCTTCCGGATCCGCGCCGCGGTCTCCTCGTCCCCTTCGGCCAGGGACACGGCGGTGTTGGTGATGAAGCAGCCGCGGCTTCCCTGATCGCAGGCGCAATCGAGCACCACCTCGCGGAAAATCTTCGCAATGCGGTCCTGAACGGTGCCGCCTTCCGCGAGCACGCGAACGGTCTTGTCGTGAAAACGCTGCTCGTAGAGGTCGAGCGCTTCGAGAAAAAGCTGCTGCTTGTCTCCGAATGCGGCGTAGAGACTCCCCCGTTGTATGCCCATGATATCGACGAGATCCTGGATCGAGGTTCGGTCGTAGCCGCGCGTCCAAAACACGTTGATCGCGCGGTCCAAGGCGTCATCCCGGTTGAACTCTCGTGGTCTTGCCATCTCGAGGATCACTATACACGTTCTGGAACGCTCAGTCAAGAATATAATTAAGCCCTATTCTATCAGTAGTTTGAGACCTTAACATTAGAACTTGCGAACTATGAACAATTGAATTATCATTCAATCGTATGGCAGCGACGACGAGCGCTCATCGATGTCCCGACATCGAAAATGACGTTCTCTCGGCTGAGCAGGCGCGGATCCTCGCCGAGACCTTTCAAGTCCTCGGGGACCCCACGCGGGTGCGCATCGTGCACGCGCTCTCGCTTGCCGAGCTCTGCACCACGGACCTCGCCGGCGTCGTCGCGATGAGCGAGTCCGCCGTCTCGCATCAGCTGCGCACGCTACGCCAGCTCCACGTCGTGCGGAGCCGCCGCGACGGCAAGCTCGTCTATTACAGCTTGAACGATGACCACATCCGCAGCCTTTTCCAGCAAGGCCTCGAGCACGCCTTCGAGACAGAGCAACGTTGACCACCAAGAACGACAACGACAAGCCGCACGACCACTCGGGCGGCCGCTCCGACGGACGGACGCGCCGTTCGATGATGCTCGCCTTTCTCCTGACCTCTGTCTTCATGCTTGTCGAGCTCATCGGTGGCATCCTCGCAAACAGCCTCGCTCTCATGGCCGATGCGGGGCACATGGTCTCCGACGCGGCGGCGCTCGGTCTCGGTCTCTTCGCGATGTGGATTGCGAGCCAGCCGCACACGGAGCGTCGCACCTTTGGCTTTCACCGCGCCGAGATTCTCGCGGCGCTCGCCAACGGGTCGCTTCTTGTCGTGATTGCTTTCGTCGTGGGCTGGCACGCCTTCTGGCGGCTGTCCGCAAACGCCGGCGAGGTCGCGAGCGGCCCAATGCTCGTCATCGCTTGCATCGGGCTCGTAATAAACCTCGTGTCGCTGCAGATTCTCGGCGGCCATAGCCACGAAAACCTGAACGTTCGCGCCGCCTTTTTGCATGTCGTAGGCGATGCCCTCGGCTCTGCCGGCGTCATTCTCGCGGCGATCGTCATCCGTTTCACGGGCTGGACACCGATCGATGCGCTTGTGAGTATCCTTATCGCCGTTTTGATTTTCGTTTCGGGCTGGCGGCTCGTGCGCGAAACGGTCTCGGTGCTTCTCGAGAGCGTTCCGCGGAACCTCGACTCGGATGCGCTGCGGAAGGATCTCATCGCCATCGAAGGGATCGAGAATGTCCACGACCTACATGTGTGGACGGTCACCTCGGGCTTCGTGTCGTTGAGCTGCCACGCGGAAGTAACTTCGAGCGACGTCTCGGACTCTGTTTTGCGACGAGCCACCGTACTGCTTCGAGAGCGCTACGGCATCCGCCACGTCACCATCCAACCGGAAACGTCATGGATTCACGAGGAGCTCGAACACTGCTGCTCGGGTGAGCACGAGCCGCTGCCGTCCCTCAGGCGATTTCTGAATCAGAGCTGAGCCCATGCGAGCCCTCCTCGCCATCCTTGCCTTGACCCTGGCTCAAGAGCCCCCGCGCTCGCGACGCGACTTGCTCATCGTGCATCCGGATCGCGGCGCTCCGGTGGAGCTCGAGTCGTGGCCACGGTGGCCACAGTGGCCACAATGGAACGTGACGCGTATCGCCGCCTCGAAAGTGACCCGTGAAGAGCTCGCGCGAGGAAGCGTAGCTCTTGTCGGCACATCGGCGTCCAACCGATGGATCCGTGAGCTCGCACCCAAGGAGTTTGCCGAGTGGTACGACCGTCCCGGCTATCTCGTGCAGATCTCCCAGCGGAACCCGTTCAACTCTGCTTACCGCCTGACCATCGTGACCGGCGAAACAGATGGCCCCATCCCGCGCCGTCGGGCGGACGTGCACATAAGGCGAAATGGCTACACGACGCTTCTCGGATTTCGCAGAGAGAACGGGTCCTTCGAGATACGCCCTTTCGAGCGCACAACGCATCCGCAGCTCGTAACCGACTCTTTTCGTTTCTTCGTGCACGGCTTCGAGGTCGAGGACGACGCGCTACGCCGCTTTACACGGCCCGGGCCGCAGGTGCCACGGATGGACGTCCATGTTTATCCGAGCCTCGAGGAAAAGGGACTCGTGACCGATAACACCCGTTCTGCCCACATGGACGCCGGCAGCTACCACATCGTTCTCGGCGTCGATGAAAAGCCCGCGCGTCTACTCGCAGAGACCGGCGACGGACCGCTGCTCTTGAAACGTGGACGCGCGGCGCTCGTCGCCTATGACCGTGCCGAGCTCGACCGCCTCGACGAGGTCGCGCGGCGCGTCATGAGCCTCAGCACACCCCCTTCGCTCGTAGAGCTCTTGGACGACGCTCGCTTCGAAGCGACGTCGCCGTTCGTGACGGAAGCCGTCGCGGCGTCTTTCGCCCGCTTCGCCGGCAATCGTGAGCCCGATGTCGAGAAGCTAAGCGGCGCTTGGGCGCAAGCACTCGCCGAAAAGAAGCCACGCACCCATGCTTTCGCGCCGCTGACAGGTTTCCAGCACGGCTTTACCTATGCGCACCAGGGCTACCAAATTCACAACGGCTATCTCTCCGAGCGATCGGATGCTTCGTTGGGCAAGCTGCAACAGCTTGGTATCGATGCGATCGCGGTCGTGCCGTACACGTTTATGCGAGCCCCGACGGAGATCGTGCCGCTCGAAGTGCCGAGGCGCGCCGGCTCGGAGACCGACGAAGACATTGCCCACGTGATCCGCCGCGCGCGCGAGCGTGGCATGAACGTGCTTCTCAAGCCTCAAATCTGGGTGCGGCGAAACTGGCCAGGAGAGATCGAAGGGACGACCCCCGCGGACGAAGACCGTCTTTTCCGCGAATACGGTGAGTGGATTCGGCATTACGCCCTGATGGCAGAGGAGCTCGAAGTGCCGCTCTTTGCGATTGGGACGGAGCTCTCAAAGCTGACTCACGGACATCGAGACCGGTGGCAGACGCTCATCGGAGACATCCGGCGGCTCTATTCCGGCAAGCTCGTCTACGCCGCGAACTGGGGCAAGGAGGTACAGCAAGTCGATTTCTGGGATCTTCTCGACTATATCGGCGTGGACTTCTACTACCCGCTGAGCCTCGACGAGCAGCCAACCGACGAAGAGCTGATGAAAGGATTCGAGGCGGCGCTCAATCAAGTCCGCGCGCTGCACGAGCGCCATCGAAAACCGGTGATCCTGACCGAGATCGGCTACGCGAGCACGAAGAGCCCGTGGAAGACACCGCATGCGAGCGACAAGGAGCGCAAGCACGCTCCCGAGGATCAGGCTCGCGCCTATGAGATCGCGTTCCGCTGCCTTGCTGATGAGACCGATTGGATCCACGGGATGTATTGGTGGAAGTGGCCTACGGATTTGAGACGTGGCGGCGACGGCCACCGCGGCTTCACACCGAACGGCAAAGCAGCCGAAGACGTCCTGCGCCGCTGGTACGGCCGTCGGCTACAATAGCGGCCCAAATCAGTGCGCGGAGGACACACTCAATGAAGCACGTCATCATTCATTGTAGGAACAGCCATCTGGCTTTCGGGCTGCTCGGATTCTTCGGACGACCATGTCGAGGACATGGCTCGCGAGCACGCGGAGGACGCTCCTGTTTCGAACGAAATTTCAGACGCGTCCCCGGCCGTCGAGGTCGAGACGTCGAGCGTCGTCTATGCGACCGTCGACGGCGATGAGACTTATTCTCTGGTGCTCCCGATAGCGGCCGCGAAAGCGCTCCCCATCATCGATCCGGTAACACCTACGAAGGCCAGAATACTCAAATCGTCGCGAGGCGGCAGTTCCACGTAGCGGAGCACGGTTCCCAATACCACATGAAAGCGGCAATGCCGCCGCCGGAGACGGCACCCGCGACGGCGCCGACAGCGAGCCCCGTTAGCGGACCCAGCCGAAACGCCCGGCCTAGAGAGCCGCCGAGGAAACCGCCTCCGAGTCCCCCGACCAAAGCGAACGGAAGGCCGGACCCGCCGAAAAAGTCGGCGCTTTGCCCGGTGAAGATCACGCCCGCGGCAATGGCCGCCGCCGCCGCGGCCAACGGCGCCAGGCATGCACCCGCCACCCGCAAGAGCACTATTCGCGAGCCATGGAGTTTCTGGAGCGGCCACGAAACGAGATAGCCCGCGGTAAAGGTCGTAAAGACGACCTGCAAGGATCCGGTCGCCTTCCCCGTCTGATTGAGAGCCATCGTGCACGACACCGCGGCGAGGACGCCGAGCCACGCGTCGCGAGCATCGAGCGTATGGAAATCACGCCATCTCACGCCGCGAAGATCTTTCTCGAGATCCGGCCAGTCCTCGCGGCGAGGCGGAGGCGGTGTCCATTGACCCGGCGCCGTATAGGTCTCGTCGGTCGACGCGCCCGGGGCCGACGGCCTCATCCTTTCGTCATATTCGGCTCGCTTGCGCCGGTCGGCGAGCACGATGTTCGCGGCGACGATCTCTTTGAAACGCTCTTCGGCGTCCGGATTGCCCGGATTGCGATCGGGGTGGTAGCGCAGTGCGAGACGGCGGTATGCGCGTTTGATCTCGCGTTGGGACGCATAGGGCTCGACGCCCAGCGTTTCATAGAGGGTCATGCGCCGTTGTTCTGGAAACAGAATGACATAACGGGCCGTTTTCGGGCTAGCATGCGGCAGGAGGGAGAGCACGACGCGCAAGGTGTGGGCTCTATTCGAAGGGGAACGCGCACTCTTTTTCACGGGTCTTTTCGGGCTCGGACTGAGCGCGGTTTGCTTCGCCGCGATGGCGAAACACGGCATCCTCATCGAGCCGGAAGGGCATCTCGAAAAGGCGGCGACGTTCGACGCCGCCATCGGGATCTTTCTCTTGACCCTCGCCCTCATCGCACCCAGTGCGGGCTTTTCACGCGGGGGCGGCCGTATCTGGCGCTCTAGCCTCGTAGGATTGGCGTTGTTCGGCTACTCCGTCGAGACGGTGCAAGTCTTTCGGGGTCTCGACCCGCGCTTTTCCCGGGTTGGCACAACGGCCGACCAAATTCTCGGAGGCGTTTTTTTTCTTTCCGCGGTTGGGATCATGATCTGCTTTATCGTGCTGACGCTGCGTTTCTTTTTTCGAAGCACGGAAGATCGAGACGGTCCGCTCGTGCTCGCGCTCCGCTACGGAGCCGTGGCCGCGTTGCTCGCTTTCGGTATCGGAATCGCGATGTCGGTGAACGCCAGCCCGAGAGTCGCGGAAGCGGGGAACCTTCTCCCGCTGCACGCGGCGGGGTTTCACGGGCTGCAAGCCGTGCCTCTCATCGCCCTCGCGTTTCGCTGGGCGGGACGCTCGGTCGAGGCCGCTCGCGTGAACGTTCATCTCGCGGGCATATTCTGGCTCGTTGCTTGCGTGGCGATCGCTTTTCAGAGCTTTGGCGGGCATTCCCTCCTCGAGCCAAGCATCGCGAGCGCGCTCGCGGTCCTAGCGCTTGGCGCTTGGGCAGTGCTGTTCGCACGCGCGGCGGGAGCGTGGAAAACGGCGGGAGGCACGTGGTAGCCTGTGCGTCTCGCACAGGAGGTGTGCCATGAAGACAAAAATGTCTCGGCGAGGGTTTGTCGGATTCGCGGCGAGCGGCGTCGTGGGGGCCTCACTCGTTTCTGCGAGAGAAGCGGCCGCAGCCACCCCGTACGAACCTATTCCCTTGGACCAACCTACGAGTCTTTGGGATCTACCCACCCCCGCCCTCGTCGTCGACGAGGAAGCGCTGGACCACAACCTCGACAAGATGGCGAGCTTCTATCGGAACAAGACCACGAAGCTCCGTCCACACGTGAAGACACATAAATGCCCGATTCTCGCCCAGAAGCAGCTCGACCGCGGCGCCATCGGCATTTGTGCCGCAAAGGTGAGCGAAGCGGAAGTCATGCTCGACGCGGGATTCGCAGACATCCTTGTCACGTCACCCGTGGTGACCAAGGACAAGATCGAGCGCGTGATAGAGCTTGCGAAGAAAAGCTCCGGCTTCGCCATCGTGGTCGACCAAGCCCAGAACGTGCGGGATTTCAACGATGCGGCGGCGGCCGCGGCTATCGAGCTCAACGTGCTCGTCGACCTCAATGTCGGCACGGACCGTACGGGCATTACCATGGGAGCACCCGCCCAAGCGCTCGTCGAGGCGATTCACAAGAGTCCGGCCTTGAAATTCGGTGGCCTTCAAGCTTATGCGGGACATCTCCAGCACTTGAGCGGCTGGGAATATCGCAAGCGCCGCTCCGAGGTGACGATGGGCCAAGCGGTCGAGCTGAAGGAGTCGATCGAAAAAGCTGGGTTCGACGTCCCCGTGCTCACCGGCGGCGGCACCGGTACCTACAACATCGACTCCGAGGTCGACGGCATCACCGACATGCAAGTGGGCTCTTATCTCTTCATGGACGTGAACTACCGAAACATCGGAGGCAAGGAAGGGGCGGTCTACGATGACTTCCGTCCGTCACTTCTCGTGCTTGCCACCGCCATCAGCCAGCCCGCGGAAGGGCGGATCACGATCGACGCTGGCTACAAAGCTTTTGCGACGGACAATGACAGCCCGGTGTTGCGTGATATCCAAGGTGTTTCTTACCGGTGGGGAGGCGACGAGCACGGGATTTTGCAATTCAAGAACCCGAGCCGACGCATCGAAGTGGGCGACAAGGTACTCTTGATTGCCTCGCACTGCGACCCCACGGTGAATCTCTACGACCATTTCTACCCGTACCGGTCCGAAACGGTCACCGAGCTCTGGCCCATCGCCGCTCGCGGACGCTCGCAATAGCGGCTACGCGGCGCGAGTGCCAAGGCCATAGCGCTCCAAGCCGTTGATGATCTGTCAATAAATATGGCGCGCAACGTAGCGAAGTCAAATCTGGATGGGTTGAGCCTCGCTTCGCTCGAGGTTAAGCTCTCGCATCATGACTCGAGAGCTCTCGATCGTTGCTTTGATAATTTCCGCAGCCTGCACGCCGTCTACCGAGCCGCCGCCCACAGTCGAGGTCGAGCTCGGACAATGCAGGGAACGTAGCACCACCGCGTTTGACGACGTCTCGATCCGCTTGCTTCACATCCCGATGCGAGACGGCGTCCGCATCGCGGTGGACCTCGTGCTGCCGGATCCCCTTCCCGAAGGTGACAAGCTTCCCGCGATTTTGACGATGACTCGCTATTGGCGCTCGTTCGAAGGGGACGGTGCGAGTGCCGTCCAGCGTTTCTTCGCTACACGCGGCTATGCCGTCATCACGGGGGACTCGCGCGGAACGGGCGCGTCATTTGGCATCTGGCCCTATCACCGCGCGCCCGACGAGACGAAGGACTTCGGTGAGATCGTCGACTGGATCGTCGAACAGCCGTGGTCGAGCGGCGTCGTTGGCGGCTTCGGAACGTCCTATACCGCAAACACAGCGGATTGGTTGGCGCAAAACAACCATCCCGCCGTGAAGGCCATCATTCCACGCTTTCCCGACTTCGATCCCTATGCGGACCTCTATTTCCCCGGAGGCATCTTTCACGTTGCTTTCGGCAAAGGTTGGGGTGAGGCCGTCAAGGAGATGGACTTGAACGTTCCGCGAGGCGACCCGCCGCGCGGGGTGAAACCCGTCGGCGATGGAAGCCTGCTAGAGATGACCATCGACGCGCGGCGGAACGTCCCCGGTGTGTTCGAAGGGTTGAGCCAAGTCACCTTCCGCGACGATCGCCCAGAAGTTTGGGGCGTATCGATGCTCGACTGGAGCATCCATACGCATCTCGAGGACCTCGAGCGCGCCGGCACCCCAATGTTCACTTGGGGCGGTTGGTTTGACGCGGGCACGGCGCAAGGCGTTCTACACCGATTCACAACGCTCGCGAATCCTCAAAAAGCGATCCTCGGTCCCTGGAGCCATGGCGGCGGCTATCACGCAAGCCCCTACCAGCCGCCGGATTTCGCGACGACGCCGAGCCGCGAAGAGCAGCTCTTCGAATCGCTCTGTTATTTCGACCACTATCTCAAAGGTAGAGACAACGGTACCCCGGAAAAAGAGCTCATCTATTACACGCTGGGTGAGGAAGCGTGGAAGACGACGGACGTATGGCCTCCGCCGGGCTTCGACAAGCGTCGATATTATTTCTCCGAGAATGAGAGCCTCGCTAGCGAGCCACCAAGCTCGACCTCGGGAAGCGACCACTACACCGTCGATTTCGAAGTGACGACGGGGACGTCGAATCGCTGGTTCACGCAACGCGGCGGCGCCGATGTTGTCTACGACGATCGAAAGGATGTCGATACTCGGCTCCTTACCTATACGAGCGCGCCACTCGAGAAAGATATGGAGATTACAGGGACGCCCGTCGTTCGCTTATTCGTGAGCTCGACGACCGAGGACAGCGCTTTCTTCGTGTATCTAGAAGACGTCGATCCGTCCGGTCGCGTGCTCTACGTGACCGAGGGCCACCTGCGCGCGCTCCATCGCGCGATATCCGACGAGGACCCGCCCTACACGATGTTGGGCCCGCATCATTCTTACATGTCGAAAGACGCGGCCCCGATGGTCCCCGGCGAGGTAGCGGAGATCGCGATCGGCCTTCACCCGACATCCGTCCTGTTACGCAAGGGCCACCGGATCCGCATTGCGATTGCAGGCGCTGATAAGGACACCTTCACCCGCGTTCCGGAAAGCGGGACGCCCAGTTGGACGATCGAGCGCCATTCAGCTCAGCCGTCCCACGTCGAGCTTCCGATACGCGAGCGGCCGTGACTTGGGCGTATTCTCGGTAAAGAGCTCCTCTAACATGAAAAAGTGCCAACTGCTTCTACTCGTGCTGTTTAGTACTGGAACCGTCGCGTCTACGAGCCCCTTTTTTCTCTCAATAACTCCGGCATTCCAATCTCGAGCCTGTCAACACGGACTACATCACCTTCGTCCGCGAGCTGCCGGACAGCCATGGAAGTCCTGATTCGACGAGGATGACATGACGCCATATCCCCGCGATCTCGTCGGCTACGGCGGAAAACCGCCGGACCCGAAGTGGCCGGACGGTGCTCGGCTCGCGCTCAACTTCGTCCTCAATATCGAAGAAGGCTCGGAATATTCGATCCCCGACGGCGATGGCTTCTCCGAGGCGTCGCTGACCGAAAGCCCCGTATCCTCCGTGCCGCACGGAGAGCGCGACCTCGCGGCCGAGTCCATGTTCGAGTACGGAAGCCGCGTCGGCTTCTGGCGCGTTCTCGAGCTCTTCACGGAGCGCAAGCTTCCGGCTACGGCCTTTGCCTGTGCCTTGGCGCTCGAGCGCAATCCTCCCATGGTCACAGCTCTTCGCGACGCGGCGCTCGACCTTTGTTGTCACGGCTGGCGATGGATAGAGCACTATCGGCTCAGCGAGGAGGACGAGCGCAACCACATCCGCATGGCCGTAAAGTCTATCGAGCAGATGTTTGGCGCCGCCCCTTTGGGCTGGTACTGCCGCACCGGTCCGAGCGTGAACACGCGTCGCCTGCTCATCGAGCATGGCGGTTTTCTCTATGACTCCGATGCCTATAACGACGAGCTTCCTTACTGGGTGACAGTCGCAAACAAGGGCCATCTGGTCGTTCCCTACAGCCTTACGAGCAACGATTCGAAGTTCGCACGCGGTGTCTTTGCAACGTCTGATGACTACTTCGCCTTTCTCAAAGACACTCTCGACGTGCTCTATGCGGAAGGGACGCGGCAGCCGAAGATGATGTCCGTCGGCCTTCACATGCGTCTCGTCGGTCACCCGGGTCGAGCTGCCGGCTTGGCACGTTTTCTGGACTATGTGGCCGACTTTCCTGAATTGTGGGTCTGCCGCCGTATCGACATCGCTCGACATTGGATCGTGACACACCCTTACGAGCTCTGACGCGTGAAGCCTTCCGGAACCAAGACACTCTTAGCTCTTTTGGGAGTCCTGCTGGTCGCCGCGGGCCTCCGCATCTGGGCTCTCGATTACGGGCTTCCACACCCGCTATCTCGCCCGGATGAAGAGCGCATCGTCGGAAGAGCGCAAACGATTTTCGCTAGCGGCGACTGGCACCCAGGAAGCTTCTACTACCCGAGTCTCGTGTTTTACGTGGACACCGCCGTGCTCTACGGCTATTACGCCGTCAAGAAAACGATGGGAGACTACGACCGGCCTTTTGATTTGCTCTTTGATATCGCCGTCACGCGGCCAGGGCTACACTACTTGCTTGGACGTTGGGTCGGCGCCGTGTCCGGCATCCTCACCGTGCTCGTGGTCTATGGGCTCGGGCGCAGCGCCTATGGCCGCGCTGTCGGACTTCTTGCCGCGGCTCTCCTCGCAACGTGCCACCTGCATGTCAGGGAGTCGCATTTCGCGACGGTGGACATCGTGATGACGCTCTTTATCACGGTGTCTTTGCTTTTCGCCGTGCGAGCCACGTCGAAACCTTCGATCGGGAACTACCTTTTGGCCGGTCTCTTCGCGGGGTTGGCGGTATCGACGAAATACAATGCCGGCCTCGTCGTGCTCGGTCTCGTGGCGGCAAGTTTTTATGCGCTACCGAGCCTCGACAAGAAGCGCGTCGCAGTCCGCCTTTTCTCAGCCGGCCTCATAGCGTTCCTGGCTTTCGCGGCGACATCGCCTTATGTCTTGCTCCACTATCAGGGTTTTCTCGCCAACATGGACCGGCTCGGCTCGTTTCTATATGGCGGGCAAGGCGAGCGCGCGCTTTGGGATCACCTGCGTACAACCTTTCCCGCGGGCCTGGGCTGGCCGCTGTTCCTCGTCTCGACCGCCGGCGTGGCGCGGGCCTTCTGGCATCGACGTCCCGCGGATTGGGTGCTGCTCGCCTTCTTGATCCCTTGCTTCATTCTCATCTCGGACGTCCGCGTAACGTTCCCTCGCTACGTATTGCCTCTCGTTCCCGTGCTCGTCGTGCTCGCCGCCGACACCGCAGTGAGCGTCGTCGACCGTTTCGCGGCGGGAAAGCGGTGGGCATGGGTGCTCGCGCTCGTCCTCCTCGCAAGTCCCGGAGTCACGCGCTCGATCCGCTACGACCGTGTCGCGTCGCTCGAGGACACACGTTTACTTGCAGCGGAATGGATCGGTGAGAACGTCGCCCCGCAGACGACGATTCTCTTGTGCAAGGGCTACGGCGCGCCTCATGTCAACGAGGATCGCCGCCGACCGCCGGCCTTCGTCGTTGAGGAAGTCGATTGTTCCTCGGAAATCGACGACCGTGCGTCCGGCGGTCTCTACCTCGTTACCCACGAGCACGAGCAGCTCACCGGGTTCTCCAGCCTCGACGAGCGCTGGCGTGATTGGCTGAAGGAGAACGCGTCGCTTCAAATATCCTTCGACCCGTATCGACACGATAGCGAGGTCACGCCCGTCTTCTATCCTGCTGACGCGTTCTACATTCCGTTCGATGGCTATGCGGGCGTCGAGCGCGGCGGACCCCTCATCGGGATCTGGAAGATTGGCGAGCACTAGTCGTCCTTATAAGGAAATGGACGCGAAGAAAGAAAAAGTACCTGGTTTCATGGAGGCCTTCCTAGGCGACGTTATATACCAAGCCTACACGAGCCATTGTTCAGCTTCCAGTTCCGATGGCGGGGAATATAGACATTCGTGCTGGCGAAGCACGAGGGCGTGCGTAAGATCGTCCATCTGCACGCCTCGAACGTGGAGGGCAAGTCGGAGTGATTGGGATTCGTCCTAGGGTCTCATGATGTCCAGAATTCCATTGACGATTGCCCCCGTGTCGGTGTTCTCCCAATTGCTCGCCAGCACGATGCCGATCGCGTCGTCGGGCAGCAACAAGATGTAGCTACGGAAACCGGTATCTCCGCCGGAGTGGAATACCGTTCGTCGTCCCTCGCGCTGACCGAGAAACCAGCCGAGCCCCAGTTGGACCCCGTCCCTCGACGTTTCA
>SMVB01257684.1_pt1 | contig 26398 bp, 22 predicted proteins | sample 2456461 | NCBI WGS metagenome assembly SMVB01 (sample SAMN11095934, study PRJNA526329) | marine sediment metagenome | biome: Marine sediment; feature: Surficial sediment; material: Deep marine sediment; isolation source: Hadal surficial sediment | place: Pacific Ocean | collected 2014-05 | depth...
TGACCTTGCCAAGCCAGCCGTCGATGCCTATCGAGTCTGGTTCGCAGGTATGCCAGATATCCATCGCCCGGAAGTGCGAGCGGGGCGAATTCTCAAATCCGATTCCGTGGATGATGGCCATGTCGCCGTGGTCATAGATTTCTTTGAACTGTTCTATGTCAGCCCGGAACGCCAACTCGCCATCTATGGGCAGAACATCGGATTCGGGGATATTGACTCTGGGGCGGTTATCCCAATACAGCGGGTTGGTGTAAGGAACGATTGTGTTGAGGTAATCGTTGGCTCCAGTTAGCTGCAACACGACCAGCACGGGGTCTTTTTTCGTTTGCGCCATCCTAGTTCTCTCCAGGCTTGTTTGGGGTGGCCGGCTAGGCGAACTGGTAATCTCTGGAAGCGGCGATCAGCGTCAGTATCTTGCCCAATTTCTCTTCTGAAACTCTGACTTCGTCGTCGGTGTTCCAGGCCAGACCGCCGCCTTTTTCGGCATGGGTCAGCAATTCGGCGTGGGTCGCGTCACTGACCTCCAATGGTCCCACCGCATCAAGGCAGGCTGCCACTGTTGCATCAGGCGAAAGGCCACCCTGCCCGCGCACCCGCTCAATGATTGCCCGGATCCCGGGCAACGACGTGTCCCCCAAGATGCGCGCGGCGAAATTCACCCTACGCATCAATGCGCCAGCATCGATCCATTCGGAGCCGGTGTGCCAGCTTTCCACACTGGGCGGGCTGAGCAGCTCCTGGCCCTGCCAACCGCACTCCAATGCCAGGTTGTTGATTCCTGGCTTGAAGCCATCAAAGTTGCCTGCGATACGCACGGTGCCGACAATCAACTCGGCGGGGCTTTTCACCCGGGCAAACCGGGAATTCTTGAAAAATTCTGAGTTGAACAGGACCCGCAAGATTGACCGGATATCGCCCTTGGATTCGTTGAATGCGGCAACCAACTCCTCGATGGCGCCGGGATCGATGGGAGGTATGACGTTCCAACTGGGCACCGGAGGCTCGTCGGCGACGAAGAATTTATAAAGGTGGCGGGCCAGGAACCGGGGTGAAGCCGGTTGGTCCACGATGATATCCACGATATCTTCGCCGTTCAGGTTCCCGGTATGCCCCAAGAAGGTCTTTTCCCCTTCGTCGTGGTCCTCGGCCTTGTATTCGAATTTCCAGTAGAAGCGGCCTAATGGGTTGCGTGGAATCTTGGGTGCGATGCTCCAGCCGGTGAAGGCTCTGGATGCGTCCCTGATGTCATCCTCGGAGAAGTTGCCCACGCCCAGGGAGAAAAGCTCCAACAGTTCCCGGCCCCAGTTCTCGTTTACCGCACCGTCGTGGTTGCCGTGGTTATCCAACCAGAAGATCATGGCCGGAGATTTGGCCAACTCAACCAAAAGGTCACGGTAACTTCCAAGCCCCTTTTCACGGAACATGGCAATCTGCCGCGTCAGCTCCGGCGGGTTGTCCACCTTGGAATTACTGGTGGCGAACAATTGATGCCAGAATAGGGCCATTTTCTCTTCAAGAGGCCGCTTGGTGTTGATCATCCGGTACACCCAATCGGCCTGGTTTATGGGCGGCCCCAAGGCCCCCTCATAACCCGGGAAGACGCGGTACAGCAATTCGTCGTCGATGGCTGGCTGCTCCTCCGGATGTAGAAGCTCCTCAACCACGGCTTCGTAGCCCTTGGCCGCCCGGACATCCAGTTCCTCGCGCGGGTCGCCAAAGCCGGCGCGCCGCATCAGATGGGCCATCAACGCGATGTCTTCTTGTTGGGGCAAGTTGCAACCTCCGTGCATCGGGACCGGGGAACCTGACAGACCGAGCGATCGCGCGTCAGATACGCGCCCGCTCTCAATCTGCTCCATCGTAGGATTGGCGAAAGCAAGTGTCAATAAAACCTATATGTTCTCTAGGAAATTGAGCAGGTGGGCGGTGTATTCCTCCGGTTTTTCGTAGGGAGGCCAGTGGCCGCAGTTGTTGAGTAGCACCAATCTGGAATCTTCGATGTTGTTCAGCGCGGCGATGCCAATCTCGAAGACGCACATCCGGTCGTAGCGCCCCCATAAGATAAGGCTGGGCGCCTTGATGTTGGGCAGGTCGACGCCATGATCGTACGGGACGCTCACGGAGGCTGCGTTGGCCGCGATGTGGTCCGGGTGGCCGGTGTAGTTCTGGTGGATGTAGTCGATAAGTTCGCTGGTCACCAGCGCTTCGTCATCCAGGTGCACCCGCAGGTACCGGCGCACGTTCTCCCGGGAAGGGTCGGCAATCACATCATTGGTGGCCCGGCTGCCCTCCGAAGGCCGGTTGCCCATCAGATAAAGGTCTCCTCCGGTCTTGATGTGGCAGGCGCCGAAGACGAGCTTGTTCACCCGCTCGGGGCTTTTCATCGCCAACACCATCGCAGATTGACCACCCTGCGAGTTGCCGACCAGGTGGGCCTTTTCGATCCCCAGGGCATCCATCAGCGCCAGGGCGGTCCGGGCCTGCAGGTTGTGCAACGGTTCGTTGTAGGTAACCGGCCCCGTCCGCCCGAAGTTGGGCAGGTCCATCACTATGCACCGGTACCGCTTGGCAAGCGCCGGCAGAATCTTATGAAAAGTTATCCAGCCCGTGGTGCCGGGCCCATAAGAATGCAGGAGCACGATGGGTTCGCCCGTGCCAACATCGTGGTAGTGGACATCCATGTCTCCCGCCCGGATGGTCTTGCTCGTACCCTGCTCGGTGATTTCGACCTGGGATGCCATGCTAGCCTCCAGCGATACATCATTGACCCAGTTATTGGTTTCGAGTATCGAAGCCCTGTATGGTCCCCTTGACCAGAATCCGCTTGCACCATATGGTTAACCCGTTCCGGTTATCGAAAGGCGTTCAGGCAACGGTTAGGAGCAATCATGGCCGCTTTCAACGAGAAATACAATGTGATTGACCTGAAGACGGGACAACTCGACCGTCGAATCTTCTCGGACAACGATATCTATCAAGAGGAGTTGGAGAAGATATTCGGCCGGGCCTGGCTGATGATTGGTCACGAAAGCCTCGTGCCTGAGGTTAACGATTTCTTCCATACCTACATGGGCGAGGACCCGGTGATATTGACCCGTGACGCCAAGGGCAGGCTTCATGCCTTCTTGAACATGTGCCGCCACCGGGGCAACCGCATCGTTAGGACGGACGTGGGTAACGCCCGGAATTTTGTTTGCACCTACCACGGTTGGACCTATTCCAACGATGGCAAACTGGAGTATTTGCCCGGAGAGGAGGAGGCATACTACGGTGCGCTGGACCGGGACTGCTTCAGCCTGGTGGAGGCCCGCGTGGAGACCTACGCCGGCATCGTGTTCGCCAACTGGGACGCGGGCGCTCCTACTTTGGAGGAGTACCTGGGCGATGCCAGGTGGGGCCTGGACCTGTCTTTCAACCGGTTGGACAACGGCACCGAGGCAATCGGTCCGGTGAAATGGCTCGAGCCGTTGAATTGGAAGACGGCGGTGGACAACTGTTCCGATAATTACCACGTGCCGACCACCCATCTGTCCACCATCTTGGTCCAAGGACGTCACTTCGGCATCCCGCGCCTCACTCACGAGCAGCAGTTCGAATCTCCCAACAAGCACCTTTTCATAAACGGGCATTCTCTGACACTGCGGTTCTTGGAGCGGCCCGACCAGGCCCGCCAGAACCACGGAGTGACTCAGGAGAACCGGGCCCAGTTCGAAGAATACTACCGGGCCACACTGCCCGAGGCCGAGCGCCGCCTGGGCGGCATCCGGGCGGGCCAACTCCAGTTGGGCAACCACAGCATCTTCCCCAACGGCGTTTTGGGATTTCGGCTGGCCCATCCCCGCGGGCCACTGCAGACTGAGTTTTGGCACTTTGTGGTTGTTGAGAAGGACATGCCGAGCGATCTCAAGCGGGCCCTGCGCATGGGCAGCGGCAACTACAACGGGGTTGCCGGTATCTTTGAGCAGGACGATATGGACAACTGGCGGGGCGTGACCAACTCCAGTCTGACTCCATTGGCCCGGAAGTACTCCCAGAACTTGTCCATGGGCGTGGGCCGGCCCGGCGCCGACCCCGATTTTCCAGGCACGGTGTCCGAGCGGTACACCTCCGAGAATAATCAGCGGAATTTTTACCGCCGTTGGGAGCAATTCATGAATGCCCGGGATTGGGGGGACATACCCATCGAGCCGGCAACCGCCGAATATGAAGGCACCGCCACGATGAATAGCTGAGTCTGGATACCGTCACGAAAGACTGGCAACCCAAACGGCGGTCCAAAGAGGTGACAATGACAGCACAGACACCTGGCCGGGAGGTCTCCCAGATCGATCTCTGGAATGAGTTGATGCAGTTCTACATCAACGAGGCCTGGTTGCTTGACGACCGTAAGTTCCGCGAGTGGCTCGACCTGTTCACCGATGATGTCTTTTATTTCATGCCGCGCCGCTTGAACGTGAGCCGTCAAGACTTGTCTCGGGAGATTTCCCAGGTGGGCGACCTGGCAATTTTCGAGGACGACAAGACCTACCTAACCATGAGGGTCGACCGCTTGGACACCGGGATGGCCTGGGCCGAGGAACCACCGTCGCGGACGCGGCACATCGTTGGCAATCTGGTGGTCGAACCGCTGCCGGGTGGCGACCTGAAGGCCAAGACGGCATTTATCCTGTACCGGTCCCACCACGAGACCGACGAGAATATCTTCGCCGGGAGCCGGGAGGACCACCTTAGGAAAGAAGATGGCCGGTGGAGGATCTACAAGCGCGTGATTGTCTTGGACTCCAACGTCATCCTGGCCAAAAACCTCAGCGTTTTCTTCTAGCGCCTATTCAGATCTTCCCGCCCGGAGGGCAACCCAATGGACTTGCGTCCGTCCCCACGCCAACAAGGATTGATGGATCTGGCCTATCAGTTGGCAGTGGAGCGCTTCGCCCCCCGGGCTGCTGACCTGGACCGCGACGCCACATTCCCGTTCGATGATTATGACGACCTGAGGAGTTCGGGCCTCCTGGCGTTGTGCGTTCCGGAGGAGCACGGCGGGCTCGGCGCGGACTTCGAGACCTACTGTTTGGTCTCCGAGCAACTGGCCCGAGGCAACGCCGCCACGGCTCTCACCTTCAACATGCATTGTCTGACCATGCTGATGATGGGCCCGTTGATGCAGGGTCTTGAACTGCCGCCAGAGGTGCGGGACCGCCACCAAGTCTTGAGCGCAAGGCGGTACCGAGAGGTTGTGGACCAAGGAGTCTTTTACGGCCAGCCCCATAGCGAGCCTGTGGAATCGGGAAGCCAAGATGAGCTCGAAGTCGGGGGGCGGCGCTTCGGCACTCGGGCGGAGCGGGTGGCTGGCGAATTCGTGGTCAACGGAAACAAATTCTTCGTGTCTTCTTCCGGCGCCGCCGATTATTTCTCCACGCCGGCGCTGCTGGTGGCGGATGGCCCTTGGGAGGAGCGGACCTTGTACCTTTCTATCCCCAGAGACGCGCCCGGCGTTGAATTTTCTGGCGACTGGGACCCCATCGGGATGCGCGCCACCGCTAGCCGGAGCATGACCCTAAAAGACGTCAGGGCGCCTGAGGATGCCGAGATTCTGCCGAGGGGCGTATTTGGACAGTTGTACCAGCGTCAGCCGCATCTCTTCATCACGTTTTCCGCCACATTCTTGGGGCTGATGCAGGCGGCGTATGACTACACCGTGTCTTATCTCACCGGCCGTGCGCCGGGCGTCGGCAGCCCCCGCAGCGTTTCAGCCACCGATAGCAACGTCCTTGCCGAGATGCTGTTCACCCTCGAAGCGACAAGGGCGTTGTATTACCGGGCTGTCTCCGAGCAGCATCTGGACCCGTCGGCCGACTGCGTGCAGCGCGCCAGGGCCGCCCACGTTCAGGTGCAACGGGCGGTCGTGACGTTAACCGGTGAAGCGATGCGGGTCTGCGGCGGACGGGCGATGCTGAGGCAGCATCCTCTGGAGCGTTATTACCGGGACGCCCGGGCTGCGGCGGTGATGAAGCCCTGGACCCAGGACTTGACCATCGAAGCTGCGGGTGTGGCGGCCCTCCAAAGCTAACAATGGGATAACGGTGGCCGACATACACGAAGCCACCGTCATCGGTCCACGTTTTGCCGTTGGGCCTACCTGATTAACGCCTCGGCCATGCGTTCGAGTTCTTCTCCCATCTCTTTTTCCGTTTCGCAGTGGGGCGCCCATGCCGACACCCGGAGGGCGCCAGCGTTCAAGAAGTCATCGACCTGCTGCCTGGTGGCATCGGGGGGTTGACCGAACACCGATATGGTTAGCGACGCTGGGTCCCGGCCTCGTTCGGAAGCCAGGGCGTCCAGGATTTTCCGGCTTTCCTCGATCTGACCGGGGGTTGCCCGGTTTGGCAGCCAACCATCGCCCCACCTAGCCACTCGCTGGAGCACGTTTTTGGCGTTTCCGCCAAGCAGCACCGGTGGGTGGGGCTTTTGGACCGGCTTGGGAAAGCAGATAACCGGTGGGAAATCGTAGTAGCGGCCGTGGTACTCGGCCTCATCCTTGGTCCACAGCTCTTTCAACGCCTCCACCGCTTCCCGTGTTTGAGTCCACCGGTGGTCGAAGTCGCCGCCCATCATGGTGGTCTCTTCGCGGTTCCAGCCCGCGCCAACGCCAAAGACGAACCTTCCGTTGCTGTGAAGGTCGAGCACCGCGATCTCTTTGGCGAGGATCAACGGATTGCGTTCCGGCACCAGAGTGATTCCCGTGCAGAGTTTGATCTTGCTGGTGACGGCGGCGGCCATTGCTAAGGAGATATAGGGTTCTGAAAAATGACCGTAAGTCCACGGGATCTCGCCGCCGGTTGATGGGAAGGGGCTTTCGCTCTTTACCGGCAGGACCGGGTGCTCGTGATACCAGATGGATTCGAACCCTAAATCTTCGGCTTTCTTGGCGATGAAGGCTGGGTTCAGAGTGTACGCTGGCAGCGGTACGATGATTCCGACAGACATGTCTCCTCCTTCAGTTCCTTTGATATGTTAAACCACGGCTATCCTAATGGCTGTGCTGCGCCAACTCAATCAACACACCCCGCGCGGCCGACGGACTCAAGAATCCGGTATCCCCACCCATCAGCCCCTTCCTGGGCGCCTTGTCGAGAAGATCGATACCCAGCGCGTCCAGAGTTTTCAACTTGTCTTCGATTCCATCGACTTCAAAGCAGACGTGATGTAGGCCCTCCCCGCGTTCGCGGATGTGGATAGAGATTGCGCTGTCGGGACTGATGCCTTCCAACAACTCTAGATTAGTGTCCCCAACGGGCACAAAGCAACCGCGGACGCCAATATCTTCCCTGACGATGACCGGGCCTGGCTCCAGTCCGAAGATATCACGGTAAATTTCCACGCTGGACTCCAGATCTCCCACCGCGATTCATATGTGGTGAACCAGATTAGTGGGTGCCGGTGGCTTTCCAGGAATCGTCATAACAACACCTCGCAGATTGATGGCGGCTTTTGGGAGCATCCCCCAACGCCGGTAATATGATATAGACTCTCAGCGAAACTTAGCGGATCCGCAGCGATTACAACGCACAATGACATGGAGGTGCAGGATATGGATGTTGAACGCAGGGATTATCCGAAATTACCAGCGCCCACCGGGGCCTTTCACCATTCGGTGCGAACGGGCAATATGTTATTCATCGCGGGTAGCACCGCCCGGGGAACGCCCGCCGAGACCGGCGATATCGCGGCTCAGACGGAGGCCATCCTTGATAAATTTCAGCACATCCTGGAGGAGAACGGTGGCTCGCTGAGCAACGTGGTCAGAGTGACCAGTTTTGTCACCGATCTGCGGGAGGCCGCCGCAGCCGGAGAGGTCCGCCTCAAACGCTTCGCCGGGGCGTTTCCCGCCAGTACCCAGGTTCAGGTGGCCGCATTGGGGACCCCGGACTTGAAGATAGAGATCGACGCGATCGCAGTTCTTCCAGATTAAAAACCCTTAGTAGTTGGGCCGTGCGGTATCGAATTCCGAACCGCGGTTTCTTGATTCCCGCCAATAGCTGGCCAACGGACGCAATATGTGAACCAGATTTGAGCGAAGGGGATGAGTGTGCCAATCACAAATGAAACCCTGAAGGCGATGATACGGGACTACGATGGCTTGGAATTGTCCGACGAAGAGTTGGAGTTGGTTCGACCGGAGTTGGAGTCTTATCTGGCCGAACTCAAGAAGCTGGAAGACCTGGACTTGTCGGATGTATTTTCCGGCCGCCTCATGCGTCTTCCGGAGTAGCCGTTCTCGGGACTACGTTCACCGATTTAAGAATCTTTGGAGGCCATGATCGTGCCGAATGTTGATTTGCTGCGAATGACTATCTCCGAACTGGCGCCCAAGATCGAAAGCAAAGAAGTTTCCCCGGTGGAGTTGACCGAGGCAGCCTTGGCCGAGGCAGACAGGCTGCAACCCACGTTGAACTCATTCATCACGATTCTGCATGACCGGGCCATGGACCAAGCCCGGGAGGCGGAATCGGCCATTTCCCGAGGCGATTACCGGGGGCCTCTCCATGGTATCCCCATCGGCTTGAAAGACAATCTGGCGACGGCCGGAATCACCACCACCGTGGGTTCCAAGGTATTGGCGAATCACGTGCCTGAAGAAGACGCCGAGGTGGTCGTGCGTTGCCGTAATGCCGGGGCGATTGTTATTGGGAAGGAGAACCTGGAGGAGTTCGCCGCCGGAGCGACCTCCAATAATCCTCACTACGGCGCGGTGCACAACCCCTGGGCACTGGACCACATTCCTGGAGGGTCCAGCGGGGGAGGAGGCGCCAACGTCGCCGCCGGGGTAACCTTCGCCTCACTAGGGACCGATCTTGGCGGGTCTGTCCGTCTGCCTGGGACCTTCTGCGGCGTCGTGGGGCTCAAACAGAGTTATGGACGAGTAAGCCAGCGCGGCCTGATGGTCACCAGCTTTAACGGCGACCACATCGGCCCGATGACCCGGTCCGTGGCCGACAGCGCCTTGATGCTCCAAGTTCTCGCTGGCAACGATCCCTTGGACCCGAGTACGGTGCCGGTTCCGGTGCCCGATTACAGCGCTTATCTGGGCCGAAGCCTCAGGGGCTTGAAGATGGGTATACCGTCCAACCACTATTTCGACCTGCTGGACGGGGAGGTCGAGAAAGCGGTGCGCGGGAGCATCGCCGCCTTGGAGGAATTGGGCGCCGAACTGCAAGAAGTTAGCTTGCCCATGATGCAATACGCCGGCGCATTGCGGATCGCATCGATGGCCGATGGCATAGTCACCCACGAGGCAATGCTCAAGTCGAATCGGGAAGATTACGGTCCCGACGTGTTATACCGCACAATCCCCGGACAGTTTGTGCTGGGGAGAGATTACTCCAAGTCCTTGAAGGTCCAGCGTTTGATTCAAGAGGAATACGCCCGGGTCATGAAGCAGGTGGACTTTCTGGTCACGCCCACGGCGCCGGTGCCCGCGCCCCGGATCGACGCCAAGTACATCAAGATGAACGGCGTGGAACACCGGGTCAGAGGGCCGGGCTCCGGTCTCATCTCCCGGAACACCAGCCCGATGAACGCAGTTGGGTTGCCGGCCATCACGGTGCCCTGCGGCGTAACCCAAGCGGGCCTGCCCATCGGCGTCCAGTTCATAACCGGACCCTTTGAAGAAGGCCTGTTGTTCCAAGTGGCGGACGGCTACGAGAGGGTCTCGCCAAGCCAGGGCCTCCGCCCCACAGTCGCCGTGGGAGTATAAGCCGTTTCGTTCCTGACGGGCCTCCGGTGGAGCTGCCCCACGGCAATGGCCAAGGGGACGGTGCGCATAACATTGCGCCTTCGATGGCTGAAGATTCCGGCCTGTAAATACCTGGCCGGCCGGTCCCGCGAGAATTGACGTCCCCGCGCGCCATGAGTATATTCCTGCTCACGATGGCGGTGTTGGTTGGCGGCGAAAGTCATCAAGGAGGAAGGCATGGCCCAAACCCAGGACCAGGTGGCGGTTTCACCGACGGCGCTGGCCGGTGTACGGGTCGTTGATTTTACCTGGGTGAGGGCAGGTCCTTGGGCGACCCGCTGGTTGGGCGCTCTGGGAGCCGAGGTGATAAAGGTGGAATGGCCTCTCAACGAGAGAGGCCGGACCACCGGAACGCCGGCTCCAGGCATTGCGGCTACCCTTAACACGGCGACCAACTTCAACGACACCAACGCCAACAAGAAGGGCATCACGGTCAACCTGCGCACGGAAAAGGGGTTGGACCTGATCAAGAAGCTCATCTCGGTGTCGGACGTGGTGGTTGAGAACTTCAGCGCCAAGGCGTTGGAGAGTTGGGGCCTGGGCTATGAAGAGCTATGCAAGCTTAAGCCAGACATCGTCTACGTCTCCCAGTCCGGGTTCGGCCATACAGGCCGGCACCGAGGCTACCTCACCATGGGACCCATCGCCCAGGCGTTTTCAGGCCTGACGTTTCTCTCGGGGCTGCCCGGCGAGCCACCGGCTGGCTGGGGCTGGTCCTACCTGGACGATACTGGAGGCATGTACATCGCTTTTTCCACCCTGACTTCCCTTTACCGCCGCAACATCACCGGTCAGGGTCAGCATGTGGACTTGTCTCAGATGATTACCGGCGCCACCTTGAACGGGCCCGCTTTGTTAGACGCCACGGTTAACGGCCGCCCTTCACGAAGGGAAGGATATCCACCCGGCAACCGGGCCCATTGGCCCGGCACTCCCATGGTCAACAACTACCGGGGGCCGACCACGGCGCCGCATAACGCCTACCGCACCAAGGGCGGCGGCTACAACGATTGGTGCGCCATCACTTGCTTTTCCGAGCAGGAATGGCGGCGGTTGGTGGAGGTCATGGGTTCTCCCCAGTGGGCTGCTTCGCGAAAGTTCGCTACCTTAACCGGTCGTCTGGAGCATCAGGAGGAGATGGACCAAGGCATTCAAGAGTGGACCCAAACTCTTGAGAAATACCAGGTGATGGAACGATGCCAGGCGTCGGGCGTGCCTGCGATGCCGGTGCAGAGTACCGAGAACCGGGTGCAGCACGACCCACAGCTTCGCCACCGTGAATTGTACCTAGAGTTGGACCACCCAGAGCTCGGGCTGCGCAAGTTCCAGAATGCGCCCTTCAAGCTGTCTGAAACCCCAGCCCGCAACTTCCAGCCCGCGCCCCTCATCGGCCAGCACAATCAGGAGATTTATGAAGGCATGCTGGGTCTCAGCCATGATGAATTCGTGGCCGGATATGAAGACGGCACCTTTTGGCCAACCACCATGGACCGTTATCCGTACATGGACGACATGATCAAAGCAGACCCTCTGCCATTCACCGGGCCGGGCCCTGCGTTTAAAAAGCAGGCGTCGCCAAGGGAGACCGCAGTTGCGGATGCCGGACCTCAGCCCGGCCCGTTGTCGGGCCTGCGGGTGTTAGAACTGGCCGACGAGAAGGGCCAGTTTTGCGGTAAGCTGATGGCCGATCTGGGGGCCGAGGTCATCAAGATCGAGCCCACTGGGGGCGAAGCCTCCCGCAATGTGGGGCCTTTCCTAGATGACTTACCGCACCGGGAGCGCAGTCTCTCCTTCTGGCATTACAACACCTCCAAACGGGGCATCACCCTCAACCTGGAAACCGAGGACGGGCGCGGTCTCTTCCGGCGGCTGGCCGCCACGGCCGATGTCATCTTGGAGACCTTCCCCGCCGGGCACCTGCCGTCTCTGGGCTTGGGATACGAAGACCTCTCCGAATCGAATCCCCGGCTGATCATGTGCTCACTAACGCCCTTTGGGCAGACTGGGCCCTGGCGGGACTACCTGACCGGCGACCTGCTTCACCTGGCGGCAGGGGGGCAGATGGGCTGCTGCGGCTATGACAAGGAGGACGTGCCTGGGGAGATTCCAATAGCCCCGGGCGGAGGGAATGCCTGGCACATCGGCAGCCACTACGCCTACATGGCGATTGTTGCGGCCTTGGTGCACCGCACCAACTCGGGACGGGGCCAGTATATTGACGCTTCGGTGCATGACGCCTGCTCTCTCACCACCGAGATGCACGTAAACACCTACATCTATCAAGGCGACGTGGTTCTGCGCCAAACGGGCCGTCACGCTTCGGTCTTGCCAACTCCTCTGTCCCAATTGCTCTGCAAAGATGGCAAGTACGTGAACGCATCCGCCTCCCGGGTTACATTCCGCCAATTCCAGTCGCTGGTGGAGTGGATGGATGGCCATGGCCTGGCGGAGGATCTCACGGAGGAGCGCTACCAAGACCCGGCGGTCTTCGCCGAGAGCGGCGACCATATCAACGAAGTAGTCGCCAACTTTGCCAAAGAGCTGACCCGGGACGAAATCGCCCACGGTGGCCAGGAGCGGGGATTTAACTGGGGAGCGGTCCGGGCCCCCGATGAACTGGTGGATGAGGGCCACCTGAATGATCGCGGGTTTTGGGTCGATGTGCCGCATCCGGAGTTGGGCCGGAGCTTCAAATACCCTGGGGCCGCCGGGATCTACAACGGCTCGCCTTGGCGGATATCAAGCAGGGCCCCCTTGATCGGGGAACACAACGAGGAGATTTACTGCAGGGAGCTGGGGCTTCAAAAGACGGAGCTGGCTCTGTTGGCCGAGGCGGGAGTGGTGTAGGCCCGCTGGCTAGTCCCAATCAGGCATCCCACGGGGGTGGTTTTATGTCAGTGCACAGTGAATTCAAGGTTACTTTGGAGCCAAATGTCATGGTCCCAATGAGGGACGGCGTCAAGTTGGCCACGGATGTGTTCAGGCCCGACGCCCCCGGCCGGTACCCAGTTTTGGTTACCAGAGGCCCCTATGGCAAAGACAGCTACCACAACAATCCCGAACACTCCATCTGGTTCTTCGCCAAGCACGGCTATGTGGTGCTTAGCCAGGACTGCCGGGCCCGTTTTGACTCTGAGGGGGATGACTTCAACCCACTGTTCCAAGAGGTCCAAGACGGGTACGACACCGTGGAATGGGCGGCCCGTCAATCGTGGTCCAACGGAAGGGTGGGCACCACCGGGCAGTCCTATCTGGGGGCCACCCAATATACCCTGGCTACCGGCGATCCGCTTCCGCCACATCTTCAAGCGATGGCGCCGGTATCCGCGTCGTCGGATTTTCATCAGAGTTGGGTCTACCACACCGGCGGCGCCATGGAGTGGGGATGGATAGTGCCCTACGCCATCTTCAAAGGGCGAAACACGCTAAGCAGGGCCGGCCACGAGCAACTTCTGTCCCAGATGGACGATTACGTTTTGCCCCCGGACAACTTCGCCCAACCGTTGAAAGACGAGTGGTACCGGCATCTGCCGCTCTCCGATTGGGTCAACCGGCTCAAGGAAGCAGCCCCGTACTTCCGGGAATATCTGGACAATGAGGCAGACGGTCCCTATTGGTGGCAGATCAACCTTTTGCGGCACGTGGAAGGAATCACGCTGCCCATGTTCCACGTTAGCTCTTGGTACGACATCTTTCTCGAGGGAGCGCTCAACGCCTACCAGGCCATCCGCGAGCGGGGCGGGAGCGAATCGGCCAGGCGCAACCAGAGGCTCCTGATTGGTCCCTGGGCCCACCTTCGGCCTTATACCGCCCCAACTTCGGGTGAGACCGGCGATATCGACTTTGGGCCTGAAGCCAGGATCGAGTTGCACCAATCCCTGCTCCGTTGGTTCGACTATTGGCTTAAAGACATAGACACGGGAATCATGGACCAGCCACCGGTGCGCCTATTCGTGATGGGCGAAAACCGGTGGCGTGACGAACAAGAGTGGCCCTTGGCCCGGACCCATTACACCCGCTATTACCTGCACGCCGAAACCCCGGCCAACACGAGGAATGGGGGCGGAACACTCTCCACATCTCCACCGGGGGACGAACCTCCGGATAGCTACACTTACGACCCGAATGACCCGGTGCCCACCCATGGCGGGAACACCCTGATTATTCCCCAAGGGGTTGCCGACCAGAGACCGGTGGAAGACCGGCAGGATGTGTTGGTCTATACCTCCGAAGCCCTTGAGAGGGATCTGGAGGTAACCGGCCCAATCAAGGTCAATCTGTTCGCTGCCAGCAGCGCGGCTGATACCGACTTCACCGCCAAACTGGTCGATGTTCGTCCCGACGGCTATGCCCATAATCTACAGGACGGCATCATCCGCGCCCGCTTTCGGACCTCGGCGGCCGAGCCCTCATTGATTGAGCCGGGCCGCGTCTACGAGTTCGAGATAGACCTCTGGGCGACGAGCCACCTTTTCAAGACGGGCCACCGGCTGCGGGTTGAGATTTCCAGCAGCAATTTCCCCCGCTTCGACCGTAATCCGAATACGGGAGCGCCCATCGGCCGGGACGACCGGTTGGAAGCCGCCACGCAGACTGTCCATCACAGGGAAGAGTACCCTTCCCACATCGTGCTGCCGGTCATCCCCCGCTAGAACGCTAGTTGCCGAACACATGAGAGTCTTGGTAATCGGAGGCACCGGCAATATCAGCAGTGGGGTGGCCGCCGCCCTACTGGAGAGGAATCATGATGTGGCACTGTTTAACCGGGGCCAGCGTCCTGATCCGCCGCCGCCCGATGTCCGGGTCATCCATGGCGACCGCCGGGCGCGGGGAGACTTCGAGAGCAGATTAAGGGCCGAAAAGTTCGACGCAGTCATCGACATGATTTCGTTCGAAGCCGACGACGCTGCTTCTGCTCTGCGGGCGTTTCGCGGACGGGTGGACCACTTCATTCATTGCTCCACTGTGATGACCTATGGCCCGCCATTCAGTGGCATCAACCTCGATGAATCGGCCCCGTTGAACGGCTCTTCCACCTATGCGCTGGGAAAGATCGCCGCCGATGCGTTGTTGCTCAAGGCATACGAAGAAACCGGGTTTCCGGTTACGATCTTCAAGCCTTCCTATACCTACGGAAAGGGAATGCTGGGGCGGCAAGTAGGGGGATATGGAGGCTGGATCGACCGTCTGCGCCGGGGGAAGCCAATCATATCCGCCGGAGACGGACTGAACTACTTTCAATTTTTATCGTCGCGGGACGCAGGGGTTGGATTCGCGGAGGCACTGGGCCGTTCGAAATGTCTGGGTGAGATTTACAACTTGGTCCACCCAACCCCCATGACCTGGGACGAGTGGCACGCCAAGGTAGCTGAGGCGTTGGGCGTGACGGCAGATATAGTTCATGTCGCCCAAGAGACTCTGATTGCCATATCGCCCAGCCGGTTTGGCGAGTTAAGTGAGAACTTCGGTCACACCCAGGTCTTCAGTGGCGCGAAGCTAGCCAGAGACGTTCCTGAATTCCGGCCGCAAGCCCCACTGATCGAGACTCTGGCCGAAAGTATCGCCTGGATGGATCGGAATAATCTCGTGCCAGATAGCGATGCCGATGATTTGGAGGACCGGATCATCGCTGCGGTGCGCGGCTTGCCTGACCGCCTACTCGACTAGGTAGTAGCCAGGGTTGGATTGCGTATGGAGGCCGCCATGGTCTCTTGGTCGAGGGGAATCGCGTCTTTCTGGTACACCTGGATGCGGTAGGACTCGTAGTCGGCCACGAAGAGCCTGAACTCCTGGTCGATCCTGACCGAGCGGGGACGCCTCAGGTAGATTTCCTGTTGAATTCTGCCCATTTCCCTTAATCTGTTGGGCATGGCGTTGGTCATCATATAGGTGCGCGCCACCCTGGAAAGAGTGGCGTCTCCCATGAAATTCCAGATGTAAAGACCGTCTTGGTTGAACATCTGGACCCGGTTGTTTCCCCAGTCGGCCACATAAATGTCACCGTGGGCATCCACCGCCACACCCATGGGGCGGTGGAACTCCCCGTCCCCGGCGCCTTCCTTGCCGATAACCATGATGGGTTCGCCGTCGGCATCGAACTTTTGTATGCGGTTGTTTCCCCAATCGGCCACGTAGATGCAACCGAACTCGTCGATGTGCACTCCGAGAGGAAGGTCGAACTGCCCCGGTTCCGCGCCGTGGGAACCGAAGCCGCCCAGGAACTCTCCTTCAGGCGTGAACCGCTGAACACGGTGGTTCTGAGAATCGACCACGACCAGGTTGCCTTGATTGTCGAAGGCGATGCCCGCCGGACCCTTTAACTCGCCGCTGGCGGTTCCCTCCACGCCCCACACCCCGACGAACTCCCCGTCTTCCTTGAAACGCGAGATGCGGTGCGTGGCCTCGTCGCTCACAAACAGGTCTCCGGCTTCATTGCATACAATCTGCACCGGCCACTGGAATTGGCCGTCGCCTGTGCCGTAGCCTCCGATCTGCACTAGGTCTCCGCTAAGCTGTTCGGCGTCGTCGATCGACCAAACCCTGATCATCGCAACGCCCTCGGACCGCAGCAGGACGTATACAACGCCATCCCGGCCAAAGGCAACGTCGATGGGGAAATTGGTGATCCGGCGCATCCCCAAGGTCTTCAGATACGGAAAGCCGGCTCTCAGCAACCCGTAAGGTCGTGTCATGCTAAATCTCCCCGATTGACGGGCTAATCACAATCGTGATTCCCTAGTTTTTGGCCTAGCTTTTTACTTAGTTTTTGAACGGATAGACCTGTTCAAAATTGCCTTTGACGATTGGCGCGGCCTCCAGATTCATCCACTGTTCCAACACCGTCCCGTAAACACCGCGGAAATCAATGGTGTGTTGGAGGTCCTCGCCGTGCTCCCAGCGGGCGGGGTCCAGCGATGGGTATTCCGCGTACAGGCCGCCATCAACGCTGTTGCCAAATAGGAACGCGCCGCCACCAGAGCCGTGGTCAGTGCCGCTGCCGTTGTCACGCATCCTTCGACCGAACTCGGTGAAGAGCAACAGCGTTACATCGTCTCCGGCGTTGTGGTGTTCCAGATCTGCGAGGAAATCAGACACCGCTCCTGACAACTCATCCAGCAGTTTGGGGTGGGCTGTCATCTCGTTGGCGTGGGTGTCATAGCCAACGTGGGAGGTATAAAAGATGCGGGTGCCGAGGCCAGCGAGATGGATTCGCGCGACGTCACGCAGACTCTTGGCGATGGGATTATCCGCGTACTCGATGGGCGATTCGTACCTGGCGGCGACGTCGGCAAGCATGTCGGCCCCATTTAGAACGTCGATGCCCGTCTTGCCGATGTACTCCGACACGGGGCCGGATCCGATAGCCCGGCTGTAAATGTTCTTGAATGTCTCGATTGCTCTATCTTGGAGTAGCTCTCGCTCAATGTCCGTCATGACACCGTATCCCTCCAGGTCCCCGATGGAGGTTACCGGCACCCCGGAGACCGCCATGGCCCGGGGCAGGCCCCTGCCGATGTTCACGCCGGTCAATACGTTTTCCGAACCAGGGTCCAACTCCCTCACGGCTAGGCCAAGCCAACCTTCCAGGCCGACACGGTCGGGCTCGCAGGTGTGCCAGATATCCATGCCGCGAAAGTGGGACCGGTTGGAGTCGGGGTAGCCGATGCCCTGGATGATGGCCATCTTGCCTGCGTCGTAAAGTTCTTTGAAGGGCGCCGCGTGGCGGTTGATGCCCAGTTGATCGTTGATGGGCAGCACTTCATCGGGGTTGATCACAATCTTCTTGCGGGCGTCGTAATAGTGGTCGCTGGTGTAGGGCACGACGGTGTTTATGAAGTCGTTGCCCCCGGTCAACTGCACCACCACCAATACCCGGTCTTCTTGCTTTGTGCTCATGTATCTATGACTCCCTAATCGTCAATTATCGTGCGGTCAGCGGCTTTGAGTTAAAGCCGGTCTAGGCGAACTGATAATCCACCGTGGATACGATCATCTGAAGCAGGTTCAAAACATCCACCTCTTTCTGATCACCCTCGCTGTCCGAGTCCTTGCCGATGGCGTTGAGTTCCTGGACGTATTCCACTAATGAACGATGGGTATCTTCGCTGACCCTGACGCCGCCCATCAGGTCCAGGCACCGGCCAACCAGGCCTACTGGATCCTCGTCCAGGCTGCCGGCTCTTTGTAGTATCTCTTGAATCCCGGGTTTGGAAGGGTCTTTGAACTGCTTTGCGGCAAAGTTGATCCGCTCGCTGAGGGTGCCGGAATCGATCCATTCGCGTCCGGTATGCCAACCTTCGACCGTGGGCGGGTTGAGCAGGTTTTGGCCCATCACGGTAGTAGCTGCCGCGAAGTCGTGCATTCCCGGCTTTGGACTCCGGAACTCCCCTGTCTGTTTCAATATACCCGCCACCAACTCGGCTGGGCTTTTGACCTTTTTCTTGTCCGTTGAATCCTTGAACCAGTCGGCCGTGAACATCTCCTTGAGCACCGCCCTCATGTCTCCGCTGGACTCGAGGAAAACCTTGGAGAGTTGTTCGATGGCAGCCTCGTTTCGCGGCGGCTCGATGGACCACGCCGGCACCTGCGGCTCATCTTCGACAAAGAAGTTGTACAGGTGCCTACAGATGAACCGGGCCGTCGCCGGTTCCTTGACTATGATGTCGATGATGTCCTCGCCGTTCAGATTCCCCGTGTGTCCCAGGAAGGTCTTCTCGCCATCGTCGTGGTCCTCGGGTAGAAACTCAAAAACCGCTTCATGATGCCCCATGGGATAGAGGGACAACGGTTGCCGGAAGGTCCAACCGGTAAAGGCCCGGGACGCGCTCTTGATATCGTCCTCGCTGTAGGCCCCGATGCCCATGGAGAAAAGCTCCAGCAACTCCCGGCCGAAGTTCTCGTTGATTTCGTCTTTGTGGTTCTCGTTGTTGTCGAGCCAGAAGATCATTGCTGGGTCTCTGGATAGCTCAAGAAGAATCGTCTTGAAATCGGTCAGCCCAACCCGCCGGAACATCTCGATCTGGGCGTAGATAGACGGACCGTGCTCGCTTTTGCCCCAGGCCACTGGGAAGATTTGATGGAGGAAAATCGCCATCTTTTCTTCCAGCGGCCGCTGGGTGTTAATCATCTTATAGAGCCATTTGGCGATGTAAACCGCGACCGGCTCACCGCCGTAGTACCGCTCAACGAAGGAAGGGTCAACCTCAGGGAAGCGCTCCGGGTTGATCAGGTCGTCCACGACCTCGTCGTAGGTCTTCTCGGCGGTGAGCACGTCCAACTCAGCCGGTGTGGCACCGAATCCCGCGCGCCGCATGATGTGGGCAATCTCAAAGCGGTCTGACTTCATATACTTGATTCTCCTAACCGGACTGAGTGATTATGGTTTCAGTCAAAGAATTCAGGGAACTTGAAGCGAAATATCCATATCTAGGCGCCGCTGGACCGGCTTAGATTATATATCGTGTTGAACCGGTACGGTAGCCTCCATGATTGGTCCAATTATTCCTCAGAGACCTTGACCAGCAGCTTGCCGAAATTTCTGCCCTGCATGAGGCCGATGAAAGCCAGGGGGGCATTCTCCAGCCCTTCTACCACGTCCTCTCTGTACTTGATGCGCCCTTCTTTTATCCAGCCGGCAAGCCGCTGACGGCCCACTTCGTGGCGGTCCTTGAACTGGCCGACCAGAAACCCCTCCGCGCGGGCCTGCTTGCCTACCAGCAACCCCATCTTCCGGGGACCGGGCTCAGGCTCGTCCTGGTTGTATTGCGAGATCGAGCCGCAGATCGAGATGCGCGCGCCCAGATTTAGATGGTCGAACACTGCGTCGGTTATGGCGCCGCCCACATTGTCGAAATAAACGTCCACACCCAGGGGGCATACCTTCGTCAAGGCAGCATCAACGTTCTCGGTTTTGTAGTTGATGCCGGCATCGAAGCCCAATTCGTCTTTGATGTACTCTATCTTTTCTGCCGTCCCGGCTATCCCGATGGTGTGGCAGCCCATGTTTTTGGCTATCTGCCCCACAAGCTGGCCGACGGCGCCCGAAGCAGCCGAGACGACCACCGTTTCTCCTGGCCGAGGCCGCCCAATCTCCAAGAAGCCGAAGTAAGCCGTCATGCCCGGCATGCCCAGGACCCCCAGCGCCGTGGAAAGCGGGCCGAGGCCGGGGTCGACCCTGCGTAGGTTGCCGCCATCGGAGACGGCGAATTCCTGCCAGCCCAGCGGTCCTTCGACGATTTCACCAACCTTGAAAGTGGGCGTCCGGGACTCGACGATTCTTCCCACCACGCCACCAACGATGACCTGACCCAAGTCCATGGGCGTCGCGTACGGGTGGTTGGCCCGCATCCGCCCCCGCTGATAGGGGTCTAGAGACAGCCAGATCGTCCGGACCAATACTTCGCCCTCGCCCGGTTGCGGGACCGGTGACTCGATCAGATTGAAGTCAGATTCGGTTGGGTAATTGGCCGGTCTGGCGGCGAGTGTTATCTGGCGGTTGATATTTCCGGTCATCTCTATCCGCTCCTGGCGATGATCTCGAGAATGGTGGCCGTGCCTGATCGATTTGCAGCGAAGGGACGTGGATGTAGCTTTATTCCGGTGTGACCAGCGACTCCGGTTGGCCGCCAGCTAGAACGCGCATTATATTGCCGTAGGCGAACGCGGCGGCGCGGAGGTTGGTCTCCTGGCTTTGTCCGGCCATGTGGGGAGTTATCACCACATTGTCCAGATCCAAAAGGGGATTCTCGGTGGGAGTGGGTTCCACCTCCAGCACATCCAGCCCCGCGGCGGCGATCTGCCCATCCTGCAATGCCCGGCACAGTGCGGGCTCGTCCACCACCGGCCCGCGGCAGGCATTAATCAAAAAAGCCGTGGGTTTCATTAGCCCGAACTCCCGGTCCGACATCATCCCCCGCGTTCTCCGGGTCAGGGGCACATGCAGGCTCACGATGTCTGAGTCTCGGAGGAGGTCGTCAAATGACACAGGCTCGGCTTTTAGCTCAGCCTGCACGTCTTGGGGAATATCTTCGATGTCGTAGTAAATGGTATGGGTGTCGAATCCTGTGAGGCGTTTGGCCAAGTGCTTTCCGATTCGACCCAACCCGACGATGCCCACAGTCTTATCGGTGAGCTCTGACAGGTCCCTGAGGTAGAGGTCTCCCCGCCATTGGCGTTGCTTGGTGGTGCTGTCCCACTGCAGCATCAGCCTCTTTCCGACGTTGATCATCAGGGCGATCGAATGCTCCGCGACGGCGATGGCGTTGGCCCCACCGTTGTTGGCGACGGGAATGCCCATCTCCAAGATAGCCTCAAGATCCAACCGGTCGTAGCCAGCGCTCAAGGTTTGGATCAGTTTTACGTTGGGGCATTTTCCGAGCACGCCGGTGGAGATATCGCTGGAGATTATGGCGTCGGCGTCTTTACATAGCTCGGCTTTCGCATCGTCGGAGAGCTGGGAGTCCACGACAAACACCTCCAACTCAGGGGGCGCCTGTCCGATCATGAACTCGGACCTGCCACCTATCCCGCTGAAGTAAGCGACCTTCGACCTCGGCATGTTCGTCTCCTCCTCTTCGCTTGGCTCTCCGTCCAAGGCGATTATAGGTTCAGCGCCTGAGTTGTCAAAACCTGCTGTTCACGAAGCAGCAGGTGGCCGTGGGTGCTCTTCCATACTTACCAGCGCTCGGTGAAGGGCTCCTTGTTAACCTCATTGACCAGGTCAATAAAATGGCCGAGAACGTCTATGCGCTCCGTCAGAGTCGGTGGCTCCAACCCGCCGCGGCCCATGGCCCGGTACCGCAGCGATGCGCCCAAGGTGGTCAGCCCAGCGTCCCTGTAGGCGCGGATACGGTCTTTGACCATTTCATCGGTGCCCAACAGATTGGAATGGAGAACCATCTCCGACGGCACCAATCTACGAGCCTCATCCCGCCGCCCGTCGAGCCAAAGCGTCTGGATTGCCTTCGATTCGTCGGCGTAACCGGCGCGGCTGTAGGCGGCGTTGTAAAAGTTAAATTCCCGAGAGCCCATCGCGCCGAGGCTGAACGCCAATCCCGGTTTCAGCGCTTCGACCGCTTCGTCCACATCGTCGGTAAAAATCACCGTTCCATCAGCCTGGAGGTCGAGGTCGGCCATGGACCGGCCGGCGTCCTGAACGCCCTGCTGAATGTGGTCGAAGAAGACATCAGCGTGCTCTGGCATGAAAGACGTGCCCTTCCAACCGTCCGCCAACTCCCCGGTGAGCCGCAGATTACGCGGGCCCAGGGAAGCGATGTAGATCGGGATCTGAGGCATCGCGGGCGCTGCGGCCCGAATCGACTTGCCCTGCCCTTCCCGGACCGGTAGCCGGAAACTGCGCCCTTGGTAGGCCACCGGTTCCCCGCTGAAGACCTTCTTCATGATTTCGATGGTCTCCCGCGTGCGCTGTACCGGATGGTCGAAAATCACCCCATGAAATCCTTCCATGACCTGAGGGCCGCTGGTCCCGATACCCAGGAGGAACCGGCCTTCGGACATGGAGTAAAGGGACATGGCGGTCATGGCCATGTTTGCGGGAGTGCGAGTTCCAACTTGGAGCACGCCGGTCCCCAGCTTGATGCGTGAGGTTTTGGCTGCCAGGTAGGCCAAAGGGGTTGCTCCGTCGAAACCCCATGCCTCGGCGGACCAGATACTGTCGACTCCCATCCGCTCCGCTTCCACCGCGAAAGTCGACAGGTCCGTCCAATCGGCGACTGCGAATCCGTGAATGAATCCTGTTGAGACTCGCATATATGCGTCCTTCTTGGACCGGCCCATCCGGATCTTGGCCCGACCAACCCTGCCGAGCATCTATAATGGCAACACGGCGTGTCAGTTGCAACATATTACCAAAGTGATGCATTCGGAGGACCGTACGTGACAACACAGAGCGAGCGCGAGGCCATACAGTGGCGAGCGTGGGGCGATGATGCCTTTGCAGCCAGCCGCGAGGAGCAAAAGCCGTTACTGCTAACGCTGACAGCTACTTGGTGCCATTGGTGTCACGTGTTGGACCAAACTTCATATTCCGACCCGCGGGTGATCCGCCTGATCAATTCCGGTTTCATCCCGGTGCGGGTAGACGTCGACCAGCGTCCGGACATCTCGCGCCGCTACAACCAAGGCGGTTTCCCGTCGGTTGCCATCTTGGACGGCGAAGGAGACCTGCTCGCCGGCCGCGTGTACACACCGCCAGAGGAGATGCTCACGTTCCTGGAGCAGATAACAGCTGGCTATCCAGCGGCCGCCACAGCCACCGGCTCCCAAAAAAGTCGAGTGTCGTTGCCACGGCAGCCAGCCCCGGAAACCAGCGTTTCGCCGGACGACCGGGTTTTGCGGCGCCTGGAGGAGATCTACGACTCTGAATTCGGTGGCTTCGGCGTCGAGCCGAAGCAGCCACCATGGGAAGGCCTGCGGTTGCTGTTGGGGCTGTACAGCTACTCAGGCGGGAAATCGTATCTGAAGATGGCAGTTGATTCCCTAGACGGAATGATGGCCGGTCTCTACGACCGCAAAGGCCTAGGCTTCTTTCGATACTCGGTTTCGCGGGACTGGAAGGTGCCCCACTACGAAAAGATGATAGTGACCAACGCTAATCTTGCGATCCTATACCTAGAGGCTTATCAAATCACCCACAAAAGAGCTTATAGGGAGGTCGCTACTGGAACGCTGGAATATCTGGCTGGGACTTTGCACGATCTGTCTTCGGGCCTGTTCTATTCCAGCCAGGACGCTTGGGAAGACTTCTACAGGCTACCCTGGAAAGACCGTGACGCGGCGGAAAAGCCGACGGTTGATCGCACATCCTATGTGGGTTGGAATGCTCTGACCGCCAGCGCCTTCATCAAGTCCTACGACGTGCTGGGCAATGTGTCTGATCTCCAGATTGCCTCCCAAGTCCTAGAATTGCTCTGGTCTGGTTCCTGGGATTCCGAAAGGGGGTTCCGCCACATGATTGACGGCTCCGGTGGGCAACCCCGGTTATTGGAGGACCACGTCATGTTCCTTCGGGCGTCGCTCGACCTCCACCAGGCCACCGGTGAAGAGAGACACCTCCAACGGGCCATCGAGGTCGCGAGCGTTATTCACGACCTGTTCGGCGCCGGTGATGGCGGTTGCTATGACGTCGCAGCAGGTGATGCCGCGCTTGCCGGCGCCCCGCTCGCGAGGGAAAGACCGGTATTCGAAAACGCCTTGTTCGCTGAGTGCCTAGTGGTCATGGAATGTCTAACCGGCAACTCGGAGTACCTCACCCAAGCGGCGAAAACCCTGGAGACGTTCGAGTCAATCGTACCTGACAGCAGCTTCCATGGGCCCGGACAATCGAGGCGGGTGGAAGAAGACGAGGAGCGGCTCTTCATGCCTGCAGGTTCGGCTTGGGCCAGGGCGCGGCGTCTATTGTCCTGCGGCCCGGTTCATCTGGTGATTGTGGGCGGCTCAGCAGATCCCGCCACGAAGAAGCTATCGAAGGCCGCGCTGAAGACCTATGTGCCCCACTGTGTTGTTCAGACGTTGGACTCCGGGCGGGACCGCGAACGCATCGCATCCCTGGGGTTTCCGGCCGACGGCGAACCCGCGCTGTATGCGTGTATGAACAATATGTGCCTGGCGCCCATTCGTTCGGTTCGAGAGGTGAGCGGGTTGGCCGCTGCCCGGCCTTGGGCGCTGAACGTTACTCCTTTCCGGCTGAATTAGGCACAAAATGACTTCGGGAAAAATCTGGATGTCATTCCCCTGCGGTTTTGCAAAGGTGAGGTCATGCTGAATTGGGTCAGATGGCTTTGGCCCGTGCACGATAGTTAAGATTTGGAGGATTGCTCATGGGTATCGAGCCGGTGGTGTTGGAGGGGAAGCATGTACGTTTGGAACCGCTCAATGCGAGCCACAGAGAAGGGCTTTGCCAGGCGATCGACGACGGAGAGTTGTGGAACCTATTCGTGACAATCGTTCCTCATCCGGACGGCATCGACCAGTTCTTCGACGATGCGAACCAGGCTTATGAGATGGGTAACAGCCTCACGTTTGCCATTTTAGACAAATCCTCCGACAATAAAGTGGCAGGTTCGACACGATTCATGAAGGCAGATTTGCCAAATAAACGTGTCGAAATCGGGTTCACATTTCTTGGCCGAACGTGGCAAAAATCGCCAATCAATACAGAAGCAAAACTGTTGATGCTCTCCCACGCGTTCGAAACTTTGGGGTTGAACCGCGTGGAATTGCTGACAGACTACCTAAATACCAACTCGCGGCGGGCAATTTTGCGTCTTGGCGCCAAGGAGGAGGGAATCCTACGCAGCCATATGGTGATGCCTGATGGACGGGTCAGAGATTCAGTGCTCTACAGTATCACCAATCATGAATGGCCTGGTGTAAAGCAGAATCTAGCAAGCAAGGCCGCGTAACAAAATGGCTTCTGGGTATCGGATTGATGAGGATCTTGTTGGCCAACTATTCCGGCTAGTCGGCCAGTCCTCGGCGTAACCGATGCTAGAGCCTACGTGGGCAGCCAGGCGGCGGGGGCCTGATTGAGCTGATACTGATTGACAGGTTGGACTTGGGGGATGGAGGGCCTGGCCCAGCCCGAGGTTACCGCTTCGCCGAGGGCGTCATCGATGAGCTCCAAGATGGAGTTCAGCTTCCAAGGTTTGTTGGCGTAGCGGGTGGCGCCCAACTGTATCGCGGCCTCTTTCCCCTCGGCAGGAGAAACTGCCGTAAGCAATATCACGGGCAGATCCTTCATCGTTGGGTTGGCTCTAAGCTCCCGGAGAACCTCGTAGCCGTTTACAACTGGGATCATCAGATCGAGTAGTACGACGTCCGGCCGCTCCCGGTAGATCAGCACCAGAGCCGAGGCGCCGTTCGACGCCGATATTACGTCGAATCCATTGTCCGATAGGTTGTCGACCAAAAGGTCGACAATGCCCTTTTCATCATCAACAACCAAGATCTTAGTCATAATTATCCCCTCGGTTCCGCAAGTCCACTGGGCCGATTGGCGCGGCCGTGTCAGGTTTCCGAAGATGCTGCAACGCATCGGACCAGGTATGAAATAATGAGCGGACCGGCACGAGTCCGCTCATTCAAATGGATCGGGTGAGTGGAGGTTCACCCTATCCCGCTATACCTTTTTAGCAGTGGCCGAAGTTAATGTCTAGCCGCGACAGACCGCGGCCGGGTCCGGCCGATGGAGCTACGCTCAGAGATCGGAGATGGCGCTTTGCGAGGCGAGGCCCATTGCTGATCAGTCAGTGGCCGGTTACCGGCACGCCTCTCGTCTGCATTGACACCCGGTCAGGGCACTGCTAGATTTTGGCATCCTGGTCCGATTACCCCATTATGATTACCTGTAAACGGGTATCAACCAAGGTCTCTTGCGGACCCGATGAACGCCACCCGGAAAAGAGCAGGCGCTGCCCGTGCCTGGCCGCCGACTATCGGGGACCAGCCTAGGGCCTTACCGCCGAGCAGTCCCATTTGTGATCCCGGGTGTTTCGGTCCCATGCGGGACTCCCAGACCAGCCGGGAGAGGGTTACGGCATTCGCCGAGCGCCGGAAGGCGAATCACGGCGAGTTAACGGGATAGAA
>SMVB01421901.1_pt1 | contig 26377 bp, 26 predicted proteins | sample 2456461 | NCBI WGS metagenome assembly SMVB01 (sample SAMN11095934, study PRJNA526329) | marine sediment metagenome | biome: Marine sediment; feature: Surficial sediment; material: Deep marine sediment; isolation source: Hadal surficial sediment | place: Pacific Ocean | collected 2014-05 | depth...
CCCACGAGAAAACTTTGGAGCAAGGGAGCGGCCGCGAGGGAGATCGCCGTACCGAGGATGACGCCCCCGATCACGAGCCTCATTCCCGCACGCCATACCAAGCCAACCGCAGCCGTGGCGCTGCTACCGAGGGCCATGCGGATTCCGATTTCCTTCGTGCGGCGGCTCACGGCATGGACGACGATTCCGTAAACCCCGAGCGCGGCGAGCAGCAATCCGACGAGTCCGAGCGTTGCGGTGACCGATGCCGCGACGCGCTGCGGCAAAAGTGACGCGTCGATCGTCTCCCGAGGCGTGACGAGATCGATGGGCGGCAAGCTCGGGTCGAGACCATCGATCGCCGCCTGGATCTGTGACCGCAACGCCAAGGGGTTGGCATCGGAGCGAACGAGCAGATGCGCTCGCGCAACATAGTTTCGTGCGAACGGGAGGTAGAAGTGGGCCATCGGTGCGTCGTCTTGAATCATGTAGCGGCTGTCGGCAACGACGCCCACGACCTGCACGGGCTCACCGTCGACGACGAATGGCTCACCAATGGGATTCCGATCGTGCCAGAACCGTGCGGCCATCGTGGCGTTGACGATCGCCACCGGTGGACCTCGATCATCCGAGGGCAAGAAGTCCCGACCCCTTAGGATCGGTATATCCATTGTGGCGAGGTATGTCGTGTCGATGGCGTTGGCGTCGACAAGTAGCTCCGGTCGATCGCCCGGCGGATCGAAGCCGGGAACGTCGATACGAAGCGGGTTCAGCGACACGCCGATCGGCCGCCGCATTGCGATGGACGCGGAGGCCACATCCGGCAGTCGCGTGACTTGGTCGCGTAGCTGCGTGTAGAACAAACGACCGCGGTTCTCGTTGTAATCCATCTCGGGTAGCGTGAGGGTGGTAGCGGCTACGCGATCGGCTTCGAAGCCTGGATCGATGCGCACCCCTATCCCACAAGGACCGCAGGAACAGACCCGCAGCGGTCAAAAGCACCACCGCGCCCGCGATTTGGGCCACGACGAATGCGCTCTGCAATCGACTCGCCGCGCGCATGTCCTGGTTTCCGCCCACGCGCAATGCGCGAATGGGATCTTGTCGAAGCGCCTCTCGGGCGGGGAAGAGTCCGGCGAGCAAAGTCGCACCGAGCGCTACGACTGCCGTAAAACCAAGCACGCGCCAATCGAGCTCAAGGCGGAATCCGAGGGGCCACTGGGAGGAGCTCAGACGAAGCAGCTCCCTCGCGGATCGGGCGACGAGTGCGCCGCCGAGCCCGCCAAGAGTGAACAAGAGGAGCGCTTCGGTGAGCAGTTGGCGGACGAGACGGCCGCGTCTTGCGCCCATGGCGACGCGAATCGCTATCTCTTTCTGCCGCGCGGTCGCGCGCGCAAGCAACATATTGCCGACGTTCAAGCAGGTGATCAGCAGAACGAGGCCCGTAATGACCATCAATATGCCGAGGAACCCCATCACACCACCCCGCATCGAGTGGTCGACGCCGGTCGTCGGCACGATGCTGACCCCGTGTCCTCGCTTCTCGACCGGGTGCTCGAACTCGAGCTCTCTGGCGAGGATGTCGAAGGCCGCCTGTGCCTGAGATACGGAGACGTTCGGTCGAAGCCGCCCGATGAGCTCGAAACCCTGGGCCCAAGCCGTTCCCCATCTTGCCGCACGATCGGACAGATCGAGATTCGGCAGGATCGACTCCGCGGTCTCGAGCGGGGCCCAGATCTCCATCGGGAATCCGATGAACGTTCCCTGAAATCCTTCCGGAGTAATGCCGATGACGGTGTACGCGGTTTCGTTCAAGAGAATCGTCGATCCGAGAAACGACGGGTCTCCGCCCGCCCGGCGTTGCCAGTAACCGTGGCTCGCAATCGCAACGCTTTGCGCACCGCCCCGAATTCCGTCTTCCGGCCGAAACCCTCGACCGAGAGCGGGTCGTACCGAGAGCAAGTCGAAATAATTGACCGATGCGAATTGCACGTTGACGGATTCGCCGCCGCCGGCGGCCCCCAGCCTCACGGTACGGCCCGTGAACGCGACCAGCTCGGTCAACACCTCGTTCCGGTCTCGGTAATCCATGAAGTCGGGATAGGAAAACCCGTTAAGGCCGTTTCCACCCGGAACGTCGGCGAAGATGTCGACGACCGTGGATGGATCGCCGATGGGCAACGGGCGCAGGACGATCTCGTTGACGAGCGTGAAAATCGCCGTGTTGGCGCCGATGCCGAGGGACAGGGTCACCACGATCACCGCCGTGAAACCTGGCCGCTTGGCGAGCGTCCGCACAGCGTAGCGCAGGTCTTGGCCGGATTGGTCCAGCCATACGCGCCTGTCCCTCGCGGGGTGTTGGGTCATGTTCCTTCGCGTGATGACGGCCAGCCAAGCACGGCCGGCAGTCACGATGAAATCGCGCAGGACCTTCCACGTGAAGCGAGCCCGACCGAGCCATGTGTCGAGTTTCGCGTCGGAACGAATCTCGTTGAAGAGCTCGATCATCGGATCGCCGAACTCGCGTCGAAACGAATTTGGGTAAAAGCGTAAGAGGCGCCGGAACCAATGCTCAGCCATTCAGACGACCTTGGCTCGCCGGATCAGTTTCTGGGATTCAGCGTAACCGACAATCTCTGCGAGAATCTCGACCTCTTGCTTCAACACCTCGCGGCCAAAAACGGTGAGGGCGTAAAATCGGCGCCGCTCATCCTCCTGACGAGACTCACGAGGAGACGGGGCGGGTACTTCCTTCAGCAGGTCGGCATCGACCAGTCGCTTGATGGCCCAATAGAGAGAGCCCGGACCGAGCTTTACGGAGCCACCTGTGCGTTCCTGGACCGCCTGCATGATCGCGTATCCATGGCTGGCCTCATTGGCGACCGCGAGGAGGATATGAAAAAAAGCCGGCGTCAGACGAATGGGCGACTCGACCTTCGGGCTCGGGCGTGTTTTCTTACTCATAGCATAGCCTTCGTTATATCGAAAACTATTATAGTGCAGCGAGCGGGCATGATCAAGGGACTAGACGATCCGCTTTGCCCCGCTCACCGTCGAGACGAGACGGGTCTTTTACCGGGCACACCGACTGCTGCGAGAAACATCACGGCCTTTCCCGCGGCATGCGGCCGGCCAGGCGGTGCCCGCGCTTCCCGGGTGGGCCGCAGACGTGCTCACCTTCGGGTACTACACCGGCTGGCGTCGCAATGAGATCCTGGGTCTCGACTGGGCCGAGGTAGACATGAGAGCCGGCATGATCCATCTTTCGCCAGCGCGGTCTAAGAATCGACTCGGAAGAGATCGCCCTATCCTCGATGGACTCCTCCCTGTAATGCAGCGAAGAGTGCAAGAGCGCATGAGCGACGACGTGATCCGCTGCCTGATCGTCGGCTCCGTGTGGCTCGTCGCCGGCTGTATTTTCTGCTGGGCCTGCGGCGGCGCCGCGAAGCTCGGCGGGCCGGAAGATGAATCCCAAAACGAAAAAAGCCGGGCTTGCGACCCGGCTCTCGATTCCCGTATCCACCCTACCGAAAAGAAGAGAGGAATAACATGCTGACGGTACTCCGAAGTTTGCCTAACATCAAGATCTTCAAGGCGCGAAACCAGATCGAAGACCGTACGAAAAGCCGCTGGTCGCCGCGCATGTGATTCTGGACGTGTCGGGTGACCATATTGGTCAGAGCTCTCCCGCTTTCTTGTCGAGGTCGTCAACACAATTGAGCAGAACCCCAATGTCTGCTGCGGATTGAGTAGGATCTGTATCTTCCATTTCTCGCGCGCAAGCCATCATCTACGCCAGCAGCGACAATGACATCGTCGACGATGACGCTCAGGCTTTGGCATGCCGTTAGCGTGCGATGTCGTAGCTGTAAAGCGTATCTTGATCGCGAAGGTAGAGCTTTCCGTTCGCGATCACGGGGTGAGACCAGCTCGGACGGTTCGAGCGCGGGACTTCGAAACGTCCCTTCTCGCGATACCCCTCGCGGGTGGCTACGACCAGCCCCATGACGCCTTTTTCTCCGAAGACGTAGAGATGCCCGTCCGCGTAAATGAGCGAGCCTTTTCCGACGCTGCGATCGCGCCATAAGCGCTCGCCCGTCTCGAAATCGAGGGCGGTTAGGTTGCGGCTGCTGTAACCGTAGAGCGTGCCGTCCACGAGCACCGAGCTCGAGTGATGGTTCTTCATCTCCCGGTTGAAATAGACCTCGCGAACCGTCATGCCCGCCCGACCGCCCTTTATCTCCAGAAGCGCACAGCCGGTTCCGTAATCCGACGAGACGAACACGAAGTTGCCCCGGACGATCGGTGTGGCGACATTCGCGGTGCGGTTCGAGACGCGCCGGTAGTGCCAGAGAAGCGTACCGTCGTCGACGCTGATGCCGACCACCCGCTCACCCGTAAAGAACACGGCTTGTCGCACGCCGCGGATCGTGGCGACGACGGCGGAGGAGTAGCCGGCTTCGTCTCTCTCGCTCTGCCAGAGAACGGTTCCGTCGTCCTTGTCGAGAGCGACGATGGACGCGTTCGAGCCGCCGGCATTGGCGAGCACGCGGTCGCCGAGGACGAGCGGCGATTCGCTGATACCCCAGGAAATGTTCCGGCCGCCGAAGCGTTCTAGAAGATTGACGGACCAGTGGACCTTCCCGGTCGCCACGTCGAGAACCGTGAGGTCGCCCCTTCCGCCGAGTGCGTAGACGCGGTTGCCGTCGACGGTCGGAGCGCCGCGCGGCCCGTCCCCGCGATTGTTGCGATAGTGCCGGCCACTCTTTGCGCGCCAGAGTGTCTTGCCCGTTTCCACGTCGAGGGCATACACGTATTCGGTGTCCTTCGAGGCGCCGAGGGTGAAGATGCGGCCCCGAGAGATCGTGACCGTCGAATAACCCACGCCGAGCCCCCTCGATTTCCAAACGAGCGGTGGTCCTGCTTCGGGCCACGAGCTCAGGAGGCCGGTCTCGGGAGAGATGCCATCGCGCGCCGCGCCGCGCCACTGGGGCCAGTCTTCGGCGAAGCTAGTAGTGGCGGCGAGCGTTATCGAGAGCAAACTGGATGCGATGGAGAAGCGCATGCACCATTTTAGCGCTCAATGGCCTTCCGCGACGACGCCCATCATCGCGATGATGCCAGCCTGCTCGAAGCCGAGAAGGATCCGCGCTGTGTCTTCGGCCGAGAGCGGGCTCTGCGCGAAGATGTCGTGGATATTGCTCCGACCGTCGCACCGGGATAGCACGAAGGCCTCGTGCGTTTCGAGTCGGAGCGTCTGAACCGCCGACATGGACTCGCCGGTGAGTGCCGGCCTGAAATTGGAGTCGAGAAGGGATTCGATGTCTGCCTTCATTCCGTGGCGGCCGCGGCGCGCGGCCTCGATGATAACGTCTGCGATGGGAACGGGATTCTCGGTTACGCGGTCAAGGGTTGCCTCGTGGAAGAACTCCAACCGTCGCACGGGCTCGGTAAGAAACTTGCTCCCGATCTCCGCGAGCTGCGTGCGAACGAAAACGTTTACTTCGCCGCGCGCCACGATGCGAAGATCCACGAGAGCGTCTCCGAGGCGCCGGGTTCCGGCACGCATGAGCTTCGATGCGTTGTGTAGCTGCCGCTCTGTAATGCAGCCGCGTCGCACCATGATTTCGCCGAGTCTTTCGTCGACGGCCGTGGACAGCGCTCCGATGATAGCGCCCTGCTCCAACATGACTTCTCGACGGATGGTGTCCGCGGTCGTGCGGAACACACCCGTCCGCTTCTCTCGCCCGAGGCGTCGTAGCGTTGAGACAATCCGTGGCTGCATGCTCTCCGAAATCCCGTTTCGACCCACGGGAACATGACTCCCAATTGGTGCGTCTGTTTTTATTGATTCGAGGACATCCTCGCACGAAAGAGGTGTCGATTCAGTGACATAGACCGTGGTATAAATCCCACGAAGTCGCTAAAGCAAGGAAAACAAGAGGTTGTTTCTTCCTCTGAGCGCTCTTATGATCGTTGTCTTCAAGGGCGTTTTCAAGGAGCGTAGGCCGTTGCACAAAACCGAAGCGAACTTCAAGCCTCTGACTCCCCTCCACTTTCTCGACCGAGCGGCGGCGGTTTATCCCGACCACATCGCGGTCATCCACGGGGAGCGTCGCTACGACTACGCGGAGCTCTACCGGCGCTCGCGAAAGCTCGCTAGCGCGCTCCGTAGACGGGGCGTCGAGCGGGGGGACACCGTTAGCATCATCGCTCCCAATATACCGGCCATCCTCGAAGCGCATTACGGCGTGCCGATGGCGGGCGCGATCCTGAACCCGATCAACACGCGCCTCGATCCCGACACGGTCGCGTTCATCCTCGAGCACGGCGAAGCCAAAGTTCTGCTCACGGACCGTGAGCTGAGCCCTACGGTTTCGAAAGCGCTCGCTTCCGTCGAGAAAAAGCCCATCGTGATCGACATCGACGACCCTCTTGGCAGCGGGGGCGATCTTCTCGGAGAGAAGGATTACGAGGCTTTCCTCGAAGAGGGAAGCTCGGAGCTCGAGTGGCTCTGGCCGGAGGACGAGTGGGACACGATCTCGCTCAACTATACGTCGGGGACCACCGGCAATCCTAAAGGGGTCCTCTATCACCATCGCGGCGCTGCGCTTCTCGCGCTCGGAAATCTCATCGCGTGGACCATGCCCGCACATCCCGTCTATTTGTGGACGCTTCCCATGTTCCACTGCAACGGTTGGTGCTTTCCCTGGTCTCTTTCTGTCAACGCGGGAACGCATGTCTGTCTGCGGCAAGTAGAGCCTAGTGCGATCCACGACGCCATCAAGCGCCACGGCGTGACCCATCTATGCGGCGCACCCATCGTGATGCGGTTCATCATCGAAGCCGTCGCTAGGTACGGGCGTCCCTGCGAGCAAGTCGTCGAGGTCGCGACGGCGGCGGCGCCGCCTCCGGCGGCTACGATCGGAGCGATGGAGGATGCCGGGTTTCGGGTCACCCATCTCTACGGTTTGACCGAGACCTACGGACCTGCCGTCGTCAACGCATGGCATCGAGAGTGGGACGGGCTTGCGCTCGCCGATCGGGCCGAGAAGAAATCGCGACAGGGCGTTCGCTATCCCGTGCTCGAAGATTTGATGGTTGCGGACCCCTCGACCCTCGAGCCCGTGCCGCGGGACGGCAAGACGATGGGTGAAGTGATGTTTCGAGGCAACATCGTGATGAAAGGCTATCTGAAGAATCCGACTGCGACAGAGGAAGCCTTCGCCGGAGGGTGGTTCCACTCGGGAGATCTCGGCGTCGTTCACGAAGACGGCTATATCGAGCTACGCGATCGTTCGAAGGACATTATTATCTCTGGCGGCGAGAATATCTCCACGATCGAGGTCGAAGGCGTTCTCTACAAACACCCGGCCGTCTTGGAAGCGGCGGTCGTGGCGCGGCCCGACGAGAAGTGGGGCGAGACGCCTTGCGCCTTCGTGACACTGAGGCCTGATGCCAGTGAGCCGGGTGATATCGACGCACAGGAACTTATCGACTTTTGCCGCGAGCATCTTGCACATTTCAAAGCTCCCAAGACCGTCATCTTCGGCGAGCTTCCTAAGACCTCAACGGGCAAGATCCAAAAATACGTGCTCAGGGAGCGCGCCCGTTCGCTTGATTCTGAAGGATGACAACGCCCGGTTGAGGATATGATCGGTCGAATGCTTTTTCAACGACCGCCGCTCCGATGGAGTCGCCGAGCGTATTCGTCGCCGTGCGGAAACGATCGAAGAGCCAGTCGACCGAGAGGATGAGACCGATATATTCCGCTGGAAGGCCTGGTTGTGCTTGACGCGGATGGCCTCTTCAAAGCTCTCGACGGCGTCCGCGACGCGGCCGCTTTTCGAGAGCTCGTTTCCAAGCCCGTAATGAAACATCGGGTCCCGTGGGTCCTTGGCAAGGAACTCCTCGAACTTTTGAATTCGGCTGTCGTCGGCCATGCTTTTTTCCCGGAAGGTGATTCGGCGTCTTGGCCAAAGCGGACGGGACCCGTACCAGCGTACTTGCCCAAGCGCGTTATCGGCTGCACACGTGTCCCTAAGCTTTTTCAGCAAGTTACGGAAGGCGCGACTCAATATAAAATAAAATCCGCATTCCCGATACATGAGCGGTCGACGCTGCGCTTTGAGTTATCTCGGCGGTGGCCGTTACAATCGCCGTTTGGGGGAGGACTTTGACTCATCTCGAAGAAAGAAAAAGCGACGCGCGCTCGCCACCCGAGCCCTAGCCTAGCGACTGACTTCCGACCACGCCACTTGTCCGAATACCCCGACACGAGAACGGCCGGAGTGTCTCTTCATACCCATCCCCCCGACGGGAGACACTACCTTAACCGCCTTGCCCTGTTTGCTCGAGCTCTGCTTCCCTCACCAGGACGCAATCGGACCGCACAGTCCCATTCCAGTGGGAAATTTCGTGCGGACCGGGGTCGGATACGTATGAATGTTCCTATCCTTAGCTCCGTGATATCGCCGACTGCCACTTCCGGATCGGTCGTCACAGACACGACCATCATGCGATCGTCAGTGAGGCGTCGATAAAAGGGTTCGCCGTCTTTCCACACCGGCTCGGTGTCCCCCCGCCCACCGGAACCGTAGTCTGTGAGCCGGCCAGATATAACGGATGTCAACTTCGCGTTGCCCGCTCTCGCGTTCCCTGCTCCTGTAGTCCGCGCTTCTGAGATGAGGACGCTCAGCTCGTGCGACAAACGCTATCGGAACTGCCCCATCAAACTGAGCACGTGGAACTCACCTGAGCGGCGACGGGCAAGAACAGCGGGGAGATGCGCGTCGATTGTTGTCTTGAGTGCACGTTCGATTCCCCGTTTGAGATCCCCCCTGCGGTGGACCAAGCTGACCTCCCGAGCGGGCGCTGGCGAAGTAATCGGCACGACGATGCCCTCAAACTTCCTTCGGGCCATCGACTCGGCGATCATGAGTGGTAGCACGGTGTAACCCAAGCCTTTGGACACGAGCTCGACGACGGTGTCGAGACTGCTGCCCTTGAGATGTACGGATGGGAAGCAGCCGCGCTGGTCGCCGGAACCGCAGATGATGATGACTTGTTCGCGAAGACAGTGTTCTTCGGACAGTAGCCAAAGGCCTTCGGCCTTGAGCATCTTCTCGGACACCTTCTTCAACTTGGCGAATCGGTGGCCCTTTCCGACATATACCTGCAGGGGCTCGTAGTAGAGCGGGTCTTCTTCGATTCGAGTGAGACCCAGCGGCGTCGCTACAATGCCGGCATGAAGTCGATCTCGGTCTAAGCCTTCTATGATCTTTTCGGTCGGCAGCTCTTCCAGAAAGAGTTCGACTTTTGGGTAGCGTTCGGTGAAGTCGTCGAGAAACAGCGGGATCAAATACGGAGCAATGGTCGGGATCACCGCCAGTTTGAATTCACCTTCCAGGTCGCCAGTGTTGCTATCGGCCAACATCTCCATACGTTGAACTTCGTTCAGCACGACTTTAGCTTGCTCGATGATTGGCTTTCCTTCGTCCGTCGGAAGTACTGGCTGCCGACGCCGGTCAAAAAGAGGAACACCCAACTCGTCCTCAAGCTTCTGCAGCTGTGCACTGAGAGTTGGTTGGGAGACGTTACATAGCACTGCCGCGCGCCCGAAATGTCGGCACTGGTCGACGGCAACCACGTATTCCAGCTGAGTGATTGTTGGCACGAAGTGATTATAGTCCACATCTATCGTATATAGAAACGATATATTGGACATATCGGTCTTTCGTTGCTACATTGACCGTCAGAAGGGCACCTGCAGACGCGCGAATCTGTCCCGCTCCAAAAGCGTTTCCGACATCCAGACCGCGCTTCTTGAGCGTATACACCGTTTCAATGTATTTCGAAACTGAGGGAGCCAACTTAAATGCTTAAACGACCGATATTTGTAATTACCCTACTGGCGATCGGGATCTCTCCGGGCTTGCCAGTCAACCTGGCGGTTGCCCAAGATGGTGCGCCGACCAATGATTATTGGTGGCCTAACCGGTTGAGCCTCGATCCACTGCGCCAGACCTCTCCGGAATCCAATCCCCTTGATGAAGACTTCAACTATGCGGAAGAGTTTGAAGGTCTCGACCTGGATGCTCTGACGGCAGATCTTGAAGAGCTGATGACGACTTCTCAGGACTGGTGGCCAGCGGACTTTGGTCACTACGGGCCGTTTTTCATTCGTATGGCTTGGCACAGTGCGGGCACCTATCGAACCATCGACGGCCGGGGTGGCGCTGACGGCGGTATGCAACGCTTCGCGCCGCTTAACAGCTGGCCCGATAACGCAAACCTGGATAAAGCGCACCGATTGCTCTGGCCGATCAAGCAGAAGTACGGTCGCAAGATTTCCTGGGCCGACCTGATGGTCCTAGCGGGCACAGTTGCCATGGAGTCCATGGGCTTCGAGACCCTGGGTTTCGCTGGTGGTCGTATCGATGCCTGGCAACCCGAAGAAGTGAACTGGGGACCTGAGGGCGAGTGGCTCGCCGCCGATCGACGCAATGAGGACGGAGAACTGGATCGTCCTTTCGGTGCTACGCAGATGGGCCTGATTTACGTGAATCCTGAGGGCCCGGGCGGCAACCCGGATCCGCAGGCGGCCGCCGACGCCGTACGTGAGGCTTTCGGTCGCATGGCGATGAATGATGAAGAGACGGCTGCGCTGATTGCTGGTGGTCATACCTTCGGTAAAGCCCATGGCGCCGCTGATCCGTCCCAGTACGTAGGTGTTGAGCCCGAGGGAGGCAATATCGAAGCACAAGGACTCGGCTGGCAAAACAGCTACGGCACTGGCAATAGCGCGGACACGATCACCAGTGGCCTGGAAGGTGCGTGGACGATCAACCCCGCAGCCTGGACCCAGAGCTACCTTGAAAATTTGTACGCCTATGAGTGGGTGCAGACTCGAAGCCCCGCCGGTGCAATCCAGTGGGAGCCCGCTGGCGGTGCTGCATCAAACTTAGTGCCGGATGCCCACGATCCGTCCGAACGGCATGCGCCAATGATGTTCACCACCGACCTTGCACTGAAGGTTGACCCGGCCTATCGTGAGATCACTTCGCGCTGGCTTGAGAACCCGGAAGAGTTCGAAGACGCTTTCGCCCGGGCCTGGTTCAAGCTGACTCACCGCGACATGGGGCCGACCTCGCGCTACCTCGGTCATCTGGTGCCTGACCAGAAATTCGTATGGCAAGACCCCATTCCTGAAGTTGATCACACCGTGATCAATGCACAGGATGCGGCCGAGCTGAAAGCTGAGATTCTTGATTCCGGGTTGTCTACCGCTGAATTAGTCAGGGCCGCCTGGGCCTCAGCATCCACTTTCCGCGGGACCGATATGCGCGGTGGCGCCAACGGGGCACGTATTCGTCTCGCGCCCCAGAATGATTGGGCTGTAAACGATCCGGCTGAACTGGACCGCGTGTTGGAGACCCTGGAGGAGATCCACAGTGATTTCAACAGCGCGCAATCAGGCGACAAGCGAGTCTCTCTTGCCGACCTGATCGTTCTCGGCGGTGCTGCTGCCATTGAGCAAGCGGCTGCAAAAGCCGGTGTCGACGTCGATGTGCCCTTTGTACCTGGTCGCATGGACGCCTCGCAGGAGCAGACCGATGTGGACTCCTTTGCTCTGCTCGAGCCGACCGCGGATGGGTTCCGCAACTACTTCGCCAGCGGTAACCCCCGATCTCCGGCAGAAATGCTGGTGGAGAAGGCGGCTCTGCTGAAACTGACAGTTCCTGAAATGACGGTACTTCTCGGCGGCATGCGAGCTATGAATGCCAATGCTGGAGGCTCTGCTCACGGAGTGTTCACAGACCGTCCTGGCACACTGAGCAACGACTTCTTTGTCAACCTGATCGATATGTCAACGCAGTGGACCGCCTCATCCACCGAGGGCATTTACGAAGGTCGTGATCGTGCCTCGGGCGAGCTCAAGTGGAAAGCTACTCCGGTTGACCTGATCTTTGGTTCTAACTCTGAGCTGCGCGCAGTTGCTGAGTTCTATGCCGCTGACGACGCGCAGGAAAAGTTCGTGCATGACTTCGTTGAGGCATGGACCAAGGTGGTGACTCTGGACCGCTTCGATCTGGAGTAGTAGCGGTAAGGTCTTAGCGAAAGTTCTCCGTCCCCTTCTCCCTTGTTTTGCTCGGAGTCGCGACCATGCGGCATGGAAGAGCGAGAGCGGTTGGCATAGGCCCCATAAAAATGCACGAGATGCTTGTTGGTCTCGGGGATGTGGATGAGCACGCGGGCAAGAAAATCTAGCGGGTCGATGGGCTCGCTGTCGCTGACATCCCCTGCGGAGGCAACGTCTCGCGCTGCCTGTGTTTTGCTGGTCCTCCCAACGCCGTGCTGGAGGCACATCTTGCGCGTACATAGGATGCGTGGGCGCCGAGTGCCTGCGACGCTGATCCAGAGGTTTGGAGGTGCCCCACATGACCGCGAGCACTCCTCACGACGCGTCAGTCAGTTACGAAGTGGTAGCCCAGAACAAAGTGCAGCCAGTAGGCCAAGTTGCGCATTCCCCAGCGCAGCAACGCCGGTTGTAACTCGCCAATACTCGTCAGCCTGTGAAATCAAGCACTTACATCCCGCTTGAGCTCCGGGCCTAAGAAGGTGAAAAAGGATAGCAGATTCTATCCAGGGACGCCTGGAACCACGAGCCGAATTCTCCCGTCGGGGTAAGACCGTCATCTTCGGGGAGCTTCCTAAGACCTCCACGGGCAAGATCCAAAAATACGTGCTCAGGGAGCGCGCCCGTTCGCTTGATTCTGAAGGATGACAACGCCTGGTTGAGGATATGATCAGTCGAATGCTTTTTCAACGACCGCCGCTCCGATAGAGTCGTGGAGCGTATTCGTCGCCGTGCGGAAACGATCGAGGAGCCAGTCGACCGAGAGGATGAGACCGATATATTCCGCAGGAAGGCCTACCGCGTCCAAGACTATCAGCATGGTGACGAGACCGATAATGCCGCTCATGACACTGGCCATGACGAGAGGCACGACCATCATCATCAGGATACGGAGAAAGATTTCGCCGCCGACCTTGAACTGCATGGCGGCTCGGGGTATGGGATTCGGAAGTGGTGTCCTCAGTCATGCGCGGACCCCAAGCCTATTAGCCTTTCAATACGCCCCGCCATTTGGTGAGAGGCACTGTCCCGTAATGTAGGACGCCTCGTCCGAAGCGAGAAAAACGGCAACGGCCGCAATCTCGTCCGGCGTCGCCCAGCGCCCTAAAGGGATGTTGCCGAGCGAAGCGTCGCGCACCGAATCGGAGATGTGCTGGGTCATCGCCGTCTCGGTAAAACCGGGAGCTATCGCGTTCACCCGAATGCCGCGCGAGCCGACTTCCTTGGCAACGGATTTGGTGAACCCGAGCACACCCGCTTTGGCCGCAGCGTAGTGGGGCGCGTCCGCGAGCCCGGCGAGCGCAGCCGTGCTCGAAAGATTGATGATGACGCCACTCGACTGCGCGTTCATTTTTTTCAACGCCTCCCGCGTGCAAAAGAACATCCCGTCGAGATGCACGGCCATCATGCGCCGCCACGTCCCGTCGTCCATCGAGATCGTAACATCCCAGTGCGTCGCGATAGGCTGCTCGCGAAGGCGCGCTTCGGCTTTTGCGTTGAGCCCATCCCACCGCTCCTTCGTCTCGCCAATACCAGCATTGTTGACGAGAATATCCAGCTTCTCGAGTCCGGAGAACATCGCCGAGACCTGCGCACTATCGGAGACGTCAGCGACGAGAGCGCGATCGGCACCAAGCGTCGCCTCGGCGGCGCCCCGGTCGACGTCGTTGACATAGACCCGCGCCCCTTCACGCTCGAGCTGACGCGCAATAGCCCGCCCAATCCCGGCCCCCCCTCCCGTAACGAGCGCAACCTTATTATCGAGTCTCACCGGAGGAGAGTACACCCGGCTACCAGCCACCAGCTACCGGTCTGCTGGAGGTCATAGCCGGCAGCGGATAGCAGGAAGCCGGCGCTCAAAAAAAAAGCCCGGGCCGAAAGGCCCGGGCTTTGTTGTTTTGAGCGGCTTAGAAGTCGCCCATATCTCCCATTCCCGGAGGCATGCCACCGGCACCGCCACCGCCACCGCCACCCTTGTTGTTTTCTTTTTCAGGCAGCTCTACCACGAGTGCTTCGGTCGTGAGCATCAGGCCCGCGATCGAGCTGGCGTTCTGGAGCGCAGAGCGAACGACCTTGGTCGGATCGATGACGCCCGAGTTCACCAGGTTCTCGTATTTGTTCTTGGCCGCGTTGTAGCCCTGATCACCTTCCAGGTCCTTCACCTTGTTCACGACGATGGAGCCTTCCTGGCCCGCGTTAAAGGCGATCCAGCGCATGGGCTCTTCGATGGCGCGGCTGACGATGCTGACGCCGACACGTTCGTCCTCGGTGAGGCCGTCGTTCTTGAGGAGCTTCTTGAGGGCCTTGCCGCCGCGAAGGAGCGCAACGCCGCCGCCAGCGACGATACCTTCCTCGGCTGCAGCTTTGGTCGCGTGCATCGCATCCTCGACACGAGCTTTCTTTTCTTTCATCTCGGTCTCGGTCGCGGCGCCAACTTGGATGAGGGCTACACCGCCCACGAGCTTCGCGAGGCGCTCTTGGAGCTTCTCGCGGTCGTAGTCAGACGTCGTCTCTTCGATCTGAGCGCGGATCTGCTTAATGCGGCCTTCGATGTCACCCTTCTTGCCGCCGCCCTCGACGATGGTCGTGTCTTCCTTCGTGATGATGATCTTCTTGGCTTTGCCGAGGTCCTGCATCTGGAGGTTCTCGAGCTTGATGCCGAGGTCCTCGAAGATGGCGGAGCCGCCGGTGAGGATCGCGATGTCCTCCATCATGGCCTTGCGGCGGTCACCGAAGCCCGGGGCCTTGACGGCCGCGGTCTTGAGCGTTCCGCGGAGCTTGTTGACGACGAGCGTCGCGAGAGCTTCGCCTTCGATATCCTCGGCAACGATGAGGAGGGGCTTTCCGGCCTGAGCTACTTTCTCGAGTACGGGGAGAAGGTCTTTCATGTTCGAGATCTTCTTCTCGTGAACGAGGATGAGGCAGTCTTCGAGGACCACCTCCATACGTTCCGGATCGCTGACGAAGTAAGGGGAGAGGTAGCCGCGGTCGAACTGCATGCCTTCGACGATATCGAGGGTCGTCTCGAGCGTGCGAGCTTCCTCGACCTGGATGACGCCGTCCTTGCCGACTTTCTCCATGGCCTCGGCGATGATGTCACCGATCTCGGCGTCGCCATTGGCGGAGATGCTGCCGACTTGGCCGATCATCTTGCCTTTGACAGGCTTCGAGAACTTCTTGATCTCGTCGACGATCGCAACGACCGCAAGCTCGATGCCGCGCTTGAGGCCCATCGGGTTGGAGCCGGCCGCGAGGTTCTTGAGGCCTTCGCGGAAAATCGACTGGGCCAATACGGTCGCGGTGGTCGTGCCGTCACCGGCGACGTCCGACGTCTTCGAAGCGACTTCACGGAGCATCTTGGCGCCGATGTTCTCAACGGCGTCTTCGAGGTCGATCTCTTTGGCAACGGTCACGCCGTCTTTGGTGACAACGGGCGAGCCAAATTTCTTTTCGAGAACGACGTTACGGCCCTTCGGACCGAGGGTGACTCGCACGGCCGCGGCGAGTTTGTTCACGCCCCTAAGGATGGCCTGGCGCGCCTCATCATGGTAAACAATCTGCTTTGCCATTCTTCTAAATTCCTCCGTTCAATTATGAACTGGTTTCAAAACGTTATTCCATGACTCCGAGAACCTCGTCCTCTTTGAGGATGAGAAGCTCGTCGCCATCGAGTTTCACTTCGGAGCCCGAGTACTTGCCTACGAGTACTTTGTCGCCGACTTTGACCTCGAGCGGTACCTTCTTCCCGTCTTTCAGGGTTTTGCCGGAACCGACAGCAACGACCTCGGCCGTAAGGGGCTTTTCTTTCGCGCTGTCAGGGATGATGATGGATCCGATCTTCTTCTCCTCTTCATCATCCATCCGCTTGACAACGATGTTGTCTCTGATTGGTTTGATTTTCATTTTGCTCCTGTTCCTCCTTCGTTACAAAAACTTGTCGACGCTCGGCTCGGAAGCTCCACTGCGTCGTTACCCGCTTATTGGGATTTGACGGCTCTTCTCGCTGACCACTTTGGGTATCGTGACCGTGAGGATCCCCGCTTTGAACTCCGCTTTGACCTCGTTCGCCTCGACAGGCGAAGGAAGGTCGAAGGTCCGATGGAACGCGCCGTGGGACCGTTCCATCCGAAGAAACTGTTTATCGCTCACCGCGTCTGCCAGCCGGCGCTCGCCCTGCAACGTGATGCGGTCGTCGTCGATACGCAGCTCGATGTCGTCCTGATTCACACCGGGTAGCTCGGCTTTGAGGATCAAGTGCTCATCCGATTCGTAGAGGTCGATCGCTGGTGACCAAGCGCCGGTCGGGGAGAGCTCTGCATCCCCGCGTGAGCGCGACAATGTCTGATCGATCAAACGATTCATACGCTCTTGCAATGACAGAAGCTCACGCACAGGATCCAAATGGACAAACGGCATTTTTTAGAAGGTTCGCTAGCACTCGACTCGTTCGACTGCTAGCAAAAGGAATACTACGCAAATTCTTAGTTTTTGTCAAGCAGGTTTATGTTAGGCGTGCAATGTAGATTTAGCCGAACATATTCGCGGGTTTTTTCGAAAATTATGCGTTTACTTCTTTGTTTTCTTGGCTTAGAGCAGATTCCAGCACCGAAAGGGCCCGTGTGACGTCCTCGGGTGCGATATCTCGATGGAGGACAGCGCGCACGCCCACCTTCCCTGCCGGCAACATATGGAGCCCCAGAGCGTGACAGCGATCCACGAGCTCGAACGACGAGAGCGTCGTCACCCTGAATCGAATAATGTTGGTTTGGACGAGGGAAGTGTCGAGCTCGACCCCCGGGAACGCGGCGAGCCCCTTGGCGAGCGTGCGCGCCTTCTCATGATCCTCGACCAGGCGCCCGCGGTGGTTTTGAAGGGCATGGAGCGCTGCCGCCGCGATCACTCCAGCCTGCCGGAAACCGCCGCCGAACATCTGCTTGAACCTTCTCGCTCGCTTTATGAAATCCTTGCTCCCTGCTAGAGCTGAGCCCACTGGGGCACCGAGGCCCTTTGAAAAACACACGCTCACGGTATCGAAGAGGGCGGCGTAGTCGGATTCAGGGTGGCCGCTCGCCGCCGAGGCGTGCCACAGGCGAGCTCCGTCCAGGTGCAGTGGGATCGAGTGCCGGCGCGCGACGTCGGCTACAGCGCTCATGGTATCGAGCGGCCAAACGATGCCCCCGCCACCGTTATGGGTGTTCTCGAGGCAGACGAGCTTCGTGGGCGCGGGAATCGTGCTGGGATTGAAGGGGTGGAGGACCGGCATGGCCTGCTCGAGCTGCTCGGCGGAGAAGATCCCGTTCTTGCCTAGAATCGGCCGCACGAGAAGGCCTGACAGACCGGCGGGCGCGCCGCCCTCGTTGACGTAGATATGCGCTCCGATGTCGGCCAGGATCTCGTCCCCGGATTCGGTGTGCGCGCGAAGAGCGACCTGGTTCGTCATCGTCCCCGTTGGCATGTAGACCGCCGCTTCTTTGCCGAGGATCTCCGCGGTGCGCGCCTCGAGCGCGGTCACGGTTGGGTCGTCGCCATAAACGTCGTCGCCCACTTCCGCGCGCGCCATCGCGTCGCGCATCGCCGCGGTGGGTCGTGTGACAGTATCGCTGCGTAAGTCGATCATCTCAGCGATGATAGCGCGCCGGGGCGATGCTCCCGAACGGCCTAAAAGAAAAGGGGAGGTGGGGATAGGAGGAGAGGTGGAGATAAAAGCTCGATCCGCTTGTCTTTTATCCCCTTATCCCCTCCTATCCCCACCTCCCCTTGTGTTTTGAACATCGCGCGCCGCGCGGGTCTCGAGGGCGAGAAAACCGAGGTCGTGCACTTCCGTCGCACCTTTTTCGGTCTCGAGAACGAGATCTTTCAAGCCTGGCTCGTGGTCCGCGCTTGCCTGAAGATGGAGCTCCACGTTGCCGAGCGCGATGGTGCCGGGCTCGGCTCCGGATGGCGTCCCGAAGAGTGTCGTGAAACGGCGCGACGCTTCCGCCACGTCACGAACATAGGCGCCGACGCGCTGTGCTCGGGTCTTGCCCAGCAGAGCGCTCACTGGGAGACCGAGCGCGTCGTCGGGATAGTTCCAGCTCGTGGCATGCGGCTCTATGAGCTCCACGGTAAAGCCGATCCCGTCCTCGGGGTAGATGAAGGCTTCAAACCCGTCATTCGCGTCGAAGATGCGGTCCTCGAAAATTGGAACGCCAGTGCCTCTGACACGCGCGACATCCGCCTCGATATCGTTGCTCTCGAGCGCTAAGTGCTCGAGGCCTTCGCCGTGTCTCTCGAGGAAGCGGTTCACCCGGGATTCGGGGTTCCAGTTGTGAACGATGTGCAGCCAGCATTCGTTTCCGAGGAGCACCCGCGAATCGTGCTGGAACCCCTTCCCCTGGTCGTTTCGGAAGTCTCTGGATGGAAGGCCGACACGCTCGAGACCCATAACGGCGAGATCGTGATCTGCGAGCGCGACTCCGATGTGTTGCAGACGTAGGATAGACACGGCGGAACCCTAGCGGCTCGGCGTGGGGAGTTCAAGGGGATTTATTTGGACAGCGGATCTCGCTTCAAGATGTCGAACCCTCCGAGGTCGGCATCTTCGGGAGGAGTCGTGTCGACGGGAGGTGTCGCGCGGGCGGCTTCGATGACGGGTACTTTGGACGGCGCTTCTGGCTCGCTTGTTTGAGGCGGCGGTGGATCTTGCGAGCTCTGGGTGACGGGGGTAAGCCATCCTATCGCCATGAAAGCCCAGAGCAGCTGGCAAACTTCGAAGTCGCTGAGCTCGGAGCTAGCGCAAGCCTCGGCGATCGTCTTCGGTCCTCTAAGATCCTCGAGGATCGCGAGCTCCTTAGGGTCGAGCTTCGCGGCTCTCACGCCGTCGTCGATCCCGTCGCTCGACTGGAACACCGCATCGAGCGATCCGATCCCTTGCGCGATGCGTCGCCAGCTGGAAACGTTCTGCACACCGTCGACGATGAGCTTCGGAAAAGGAATGGAAAGCTGGATCGTTTCCTTCGCCAGCTCCTTCTCCGAGAAGATGTAAGCGGCTTCGGTCCACTGAAACAGGCTGAGGATGATGGATCGGACCTGCCCGATGACGCCTTGAACCAAGTCATGCGGTGTGAGGACGCCATTTTCGACAAGAACGGCTCCGAACCTGCGCTCGGGCGTGACAAATCGGCTGAGCTCCGTCAGATGCTCGAACCGGATCTTCTTTGCCTTCAAGAGGTACGGACCCAGCCGATCATCCGCCGAGGACGACTTCGCGAACACGATTGCGCCGTTGTGTAGCACCACGGTCTTTTCTGCCTCTGAGCTCATGAAGCGCAGCTCGCCCGTCTGCTTCAGGCTGCAAATTCTCAGGAGCAGATCGGGCAGATCGTAGGCCTGAGCCCAGCAGTTGAAGCTTCCCGAGAGTGGGATGTCCCGATCGGGCGACATGGCGCCGTACACCTCCAAGCGAAAGAACCTAAATTTTGCCGATTGAAGTAATTCTAGCTGATCTCGAATCACAGCCCAAACGTCGACACAACGCTCAGACGGCGGCTTGGGCTCGGTAATCTCCTGTTGCCCCTGCGGCCTCGGCGATGGGGACTCGGTTGACGTGCCAGCAGGCGGGGCAGGCGACGGGGCAGAGCTCTTCGGGCTCGCCAGCCGTGTAGCCAAAAATAACGTCGAACAAAGCGGCGCACTCTTCGCACGTGTGGCGCTCTTGTTTCTCGCCGGGCTCTGCCGCCGGCGCTGTTGCCGTCGGCGCTGTTGCCGTGGGCGCTGTTGCTGTGGGCGCTGTTGTTGTGGGCGCTGTTGCCGTGGGCGCATTCGTTTTCGACTTCGCCTCGCTGAGCGCTTGCTCGAGTTTCTCGATGAGATCGCTCGTGGTTGCAATGAGGCTCAGGCGAGCGTAATGGGGCTCAGGGCCATCGATCTCGACCGACCACTGGTTCGCGATGTTAACGAGTGAGAGGTTCCAATCGGATTTCGTAGAGCGATCGCTAAACACGGATTTTATCGAGGCTTCGATGTTATTGCGCTCGTCCTTTGTACATCCGGCGATCATGATTTTGAGTGTCATTGATGCATCTCTCACGCTCGCCCGCACCGGTGTCGGGTGGGACAACGTTCGATATTCGATTGTGGGGATGCTTTTATTCTAGCAAAGGATTAGGCCGCCCGTCATGGTAGATTCGGCCGCTCTTCATTACGAATAGCATGGTTCGCAAGGCGGAAATGTTCTCGGAAGGGTTGGATTCGAGGGCCACGATATCCGCGAATTTGCCGGGTGCTAGGGAGCCGATGGCGTCTTCGAGACCGAGGAGGGTCGCGGGTGCGATCGTGGCCGCGCGAAGGGCTTCGAGCGGGGTCATGCCGGCTTCCACGTAATACTCCGCTTCTCGGACCGTGGCGGTGGTGCCGTCATTGGGCTCGAAAGGGAATTGGTCGGTACCGAGAGCGATCGAGACACCTTCTTCAATCGCCATTTGGAGCGAGCGAAAGTGGCGGGCTCCGACCGTTTTTACGCGCTCGAGATACCAGGGCGGCGAGCCGATACGCTCGAAGAACGGCATCGTCGCGGGCTGGCTCACCACGATGGTCGGAACGAGCCACGTGCCGCGTGCTTTCATCTCGCGCAGCACCTCACGCGTGAGAAAGTAGCCGTGCTCGATGCAGTCGATGCCGGCGGCGAGGGCCGTTGTCGTGGCGGCGGGCGAGCCAGAATGCGCCGTGACCTTGACGCCGAAGCGGTGTGCGGCATCGATGACGGCTTCGATCTCGTCGGGCGTCATGAGCGCTTCCGCGATGTCGCCGCGCTCTGTCGCGATGCCTCCCGAGATGGCGATCTTGATCCAGCTAGCGCCCGCGGCGATCTCACGGCGTACGGCTTTGCGGAGCTCGTACGGGCCGTCATAGGTCTCACCTTCGGCGCCGTGGCCACCGGTGATGTCGACCATCTCGCCTGAGCTCACGATGCGCGGGCCTTCGGCATCGCCGCGCTCGATCGCCCGCGCGAGAGCGATGTCCGCGTGCCGGCTGTCTCCCGGAAGGCGGATCGTCGTGACGCCGGCGCGCAGGGTCTCTCGCGCATTCTTGGCCATGCGGAGCGCGAGCTCGGCGTCGGTCTCGTCCGCGAGCTCGTAGGCGAGCCGGCCGGGAAGGACGAGGCCGAGATGGACGTGCACGTTGACGAGTCCGGGAACGAGCCACGCGCCGTCGGCACGAATGATCTGCGCTTCGGCGGGAATCTCTGTCGTCGAGGATGGCCCAAGCGCGCGGATGCGATCGTCCTCGATGACGACGACCGCGTTTCTGATCGGCTCACCTCCGTCGAGCGCGACGACATTCGCGCCGACGATCGCGCGCAGCGCGACGGCCACCATAGCCACATGCATCATCATATTTTCACCGCTCTTTCGAATTTGCTCATGAGGGGCTCGCCGGCCGTCACGGGCTCGTAGCGTGGTGGCTCACCAGGAATGCAAGCAATCTCAGCATCCCAGTTCGGCAAATGTTGGTTGGCATAGACCACAAAACCTACGTCGAATGGTCGTTGAGCGTCAAGAGGGAGCTTTGCGGGCGCTGCTTTTCGACATCACACTCTCGACTTTGTCGCGCATCGTCTGCTCCCGGTCTGTCCTGGTTCCACACTTGATGTTCGTATGAATACGCGGCGCGCCCATTGCGTGCACGGCTTCGTGGCAGCGTTTGATTGCGGCGAACACGTCGTCCCACTCGCCCTCGATGTTCGTGCCGTAAGCGTGAAGGCTGTGCTCGAGACCGGCATCCGCAATGACCTTCTGACAGGCGGCGATGTAGTCGGAGACCGAAACACCGACGCCGATGGGAACGAGACAAAGATCGACGATCACTTTCATGACGGCAGTTTATCCAATGAAGACGCGGCTCGTGCAATAAGCCTTGTAACTTCCGCCTCGTACGCTCGGGCCAGTATCGAGGCGGCGGATAATCGAGCAGCGCGGCGACTGTCGGTGGAGGCCTTGACCCAAGGGCCCGTAGCGCTGGTGATACCGAAGGAGACGTGGGCGGTGCGTTTCAGTCCTGACGGGAACTGGATCGCCCGGGCCGGAGGCGTTTCCGACCTCGAGCTCTTGCCGTCCGACGGGGGAGGCGCCCGGCTACCCGAGAGTCAGGAAGCCAGGTTTCGGGGGCTGCACTTCAGTGCGGACTCGAACCTGCTTCTCTCACATGGCCAACACGTGATGAGCGTTGCTCGACCCATTGGCGCGCCGGGCAATCACGGGTGATTCCGGCGGTGTCATCCGCGTGGGGCCGGGGACCGGGGAGGCGCCACATTGGCTCATGGGACACAAGGGCCGGTGCTGAGTCTTGCGGTGCATCCAAACGGAACTTGGCTCGCCTCGGGCGGCGAGGACGGCACCATTCGTCTCTGGCCCATGCCCGAAGGTGCACCTCTACACACGTTGCCGCGCGACGAGCTCATCGAGGAGATCCGTGCTTTGACGAACCTCGGAGTCGTGGAAGATCCCGCGGCTATCGATGGTTACCGGATCGAGCTCGCTCCCTTCCACGGATGGCGCTCCCTTCCAAACAGATAGGCTCCGTCCTCGATTGCGAGAGGGATTTGCTTTTAGCTCGCTTTGGCGGGATTTGCGGCGCCTAGCTCTTGACCCGGTAGAAATGGCGGCATCGGGAGGCCGAGGGCGTCCGCGACGACGCGTAGAAGCTCGCCTTCGCCGACGGTGACTTTGCCGTCAAAGGCGACGCTCGCGATGACACCCTGCATCAATGCCTTTTTGATCTTGGGCGAGACGCGCTCGAGCTTTGCGAGCCCGTCGCGCACGCCGTCGAGCCCGGCCTTGTCGCGCGGCACGAAGCGCAATCTCGCGCCTTCGATCTCCTTGGCGCCGGCGGCGAAGGCTTGTTCGGCCTCCGCGTCGTCGCTATGGCCCGCATGTGCCACGGCGGACAAGACGCAGGAGCACTCTTTCGCGAGTGCGGCGACCGAGTAGTAGTCGACCCTGGACGGTTTGGTGCCTTTGAAGGTCGGATCGAGGTGGCGCTTCATCACGTGCATGAGCGTGAACTCGAAGAGGTCGACTTGTTGGTCGGCACGTATGAAAAGGTCGGTGAGCGCTGTGAACGCGTCATATTGCGCGGGCGAGAGACGCCGGAGCGCCGGGATGGCGAGATCGACTAGAGGCAGCCGCGTCTCGGGTGGCGCTTCCTCGAGAAGGATGACCATTTTCTTGGCGTCCTCGAGCAGCAGCGTCTCCTTGCTGTCTTCGATATATTTCATCTGCTTCGCACGGATCGTCTGGTCGCGGTCGGTTAGCAGCGCGAGCACGACCGCGCGTGCGCCCGAGGGATCGTGAACGGCCTCGCGGACGGTATCCGGGATGTGCGCGAGCAAGCGTTTCGCGTAGGTGATGTGGTCTTGATCGAGTGTTCCCACGAGCGCGGTCAGATGGAGCGGGAGAAGCTTGAAGAGTTTCTCCATACGTTCGTCCGGGGTCTTCTTCGTGTCGACTTCGGGCGTGACCTTGGAGCTCGAATCGATCTCGATGAAGCGCTTGTTCCAGCCCGGATCGATCCGCGTGATGCGCTCTTTGAGTGGCGGGTGGGTGGCGAGAAAGTCGAAGTGCGTCACACCCGAGAGCGCGGCGCGCACTTTGCCATATTTGCCGTCGGAAAAGAACAGATGGCTCGCTTGCTCGGCATTTGGACTCATGATGACCGAGCCTTCGGAGAGCCCACCGATTTTCTTTAGCGCGCCGCCAATCCCGTCCGGGTTACGCGTGAACTGCACCGCTGAGGCGTCGGCGAGAAATTCCCGCTGGCGCGACACGGCACTCTTGATGACCCGCCCGAAGAAAACACCGAGATAGCCGATGATGATGAGCAGGAGCCCCAAAAGCGGGATCGCCGCCGCGGCGCCTCCGCGTCTTCTCGATCCTCCGAACATGCTGCTTCGCAGGACCAAGTAGCCGATGAGCGCGATCACGAGAATCCCGTGAAGGACACCCATCAAGCGCACGTTCAACCGCATGTCGCCGTTCAAAATGTGTGAGAACTCGTGTGCGATGACGCCTTGAAGCTCGTCGCGCGAGAGGAGCTCGACCGTGCCGCGGGTGACGCCGACGACCGCGTCTTGCGGCTGAGTCCCTGCCGCGAAAGCGTTAATGCCCTCTTCCTCCAAAAGGTAGACCGTCGGCACCGGGACACCGGCGGCGATCGACATCTCCTCGACGACGTTCAGAACGCGCCGCTCGCTCGGGTCCGTTGTGTTGGTGTTGATAGGGTGCCCACCGAGCATCTGCGCGATGCTGTGGCCGCCATCGGACAGGCGCCACATCTTGTAGAGGCTTCCCATGAGCACGATCAGAAGGGTGCCGCCGGCGAAGAAGACGAAACGGTCGAGATCGAACCAGTCGAACGCGTACTCCTCCCCCTCAGCTGCGCTCGCCGTCACCCAGAAGAACGCTGCACTCGTCGCGAAATGCACGCTCAAGATGATCGCGATCACCGCGAGCACAAAGTAGAAGACAAGTATGTTGCTGTTCTTCCGGGCGTCGTCCTGATGTTGAAAGAAGTCCATTCCCATCTGGCCCGTGCCGCTAGAACTTGACCTTGGGCGCCTCGCGCTGCTCCGCGACTTCGATCTCGAAAAGCGCTGCCTCCTTGAAGCCCATGGTGTTCGCGATGACGACGTTCGGGAATTTTTCGCGCGCGATGTTATAGGCCGTTACCGCGTCGTTATAGGCCTGGCGCGAGAAAGAGACTTTATTCTCCGTCGACGTGAGCTCTTCTTGGAGCTGCAGGACGTTCTGGTTCGCCTTGAGGTCGGGATAGCTCTCCATCAAGGCGAACATGCGGCCCATGGCGCCGGTCAGAGCACCCTCGGCACCAGCGAGGCCTTGGATGGCACCTGCGTCGCTCGGGTCGGCGGCGGCGGTCTTCGCCGCGGACTGCGCTTGGTTGCGCGCGTTGATGACCGCTTCGAGCGTTTCGCGCTCGTGTTTCATGTAGCCCTTGGCGGTCTCGACGAGGTTCGGGATCAAGTCGTAGCGGCGCTTGAGCTGCACGTCGATTTGCGCGAACGCGTTCTTGAAGCGGTTCCGCAAGGTGACGAGTCTGTTGTAGATACCGACCAGGAACACGATGAAGAGCACCGCGGCTCCGAGAAAAACCAACGCACCGAACATGAAAACTCCTTTCGAAGAGAGAAACGCGGCGGCGCGAGCGTAAACCGTTCGAGCGCCTACACATAGGCGTTAGATGGATGTTCTAAATGATGCGGATCGTGTAACCGTGCAACTCGCTAACGGTATCAATAATTATAGCGTTTCGTGCTGTGGGTTACCAGTGATCGGGCTAGGTGTTATTAGCTGCCCGTTGAGGAAACGGACTCGGCGTCGTAGCGCCACTCCACGCAATGCGGCGGGAGCGGAACTTCCGCAAGCACTGCGTCGAGCCCTCTACCGGGTTCTGTGTCTTGGGGTAGCAGCAGTTTCATGGTCCCAGCCGTTTTGCCGTATATGACTACGACATAAGAGCCACATTCGAGCTGGATCAACGCGCCAACGGAAGGCTCCGCCTCCGCAAGCGCATCGAGGTCATCTGTCTCAACTGGGAAAAATTTGCGGAACTCGGGTTCTGAAAGATGGGCTGTGAGCACAGGGATCGCCTCGCTCTTCAGCTCTTCGGCTTTGGCTCGTCGCATCAATCTGCTCTCTTGTCTATTTTAGCCGGTATCTCCACCTCTTCGCCCGGCACGACCGAACGCACGCCTTCAAGTCCTTCTGGCCAGGTGGCGTCCCCGGGCGCTCCATAGGGCGCAGGCGAGACAGTCGTGACGAACTCGATTCCGCTTCTACCCGGGAAGAGGGCCAGAATATGCCTTCACTGCCGGGATCGCGCCTGCGTAAATATTCCTTCGAGGTTTGCCTCTCAATAGCCCGAGCGCTCGACGAGCTCATTCAATTCAGCGTCCTGGAACCGGTGAAACGGCCCGTAGCGCGGTGACGATTCTTTCGTCATCGCCTACGAGCTTTCACTCGGGCCAAGCCATGCCCAGGTTCTCCATCACGAAAGCCCAGCGGTCTGCTTGCTCGGCAATGATCATGCTCGTGGGCTTGCCCGCCCCATGGCCTGCGTTCGTTTGGATGCGGATGAGCATCGGTCGAGGCTCGTCGCCGTGGATCTCCTGGAGCCGTGCGGCATATTTGAACGAGTGGCCGGGGACGACGCGGTCATCATGGTCCGCGGTCGTGACGAGGGTGGCGGGGAAGTAGGCCGCGGGAC
>SMVB01075840.1_pt1 | contig 26350 bp, 21 predicted proteins | sample 2456461 | NCBI WGS metagenome assembly SMVB01 (sample SAMN11095934, study PRJNA526329) | marine sediment metagenome | biome: Marine sediment; feature: Surficial sediment; material: Deep marine sediment; isolation source: Hadal surficial sediment | place: Pacific Ocean | collected 2014-05 | depth...
GCCGGGACTCGTGCGCGCCCGGCGTTTGCGCGGCGTGCCCGGCGGCGGGTCGGGCTCTCGGGGGGCTCGCTCTTCGATGGCCCAGGCCTCGCGATGGCGTTCGGTGGGAAGGTGAATCTCCCAACAGTCGACGGAGCAGAAGACCAGCGCGGTTCGCGCGCGGTTGCAGGTGGAAACGCTGCACACCCAATGGATCGCACCGAGTTCGATATCGTTCTTGCACGCGCTACAGCGCCGCCAGCGTTCCGGCATGTCTCCCCTTCTCGTCTTGTCTCTCTTCGTCCGCGCTCGCTCAGTCTACTCGCCGTGCAGGCTCCTGCGCAGCGGCGGCGACGGCTTGCGCGGAAGCCCGCTCGAAGGCTGCTGCCATATAGGGCCGCCAGAAGAGTGTCAGGATCAACCAGGCGAGCGGTCGAGTGAGCCACGAACGAACGTCGAACGCGTAGCGCCAGGTCGCCCGAACGACCGAGGGCCCCGTACTCGCCGAGCAGTCCTCGAAGGCCCAGCTCCCGTGAAAACGGTGCACGAGCAAGCGCAGGGCATTCGTCAGATTCGAGAGCGTATAGGCGAAGCCCCGCGGCCGATCGACGCGCGTCAGCGTTTCGAGCATGCCGTGGCCGTCCGCGAACCGGATGATTCGTGATTCGCCGATCGAATCCCAGGCACCCGACTGATCTTCGACCGCGCTAACCGCCGGCAGCGGGCCATAGCCCCGCATGATCGTCGTCAGGTCGATCGGCATGAACACGTCGAATACGGTCTCGATCGGCGCCGGGACCTGACCCTCAATCTCGATCACAATTGGCTTCACGTACCCTATCTCCCGGCCCCACAGGACTTTCAAGGCCTCGGCGAACGATCGTTCGGGGATCCCGGCCAGTCCCCGATCTCCTGGGCCGATTGCGAATCCAGAGGATAGAAAGATCGGTCACCGCCCATCAACCGGTCCTCGGCCGGCCCGGCCAGGGCCCAGCCGGGGCTGGCAGGGACCTCGTAACTCGGCCGTTCGGAGCTATTCTCCGCGACCCCCGACGAGCGTGCCCACTTTTCGCAGTCGGAGGAACTTGTCCCTCCGCAACCCAATCCCAAGGTTCGGGACCGTGTAGCGGCGAAGCATGAGGGGGCTCTGGCGCCCCGGCGAATCGAGCGAGTCGATTCGTGGCCTGCGACCGACGTCCTGGAGTATCCGAACGCCCGTGCTCGAACTGGTCCTGTCCCTGCTGCTCATCCTCGCCGGCTGTGCACTTCTCTACGTAGGCGGCGACATGCTCGTCTCGGCGTCGACCTTCATCGCCGACCGGATCGGCATGAGCCCGATCGCCATCGGCGCCACCGTCGTCGCGATCGGGACGAGCGCGCCGGAATTCTCGGTCAGTCTCGATGCGGCCCTCTCGGGCCATTCGGATATCTCGGTCGGCAACGTCGTCGGATCGAACGTCTGCAACATCATCCTCGTTCTCGGCCTGTGCGGACTCTTCCATCGATTGCGCACCTCACGCGAGATCTACCGCATCGACTTCCCGATCCTGATCGCGGTCTCCGCGCTCTTCACCTGGATGATTCGTGACTTCGAAATCAGCCGGGCCGAGGGCATTTTCTGCATGCTGCTTCTCGTCGCCTACGTCGTCTGGAACCTGCAACGAGCCGCGGGGGATATCGAGGTCGGCGAGCTGCTGAGCGACGAGGTCGCAGAGGCGGTCGGCGAGAACCAGACCCATTGGATCGGCCCCGTCGCCCGCGCGGTCGGCGGGATCATCTGCCTCGGCCTCGGCGCCAAATGGCTGGTCGATGGAGCACTGCAGACCCTCGAGCCCTTCGCCATGAGCGAAGCCGCCATCGGAATCACGGTCGTTGCCCTGGGCACCAGTGTTCCCGAGATCGGAACTTCGATCATCGCCGCCCAGAAGGGCCACGGAGACCTCGCCGTCGGAAACGCGATCGGATCGAGCGTCTTCAACATCCTGGGCGTGCTCGGCTTCACCGCGAGCATCCGCCCCCTCGCCGCAACGGATGTCGACCTGTTGGACGGCGCGATCCTAATCGCGTCGAGCCTCGCCGGTCTCGTTCTGGTCGCCCGTCCCGGCGGCATCGGCCGACTCCAAGGCGGTCTGCTCGTTGCAACCTATTCGCTCTACGTGACCACCACGATTTTAGGATCCGGCATCACCCACCCAGAGGACCCAGCAGAGCAGCGCGACCCGGGAATTCTGGAACCAGGTGTCCTACGAACGAGCGGATTCCCGGTACCGGAAATGGGTCTGGACCTGGATCGGGCTGCGTTCTCCGTCGACCTCGAGATAGGGATAGATGAAATAGTTCAGCGGGCGACCCTCGTGTTCGAGTCCGAGTCGCAGATCCCGACCCGTGGTAAATTTCAGACGGTCGGCCGGATGCGTTCCGTAGAAGAGTTCGCGCCGCTCCGGATGCTTGAAGGCCTCGGAGGCGTCGATCGGAATCCAGCCGACTTCGGGAAGCCAGAACTCGACCCAGCAGTGATAGCCGTCGATCGTTCCTTCGCTGCGATCCATGGGAATCGGAAAGCCCATCTGAAAACGCGCGGGAATTCCTTCTGTTCGCGCCAACGAGATGAAGAGCGAGTGAAAGTCGGTGCAGTTTCCGTAGCGCTCGCTGCACGCCCAGAACGTGTCGCCGTTTCCCCAACCGGTCCCGATCTTCTTGTACTCGACGTTGTCGACGATCCAGTCGTAGATCGCCCGAGCGCGACCGGCCGAATCGGCACCCTTCGAACTCGCGCGAATCTCTTCAAGGATCGGAATCAGAACCGGATGACCGACGACGACGCGTTCGTTCGCAGCCAGAAATCGCTTCGCGCGCTCCTCGCTGCCCGGCTCATCTCCCGAACGAACGATCGAGCGCTCGACCTCGTAGCGCACGACAATCGACGTCGGCCGCGAGCGTTTGCCCGACAGCTTGGCGCTCCAGAAGCGATTGCCGTGGATCGATTCGTTCTCGAATCCGCCCTCGAGCTCCGATTCGATCGAGAGGTCGAGAATCCGCTGTCCCGTCGCGTCCGTCGCGATCGGCAGGAAGATCTTGATCGGGCTGTCGGATTCGATCCCAGCGGGTATCTCGACTGCGTACTCGAAGGAAAATCGTCGAACTTCGTCCCCGGCGAGGGCAGCCGGGAAAGCGACGCTGTCCTCGCCCTCCTTCGTCGCCCCGACTAACGAAAAGACAATCGTTCCGAGACCGATCACGCAGAACATGACCGCCGCCAAACGATTTGCGCGCAACACCGACACGCTAGGCCACTTCCCCTAGCTTGGGCAGCACATCCTGCACGAGCGTTTCGAGGGACTCCCAGGCGTAGTCGATCGGCATTCCGCCACAAAGCGGCTGCATCATCAACATGCCACCCCGCTTGATCTCAGCGACCGCTTCCTCGACGGAGAGAATCTGATAGTTGCCCTTCTCGGCGCGCAGCTCTTCGACACTACTGGCGACACTCTTGGTCGTCGCAGTGATATCATCACCCATCCATTCGGCATAGGCCTGCGCATCATGAAGCAGATGTGGCCCCCACTTCGCCCAGGCCGCATCGGGATCCCGCGCAACGAAAGCGGAGTGCGGCGCACCGGAAGTCGGGTTGATACAGACGCCCGGCTCGATGCCTTCTGCCTCGCACGCCTCGCGGTAGATCGTTTCGAGGTTCGGATCGGTTCCCATCGCGAGCATCCCGAGCCCGAGACGGGCGGCGCGGCGAGCCGAGGCCGCGATGCCCCCGCCCATCAAAAGTGTGGGGCCCCCTGGCGAATCCGGAAGGGGCCTCACCTTGACCGGTCGGCCCTCGTATACGAATTCCTCGCCCCGCCAGAGCCGCTGCATGACCCGCACCGACTCTTCCAGACGTTTCCCGCGCCCCTTCATCTCGCGGCCAAACATCGCGTACTCGGAGGGGACGTAGCCGATCGCCACGACGAAATTGACCCGCCCGGCCGAAAGGATATCCAGCACGGCCATCTGCTCCGCCAGCGAAACGGGATCGTGAAGCGGGACGATCAGCGCGGCCACCTGGATCGGCAGCGTCTTCGTCCGCGCCGCGATCGCGCTCGCGAGAAGCATCGGGGCAGGCAGGTAGCCGTCCGCCGAGCCGTGGTGTTCACAGACCTGAACCGCGACGCAACCGTTCTCTTCACCCCAGGCGGCCATCTCGAGCGCCGCTCGGTAGAGATCAGCCTTCGGGGCACCGAAATCGGGTGCCCGCATGTCAAACCGCATCGTGAACATCGCAATTCTCCTCTAGCCCTCGGTCGGAGCCCGCGCGCCGCCGGAAGGGGACAGGAATCCTAGCGCTCCTTCGCCCCGCCATGATCCTCTCCTGACCGGCTCTTGGCGCGCTCCCAGCCGTCTCTCAACCTTACTCTCAACCTTCTTGCCTTCTCTTAGCCTTCTCTTAGCCTTCTCTTAGGCTTCTCTTAGCCCGGCACACCGGCATTGCGACCGTTTCCGTCACAATGCGAGGCGATCGATTTAAGCCCCCTGCCCAGAATGAGGTTTCCGCCGTGCAATCATCTGACGTCTCGTGGCTCGAGCAGGCGCTGTGCTGGATCGGCGACGCCTCGACGCTCCCTCCCGAAATCGTCGCCGCAGGGGCTCGACGGGCCTCGCCCTGGAAATCCTGCTCGGAGCGGTGATCGGCGGTCTGGTGGGTGCAGCGATCACGGCCGCGATCCTCTCGCGAACGAATGCCCGCTTGCCGCACCGATTCCGCACATTGTCGAGCGACGCGCTCGATCGAAACAACGAACGCTTTCTGGCCCTCGCCAGCGAGCGTCTGGGCTCCCTCGAACGGTCGAACGTCCTGGCCCTCGCCCAGCGGGAGGCCGCGGTCGACGCCTTGGTCCGGCCGCTTCGGGCGGTCGCCTACGGCTGGCAGCAGGAGGCGATGGCCGAGAACACCGTTCCGATCTCGAAGCTCGGACGCGAACTCTTCGAGCGGATCGTCACGCTCAACGATCGCTTTGGCGATCTCGGCAAGAAGCTCGACGGCGCGGTCGAGGCCTTCAACGCCGCCATCGGAACGCTCGAATCCCGCGTCCACGTCTCCGCACGGCGCATGGCAGAACTCGGCGTCGCAAAGGAGGCCGAACTCAAGACGGCTCCAACACTCGACCGCCGCACGCGCACACTCGCCGAAGTGGCTCGCCCCTCACACGAAGTGCCCCCGGTCGAAAGCACTCAGACATAGCGAGTCGATTCCGGACTAGAAGCGTGTGATAGTCTGAGAACAGACCGTCCCGATGGCGGAGGAGGATTCGCATGAGCGCCGCCCGCACCGCCACCCAGACCGCGGGTCACGCGGGTAAAAGTTCTGCCAAACCTCAGGATCCCGTCAAAGCATCGGATCTGATGATCGAAGCACTCGAACGCGAGGGGGTGGAGTACATCTTCGGAATTCCCGGCGAGGAGAACCTCGACCTCCTCGAGAGCCTGCGAGAGTCGCGGATCAAGCTCATCGTCACACGCCACGAACAGGGTGCCGGTTTCATGGCCGCAACGATCGGGCGATTGACGGGCAAGCTCGGAGTCTGCCTAGCGACCCTCGGCCCCGGCGCGACCAACTTCATGACCACGGCGGCCTATGCGCAGCTCGGCGCGATGCCGATGATGATGATTACGGGCCAGAAACCGATCAAGACGAGCAAACAGGCGCGCTTTCAGATCATCGACGTCGTCGAGATGATGGGCCCCGTGACGAAATACGCTCAACAGATCGTGCACGGTGCGACGATCCCTGCGGCCATTCGCGAAGCGACGCGTCTGGCCGAAGAGGAACGCCCCGGCGCGGTACATCTCGAGCTTCCCGAAGACATCGCCGCAGAGCTGGTTTCAGACCCCTTCTACTTCAACCCCGAAGCGGCGCGACGACCCGCCGCCGACGCGAAGGCCGTGCGCCGCGCGATCCAGATGATCGAAGCCGCTCGCAGCCCGCTGCTGCTGATCGGCGCGGGAGCCAATCGAAAGCGGACCAGCAAGATGCTGACGGAATTCGTCGACCAGACGGGCATTCCCTTCATCTGCACCCAGATGGGCAAGGGCGTGATCGACGAGCGGCACGCCAAATATATGGGAACGGCTGCGCTCTCGGCCAACGACTCGGTGCACGATGCCGTCGCCGCGGCCGATCTGATCATCAACGTCGGCCATGACGTGATCGAAAAACCGCCCTTCTTCATGAACGCGGACGGCTTCCAGGTCCTCCACATCAGCTTTGCCTCGGCCGAAGTCGATTCGATCTACTTCCCCCAACTCGAAGTCGTCGGCGATATCGCCAACGCCGTGTGGCAGATCAACGAATCGATCACCCCCCAGGAGAATTGGGATTTTTCGACCTTCGAAGACGTCCAGAAAAAGGTCGAGAAGCACACCACCGAAAAATCCGACGACCCGCGCTTCCCGCTCTGTCCACAACGAGTGGTCGCCGACGTGCGCGCCGCGATGCCCGACGACGGCATCATCTGCCTGGACAACGGCATGTACAAAATCTGGTTCGCACGAAACTACAAGGCCTATCAGCCCAATACGATCCTGTTGGACAACGCGCTCGCCACCATGGGTGCGGGCCTGCCCTCGGCGATTGGCGCTACATTCGTCCATCCCGAGCGGAAGATTCTCGCGATCTGCGGCGACGGTGGCTTCATGATGAACTCACAGGAGCTCGAGACCGCCGTCCGCACGAAGCGCGACGTGACGACACTGATCCTGCGTGACGACTCCTACGGAATGATCCGCTGGAAGCAAGACGAAGCCGGCTTCCCGGATTGGGGTCTCAAATTCGGCAACCCGGACTTCGTCGCCTATGCCAAAAGCTATGGCGCGAAGGGCTTCCGCGTCGAGAAGGCGGACGACCTGGGCACGTTGCTCGAAAAGTGTCTGGCCGAAGGGGGCGTCAACGTGATCGAATGCCCGATCGACTACGCCGAAAATTCGAGCCTCGCCAAGAGGTAGCGGGGATCAGCCGAGCCGGGCCTCTCGAGCCAATCTGCGAGCCCGCAGGGCGTCCGTGAATGATGCGGGCTAAGGTCGCCCGCCAGCATGTCGAAGCCCAGAATCTTCATCGACGGCCACGCCGGAACGACCGGTCTGCGAATCCACGAATGGCTCGCGGCACGGGACGACCTCGAGTTGTGGACGCTCGAGGAGGCCGAACGAAAATCCGAACCCGCCCGCAAGGAGGCGATCGCGGAGTCGGACCTGACCGTCCTCTGCCTCCCCGACGAGGCCGCCGCCCTGGCGGGGCTGTGGGCCAAGGAATCCGGCGACCGCGTGATCGACGCGAGTTCGAGCCACCGGGTTGCCGAGAATTGGGTCTACGGTCTGCCGGAACTCGCGGGCGAACAGCGCGACGCGATCGCCAACGCCCAGCTCGTCTCGAATCCTGGTTGTTATCCCTCGGCCTTCATTCCGCTGATCCGGCCGCTGATCGACGAGGGAATCCTGAACGCCGAAGCAGCCCTCGCGATCCACGGGCTTTCGGGCTATAGCGGCGGCGGGAAGAGCCTGATCGAGCGCTGGGAAGATCCCGAACAGGGCCGGGTCGGCCTGGCCCACGAGGCACCCTACTCGCTCGCTCGAATCCACAAGCACTTGCCCGAGATGCATCGCTACACCGGTCTCGCACACCCGCCGCAATTCATCCCGGCGGTCGGGCCCTTCGCCTGTGGCATGCGCGTCGAGGTTCCAATCCACCGCAGTCTGCTCCAGGGGGGCGTCAGCGCCGAAGCGGTCTGGCAGACACTCTGCGACCGCTATGCGCAGGAGCGCTTCGTCGAGGTCGCCGATTTTCTGGGTGTCGAGCAACAGGCCAGCGCGCCCCTCGATGATTTCAGCCTCGACCCACAAGCGCTGAACGGCACCAATCGGCTTCGGCTCCACGTTCTGCCTAACGCGGCCGGACATCTTCTGCTCGTGGGGATCCTCGACAATCTCGGCAAGGGCGCCTCCGGCGTCGCCATCCAGTCGCTCAATCTGATGCTGGGACTGGCTGAGGAGACCGGATTACCGGTCTGAACAGCCTGGCCGGCTCGCCTCCCGAGCCGGCCTGCGCCGTTGTTCTCGGCGATTCCAGTCCTTCCCCTCTGGGGAACGCTGATCTGCGCTGGGTTCGAGAAGAACGCCAATAAATCGTCCTTGTGTGAACCACTTCACAGTTCGTGAGAGTGATTCACCTCACTCTAGGCCTGCGTTCAGAGATCGAGCACCCGATCGGAGGGACCCGACGATCCGATCCCAGCAGGAGTTGACCGTGATGCAGCCCGAGCGAGACCCGAAGCAGAACCCACCGCAGAACCGACGCCCGAACCCGCCGCAGAATACCGACCGCGAACGAGATCGAGCCCTCGTCGAGCGCGTCCTGGCCGGCGATCAGGACGCCTTCGCCGAGATCTACGACAGCTATTTCCGGCGTGTATTCGCCTTTATGGTGAAGCGGGTCGGCAATGCCGCAGAGGCCGAGGACCTGACCCAGGAGACCTTCGTTCAGCTCTACCGATCGTTGCCCTCCTTCGAGGGTCGGTCGAGCCTGCTGACCTGGACCTTCGGCATCGCCCACAACGTGTGCTCCCGATATTTCCGCCACTGCTCGCGCTGGATGGTTGGCTCGAAGAACGCCCGCGAACTCGACGACAGACCGGTCGAGTCGACGATCGAGCGTCGAGTCGACGCGGGACGCGTGCTGGATCGCTGTGATCAGATCCTCGAAACCAACCGCCGGCCCGCACACCAGGAAATCTTTCACCTGCGTTACGGCGAGAGCCACTCGATCCGCGCGATCGCCGAGAAGGTCGGCAAATCGAACGAAGCCGTGAAGGTCAGTCTTCGCCGCAGCCGCGCCACTCTATCGGACAATATTCCGGAACTCGCGGTGGTGCTCGAAAACGTCGCACAGTCGGCCTGAATACCAGAACCGTTCGAGATCTCGGAAGCCCGATCTGACGTTCGTCTACGCCTAACTCCCGTCGACCGACCGCGTGAAGAATCGGTTGATGATATTTCGACAGCGATCGGGTTCGAGTCCGAAGCGACTCGACAGCGTTACCACCAGGTCCTCGATCGACGCTCGTCCGTCGATGCACTTGAGAATCTCGACATCGAAGGTCCGCTCGGCGCGCATCTGCTCGAACGCGGGTGAGTTGGGAATCGCCTGCGTGCCATCGGTCATCCACTCGGGGTAGAACGCGAAATCGTCTTCGATCGGTGGTGGCTCCCGCAGCGTCGCTGAAAAGACGAAGATCTCCTCGCCCCTGCGCGCCATTCCGTGAGGCGTGTGGAGATAGGAAACGCGCTCGAGCGCCGCGTGTTCCACTTCGAAGCCCGCTTCCTCGAGCGCCTCGTTCATCTCTTCGGGCGTCAGCCGATCCTCCGGGCCGACGGACTCGAAGCTCAGCGGTCCAAAGCTGATCCAGCGTCCGCCCGCCACCAGAAGCCCACCCAATCGCCGCGCCACGCGCCGAAACGACTCGGGCAGGATGTCGATCAACCAGGGCGTCAGCAGCAGGTCGAAGCTCTCGCGTGCAAACGGGGACGCCAGGGCGTCGCCCAATAGAAAGTGGAGGGGCGATGCGGCGACGTCGCTCGCAGCGGGCGCGCGAAGCCGCTGATCGACGGCGACATGTTCGATTCCGAGAGGGAAGCGGGGAATCTCCGTCAGCTCGATCGTTTCCCCTCGCGCGACGCGCTGGCCGATTCGCGTGAGCAGGGGATTGAGGTCGAGCTGGACGACGGACGAGTACTTCCCGCGACGGGCGAGTTCGAAGCTGAGGCGACCGCCACCGCCGCCGAGGACGAGCGCCCGGGCGCCTTCGCCCGAGGTCCCGAGCAGCGGCTCGAGCTTGGCGAGAGTCTCACGCACCTCCTCGTCACCCCAGCACCAATCCCGAAAGACCGTTTCGAGATAGCTCGACACGTGCTGCTGGCTCGGAATCCGCTCCCTGGGCAGCGCCCCTCCCGCCTCGGAATGAGCGAGCGCGAAACATTCGAGGAGACCGAAGACCTGCTCGCCGAGACGCACGAGCCCCGCCTTCTGACGAGCGAGACGATCTCGCGTCGCGGGAAGCAGACCCTCCGCATGCCCTGCCGCCTCGAGTTCCACGTGATCCTCGAGCAGCTCGGTCCGAAACTGTTGGAGCTTCGCGGCCCATTGTGCGCGCGAACCCGCCACATCGCGATACAACCAGGGCGTTCCGTCGTAGACCGGATAGACCGCCTCACATTCCGAACACTCGAGCCGTTCGGGCGCGGCCGCGACGAGCCGCGCATGGCACGCCGGACAGCGAATGATTTCACGCAGGTCCGTGTGCATGTCGTCGTGACCTGTCCTTCTGATTTTGTTCTTCCGCTCATGAAGCAACATGGGCGTCGCGAGGAGCATAGCGGCCCGATCGCGGCCCGAAAAAAGCCAAGGGCAGCGCGTGGCGGCTAACGGCCGAGGCCCGCACGAAGCAGCGGCAGTGCTCTCTCGTTTCCCATGCTGGTCAACAATGTCGTCAACTTCGGCCCCTTCTGCCGGGCGATCAAGAGATCGTAGGCGTAGGGGTAGAAGTCCTTCGCGGTGAGCGAAGTCCCGTCGCAGAGCGTCTTGAGATGCGGGATCAACGCGCCCTCGTCGATTCCCGGGTTGGCGTCGAGGATTCCAATCAGACGGGCCAGAACCTCTCGGGGTTCCCCTTCGAGGGCGGTCGAACTCGGCGTCTCACGAATCCGGTAGCGGAACTCCTCGGGCGCAAAATCTTCGACCCAGGCCCAGACCCGCTCGGCGCGTACCCGGAATCGCTCGCTTTCAGCTTCCGTCTCGATCTCACCCGTCGATTCATAATGAGCGAGCGTGCGGTCGAGATCTCCATCGTAGATCTGCAGAATCAGCGACAGGGGACGGAACGAGGGCACCCGCGTCGGCTCGTCCCCCGGCTCGATCTTGATCGGCGTGCAACCCGATAGCTCGATGGTGCGGCGCACGATCTGACGCTTCTTGTCCTTCTTGCTGCCATCGTCGGGCCCATATGCGATCGCGATCGCGCGATCGTAGTCTTCGTAGAGTTTGATGACGTCGACATCGAAGGAGATTTGGAATTCTGAATTCGGTCGCTGACTGGCGAAGATCCAGCGGAGCATCTCGGGTTCATAGATCCGCAGACAATCCGCGACCGTAACCGCATCCCCCGCCGAGCTGGAGATCTTCCCGCCCCGTCCCTTGATCCGAACGAAGTCGTAGGGAACGTATTCGGGCGCCCAACCATCGTAGACCGGGCCGACGATCTTCTTCGCCGTGTCGTAGCTCCCGCCGGCGGAACTGTGATCCTTGCCGCCGGGTTCGAAACAGACGCCCTCGAAGGCCCAGCGCATCGGCCAATCGATTCGCCAGGGCAACTTCACATCGCCGCCCTCGCGCAGGTCGACCTCGGTTTTCGTTTCGCAGTGGCGACAGTTCATGTCGATCCGCCAATCACCATCCCAGGCAAAATCGACTTCGTCCCGACCGCACCCCCCACAAAAACCGGCGAGCGGCAACCAGTCCTCGGCCAACGGTTCTTTGCGGAACTCGTCGAGTACACCGCGAATGAGATCCGTCGCATCAAGGGCCCGTTTGATCCCGTCCGCATAACGTCCAGCGCGATACGCTTTCGATTGTCGGATGAACTCAGGCTCGATCCCGAGCGGATCGAGACTCGACTCGAAGGCGGCGATATGATGGCTCGCGTAGGAGTCCGTCCCCTGTGCGTCGTCCGAGGAGTCCGAGAAGGGATCCGGCACGTCTGCGACGCTGCGGCGGAGATTCTCCCGCAGCATCTCCTGTTGCGGTGCATCCGAGGGTACCTTGCGGAAGACGTCGAAATCGTCCCAGGAATAGATGAATCGAACGGGGATGTCCTGATCCCGCAGCGCACGTGCGATCAGGTCGACCGTCATCACCTCGCGAAAATTCCCGACATGCACGACACCGGAAGGGGTGATCCCGGCCGCAATGACGATCGGGCGCGTGTCGGGATGCGCGGCGAGGATGCGACGTGCCGCAATGTCCGCCCAATGCGAGTAATAGGGATCAAAATCCTGCTTGCCCATGCCGACCTACTCCCCACTCTCCTACACCCGAGAGGCTTGAGAGCCGCGGAGTTTGGGCGGGGTGTGGGGGTTGCGCAAGGGCGCAGCGCTCGAAATACCCGAGCTTTGAAACGTGCGCTCGCCGCGTGTTCCCGACGCGAGATCGGAAGAATGAACGGCCAACGCGCGCCGTCCGTCCGCGGACGAAGGCGCCAACGCCTCTTACGGGAGGCCTCTCGCGAGGCACGACCCTACGCGGAAGCGGGCGCACCCTTCGGCATCGCCGAACGATCGGCCGAAGCCTGTTCACGGCGCGCGTCGGCCTTGTGAAAGAGCGCCTCGACGTCTCGCACCGAGGCGAGGAGACGCGAATAGATCCGAATCTTCAATCCCTCGAGACCGGCGTAGGCGATCAGCGCGAAGACGCTCGAGGTCAGGGCGATCGCGAGCGCACCCAACTCGAGCGAGTCGTCGGCCATGTGCATCGAGATGAAGAGGATCAACATCCCCCCCGTCGTTCCGATGAAGCCGATCGGCGGCAGCAGACTCGCGTACATCGTGATCAGCCGGGAATAGTTGTACTCGTACTCGTTGATGACATATTGACGCGTCGCGTCGAAGACGAAATCCGAGGGTTGGCCGTCGCGTTCGCCCTCGCGAAGCGACTTCTGGAGCACACGAATCATCAGCAGGGCCAGCGGCTCGGTTCCACCGGGCGAATCGGCCCTTCCCCGACGAAGCTCTTCTGCACTCACGCGGCGTGTCGCGGCCCAACCGCCGAGCGCCGTTCGCAGGCCTTGAATGAAAGGGACACTGACGGCCAGGAGCGCTACGCCGCTCACCAGGATGGTCATGATCTCATCGCCCCACATAATCTCGTTTCCCTTTCTGATCCCTGACTGTATTCCCTGGCTGCGCGTCACAGACAAATGCGTCGTGAGGTCTTGGCACCAGGTCCTCCACTTCACCCGGCCTGGTTCAGCTCGACTCAGCTCGACCACTTTCGATCACGCAGCATCTCGAGTGCCTCACCGAGCGGCCGCTGTTCGCCGACCGGGTACTCCACGAGCATGCTCTCACGACCCAAATAACGCGCTTCGATATCATCGATCGCTTCTTGGACGCGTCGCGTGTAGCGCATCTGCGCCAGCAGCTCGGCCTTCATGAAGCGGAGGTTCACGTCGAGAGCCATCACCTCGGGATGACTGCTCTGCCATGCGGGGCGAAGCAAGCCATCGAGATGTCGGCCCATATACGCCCCGAGGAAGGTGTCGAGCAGCGCGACACTGCGACGGTCTCTGCGATCGACCAGGCTCTCCATCGTCTCGTCGAAGTGGAGCAAGTCCCGCCAGGCGCGATCGAGGTCCATTCGGCGCTGGGCCAGAGCCTCGCCCCCGAGCGGCGCCTCCTCTTCGGTCGACCGATCGGCCAATGCGTCGAAATCGAGATCCATGCCCGGGGCACAGCCGATGACTGGCAGCGCGAGCAAGAGTGCCAATAGACCGGAAACATTCTTTCGATTCATCATATGGAGTCCTCCGGGGAACGGAATCAGGGCCTCAGCCCTCGTGGTAGAGACGTCGCAGGAGCGTGTGGACCGGATGATCACGCTGGCTGCGCAGCGATGGCGCCAGATCCTCGCTTTCGACGATCGCTCGGAAGAGCGGCAAGGCGCGAGCACGAGCCGAAATCTGCTTATCGAGCTTGGAAAGCTGTCGTCCACCATCCTCGAGTTCACGCGCGATGCGGCGGGACTCGGCCGTGCCAAAGCGAACGATTTTCTCTTCTTCCCCCGCTAGAGCCGGCGCGGCAGGCGGCGCGTTGGCCCTGCCCCCGTCACGGCGCGAAGCGAGCGCTTCGAGCTTGTTCGAAAGATCCCCACGGCGCAGGCGAAGCTTGTCCAGGCTTGCCTCCAGCTCCGCCAGGCCCGACGCGTCCGCGAAGCCCATGTACATGAGAACGAGTTCGTCTCCGAGCGCACGCCGGAAGGTTTCGATCGTCACCGAACCCGCTCCATCCTGGGCGACCCACGAAGCGGCGTGGCGCGAACTGGCTACGACCTCGGCGATCGGTCGGGCGATCGCGAGGAAATCGTTGGCGCGACCGCGGCGTTCGAGGGCCGTCGTGAGCGAGGGCCAGAGGGTACGGTCGAAGGGATAGGCGCGCAGGGCGAGCTGATAGCGTTCGACTGCGAGCTGAAGTTCCGCCGGCCTCGGACTTGCGACACCGTAGGCGACGAAGGCATCCCCGTAACCACGCGCCGCTTCATAGGCTGCGAAATAGGCCGAATCGGGCACGAAGTCCGTTGCGTCAACCGTCGCATAACGCTGAAAATGTCCCAGGTATCGGGCGTAGAGGCGCGCGGCGTTTCGTGTCAACTGTGCACTTCGCGCGGGATCTTCGAGTGCGCGAGAGAGATAGTAGTCGGCCGTGTTGAGCGTGGACTCCTGGATTTCGGACCAGAGCCCGCGCATCGATTCGAGATAGGACTCGTATCCACTATTACGGAATCCCTGTTTACGCCAACCTCCGTCGCGAGCCTCGTGAAGCATGCCGTAGACCTGGAGAGCCCCCTCGATCGTAAAGGGAATCTCGACGTCCGGGTCGACCCCGAGTCGCTGTTTGGCGGCATAAACCTCGCCCATCTGGCGAAGCACCCGGGTGTAGACCGCGGCCTGGCCCGAGGGCGTTTGCGCAAGATCGATCGCGCGGCCATAGGCGGAGCCCGCGGCGCGAATCGAAGCGAGGGTTCGTTCTCCGAGACCTTCGCTCGCGAGCAGGCCGCGGCTCACGTCGTGCGCCTTGGTCGCTTCGAAGAGCACGAGCGTGAAGGTCAGACTTCCCCCGTCGGACTCGGGGCCCTCGAGGCGACTGATGATGCGTTCGAGGTAGTCGCGGACCGACGCCTCAACGGGGATCACGTCGGGATGGGCGCCGACCCGTTGATCGGCGAGCAGGCGAACGATAGCCGCGAGCGGGTCGAGGCCGGTGCCCATGCCCATCTCCTGACTTCGCAGAAGCACGAGTCGCGCCACATTCTCGAAGACGTAGGGCACCGCCGAGACAAAGCCCGAATTGGCGGACTGGGAGAGCGAAAGCGCCTGGAGTGTCTCGAAGGGCGATTCGAGGGGAACGACGACGTCCATCCAGAGTGCGAGAACGTGGCGCACGAAATCGGTATCGCTGCCGCGTTCGAGGGCGCGAAGGGCGTGGATATAGTGGAACCAGTAGCGGTCCTCGTGGCGACTATTCTCGTCGGCGAAGGCCTCGATCGTATCGACGCTCTTCTTGAGGTGAGCGGGTTCACGGGTAGACAGGTACTGAAGCAGTTGTGCGATCGCGCGACGTCGGGTGTTGGCAGACTCCTCGCCACCCTTGGCCTCGAGGTCTTCGAGGGTGCGCTTGACATAGGCATCGAGCGACAGCCCGATCTCTTGGGCATATCCGTTCAGACGTGCCTTCAGTTGGTCGGCGTCGGAGGAGCTGTAGACGTAAGCGAAGTCGAGATAATCATCCCAGCTCGCCTGTTCGACATTCGCCGAAGCCGTCCCCATCGCGATCAGCATGGTCATCGTCATGAGGACGAGGCCGATCGCGATCCCTCGCAGAGCCGCGGGCGCTAGGCCCACCCGCCCGCTGCTCCGATCGAGGCCCCACCGTTCCATCGGTCTGATGTCTGAAATCATCTCCGGGTCATCCCCTATCGCGCCGCACGTTGGCTGGCGCTGTGTAGACACTCGAGTGCGTAATGAAGCTCGACGCAGCGGTCTTCCACTGCCCGAGATGGCGGCCGTTCGATCCACATCAAGAACGCGTTCAGGTTCTTGGTCTCGATGAATTGGTAGGTTCCCTTGCCACTTACACACTCCTTCTGCGTCTTTACGGCCGCGACGACGGCCTGCTTGAGCCGATCCTCTTCGCGATCCGTGACGCAGGCGGCCAGGTCGCCGAGGGGCACACCGGAGACGCCGGGACGGCTACCCGAGGGACCCGTGAAGGTGGCCGGAGCCGTACGAGAGGCGCGGGACACGAGTTTCGTGGGCGTCGCACTCGGCCTGCTCGACGTGCGCTCGACTTCGGCAACGGGCCGGCGCGCAGCACGCTGGGAAGTGCGGGGAGATTCTCTCGTCAGACGAGTCGCAACCGATCGCGCCGGGGGCTTCGTCGTGGGAGTCGTGACGGCTGCAAGTGCAGGAATCGGTGTCCGCTGGGAGCGAGAGGGGTTTGGACGGGGCGCCGACGAGCGATTCTGTCGCGGAGCCAGCGCCGACCTGGGCGCCACGGGTTGTCGCGGGGCGGGCGCGAGACCCGGTCGGACCTTCGCCCGGTCCCCCGCGATCGGCCGGGAGACCGCGACTCGAAAGGTCGGCGTCGGAGCCGTCGTCGGCTGGGAGTCGAAGCGGGGAGCGGCCGGGGCGGCGGGCTTCAGCGTATTGCGCGGCGCGTTCGGGCGCGGCGCCGTGGCGCGAGCCAGCCGCTTCGTAGCGACCGGCGCGACGGGCGTTTTCGTTTTGAGCGGGGCGATCGCGACCCGCGGTCGATCATTTGGCTGGGATCGTTCGCGCTTCGTGCGAACGGGCCGGGCTTCGGGAGGCGCTTTCGGGACCTCGATTTTTGCAATCCTTGGCATCACCGATGCGGGACGGGGTCGCGGTCGCGGCTTCGCTAGGGGCGGGGGCGGGGGCGGGCGTTCGGCCAGCTGCGGCGGCGGGGGAACGGGCTTGGGCGCCACCCGCACGGGCAGCGGCGCCGGCTTCGGCGGCTCGGGCAACAGCTCGGCGATCGGAATTTCCAGTTCCTTCAATTCCAGCAGCGCTTGTGGGACCGGCGGGGCCAGAATCGGCTCGAGCGTTTCGAGCAGCACCATCTCGATGGGCGAATAATCCGAGTGGTCCTTCGTCAGCGTGACGACGAAGGCCATCATCAGCAGCAGACCCAAGACGATCGCCGGCGTCTGCCCGGCGACTCGCCGCAGCGCCGCAGCGGGACCGCCATCGACGAGCTCCGAGAAAACCGTGCCGAGGCCGTCTCGCAGGTAGGCTTCCGTGCCGCGATGGAATTCCGCCTGGAGCGGAATTTTCGCAGCCCCGAAGCCATAATGCCTTTCGACCCGCCAGTTGCTCATCCGCGATCGAACACCCGACGGACGGTGGCTCGGCGCCGACCGGGCCACAATTCTTCCAACATCGCCGCCGCCTCGAGCATGTCCTGGCTGCGCGAATCCGCGTGCGGCGCGAGCATCGGCTTCAGGCCGCTCGCGTCCTTGAGTTGGGCCAGCTGCATACGCAGCTCGTCCGGCACGATGCGCGACGTGTCGACCGGGACGACGCCATCGACGATCCGAATCAGCGTATAGGGGCTCGTCACTTCCTCTTCAGGCGGATGGACACGAAGCTGCCAGACCTCGGCGGCGTCGTTCCCCATCTCCATCGACGCCGCAGCAGCGACCTTCGGGACGATCATCTCGCCGAGGTTCGGAATCCTGGCCCCCGGATCGGGCGCGAGCTGCGTCATTGCGATCAGCATCAGGAATGCCAGATCGACGAACGAGAAAAGCCAGGCCGGCGCGGCGCCGTCCGACGAATTCTGCATCATCCCCCCCTGGGTCGGGGCTCCAAACGAGCCCCACTAAACGATTGCTCGCTATCTGATCTGGGTGAACGCGACCAGATTCGCGGCTTCCGTCCCCAACGCGTTGCCCGGAAAGAGCGCGTTGAAATCCGCTGGCGTCCTGCCGTGCAAAGCCATGTAATTGAGGATCACCAGTTGTGCGAGTGCCTCCGGACTGTTGGCCACCGCATTCGCGCCGGTTTCGACGGAACCCGAAGGCCGGAAATGTCCGATCTGTCTCGAGACCGAAAACGCGGGAACCAGATCGGGTTTGGCCGTCTTGCGGTAGATCAGGAGTACCGCACTCGCCGTGCTCGAGTTGTCCGACTGCCAGGCCCCCTTGCCCCGACCGTCGACCGAGTTGTCGATCTGCCCGTCCGCCGAAAGCGATCCGTCGCTGAAGAGGTAGATCATGAGATCGCCCACCAGCGGATTGCGGTCGGCATACTCGATACACGCCCCAATACACTGACCGGCCGTGAAATCCTTGAGCTCCCCGCGCGAACGCGTGCCGCCATGATAGTCGTAGCCACCGAACTCGATCGTTCCCGCGCCCGCGTGTCCCTCGCAGACGAGCTTCATGACCGAAGCGGTCTTGCGGAACTCACTGTCGTTGAAATCAGCCGCATTGAAGATCGACGGGGTCGGGAAGGTCACCGGGTCCTCGTGGAAGATCAGCGGATCTCGCAGCGGATCGAGCGCATCCGGACTCCCGAAGAGCGTGATCAAGTCGTTGCTCTGTTGATAGGCGCAGTTGACGAGGTCCTTGACCGCCTGGTCCTCGTTGATCTGCTCGACCTTGAGCGCGCTGATCGCCTGGATCGCGTCCGCCACCTGTCCGGCGCCGATCGGACCGAGCAGCTCGGGCAACTTGCCGGTATCGACCAGGCCCGTCACGTCGCTCGGGCGATCGATCTTGGTCGGCCTGAGTGCAGGATCGATCATCGAGAGCGGCGCCATGCTGCGGCCACCCGAGTCGGAGCTGCGCGTCCCGATGAGCGACAACAGTCCGCCATCCGCGCCCGCCCGGGCAATCCCGTAGATCGGATTGAACGGGTTGTTCTGGGTATCGTTGGACGAGCGCGACGGAACGATCACACCTTCGACCTTCGCCAGCGCCGGCAGGCTCGCCTTGTCCATGATTCCGCGCAACAGGGCCGAATCGAAGTGGAAGCCGAGGTTGAGCGTTCGGTCGATCGCGGTGATCGCGCTGTTGAGCGGTGTCATGTCGAGCGGTAGACCGAGCCGTTCGTAGCCGCCTTCGGTCAGGAAATCCTCCTGTCCGCCCGGACCGCCGACCATCACGTTCGAGCCCGCGATATTTGCACCGCCCCCGAGATCGAACCCGATGAAGGGGACCTGGCCCGCGCCGGCACCCAGTGGGGAGCAGGTGGCCTGGGCTGTAGCGGTTCGCGCACCGAGTAGCGAAAGAATCGACGGCGCCGTCACGTAGGCGGCTCCCGCCAGGAAGCCCTGGCCTAGAAACTCGCGGCGGGTCCTCGGCCGCGGATGGTCGGGGTGAAACATCGGCGCATCGGATTCCTTCCCCCGACCGTCGAATTTCGGGGTCTTCTTGAGTCGTCTGAGCGGTTTCATGTTCTGCTCCTCCTCGTCTCGGGAGAGGTCGGGAATGTTTTCGGCAGCGCTGTCGGGGTGCTCGACCGGGTCCGCTCGATCAGTGAATGTGCAAGGGTCCGCTCGCGACGGCCGTGGTACACAATCCCTTCACGATGCTTCGGGTGAATTCGTCATCGCAGAGCGGTTGATCCAACCCACCGCAGCTGCCCAACAGATCCGCGACCAACTGATCGAGCACCGCTTCCGCTTGATCACGCGCCGAAATCGCCCCGACGTTGCCCCGCAAACCCGCGCCGATGATCGTGTCGAGGATCGGATCGGTCACGAGGTCGACGTCCAGGGGATTCGCGAAAGCCACCGCGGGCGGTTGATTCCAACCAAAGGCGGCGCCACCGGGGAAGAAGGTCTCGCGCAACCCGCCCGGGCTCGTGTCGTCGATGAGTTCCGCGCAGTACTCGATTCCGAGTTTCGCGATCCCGACCTGGTTGGCCGACACGAAGCTTCGCAGGTCATTGGTCGAGGGCAGCTGCGTCAGGAGCTCCCCGTAGACCGCGTCGACTGCAGGCGTCTCCGGATCGATGCCCGTCACCGCAGCCATCGTCGCGTTCACCCGCGCAAAGCTACGTACGCCCATCAAGGGAACCGCGTTTCCAAAGTCCTCGGCGCCGGGCGGCGGCGGAGCCACCACCGCAACCGGGTCCTGAAAGATCCCGAGCTGCTCGAGCGAGAGCTGGAAGATGTCCGTATTGGAGTCGATCAAGCCCCCGACGACCGAACACTGTCGAGACAGCAACTGACGGTCTGTCGTCACGAGCGCGTTCAGATTCGTGAATCCCTGGCCCGAGACCGGCACGATTCCGTTGAGCGAGATTCGCAGATTCTGGACCCGGATCGGTACGCCGACGTCGCTCACGAAAGTCGGTGCGCAGAACAGATAGCTGTATCCGTCGAGTTCGGTCACCGAGAACTCGATCGTCGAGGTGCCGCCGGTCCACTGGGACACGTCGAATACCAGCGTCACCCGCTTCCCGATCCCCGCCTCGTAGTTCTGGAGAATCTGTTCCGGTGTGATCGAACGATCGTAGACCGCGGCAAAGCGAACCTGACCGATCCACTGATGGTCGGTCGTACGCTCCTGGCCCAGGATGACCTGGTGGTTCGTCGCCCAGTTCCAGAGTGGCCCCGCGGCGATCTCGTCCTCGTCGTCGGTCCAGCGACCGTTGACGTAGATACGCCGTCCACGCAGCTGGTCGTAGGTCAGGACGACGTGCTGGAGCGTCGCCTGCGCGTCCTGATCGACGTCGTAGGTCTCGAGCGTCGGCGTGCCGTTTCCACTCGTGACGGTCAGGTACGACCGGTTGCGCGCTACATATTGATAAGCGACCTGCCCGAGCATGAAGTTTCGCGAGCCGTTGGTTCGCGAGTAGGTAAAGATGCGCGCGGGGCCATCCTGCGTGATGTTCGCGTTCGAGATCCAGGTCTCGAGCGTATAGGATTGGCTGCCCGTGAACTGGTCCGCGATCCGGTCGTAAAGCTTGCGACTGGCGAGCTCCGTTCCGATCAAACGACCGCTCGGGATATTGACGCCATAGCTCGGCATCAGCTCCGCCTCGCCCTCGAGCGCCAGGTCGATCGCCGGATCGACGCCACTCGTATCGAAGGCCGTCGATCCCGTCAGCTCCTTGAATTCCCAGAGCGCGATGATTCCGTCCTCGAAGCGCTCTTCCCCCACCTCTTCGAATCCATCGAGGAGCGTCCTCGTATCGCTCGAAAGCTCCGCGACATCGACGGCCCCGCTCGTCCCACCGGCGGCTTCGATCGCCGCCTGCCAGGCCTCGATCTCTGCGATCATCACCGCAGCATCGCTCGCACAATCCGACCAACAGAAATGAAAGTCCGCAGCCAGGCGCCGGACCAGGCGGGACGACGGCGGATCCGAAAAGCTCACCTTCTGGTTGTCGACGACCGCCGACCATGCCGTCGAGGAATCGATGTGCGCGATCTTCGGCGCGCCCGCGCCCCCCTGATCATGACAGCCGGCGCAGTTCGCGCGAACCAGCGGGTAGACCGTCGTCTCGAAGCTCGTCACCTGCTCGGCGACCGACAGACCTTCGGGCAGACCCGCACCAATATTGTTTTGAACGATCGACGTATCCGTCGAGGGTCCACCGTAGTCTCCGCAGCCAAGAGCGAAGACCACCACCAGCACCGCGAGGAGCGCCGCACGCGTGAAGCCACGCTTCTCGTCGACTGATGATCTGCAGGGGAAGTCGGAAAACTTCATCGTGTGGTTCCCTGATCCCTCTGGGTTGACGTGGGCGTTTCCATTCCTGGATCGACTCGGCAGGGCCGAGCGCGTTCGATTGCTACGCATGCCGTACCTCCTCAATCATCCATGCAGTGTTCGGCGACTTCCGCGAACACGCCCTTCATCCGATAGACGCCATTCGCCTCGAAATTGTCCGTGATGAGCTCGATGGCATCACGATCATCCTGATCCTTGGGCGGACGGAAGCAGACCTTCTCGAAGACCTTCTCGACCTGACAGACCGAGAACGCCCGGGTCGAAGCCACCTCGGCGCCGAGGCTCTTCGCGCCGAACCCACGATCGGAGGCCCCACGCCAATCGAGCAGCGAGTTCGGACCTTCGCGCCAGTAGTTGATCCAGCTGTTGTCTTCCGTGATATATCCGAAGGGGAAGGTGTTGCCATTGGTCGTGTACTTCTCCTGAACGACACCCGGGGTGTGAACCATTCGTTCCTGGACGTCATCCCAGTCGAAATACGCGTACGCGCCGGACAACCCATCCATCCCGGAATGACAGCCGAAGCAGGTATTCAGGAAGATCTCGCTGTCACCACCCGGGCTGCGGGTCACGTCCTGACGAATTCGATCGCCGGGGCGGGTGATGTCGTTCAACTGCTCCATGTCGCGGCAGAGATAGTGGATCGCGGTAAAGCGCCACATCGCACGGTTCGTTCCGGCTGGAAAGAACGCGGCCGCGGCCGCACGCGTCGTGATGACGCCCGCCGCCTGGTTCGACGAGATCTGTGACCCGGGAAGACCCGACTGGGTGCGCTGGACCAGGTTCGCCGGGTCGCTGAGGTCGATGCCCTGATCTTCCAGCGCCCGGTAGTGATCATTGCTGGTGTGTTCGTAGTTCGGAGCGACCAGGTTGGTCTCTCCCGTGTAGATCATGTCCTCGGAGAGCACGAGGTTGAAGGGGACATCATCCCGGATCATGCCGATCACCGTCGCCGTATAGTCGTTGAGCGGCGCGTACACGGTCATGTCTTCGTTCGTCCAGGGTGTGATCCAGTTCTTGAGCACGACGTTGTAGAAATTGGGATTCTGCATCGCGAGATCGGCGGCAAGATCGGCGCGGCCGTTTCCGACGAAGGTCGTCATCGCGGAGAGCGTGGCATCGTCCGGGGGCACACCGGCCAGCCGGTCGTGGATGCGGCGGGCGCGGTCCACATCATCCATCTGGGCGTTGGCGACACCCGTCGAAACGAGCAGCCCGAGCACCGCCAGCAGCAGCCAGGCGTACGCGGCCGGGCGCGGTTCTCGAACCCCGTTCCAGCTCCCCCCGTTCTCCCTCTCGCTGCTTCGTCTCGTCGTCAACATGCGAACTCGACCTCGTCTTGGCCCGCCCAATCCCGCAGCCGTTCGGTTCTCGACGGAGAACGGACAGGGCAAGCCGGGGCTCTTCACCCCTTCGGTTGCCAACAGTCCTTCTCGGTGATCTGCCTCACCAAATTGTGTGTTTTTCGCTCCAATTTGCGATCGGGTCAGAAAAATGCACATCGACCGCGAGTCGCAGCAAGAAGACGCGTTCAACTGCCGAGGATTTGCCGCGGCACGGGAGTTCCGGTCGTCCGTCACCTCATCGATTCGAGAGGTGTGCGAAATGACCAAAAGGTGGGCGTACGAAGCGGCCGATAGCGAACGAGCGAGAACCCGTGAAAAAAAGCGAAGATCAAGAAGGAAGCTCGATGCGACCCCATGCCTTTTCGATTCCCCCGATCACCCGCGCGCTCGCGATCGCGATCGGGATGAGCCTGATGGCGGGAAACGCGATGGCCGACAAGCTGCCGCTCGCGCTCGAAGCCGCCGCCCTGCTGCCTTCACTTCCCCGCTCGGCGAGCGTTGCGACGGTGATCGAGGACGACGAGCCCCAGCTGCACGCCCGACTTCTCGTGTCGAGCGCACCCGCTGGGGGTGCGCAAAGACGCCTCGGTGTACTCCTCGATCTCGAGCCGGGCTGGCACGTCTATTGGCGGAATCCCGGCGGTACGGGCATCGCCCCCGCCCTCGGCCTCACCGCCGCCGGTTACGAGATCGGCGAGATCGACTGGCCCGCTCCGCAGACCTTCGAAGAGGCCGACGGCCTCTTTACGACCTGGGGGTACGAGGGCTCGGTTCTGCTTTCCGCTCCGATTACAGCGTCCGGCCAGGCCGTGGCCGCGGGCGGGCTCGAGCGGATTGCCCGTGCGAGGGCCCGCGTGCTGATCTGCCGCAGCCAGTGCGTGCCCGCCGAGTTCGAACTCACGGCACCCCTCGACTCCCCCCTGAGCGCTCCGGATCAAGTCGTCGTCGATCGACTCTTCGAGGCCTCGCTCGCGCGGGTGCCCGTCTCCGCCGAGCGGATCGGGCTCGTCGCGCAGGCCCGCTGGACGCAGGGTTCCCCCTCGACCGACGAGCCGGGAGGACTCGAACTCACGCTCGATACCTGTCTCGAATCTCAGGCCCCGTGTCCGTCCCTCGCGCAGATGGATCACGCCTCACTCTTCATGCCGATGGAGGGTGAGACCTTCGAGATGTCCGCCGCGAGGGTCGTCTCCGAGAATGCCGCGACGGGCGAGTTCGTATTGCGGCTCGAAGCGACACGGCTCGAAGAGGGCGAGGATCGGCTCTGGGGCCTCGTTCCGCTGCGTGATGCGAAGGGCCGACTTCAGCATGTCGAACTCGACGTTCCGATCGAAGCGGCCCAGGCCGAGGCCCAGCCCGCGGTGGCTGGCACGGCGCCGAATGCACCGATTCCGCCGATGCGCTGGGTCCAGATCTTCCTGCTCGCGATGCTCGGAGGGCTGATCCTGAATGGGATGCCCTGCGTATTGCCCGTCCTCGCGATCAAGATCGTTGCGATCGCCGATCTGGCGGAAAAGGATCCGCGCGAGGTTCGGCTCCACGGCCTCGCCTATACGGCGGGCGTACTCGGATCGATGGCGCTGCTCTCGCTCGTGGTGTTAGGCCTGCGAGCGGCCGGCCATTCCGTCGGATGGGGATTCCAGTTCCAGGAGCCGCTCTTCGTCGCCGCGATCAGCGCGCTCCTCGTCACCTTCGCCCTCAATCTTTTCGGCGTCTTCGAAATCGAACTGGGTCAGGGGCGACTCGCCCGCGTCGGCCAGCATGCGACCGGGCTCGAACGATCCATCTTCGAGGGGCTCCTCGCCGTCGTCCTCGCGACCCCATGCACGGCGCCCTTTCTCGGCACCGCCGTCGGCTTCGCCTTCGCGAGCTCCGGCCTGGCCGTCGCCGCCATCTTTCTCGCCATCGGCCTGGGCCTCGCCGCCCCCTTTCTCGTCATCTGCTTTGCCCCCGCCCTGGCACGTTTCGTCCCGCGCTCGGGCCCGTGGATGAACACGTTGCGTGCCGGACTCGGATTCAGCCTGCTCGCCACGGTGGTGTGGCTGCTCTGGGTCCTCGGACAGAGCGGCGGGACCTCTGCGGTCGTCTCGATGATGGGGGTCCTGCTCTTCCTGGGCTTCCTGCTCTGGGGCTTCGGTCAGATGCAACCCCTGCGGAGCCGATGGCTCGGTCGGGCCGGCGCGCTCACGATCGCGGGACTCGCCTTCGCGGGCTTCAACCTGATCGAGTTCGATCCGGCCGACACGGCACAGGCCAGCGAACCCCGGGCGGATCTCGAAGACGGTTGGGAACACTATTCGGAGGACGCCGTGGCCGCAGCGCTCGCCGCCGGCCGTCCCGCCTTCGTCGTCTTCACCGCAGATTGGTGCATCACCTGCCAGCTGAACGAACGCACCGTGCTCGATCGCGACCGCATCCGCAAAGCCTTCTCCGATCAGAACTATTCGCTCTTCAAGGCCGACTGGACTCGTCGCGACGAAGACATCCGACTGAAGTTGGCGGAATTCGGTCGCGCGGGGGTTCCCCTCTACCTGGTCTACCGACCCGGCCGTCCGAACGAACCCATCGTGTTGTCGGAGCTCCTCTCCCAGCGCGAGGTCCTCACGGCACTCGAGTCCTCGCGCGGGACGCGCCGGATCTGAGCACGTCCGGGAGCGACGTTCATCACATTTTTCTCATAAGCGCTCGCCGACGAGACGATGCAACGGGGAGCCGCGGGGGCTCGCTGCTAGCCCGCCTTCTAAACCGGGAGATTGATTCGATGATGGCTTTCCGTGCACTCGTGCTCTTCGCGACGCTGATGATCTGCTTGCCGAGCGCGACCGCTTCGGCCCTCGAAGCAGGGGATCGCGCGCCGGCGTTCGCCGCGCCCTCGCTGGGTGGCGAGGGAATGGTCGAGCTCGGAAAATATCGCGGCAAAGTCGTCTACCTCGACTTCTGGGCCTCGTGGTGCGGTCCCTGCCTGATCGCGATTCCCGAGATCGAGAGGATGCGCAGCGAGTTCCCGGAAGACCAGTTCCAGATCATCGCGATCAATCTCGATCAGGCCGAGAAGAAGGCGTTGCGCTTCCTCGAGAAGAACCCGATCGGCTACCCGAGCGCGAGCGATCCAAAGGGTCGGCTTCCCGAGAAATTCGGCGTCGACACGATGCCGACATCCTATCTGATCGATCGGGACGGCGTGATCCGTTATGTCCATCGCGGATTCTCCCGCGGTGATGGATCGCGCCTACGCGAAGAGATCCGCGCTCTTCTCAGAACCCCGAAGCTGGGAAAGAAGTAGATGAAGCGAATCGTCGTCTCGATGTTGTTTCTGTCGACCCTCGCGATCAGCACGGGGTGTGTCCAGGTCAAGCCCTGGGAACGTGATCTGCTCGCGCGCCGCGACATGGCCTGGGATCCCGATCCGGTCGAAGCCAAACGCGAGGCCCACATCTACTTCAGCAAGGAATCC